>Ga0163148_10000472_pt1 | contig 54491 bp, 46 predicted proteins | sample OliLakLV19MP7P2_FD_148606 | JGI IMG/M metagenome (GOLD analysis project Ga0163148, IMG submission 148606) | Freshwater microbial mat bacterial communities from Lake Vanda, McMurdo Dry Valleys, Antarctica- Oligotrophic Lake LV.19.MP7.P2 | ecosystem: Environmental > Aquatic > Freshwater > Lake >... | reverse complement strand
CGCGGGCCAGCGCAGTTGAAAACGCTGCGGCCATCCGTGGCCTCCTGTATGAGTGTGGTTATCAAAGCACACCCATTCTCATCGAAGGCCATGGATCGCGCTAGCGTTCATAACACGCGCGGTGGCGCGGACTTACGTGCTAACTTCGTGGCATTGAGGACGCAGCTAGTTTTTTCATTTGTCCTCAATTTTGGTCTCCGGCGGCTGCCGCGGGCGGCCTTCGTTACGTATGGTCTGGGTCAGGCCAAGCCGTTGTGCCATTTGCTGTGTCCATGCGTCGCTGCCCAACGGACGGCCGCGTTTCAGGCTTAGTTCCACTCGCGCCCGCTCCTTGGCGGTCAATGCCTCGTTCACCTGCGCCGGCCAGTCCCGCGGCAACTTCACCGGACCTGGGGTCAGGATCGCGTTGATCTTTTCCTTTTGATTCATTCTCGCCCAAAGGCTGCCCCAACGCCACCGCTCGGCCCGGCGGACTAAGTTCGCCGTCAGCGCGTTGCGTTCGACGTAGCGGCAGACGGTCAGCAGGTGTCCGTCGCTCTGGACGGGAAAGCTTTTGAAGCGGCCTTGGTAGAGGTGTCCATAGCCGACGGTGCGATGCGCCACGCGCCAGCGCATCGCGTGCGTGTGGGCCAGCCACCTGAAAAACGCGGTCAACTCTCCGTCCGCCCGCGGCCAGACGACGAAGTGCCAGTGGTTGGACATCAGGCAGTACGACAGAATGCGTAGCGGCACCCGCTCGTGCGCCTGGAGGATCACCCGCTCGAACGCGGCGAAGTCTTCGTCGTTTCGGAACATGTGCATCCGGCCGACGGCACGATTGAGCACATGATAAACAACACCGCCAGGAGCGATTCGCGCGCTGCGAGACATTGTCAGGAGCATAACAAATCGACGAATCCGGATCAACTAGCTGCGGCCTCGTTTCGGTTCCGGAATTTGATTTATGCAAGAAATCGCGCGATTTCAGGAGCTGGCCTCAGCCTTTCGCGTACATCCCGGCCAGTAGTGTTCGAGGTAGGCATCGACCGTCGCCGCCGGGTCGCCTCGGGCCATTTCTGCGCCGTGCTTGAGCCAGATGACCTGCGTGCAGAGCGAGCGGATCGCGTCCATGTCGTGGCTCACGAGAATGATCCCCTTGCCTTCATTCTGTAGCCGGCGGATGGCGTCTTTGCACTTGGGTTGAAAATCCTGGTCACCCACCGCCAGCACTTCGTCGATTAGCAGCACGTCTGGGTCGATGTTGATCGCGATGGAGAACCCCAGCCGCGCCCGCATTCCGCTGGAGAAGTATTTGACCGGCGTTTCCATATGCTCGCCGAGCTCGGCGAAGTTGACGATTCGGCTGTACATCGCGTCGACCTCGCGACGGCGCAACCCCAGGAAACTGGCGGCGAGATAGACGTTCTCCCGCCCGGGCAGGTCTTCATGGAAGCCGGCGCCGAGTTCGATGATCGACCCGAGGCGGCCGTGCATTTCAATCGTGCCGCGCGTGGGCGGGTGGATGCGCGAGAGGAGCTTGAGCAGGGTACTTTTGCCGGCGCCATTGTGGCCGATCACGCCGATGGTCTCGCCGGGGCGCAGTTCGAGGTTAAACGCCTGGAGCGACCACGTCGGCTTGGCCGGCGCGACGGGTGCGAGGCGCAGCGTCTGAAGCACGAGGTCGCGAAGCTTGCGCGGGCGGTGTGCGTGGAAGTAGTACTGCTTCCACACATCCTCGCAGCGAACCAGCAGCTTCGCGCCGCGCGCGCGCCGCGCCGATGAAGACGACGCGGCGGTGATGTTCGGCTGCGGCGGGGCCATCGCGGTCATACTACCTCCGCGAGGGTGTGCTTGACGCGACCGAGCAGGAAATATCCCACGACAAAGCTAAGGCTGCTCACCGCCGTCGCCGCCAGCCAGGTGGCCGTCGCGCCGCCGCCGACGGCGAGGTTGCTCGGCCAGGTGCCCCAGTACATGGGGTCGCGGATCAGTACGATCAAATCGGCCAGCGGGTTGAGCGCGAACAGCGGCATCCACGGCCGGTCGGCGATCATCGTCAGGCTCCAAAAGATCGGCGAAAGATAGAGCAACGCGGTGAGCACCAGGCCGATGAGATGATCCAGATCGCGGTACAAAACGGTGAATCCGGAGAGCGGCATCGCCACGCCGAGTACGAAGATGTACGTCAACAGCACGGCTCCGGGCAGCACGACAAGTGTCTTACTCACGGAGAAACCGGCACCGTCCAACCCGCCGGTTCCGTGGAGCAAGCCGAGCAGAAGCAACGCAATGCACAGTTGAATCAGAAATTCGATCAGCTTTACCGTGACGGCGGCGCAAACGAGGATTTCCATCGGGATGTACACTTTGCGGACGATGCCGGAGTTGTCGCGCACCGCCCGCGAGCCGTCGAGGATCGCGCCCTGAATGAACTGATATGTGAGCATCCCCGGAATCAAATACGCCCAATACCGCGGCCCGCCGATTTCCATGCGGACGACGTGGCGGAAGACCAGATACCAGATCCCCAAGAGCACCGCCGGATGCAGCAGCGACCAGAGGAAGCCCAGCGCTTTGTCCTGATAGCGCACCTTCAGATCGCGCGCGATCAGGTTCGCCAGCACGAAGCGGTACTCAGGCAGCTCGGACAGGCTTTTGCTCAGCGTCGGGTTCATACTCGATCACATCGTCGGCAGCGGTTTCCTGATTCATCGGCGGTTGAGCCGGAAAGGCTGAAAATCGGATCGGCTCGATCGTCTCGGAAGCATTCGAGTGTTTCTCCCCGGGCACGAACACGCCGCGGATAAATCGGCGCGCCTTCACCCACGCGTAGGTGAACGCGCCGCGCACCGTGCCGCGGGCTTCCAGCGGAATCAGTGAGCGTGGGTACTTCGTGTTGCCGCGCGCGGCTCGGCGGTAGTTGCGCCAGAACCACTTCGGCAGATGATAGACCAGATGCAGCAGGGAGCGGTGATCGCCGTAATTGAAGAAGCAGCGGACATGGTATGCCGCGTGGCCGATTGCGTAGGCGTGAATCTGCTTGCGCAGCGCATCCGGTGTTGACCGGTGATGGTGATGCACGATCGCCCGCGGCGTGTAGTGGATCGAATGTCCCTTCCGAAGGATCTGATACCACAACAGCGTGTCTTCGCTGCATGGGCAGGCGCTGCCGGCGCCAAGGTCGGTGTCGAACCCGCCGAGGTCGAGCGCCAGGTGGGCGTCGAGCAGCATGCTCGCGCCGGCACCGATCTGCCACGTTTCGGCTGGATTGAATGGCTTTTTGCGGAGAAACATCGGGGCGTACGCGACATCAGTGAAGCCGCGGCCGAGGCCACCGTAGATTTCGAAGGCGATCTCGGCGCTGTTGTCGAGGGTCGCCGGCAAGACCAGGCCGCAGACGCACCGGCAGTTGGTGTCCTGCAACTTGCGGACGAGTTCGCGCAGCCAGTTGGCTTCCGGGCGGCAGTCGTCATCAGTAAATGCCACCCACCGATTCCGCGCCGCCGCGAGTGCCGTGTTGCGCGCCAGGCTCAGGCCCGCTCGCGGTTCGCGGACGTAGGTGACGCCGATGCGCTGGCACACTTCGCGCGTGGCGGTCGGGTCGGCCGAGTTGTCGACGATCAGGATTTCGAATTCGGGGTAATCGATCTCGAGCAAATGCCGGATGCACCCCTCAAGTTGTCCGGCACGGTCGCGCGTACAGACGATGATCGTCACCGGCGGCGTGGGATACGCGTTGCCGCGGAGCCGGGCGCGGTGAATCAGTTCCGGCCAGGGCGCCGGCAGTCCCGTGGCCAGAAGCAGGTGTTTTTCCACCAACCGCCCGAACACCCGCCACGATGCGGCGCTGAGGTTGACGTTGCGAACCGATTCCCGCGCCTCGGCCGAGAGTTGCGCCAACGCGTCCGGTCCGGCGGCGATCGAGTCGCGTGCCAGGACGTTCAGGATCGCATAGCCGAGCTTCCGAGAAATCCGTCGGGCCAGTCGCCGCGGCGTGAGTTGCCCGGTTCGAACCGAGCGCGTCATCACTTCCCCGATGGGAACGTCGCCGATGCGAACCAGGACGCGGATCGCATGGTAGCCGTCGCGCAGCGCAATCGTCGGCCACGCGCGCAGGAGGTTGATCTGCTCGAGCTGGATTTTCACGCGGCGCTCCGAATCTCGCCGCGCGGTTCCAGCGTCAATTCGTATGCCGGCCGGGCTCCGTGGACGCGGTCGCGCCGCGCGATCGAGCGGACACGGTTGACCGAGCGGTTGTACGCAAAATACCCGAGCAGCCCGCCCCAAATTTCCAGCGCGATCAGATGGACGGGGAACCGGTTCTTCTGAAATCGCATCGCCCGACCCACGTTTTTGATCAATCTTTTCCGGCCCCAGAACCGGCCCCAGCGGCGAAGGAGGCGCCACACTTGGTTGCCGGTTTCCAGATCCTGCGCGTGCTTGGCGGCGAAGGCGGTGAAGCCGTAGCCGTAATCGAACATCTGCTTGCGAAGTTCCTTCATCGTACGCCGGTGCTGGTGCCAGACCATTGCCCCCGGTTCGTACACAAGCGTCCAGCCGTCGCGGATGACGCGCGTCATGATGTCCAGATCGCCGCCGCCGCGGGCGAGGCTGCCGACGTCGAGCGCATCATCGAAACCGCCCAGCCCTTCGAGCACGCTGCGCCGCAGCGAGAGATTCACACCCGCGCCGAAGCGCCCGGAACCCACCGGATAATATGGATTCCACGGCCCCGGTCGGAACACGCGGCGCTGGAAGCCGCGCTGCATTCCTCCGTAGCGCTCGAAGAGTTCCTGGGCGACGCTTTCCAGTTCGAACGGGAATGTGATTCCCGTGACGCACGCGACGCGCGGGTCGGCGTAGTTTTGCGCCAGTGCGTTCAGCCACTGCGGATCGACACACGCGTCATCATCCGTGTACGCCACGATTGGATGCCTCGCCGACCGCCAGCCGGCGTTGCGCGCGTAGTCCAGGCCTTTGTGTGGCTCGACGATGTATCGCACCTTGCCCGCAAACTGCTCGCAGACTTTCCGAGTTCCTTCCGTGCGCGGCGCGTTATCGACTACGATGATTTCGAATTCGGGATGATCCAGTTCAACGACGCTGTTGAGCTGTCGCAACAATTGGTCGGGATGTTCGCGCGTACAAATGATGACGGAAACCGGTGGCTGGTGCGGCAATTCGGGCGGCTGGTGCGCGCGATGGTGGATGGCATCGACGAACCCCAATCCGATCTGATCGCCGATCAGGCCGATCAGTGTATCCGGCGTGACGACCGCACCGACGATCGAGCGGCGGAACTTCACCCACCCGATCGGCCGCCGGCCGAAGGTGACCATGACCCAGTACGCCGCGTACTTCGTGGAAGTCCGGATCGGCGAAAGCGGTTGCGTGAGGTCGACTCGTAAGACTCTGGCTGCCATATGGGTCAATCACATTTGCAGAGGTGGCCGATGTTGCGGAAACATGCTGTCTCATCGGTCGAGATGACCGTGGGGTTTGGCTCGTTGGCCAATTGTTGTTACCGATTCCGCCTCCGCCTCGTCCGATAACCTTTAACTCGCCGTGAGAACAAGTCATAAAGTTGTAACTGCAGGTGCATCAGGAACGCTCGGTGGAATGCGTGGCCAGGGCTAAACCTCGTCCGCGCCGACATCGTACCCGGCGCCGCGCGGCAGCGTGTCGCCCCAGAAATCTCGCGTTCCGGGGTCGACCGCGAACAGCGCCTTCAAGTTCAAACCCGTGTTGATCAGCGGCGACGTGCTCTTCAGTTTGTAAGCGGTCATCGTGGAAAGGAAATCGGTGTTGTAGATCGCGGTTGCGCCGCCCGGCGCGGTCAGTTGCGGGTCGCCCTGGAAGCCGACCTTCATCGTGCCGACCACTTCCTGCGACTTGCTCGTTCGCCATGAACTGATCGTCGAGAACGTCGACAGCCCGTACATGATGCGGAACGTGCCGCCGGTGGACCAATACGCGTTGCCCTGGAACTTCAGATCGATCCCGCCGTTGAGCTGATCGGGCGTGACTTCTACCAGCGTCACTCCGCCGGTGGTCTGAAAAATGTTGTTGCGGAAGTGTACGTTCTGAAGGTCGTTGCCCGGAATGCTGCGATTGTGAATCCGCACCGCGACCGGTGTAGCCCCGCTCTTTGCGGTCATAAAAACGGTGTTGTTGTAGATCTCGGCGTTGAGGATTTTGCCCCACAAGTGAATGCCGCCGTAGCTGTTCTTGCGGCCGTCGTTCTGGCTGACGTTGTAGCGGACGACGTTGTTCGTGTGATTGCTGTTGGAAAACTTCGTCGCCAGCAGGAACCCGGCGCCGTCGTTGTCGTGCGAGAAGTTGTACTGCATCGTGGAGTAGGAAACGTTCTGGTCGAAATCGAAGCCGTCGCCGTCGCGGCCGCCGGCGGTTTTGTTTTCGTATGATTCATTGAACTGGATCATCACTTTCGTCGAATCGTAGGTCCAGATTCCGGCGCCGCCGTCGCCGTAGATGCCGTTCTTCCAGGCGACGCATTGTTCGATTTTTCCGCCGTTGACGCCCGCCAGCACGATGCCGTTGCCGCTGATTTCGGTCGGCGTGGTACCGGCGGCGAAGGGCACACCGGTGTTGTTCCACGCCTGCACTTTGGCGACGTAGACGTTCTGGTTCGCGTTGGGAGTCGCCGCGTAGGTGATTACGCCGCTGCTCAGGTTGTCATACGCTTTGACGTTGGTGATCGAAACGTCCTTGTATCCGGCGGCGGCGTTCCCGCCGCCGATGGCGATGCCGCGGTTGAAGTTGCGTACGGAAACGTTGTCGATCTTTACGTACTGAAGCTTTACGTTGTTGATCAGATTGTTGTAAAACGCAATGCCGTCCGGCATCCCGATGAGATTGCTCGGAGCGAAGGCGTTGTATCGCCCGACGAGGTTAAGGTTCGAGATCGAAAGACCCGCAGTATTCAATGCAAAGATGGCCGGCTGAGTGCTGTTGGTGATCGTCGCTTGCCCGGTGCCGTAACTGCCGAGCTTGATCGGCGCTGCGGCGGAACCTTTGTCCGCGGAGTCGAAATACATCATGCCGGCAAACGTCGCGCCGCCTTGGAGCAAGACCTGATCACCGGCCTGAAGCGCAACGGCTGAGGCTTTGGCAAGCGTCTTCCACGGCGCGGTCGTCGACGTTCCCGCGCTGACATCGCTGCCCACGGGGCTAAGGTAATACGTCGCCATCAGGCGACGGTTTTCGAGGGGTTCGACGGAACACCGCATTATTTTACGCTCCGGTTTCATCTTCTACAACCATCCTTCGATTCGAACAACGCTTCACGGCCAATCAAACTTCAGCCGTACCTTGGTGGTAAGGATGATTATACTCCAGATTTACGGTGCGTTTTCGAAAAACGCGGCACTTCGACCCGTCAGATAATTAAGCCGCGCATTCGCCCAGAAACACGCCGGCGTGGGAGGGGTGCATGGACGCGTCGGCACTGCTTCACCATCTTTCCAGCATCCACACCGAATTCTGCGGGGCCAACCGCACCGTAACCGGGTCGTGTCACCTGATCGAAATCAATGGCAAACGCATCCTGCTGGATTCCGGAATGTATCAGGGAAAGCGCGATGTAGCACACGAACTCAACGAAACGCTGCCGAATGGCGCGATGGACGCCGTCGTGCTGTCGCACGGGCATCTGGATCATTGGGGAAAGCTGTCGGTGCTGGTGAAGCGCGGATACACCGGGCCGATTCACGCCACCCCGGCGACCGTCGATGTCGCGCGAATCGTGCTGCTGAATTCGGCCGAAATTCAGGAAGAGGTAACTGTTTACCGTCCGCCCAAAGAATATCCGAATTTTCCTGTCATCAAGGGGCGCGCCAGGTGGGATAATTTGATACGTTCTGCCTCGGCATGCATGCCCGGCTGCTTCAAAAAAGAGTTACGACCAGGTCTTGTCGGAGGCGCAACACCACCGATCCCACGCCCATCATCTTAATTTGGAACTGCGGGCGTTTCGGCCGGCGCCGCGGCGCACTTGTCTTTGTCCATGCGCTCTTCCCCCTCGGACCGACCGACACCTTTTCTTAGTCGGAATTGCAGGTGTGTCATGTGTCGAAGGTGGGCGGCGAGGAATTGGTGGTCGGCGATGGCGGCGCTTTCTCACGAGAGCTCCAGATCGCGTCGAGCTCACGAATGAGTTCCCGCACGCGTCGATCGCTGGTGTCCGGCGCGAGCGATCGGTGCTGCTCGATCTCTTGCACCTTCTGGTAGTTGTTGATGACGGCGCCGACGATGAGGTTCACGAGCAGGAATGTCGCCACCAAGATCCAGGACACCTGGAACACGGTGAACGCCGCCAGGGGTTGGCCTGATTGGGCAAGTTCGTACCGCATCTGGGTCCAGTCGTCGCCGGTGAGGATGCGGAACAGCGTGAACCAAGCCTCGTGCAGGCTGGCAAAGTAAGGTTGCATGGGGTGACCCTCACCGCCAAACAGTTTCACTCCGATGACCGCGTAGACGTAAAAGAATATCGCCGCCAAGAGCGACACGTACTTCATGCTGGCCACGGATTTGAGCAGGACGTTGACGATCAGCCGAAGTTCCGGGATGGTCTTGACCAGCCGCAGCACACGGAACACGCGAAGGATGCGCAAAACCGGTCCGATCCCATTGGACGCGGGAATAATCGCGGCGATGATGATCATGAGGTCGAAAATGTTCCAGCCGTCGCGGAAGAAGGCCCCTGTCGAGTCGCGAACCATGAATCTCAGAACGATTTCTACGATGTAGATGGCGACGCAGATCGTCTCGATCGTCGCGATGGCGCGAAGGACCGTCGTATCGGTGACGTAGGTGCTCAGGCCGATGAGCATCGCGTTGATCAGGATGACCGCGATGATGAATGTGTTAAAGCCAGAGGATTCAACAATCCTGCGAAGCTGCATGTCATGTCCCTTCTTGGTGTAACGCACGGTCATTGTTGTCGTCTCGGCTCAAAGTGCGCCGGCGGGCGATTGGCGTCAGCATCGCATGCCGAGGTTCACTACTTGTGCCGCGCGCGTGGGATTAACACGCTCAGCACCGTCGCCAGCGCCAGGGTGCCAACGACGACCAGCAGCGACACGGTCGTGTCGATCTTGATCGGAGTGGCCTTGGCCATGCCTAGCACATCCAGATACGGCGGCACGCTCAGCAAGAGCAGTTTCACTCCGACAAAAGCCAAGATCAGAATCAGCGCCGGCTTCAGGAACCGGAACTTCTGGATCAGCGCCGCCAGGCAGAAGTACAGAGCCCGAAGCCCGAGGACCGCGAAGATGTTGCTCGTGAACACGATGAACGGGTCCGGCGTGATCGCGAAGATGGCCGGGATCGAGTCGACTGCAAACACCAGGTCGCTGATCTCGACCAGGATGAGCGCCAGGAACAAGGGCGTGATCGCCCAGGCTGCGCTCAGCGAGCCGGCCGGCGCCGGGTCCATCATTTCTTTGCCAGCCGCATCGTTACTGTAGGTGGGCTTGAGCGTCCGCTTAGTGAAGAACCTCTGCCCGTCGTAGAACTCGGTCACTCGGAAAAGCTTTTTGCATAGCCGCACCGCGATGTTCTGTGAGACGTCGTCGTTGCCTTTGATCAGGGCCATCTTGAGGGCCGTCAGCAACAAGAACCCGCCGAAGATGATCAGGATCCACTGGTACTTCAGGATTAGCCCCGCGCCGAGAAAGATCATCCCGCCGCGCATGACAAGCGCGCCGATGATGCCCCAGAAGAGCACGCGGTGCTGATACTTCGGCGGCACCGCGAAGAACGTGAAGATGAGCGCGATCACGAAGACGTTGTCCATCGCCAGCGACTTTTCGACGACGTAGCCCACCAGATACTGTTTGGCCGCTTCAGACCCCTGCACTTCGCCTGACACGATCAGCGGCGCACCGGCCTTGATCGCCTCCGTCGTGCTGTACTTGGCGGTATCCAAACCCAGCCCAAGCCAGTGGCCCTCGTACGCCATGTAAACAAACCCACTGAACGCGATGCCGCACGTCAGCCAGATCACGGACCAGGTGATCGCTTCCTTCATGGCAACTTCATGGGCTTCGCGGTGGAAGACACCAAGGTCGAGGGCCAGAAACACAATCACGAGGCCGATAAACGCGACATACGCCCAGACCTTTAGGTTGGCAGGGTTCGATGCGGTTTCGGCGGCAAGCAGCAGCATTTCGGTCATGACGCGATCGTAGTCGGTTCCACCGCATGTACAAAGAACACGGCGTCGAGAGCAGTGGCCGAGCAGCCAATGTCACCGTTAACAGGGAGGCACGTGTTGAAACTTCGCCCACAGGTTCCAAGATTGCCTCATCTTTGTAATCACGTCGCGCTAAACGCATGCCTATACTTTCAAACTACTAGATTACTGGAGCGATGCCGATGATTTGCCCGACTTGCACTCAAATTCAGTTGACAATGACCGAACGGAATGGAGTTGAAATAGACTACTGCCCGAAGTGCCGCGGCATCTGGCTCGATCGGGGTGAACTCGACAAGCTGATAGACCGCGCCGCAGTTCAAGGAAGCACACCGCAATCCGCAATGCCATCGAGCACAAACTCCCCGCCTCCCTACCGTCGTTCAAGTGACGATGACGACGATGATCTTGACGACGACCATCGCGGCAGCCCCTCGAACCAGCAGCAACCGTACCGCAGGCGCAAAAGCTGGCTATCTGATATGTTTGACTTCGGTTGAAGCGAGGGAGGTAGGGAACACGCCTATCGTTAAAGCGTCCTTTGACTAACAGCTGTTGCTTGTTGCCCTCCCATACCTGCGAGGCACCTTGAAACGAAACGGAAGGAATCGCATGGAAATCAAGATCTTCGATGGAAGTATCAAGACCAGCAAGGCTCAGCACGATTACGTTATGAACAAGGTCGGAGTCAGTGCGAGCCGACTCAACGACACTGCGTCTACTGTTGAGGTGCGCCTTTCGGACCTCAATGGGATGAAAGGAGGCATCGACAAGCAGTGCTCGATCTTGGTGATGTCGCCCGGACGAAGCACGCTGCGCGTAGAAGAGCAAGCTACCGACTACTACGCGGCGATAGATGCTGCGGCCGAGACTCTCAAGAAGTCGCTCGCCAAGTCGCTCGAAAGAACCAAACGCAACGGGCCGCGTTGACCCGCGCCGGGGCGCCGCAGACGATCGCGGCCAACGCCCCCAATCCCGCCAGAGAAGAAAGCGGGACAGGTCCCACTCTTCTTGATATCCCAATGAACGACTTACAATTACCGCCAGGCCAAGACAGACTCGCGTCGGTCCCCGCGGAATGATCTACCACGTCCTCAACCGCGGGGTGGGGCGGATGACTTTGTTTCGCCATGCGAAGGACTACCCGGCCTCTCTCCGCTGCTTCCGCGACGTGCTGGATGCGTTGCCCGTGCCGGCGGTGTGGTGGACATCATAGCCGTCGGTGCTGAAAGGGGTATCCAGGCTGCCCGACGTTGCGACGCGGGCGGCGAGTGTGTCCCAGATCAACACGCTCGTTGGAGAACTGGAATATCCGACCGCGATATCTGATCTTCATTTCGCAACCGGTGGCTGTCCCGAAGTACGATATCGCTCAAGACCCTGCCTCAAGACCCGGACAAACGCATCAAAATCCCCCGGCTTATGAAACAGCATCATCCGTTCATTGCCACGGTTGAGAACGTGGTATACTTCCTCAGCAATAACGCGGCGGATGGGTCTGGCCATGAAGATACTGTATCAACGACAGGCGAAATCAGTAGTGACCCCTTTTCCACCTCTGATGTACCCGCTTTCGAAGAACGCAAGTTTCCGAAACATACTTCCGCGCAGTATATTGCGTCTCGTCGCTCATATATGTGCTGCAACGGCGCTTCTCTTTGTTGCCGTGAAGTACACGGTTGGCGACCGTGAGCTATATGTCTCACGAAGCGCGACGGTCTCTGATGCTTGGCACCTTCGCATCGCCTCGATATCTGGAGATCCGGTCCTTAGTTATTATTCGTTCCAGATTCCGAATGCCTTCTCCGGCAAAAGGCTGAGCGTCGGAATATCGCGTCCGGATACGGATAGTTGGATGTCGTTTGGCAAGCGACTAACGACACCAGTCTATGTGCGTTCAGTTGAGGACAAGAAGTCAAGAGCGGTCACGATATTCGACATCGGGGTCTCAAAATTTATCCTACTTGCAATTAGTTTGTTTACGTATGCAGTACAGTTTTGTCTGGTGAGAAAGAATGCTAGACTCGGGTTTCCAATAACGACTTCTCAAACAAACGACTTGCAACTCGCGCCAAAAGAGGACGTGATTTGAGAAGTCAAATCATAATCCTCTCAATCGCATCGAGCGAAATCTCCTCCCCCCTCCGGTCATAAAGCTTCGTCGTCCGCGGCGACTCATGAGCCGCGATCGCCTGAGCCTGCTCAACCGTTCCGCCATTGGTGAGGAAATTCGTAATCCCCGTCGCCCGAAACGTGTGACAGCAAATCCGCGATGACAACCCTGCCGCGAGCGCCCGCCGCTTGATCATCGAAAGTGCATTAAGCCGATGCAGCCGGGCAGGGGAGAGAGCGCGCGTGCGTTTGAGCATCGACCGAAACAGCGGCCCTTTGTTATTGGCATCGTCGCCGGCAATCCCCGCCGCGGCGATGGACGCATCCAGATACTCGATGACTTTATGATGGCAGGGGACTTCATGATCCTTGCCGCCTTTTTCGTGCAGCCGCAGAAAGCTTCGCTTTCCCTGGTGCCAGTAGTCCCCGACGTTCATGGCAACGACGGCAGAAATGCGGGCGAAGCTGTAGACCATCACGCCGATGAGTGCCCGGTCGCGAAGTCCGATGAGTGAATCGGTTTCGATCGACTCGATGGGCGAAGAAAGCGGGACAGGTCCGACTTTTCTTGATATCTCAATGAGCGACTTACAATTGCCGCCATGCCACGACAGACTCGCGTCGCTCCCGGCGGAATGATCTACCACGTCCTCAACCGCGGGGTGGGGCGGATGACTTTGTTCCGCCATGCGAAGGACTACTCGGCCTATCTCCGCTGCATTCGCGACGTGCTGGATGCGTTGCCCTTGCCGACCGTTGAGCCGACGACGATTTTGCCATCCGGCTGAACCGCCGCCGCGCCGGCGATGTGGCACGCGCCGGCGGTGTTGTACACATCATAGCCGTCGGTGCTGAAAGGGGTATCCAGGCTGCCCGCCGTTGTGACGCGGGCGGTGAGCGTGTCCCGACGTGCGCCAGCGCAGCGAGTGGAATGGAGCGACGGGGAATCGAACCCCGATTTGCTGAATGCGATTCAGCCGTCATCCCGTTAGACCATCGCCCCGGGAAACGAATTCGAGCGGGCATTTTAGGCCGGCGGCGTGGGGCGTCAAGTTGGGGGCGTCAAGTTATTCGAGTTCCAATCGCGACACACCGACGCCCTCGCTCGACGCCGTACGACTTTGCCTGAGAGCCAGGGTCGTGGCACCCCTCAATCCTATTTTTTTTCATGTTGGGAATCACGGCCGTGTTTTCGGCGGGGTTGGATCACTTTGCGATAGATCACCTACAAACTTTCGGCCGGTGAGGCGCAGGAACACATCTTGCAATGTTGGCTTGGCGAGGGAAACGCTGCGCAAATCCTCGCCGAGCAGTTCGATCAGTTGTGGAAGAAGCGTGCTGGAATCTGCAATTTCAATTCGAAGTTCGTCGTCAACCCGGGTGGGATGCACGTTCAACGACGAGGCGATGCGTGCGGCGGCGGCGGCGGGGTTTTCGGCGCTGATGGCAATGACCTGTCCGCCGACACTGGCGCGCAGCGCCGCGGGTGAGTCGACCGCGACGAGCTTGCCGCGGTCGAGGATCGCCAGGCGCGAGCAATACTCGGCTTCGTCAAGCAGGTGGGTGGTGAGCAGGATGGTCGTGCCGGCGTCGCGGAGCGATTTGAGGACGGCCCAGAATTCCAGCCGGGCGGCGGGGTCGAGGCCGGTGCAGGGTTCGTCGAGAATCAACAGTTTCGGTTCGTGCAGCAGCGACTTGGCCAGTTCGATACGCCGGCGCTGTCCGCCGCTGAGTTTGTCGGTTCGGCGGTTGATGTCGTCGGTCATGCCGACAGCGGCGATGCAGCGATCGATCCGCCGCTTCAATACCGCGCCGGTGATGCCGTACAGGTGGCCCTGATGACGCAGGTTTTCGTAACCGCTCAGCATCTTGTCGAGCGCGGGCGCCTGAAACACCACGCCAATTTGCCGTCGAATATCGGTCAGCCGATCTGCCGAGAGCGGAAATCCGAAAATTGAAACACTCCCTTCCTGCGGCGGGATCAGCGTCGAAAGGATGCGAAAGAGTGTAGACTTGCCGCTGCCGTTGGGCCCGAGCATGCCGAAAAGTTCTCCCGTGGCGATGTGTAAGTCTATGCCGTCAAGCGCGACGCTTTGGCCGTAGCGATGGCGGAGTTGGCGAACCTCGACGGCGTTGGTCATGGGTCACAGGGGTATTACTGGGGCGGCTTGTATTCGAACTTCGCTTCGACGGTCGCGGCAGTTTCAACCTTCAACGGCTGGCGCAGTTCGCCGTAGAGTTCGTGCCAGGCGACAAGCGTATATTCTCCGGCGGGGAGGTGCTTGATTTCGAACGAACCGTCGTCAGTAGTGACTGCAAAGAACGGGTTATCAAACACGCCGATGTGGGCGGCCATCCAGGGATGCACGTCGCATCGGACCGGGAAAATTTCGGCGGTGGTAAAGCGAACTTCCTTTTCATGACCTTCGCGAAGCAGGCCAAAGTTGTCGCTGGGATTATTGCGCGGCGTGTAGTGCGTGTTGTGGAACGCCGGATCGCTCGACTTTACTTTGAGCGGCTGGCCGACCACCACGCCGACCACGTGCGGCACATATTGGCAGTTGATCTGGTCGAGCAAGTTGGGCGGAAGCGAGCGCCCATCCACCATCGGCCCGCCGCTGATGTAGACGAAGACGTTCTTCAACCCCTGGCTGGCGTCGACGATGACCGTTTCTTCGAGGATCGTGCCGGGCGCGCCGTTGTGGCACGGCTCGGCTTTGAGCACCTTCATCGTCGGCACAGCGCCTAGAGACTTTACGGTGCCTTTTACGACGGCTTTGCCTCGCGCGGCTTCGGGAGAAATTCGGGCGATGCCATTGGAGTCGCGTTCGGTGCAGGAAATTACAGCTAAGCCGCAAGCGGCGAAGAGGGCGATGCCGGTGAGCATGCAAAATGTCGGGCGCGGGTTCATTATCCCAATCGGTCGATCATCATGGCGCCGAGCAGCAGCGGCAGGTAGATGATCGATGCGAAGAATAGTTTACGGGCGTCGGTGCGCTGGTGCGTGCGGTAGAACTTCACGCCGTACCAGAGGAAGCCCAAGCCAAGAATAATTGCCGCGATGACGTAACCCGCGCCGCTCACGCCGGCCGGCCGAGCCAGGAGCGTAATGGGAATGAGCGTCAGGGTGTAAAGGACGACCATGCGGCAGGTGACCGTCAGCGAAGGATCGATCACCGGCAGCATTTTAAATCCGCCGAGGCGATAATCTTCGCGGTATAAAGAGGCGATGGCGAGGAAGTGCGGCATCTGCCAAAGGAACAGCACGCCGAACAATACCCAAGCGCCGGGCGAAATAGCATTTTCGACCGCGGTAAAGCCCATCATGGGAGGGATAGCACCAGGGACGGCGCCGATGATCGTGTTGAGCGTGCTGTATCGTTTCATCGGCGTGTAAACGAGCAGGTACGACAGCAACGTGAACAGCCCGAGGCCCGCGGTGAGGGGGTTGACGAATGCCAGGAGATGGCCGACACCCACGGAGCCAAGAGCCGCGCCGAAAAACAAGGCTTCAACGGGCGCGATGCGGCCGGCGGGCAGGGGGCGTTGGCTAGTGCGCGGCATGAGCGCGTCATACCGGCGTTCGAGCCACTGATTGAGCACCGCCGCCGATGCCGCGGTGAGGGCCGTGCCGAAAAGCGTATGAAACAGCAGCAGCCATGTCGACGGCGCTTTGGCCGACGCGAGGTAGAAGCCCACAAGCGTGGTGACGAGGATGAGAAAGTTCATCCGCGGTTTGGTCAGTTCGTAAAAATCGCTCAGTCGTTGCCACCGCGCGCTCGCTGCCGACGATAGCGCAGGCAACTCTGCGGTGACGGTGGGACCGACGGGGGGGGAGATGTTGGGAGAATCGCGAAACATGTTGCTTTCGGTGATCGGCTTCATCTTAAAACGCATTACCTTGAATGTCGTCGATTCAAATCCCCGCCGCAACTGGACGCGCTGAAACAGGCGGCGCGTTCGCTTTTGGCGTAACGGTGGAAGTGGAAAAGACCGTGGAATACAACCGCAGCACCCGGGTTGTCAAAATCGCCAGCGTGAGGAGTAGCAATGCGCCGACCGCCACGTGAGCCGTCGCCACTTCAACCGGCTTCTTGTAATAAACAGTCAGCAGCCCCAGCGTGAACTGCGTCACGAGCAAACACCCGACGATCGCGAGCGGCGTGCGCAGCTTGCGATCGGTAAAACGCCGCCCACCAGCCATCAGCAGGCCGGCGATCATCGCCGATACAACGATCGCACCGACGCGATGGGCAAAGTGCAGCCAGATCTGCGCCATCGTCACCGATTTCTCCTGTAGCGTCCAAGCGCGGTATTGGTTGACGGCGGCTAAGCCGGCGGCGTCGGTGGGCGGCAGAAGTTTGCCGTACGCCAGCGGCAGATCGGGAATCGCCAGACCGGCATCGTGATGGCGCATGATCGCGCCGATGGCGAGCTGCCCGAAGACCGCCGCGACACAGACGCCGGCCAGCACAACCACACGCCGGCCGGCTTTCCGCATTGTCACGTCGCTGACTTTCGTTGCATCGATCCACCAGCGGCTCGTCACCACCATCGTGATGCCGGCAAAGCAAAAGAACGCCTGGGCGAAGCAACCGTGAATAATCGCCAGTGTTAGATTCACTTCCGTCACTCGCAGCCCGCCCAGCAGGCCTTGAATGCAGACGGCGACGAGAACGGTCACGCACAGCCAGCGCACCCAGGTGCGATCGTCGCGGCGGCGGGCCATCCAGGCGGCGGCGAAGATGAACGAGAGCGACAGCAAGCCCACAAACCCGTGCTGTAGCTTTCGGCCGACTTGAAGGTCGATTGCGCCAGCGCGTTCGAGCAACAGCACGGTGCCGCCCCATGCAATGGCCATCGCGCCCAGAATGATCGCGGTCCAACCCAGTCGCCGTCGGCGAATGGCATCGCGCGCCGGTCCGAACGCCTGCAACACCAGCATGATCCCCAGAAAGCCGACGAGCATTCCCATCAATCGGTGCAGGTGTTCGTAAAAGATTCCGCCCACCCATTGGCTAACCGGGAACAGGAACATGTTGTAGCCGTAGCTGTTCGGCCAATCGGGCACGCTCATGCCGGCGTCGTGGGTGGTCACCAAACCGCCGAGGAAAATCAGCGGGAAGGTTGCCGCCGTCAGCAGTACGGCGACTGTGTGAAGGAATGAGTGATAGGTCGGGCGGTCGTTAAGGGTCATGGCCGTGTACTTGCGTTGGTAGTCAATGATAGTTGTTTTGCCCGCGCGCTTCGAGGACGTGCGGCGGTTTGCCGCATTGATTCCCACCTTTCTTATCAGACGCTGACGCACTGCTGAAACATCGGCCAACGCAATGAATGACGCCCAGCCGATAAAGTTCAAGACAGCTTATAGCTTTGAAAGGCAATAGAATGAACATCAGGCGTTTCGGCATGGCAGTAATTTTGATGGCGGCGTTGGTCGGCTGTAACAACAGCGGGCAGAGGCAGTCGCAGCGGTCACAGCAACCGATCCTTGCGCCGGAGAAGTTCGATCTGGTGAAAGAGCCGGACATCAATGCCGAAACCCGCTTCGCCGCGGGGCAATTGGCCGAATCGCGCGGCGATCTTCGTCGCGCCGGTGCCCAATACGCGCAGGCGTTAAAGGTCGATCCCAACCACCTCAAGGCGATGAACCGCCTGGCGATCGTTTATGCGATGACCAGACAGTTCGATCAATCGATTGAAATTGCCCGACGGTATGTGAATGTGACCCATCAATCATCCGACGCGTGGAACAATCTGGCGCAGTGTTACGAATTCGCCAACCGCACCAACGAGGCCGAAGACGCCTACAAATCCGGCATTGCCAAAGACCCCGGCAACGTTCCCTGCCGCGTGAACTACGGCTTGATGCTGGCGCGGAAAGATCGCATCGACGAAGCCCGCACCCAAATGGCCGTGGTGCTGAAGCCGGCCGAGGTGCATTACAACATCGCCAGCGTTTTAGAAATGCAGGGGAACAAGGCCGCTGCAAAGAAGGAATTTCAGAAGGCGCTGGAAGTCGATCCCACGTTCAACGAAGCCAAGAAACGCCTGGCGGTAATCGAATAGCTGCGTCCATTCATGCGAGTTCCATTTTTGCCGGCGTCCACCCCGTTTGCTCTTGCGTTTGCCCGCGCATTCAATCCGAAACGCGGAGGCTTATCGCGCCCCCGGCCCGTGCGTGGTCGCCGGATCAAGCCCCATCGCGGGGTTGGTCGGCAAGCGCACCGTGAACGTCGTGCCCTCGCCCGCAGCAGACTTCACCGTAATAGAGCCGTCGTGCTCTTCCACAATCTTCTTCGTCACCGCCAACCCGATGCCGGTTCCTTTGTTGCCCTTGGTGGAATGGAACAGCTCAAACAGATGATTCTTAATGCTCGGGCTTACGCCGCCGCCGTTGTCGATTACTTCAAAGACAGTCATCTTGCTTTCGGCTTCGTATCGACACACCACGCGAATCAGCCCGCGTGACGGTTCGCACGCGTCGATGGCGTTGGAAAGCAGGTTGATCAGCACCTGATGAATGCCATCCGGGTCCATCGGCACCGCCGGCATGCCGTCGTCCACGTCGGCCACGCACATGGCGCCTCGTTCGTTGGCCATGGGGGCGATCAGCTCCAGGCAATCGTTGACCAATGTCCGCGGGTTGACCAGTTGCAGATCGGGCGTGCGCTCTTTGCTGAACGCGAGCAGGTTCATCGTGAGGTTGTAGATTTTTTCGAGATTGCGATCGACGACGCGCCAGCCTTTGGATAGCTGCACCATGTTGTTACCGCGCAGACCCATCTCCACCACATCCGCCCCGCCGCGAAGCGCCTGGAGGATGTTTTTGATGGAGTGCGAAAGCGCCGCCACCGTTTCGCCGATGGCCATCATCCGCTCGGCCTGCAACTGCGCCGCGTACAGCTTGGTATTCTGAATCGCCATGCCCGCTTGCAGGCCGATCGTGCTCAGAAGGCGAAGCTGGTCCGGGGAATAAGTGTAGTTTTTTACCGACGAATCGATGTAGACGATACCGATGGTTTCATCCATTGGCGTGCCACCCTTGTCGCCAACTCCGACGCGGGCATCGAGCTTGCGGGCTTTAATGGGCACGCACAGCGACGAACGGATGCCCAGATCGTGTACGCTTTTGCTCTTGCTGAATCGCTTGTCCGCCATCGCATTGCTGCTCAACACGCCTTCGCCGGTTTGCAGCACGTGGTTGATGATGGTTCGGCTGGCATGAATCTTGACGCCCGATTTGCTCCCGCCCGGATCGGCGCGGGCTTCTTCATCGCGCAGCCGGACGACCTTTGTTTCCAGCTCGTTACCGCGATTGAGCAGCATGATGATGCCGCGGTCGGCCTGCAGGTGTTCGAACGTTAAATCCATAACCACATCGAGCACCTGTTGCACGTCAAAGCTGCTGCCCAGCGCCGCGCCGAGCCGGTACAGCACTTTCAAATTCGCCATCGCCGCCGCCGCCGGTTCGGGGACGGCCAGCACCATCGAATCATCGTTGGAAGCGATGGCGTGCATGATGGAAGAATCCATCCCCGCCTCTTCCCCCGCCAGCGTGATCGCCCCCGCGCTCCCGCGCGAAATCCCCGGCTGCGCCCCGAACACCAGCAACGACCGCCCGACGCGAATCTGATCGCCGGGTTTAAGTTGATAGGTGTTCACCACACGCTGCCCATTGATGTAAGTGCCGTTGGACGAACCTAAGTCCTTTACAATCCACCCATTAGGGCTCGGATGCAGCTCGGCATGCCGACGCGAAACCGTATTGTCATCCAGCGGCAACTGCCGCGAATCACGACCGAGCAGCGCGATGGCATCGGGCAACTCAAACCGCCGGCCTTTGTCGGGGCCTTGGATGACCAGAAGTGTTAGCACGACGGTAACTTACAGCGTGAAGTGATTGTGGGAAAGCGGAATCGCGGGATTGGCGTGGCGGATCGAGGCAAATGCATTGAACGAGCGGCGAGCGTCAGCTACCCGATTCCTCGTGCAATACCACCGCCCGCCGACGTTCGCGGCTGGTTATTCCGGTCATCATCGGTCGCCCTGCATCGCGGATCGATGGCAGACTTACACGCGTGTGCGCCAGCACAGTCCAGATTGAGAGCAGGAAAGATTAGCCGCCGACCGGGATAAACGTCTGGTACGGGGCAAAGAAAACGGAACCGGTCCGAACGCCATCCGTCTAAGCTACAACACCGCGTAGGTGATGTGAGTCAGCCGCCTGTGATTGTGCCACGTGGCACAATCGCGCGAAATCGACATAAGCGACGCCTTGAAAAAGGTTTACGGCATTTTCAAAAATCACACGACCCTAACATATGGTTAAGACGACGGTCGGCCCAAATCGCCCATTCCGCCCCGACATGATTGTGAAGGCCGCATCGTCAAGGCGCTTGCTGGAGCGACTAATGACTACTTTCGCATACTTTTGATGTTAATTGGACCTGTCCCACTTTATCCCGTTATCCCCGTCCCGCTTTATCCCACCGGCCCAGACTTCACTCCACCGTGTTGGCGGATACAGAGGGCGCGCCGCCCGCGTTGCTCGCGATTCGCAATGCGATTATCCTCGCCGGCATGGCAAAAAAGGGGATCGCGGGCAAGCGATCAGCAAAAGGCACCAGCGACCAACCGCGGGCGGCGCTCGCCGCGGCGCTGTCTGCTCCGGCAGGTCGTCCGTCTTCGCTGCTCGACACCCGCGTCGTCTATTGCGGCGACAACCTCGAACAACTCGCCAAGCTGCCCGATGCGTGCGTGGATTTGATCTACATCGATCCACCGTTCAACTCCAACCAAGATTACGAAGTCTTTTGGGGCGAGACGAAGGAGAAGCGAGCCTTCGCAGACCGCCACGCCAGCACGCAGGCCTACATCGAATACATGCGCCCCCGCTGCGCGCAAATCGCCCGCGCCGTGGCGGTTTGAAATTCACCCGATAGTACTGACTACCCAGCCAAGGAAATTTGGACATGACGCGACTTCAATTCCTCGACATTGCGAACCTCCCGCCTGCCGAAGACGAGCGACACGAGTACAAATCGAGTCTTACGACGTTCAACACGCTCAAAGAAAAGCTCGGCCGCGCTGCGTCAGGCTACTGGAACAGTGGGGGCGGACTATTCATCACCGGCGTTGACGGCAGCGGTAAGCCCGATGGTGGCATAGCCGAAACAGTGGGCCGCCAGTCACTACGAGACTGGGTCGATCAAATAGTGAAGGAGGTGTCACCTGCGGGCCCGTATGCGGTCCGCCTCTTCACACATGATCCAGCCTCTGGACTTACCATTCAGCCTAACAAGGCCATCTTGGCGGTCGAGTTTGGGGAGAGCAGGCATCCGCCTCACATGGCACCAGACAACAAGTATTACATCCGCGCGGGAGCGCACACGGTGCCGGCCACCCATTATCTTTTGGAAGCTCTATGGGTCCGACGCCGGATTCAACGTCCACAACTGGCTCATGCGATGCGTCTGAAGCCAGAGGCGACAGACATTATTCAGTTGGCAATTGTCGCGCTCACCGATGAACCAGCGATTGAAGTCTCAGTTATTCTGGACCCGCTGCCTGAAATGTGGAAGGACACGAAGGACCTGTTTCCTCTACAACTTCCCTTGCTCGATCGGAGCATGCCCTTCTATCTGGACATAACAACGTTCTTTGCAGCGGAAGAGCGGCCTTGGCCCCGCAGTGCAGTTGCGAATCAACTACAAGGATCTGGCCGGCAATTCATACGACTACACGGCTACCCTGAATGTAACAAAGTCGATCGCCCCTTGGAGAATCGGTACGCCGGCAACGGAAAAAATTGCTAAGTCCATGGAGTCTATTGATAAGACCCTTAAGGAGGTCTCAAGGGCCGTCAAGCGTTAAGCCGCGACATTGGTTGGCGTAGACGTACCGAGCTTCTCGCGGACGATTGGTTCCCGATTCAGGTCAAGCAAATGGACAAAGTCGGCCGACCCGACATCGACGCCTTCGAAGCCGTCATGGAACGCGAAGGCGAAGGCGGCCGACAACGCGGGTTCTTCGTATCGTTCGGCTACAGCCGAGACGCCCACGACGAATGCGCGGCGTTTCACAGAAGAACGGGCAGACTCATCAAACTCCTGACGGTTCAGGAGATTTTGGATAAGGAGCATGTGCAGAAGATGTGAATTGGGCAAGGTCATGAAATACCGGATAAGATACGCCGCAACCGTTGTGAAGGAGTTGGGAAAGATGTCTCCGGATGTCCGACAGCGGGTTGTGTCCAAGATCAACCGTTTGGCCGATGGTCTGGCGGGCGATGTGAAGCGGTTGACGAACTTTTCTCCGGAATACCGGCTGCGTGTAGGAGACTGGCGCGTATTGTTTAACATTGACGGGGACATGATTTCGATCGAACAGGTGAGCCATCGTTCAGACGCATACTGATTCCAGGAGCGCGATATGTTGAAAGTAAAACCGGAATACCTGAGCAAGCGAGGGCGGCGGGAATTTGTCGTCCTTACTGTGGAGGACTTCGACCGGATGAAAGAGGCCATCGAGGATGCGGAAGACCTGCGCCTCCTGCGTGCGGCCACGCGAAAAAACGCAAAGGCCCCGTATTACACGCCCGCAGAAGTGGCCAATCGATTGAACACTCCTTCGACCAGGAAGAAGAAGGCGAATTAACCCCCTCTGCGAAGGCGGCCGCCAACGCGGGTTCTTCGTCAGCTTCGGCTACAGCAAAGACGCCGAACAGGAATGCGCTGCATTTCACAAGCGAACGGGTAGAATCATCAAGCTCCTGACCGTGCAGGAGATTCTGGACGAGAAGCACGTGCAGAAGATGTAGGTCGCCGGGGCCGGCTCCGACGTGAAAGCTGATGGCTTCTTGCGTACAATCACAAGCCTAATGAATCGGCGAGAGTTTGAACAACTTCGTGATTTGCCTGACAAGCGCGTTTCTGCGGATATCGTTTGGACCGCGCCGCGCGATGGGAAGCCCAACTTGATCTTTGAGCAAGTTGAACTCGAAAATTCTCTCGGATTGGACGTGGTCATAATCGGCACGTTCAAGCCAGACATACCTTCCGTGACATTCAACTTCGTTTTGCGCGGCGTCGGTCCGATTTGCCGCGTGGACGTCAACGGAACCATTCACGGCGACGCGGGAAGAACTCACAAGCACGATTTGCGACGTGAAACCGATCCTCGGAATAGTGTGCCTACCGCAGTCGCGCGAGCCGATTTGGAAGGAAAGTCGGCTCGCGGTGTGTGGAACGATCTGTGCGAGCGCGCGAAGATCGAGCATGCGGGGACGTTCAGTGATCCACAAGGAGGTGGATGATGCCACTCGACTGTGAAACATTGAAAGGAATGGCCACCTCGTTGGCGCTCGTGACCGAATGCGATGTCATCAAGAATGGCATGTTGCGTTTGGCAACGCCGTTTCGATACCCGGACGGTTCACAAATCGATTTGTTCCTGGGTTCTCCACCCGGACTCGTATTCGACGATATCCGCGTAACCGATCTGGGCCAGACCGCGGCCTACCTTTTCGACCTTCAGCTGAAGCCTTGGGCGACATTCAAACGCAAACAGATCGTGGAAGACGTTTGCAAGACATTGAGCGTCACACAAGACGGGGGCGAGCTTTTGGTTCGACTCAAAAAAGAGGAACTCGCCACGTCTTCACTTTCGGACGCAATGGTGCGCGTTGCTCAGGCGTGCATTCGCACGGCTGATATTGCCTACACGCAACGCCTTCGTGCCCCGGCCTCATTCAAGGACGAAGTTGAGGAATTTATTTCAAGTGATGGCATTGACGTAGAGTCTGGGCTTGTCGTGCCCGGTCGGTTTAACAAGGACGTGCCCGTCGACTTCCGCATCAAAGGCAGGCGAATCAAATCTCTAATCCTCACGCTTTCGACACAGAACAATGCAGCGGCGCACGGGGTGAGTAATGAGGTGTTTCGCAGGTGGTACGATCTGGAACCACAACGCGCTAACTACCAGTTTCTCACACTCTTTGATTCGACGAACAACTCAATCCGCGACGATGATCTTGCACGAATTGGCGAGGTTTCCACTGTATTGGCCTTTCCCGCACAACAGGAAGCAGTGATGGAGGCAATCGCCGCCTGACTCAGAAACGAGGAAACGAGGGCGCAGCTAGTTTTGCCGTTTTTCCCGCTATCGCTGTTCGCTGCCACGGATCAACTAGCTGCGCCCTCGTTGCGGTCCCTCGTTGCGGTCCCGCTGTTGAAGGTGGCGTTCTGCCGCTGGAACGTCGAGCACGCGTTCCGCCTGGCCAAAACCGAGATCGGTTTCGGACATCCCCGCGCGCCGGGACTGGAAGGGGCTGCTGCGGCACATGATCCTCTGTCAGTTGGTGCTATTGTTCGTGGCCGAGCAGACAGACAAACATCGGGGGGAAAAATCCGGACCTGACGATGGAGCAGACCGCCCGGGCGCTCAACACAATCTGCCGACGCTGGCAGCGGTGACACCGCAACTCGCCGGAATTTGAGCACACCGCCGACGTCATCTGCTATCAACAAACCCGAAACCAAGCCGCGAAACGATCGCGGCTTCGATCATCTCGGGAGAAGACGTAGCGCTGTAGTGTTAACTTCGTGGCATTAACCTGCGTCCTCGTTTCCCTCCCTCGACGATCGACTGCGTTCCATCGCACACGAGCGTTTCCATCGTGGTAACTCCCTTTGGCTTGGTAACCCGGGAGATACCACTTATTTGCTGCTGGCGCTACTGGAGTCAGCTACACCCGCGGCGGATATCGCTCATACGGCGCCGCCTTTACGATGGATGGCGTTGAATAGATAATCAGCCGGTCTTTCGGCCACCCGCCGAAACGCGTTCATTCGCCCCTGAGGGCTTGCAAAGATCGGAGAGGTTCGCCGGCACGTCAAATCGACCGTTCGCCGCAGACGAACAACGCGTGCAGGGGTGAGTGCACGCAACGTTGCAAATAAGCGTTAAGTGTTCTTGTATCGAATAACAGCGGTGACACCGGTATCTTCCGGTCAGGCAAACCCCGACGGCGCGCCGCGTCAACCGTTCAATCGATGAGCGGCCCGAGTGCGTGGGTCAGGTGATACACAATGGCGGCGCACGCGCCTTGCCGCGTGTTGCCTTCGGCGCGAATGAGCTGACACGTTGAAACCAACGGGCGCAGGGCGCGCTCGCGCACTTTATCGCGCAGCGTGTCCCAGGCGGTGGGCGAAACATCGAGCATTCGGCTGCACACCAGCACCGCCTCGGGGTTGAAGATGTTGATGGCGGCGGCGATGCCTACGGCCAGGTAATCGAGCGCGTAGGTCAATTCTGCCGTCGCATCCAGCTCGCCGCGGTGCGCCAGGCGGATGATATCTTCAATCTCCACGCGCCGGCCGAGGCGATGGCTGATGGCTTTGGAAAATGCCGCGTCGGTGGCGACGGTTTCCAGGCAGCCGCGATTGCCGCAGCCGCAGATGGTGCCGTTGCAGTCGACGGTGATATGACCCATTTCGCCGGCCATTCCGTTCTTGCCTTCGATTAACCGTCCGCCGCTCACGATCGACACGCCGAAACCTTCGTAGGTGCCGATCATCACAAAATCATTCATGCCGCGGGCACTGCCGTACGCGCGCTCGGCCAGGCAGGTGCCGACGGTTTCGTGAAACAAAACGGCTTCGATCGACAGTTTGGCGCGCAGGTCGGCGGCAGGTGATTTGCCGTCGAGCATGTGCAGGTTGGGCGAAAACGCGACGGTCTGGCTGCGCAGATCAATTTCACCGGGCGTGCTGATGCCGATGCCCAATGTCGTCACGTTCGGGCGGGCCATCAGCGATCTTGCGCCCGTCACCAGCGATTCGATCATCGCTTCATAGGTGGCCGGCGTGGCGAATTCGAACGCGAAGTGTTCGTTAAGTTGACCATCCAGCGATGCGCTGACCACGCAGCACCGCCGGACGTCGATCACCGCGCCCAGCACCTGCACGGTGGCGGTGCCCAGCCGGTAAAGCGTGCCCGGTCGACCGGCGCCCCGTTCGGGGCTTGCTGAACCGAACTCTTCCAAAAGCCCGGCATGCAAAAGATTGGCGACGGCCTTGGATGCGGTGGGGGGGCTCATCCCCGAGCGCCTGGCGAGTTCAGCGCGCGACATCGGCGCGCCGCCGCGCACGATTTCGAAAATCGTGCGTTCGTTCATCTGGCGCAGAAGGGTTGGTTGGACGCGCCGGGAAGCCGTTCGTGCAGACTCGAAGCTGTGGGGAAGTTCCGCCATGACGGGACGTTTCGGGGGCCGCGTCCGAAGCGGCTTCAAACTCTGGGATTTCGAGTCGGACTTTATCATTGAAAAGGCTGATTCAAAAAATTAAAAAGAAACTTAATTAATTCCTTGACAAGGGTTATACCCTCCATTAATATTTTGTAAAGGTAATTTACTATTTGTTGGAGATATTCACTTGGCGCGTCGGCCCCGCTTCCGGCTGCCGGTGGGTAAGTTGGAAATCGAGGAGGATATCGTGACGAAGAAGAAATCTGCGTTGTGGTGCGCCGCCATCGCCTTGGGCATTGCCCCGGCGGCTTTTGCGGTGAGTTCGGTCAACCTGCAATTTGGTGGCGCCGGCTCGACGCTGGCCGACACCGGTTTTGGTGCCGTGTATCAGCTCGATCCGACCGGCTTCCTCGTCGGCGGGGGCAAGCTGTCGCTTAACACGCTCCCGGGCGACACCTTTGGCGATTACGAAAACGATCCAGACAGCGCCAAGAACATGTTCTACACCGAAATCACTCCGTTCGGCCGAACGGTCGTGCAGGCGAAGGTGACGGTGGCCAACCTCAACGTTAACTTCCACGGTGGCGGGGTGTGGATGGGGACAGACCAGGACCATTACATCCGCGCCGGCGTCATCAACAACACATTCGAAGGCGGAATCAGCTTCGAATCGCTCCGCGAGAATGAAGACCTCTGGCCCGGCGCGACGATTCCCGGTCCCGGCAATGATATTGATGGCAAGCAGTTCGGGCTCACGTCGCTCTCCTCGCCGCTGCTCACGCCGGCGCCGGTGGTGCTGCGCATCATCCGCAACGGCAACACGGTGCGAACGGCCATCAGTCTGGACGACGGCGTCACGTGGTCGCCCGCCGGTGGGCCCGCCGTCGATTACAAGTTTACGAATCTCGCCACCAGCCCGACCGATCCCGGCATAGCCGGAGTGGGCAATACCGTGGAAGGCGTGTTCAAGGTCGGCGTGTACGCGTTCGGCGGGCCGGATGGGTCGATTCCCGGCACCTTTGATTACGACACCTTTACCGCCAACAGCTTCCTTCTCGGCGACTTCAACAGTGACCGCAGCGTCAACCTGGACGATTTTACCACGTTGGCGGCCAACTTCGGCGGTGCCGGCGTGTGGGAAACCGGCGATGCCAACGACGACGGAACCGTCAACCTCGATGACTTCACCGCGCTGGCCGCCAACTTCGGCCTTTCGTCGGCGGATTTACCCCGGGCAACAGTGCCCGAACCGGCGTTGTGCGGCGCGCTGGGTCTGATGCTCTTTACTCAACTTGCTCAACGCCGCAGGCGCTCGTAGCGTCCTGCGGTATGCTTCATCTCTTTCACTAATCGACCGCTGCGCCGGCGCAATCACCTCTTGCTGGCGGAGCAGTTCGGAGGGTCTGTATGAGAAATGTAATGTCTGTTTTGGCGCTGGCCGCGATGTCGGCGACGGCGAGTTCGGCATTTGCGGTGTCGGCGATCTCGCTCGACTTCAACGGTGCCGGCAACGACTTGGCGGCGACGGGTTTCGAAAGCGTTTATTCCCTCGTGCCGGCTGGCTTCTCGGTCGGCGGCGGCCGATTGACGATCTCCACGCTGGAAGGCGATACCTTCGGCGATTTTGAGAACGATCCCGACAGCGCAAAAAACATGTTCTACTCGGCGATCGACGCCTTCGATCAGACGACCGTCGAAGCACGAGTGCGCGTGACCGGCCTCAACCAGAACTTCCACGGCGGCGGGATCTGGATGGGCACCGATCAGGATCACCTGATCCGATTGGCGCTGTTTAACAACACGTTCGAAGGCGGCATTGCCGTCGAGGCGCTGCGGGAAAACCAGGACCTGTGGCCCGGCAATGTTCCACCAGGGCCGGGCGGCGATATCGTCGGCCGTGCCATTGGGGGCATCGCCACATCGCCTCAAGTGACGCCGATCGATGTGGTGTTGCGCCTGATCCGAAATGGCAGCACCGCTTCGGCGTTTGCCAGCTTTGACAACGGCGTTTCGTTCCAACAGGTTGGTGGAGCTGGATTTACATTCGATAATATCGTCACCGGCCCCGGCCAGGGCTTCGGCGGTGGGACGAGCATCGAAGGTGGATTCAAAGTCGGGGTATACGCCCTGGGCGGCGGGGCCAACCCGGCTTCGTTCGCGTTCGATTCCTTCACCGCCACCAGCGTGCCCGAACCGACCACGGCGGCGTTATTGGCGATTGGCGCAACATTGCTGATGCGCCGTCGTAAGTGAAGTAGGGCTGATCGGCAGGAGCAGGGAGAACTGGACGCGTGCGCGATGCACGAGGTTGCATCGCGCACGCATTCTTCTAATTTTCTGTCGGAGTAAAACGTCATGAACGGAAGCAAAAATCAAAATCGTCGCGGCTTTACGCTGGTGGAACTGCTCGTGGTAATCGGCATCATCGCCGTGCTGATCGGCATCCTGCTGCCGGCGCTGAGCCGGGCCAAATCGCAATCGAACGCCGTCGCGTGTCTGTCGAACATGCGGCAGCTCGGGCAGGCGCTGGTGATGTTTTCTTCCGAGCACAGCGGCTACATGCCCAAGGCGTGGTACAACAACAGGGCGCGCACCGACAAAACCAAGTCGGTCACTATTGCCGGCGTGCGGGCCGTGCTGCCGTCGGAATATGGCACGAGCGACACATGGGGCTATCAGGCGCCCATGTGGGGCTGGGACTATGTGCTGCTGAAGTACGTAAAGGGTGCACGGAACGTGTATCAATGTCCGACCGACGGGGAACCGGGCATTCGCGGGCTGGGCGCGCTGGATAGTTTTCCCAATCCGCCGGACGATCCGAAGTCGGACGATATTCCTGCATCGTATCGATTGAACATCAGCAACCAGTCGAATGAAGCATGGGATGCGGTGAAAGTAACGCAACTCAAGCCGGCATCGCGCGTGATCATGTTCGCCGAAGGGCCGGCGGGTTCCGGCTCGGGCATTCACCATGTTGCCACGTGGGAATCGGGTGAGCCGGGCGGCACGCTCGGGCCGACATCCGTTGCCGGAAAACGCAACGTGGCCTTCGATCGACACATTCGCAAGGCCAACTACGCCTTCGCCGATGGACACGCCGAGCCGATGCAGTGGGAAGAAACCTGGAAGACCATCGGCCCGCGCATCGCGCCGGTGGGGCCGTTCTGGCGTGCACAAACCATGTGGCGGGTGCGGTATGATGTCCCCTCCGGCCGTACAACACCGCTCACTGATGCGACGCAGTGATGGATGCTTACGACTCACCAAGCGATTCCTGCACATGATCATTCTGTTCATCACCTGTTTTACACTGGCCCTCGCCGCCGACGGTGCGCCAAGCGCGCATTCGCCCGATCGCGTAGGATCGCCGCTCGGATCACAGAACGGTAAATACGTCAACCCCGTTGCGAAGAATCTCCCAGACCCGATGGTGATCCGTCACGCCGGCAAATATTACGCCTATGGCACCAACGCGCCCGGCGAAGGCTACAAAGCGCTGGTATCGAATGATCTGGTGCACTGGGACGACGCCGGCTTCGTGTTTCGCAAAACGAACACTTCCTGGGGCCGCGAACACTTCTGGGCGCCGGAAGTGATCGAACTCAAAGGGGCGTTCTATCTTTTCTACAGCTCGTTCGGCGCTGTCGAAGGCAAGCGACAAAGCCATCGCATCTCGGTGGCGCGGGCCGATTCGCCTCTCGGCCCATTCGTTGATGTTAAAGCGCCGCTGCTCGATTTCGGTAAGGCGGTGATCGATGCGCATCCGTTCATCGATGCTGACGGCTCGGCGTACCTCTACTTTGCCTTGGACAAATCAGAAAATCCGCAAAGCGAGTTGCACGTCGTTCGCCTGAGCGACGATTTACTGTCCGTGAAAGGTGAGCCGGTTTTCTGCACCCGGCCCGACGTCGAATGGGAAGGCAATGAGTGGAACGAAGCGCCGTTCGTTTTTCGCAACGGCGATACCTACGTGATGATGTACTCGGCGCGAGGATTTTTTGATCCTAATTACGCGCTCGGTTACGCCACTTCGAAAAGCCCAATGGGGCCTTGGAAAAAATCGCCACTTAACCCTGTACTGAAGCGCACAACTGAGGTATCAGGTCCGGGGCATAACAGCGTGATCGCCTCGCCGGATGGCTCGGAATTGTTTTGCGTTTATCACATACACCGCAATCTCGAAGGCGGGCACGAACGCGACCTGGCGATTGATCGTATGCATGTTACAACCGATCGCGCCGGCGAAATCGTTTTAGAAATTGTCGGGCCGACCAGATCACCCCAGAAATTGCCCAGCGGGGCGAATGCGCCATGACCAAACCGCAAAGGCAGACCATGATCGAACCCCTTGAAGGCCGGATGCTGCTCGTCGGCAATGGTCTGCGCGGGGAATACTTCAACAACGCCGATCTTACCTCGCTCAAATTCACCCGAACCGATCCGCAGATTAACCTGTCGCTGCCCACGAAGTCGCCGCTGCCTCGGTTCGTCGGGGCCGACACGTTTTCGGTCCGGTGGACGGGGCAGATCCAAGCGGTCGCGACCGGCGTCCACACGTTTCACGCTCGCGCCGATGACGGCGTCCGTCTGTGGGTGCGCGGCCAACTGCTCATCGATCAATGGGCCGACCGCCCGCGGTTTGCCGGCGATGCGTCGGGCGATCATCAGGTGACCCTGGACGATTTCACGGTGCTTGCCGCCAACTTCGGACTGAACGAAAGCACGTTTGATCAAGGTGATTTCAGCGGCGACGGAAACGTTTCGCTCGATGATTTTACCGTGCTGGCGGCCAACTTCGGTCAGCAACAGGCGGTGCCGGAATATTCGGCGAATATCTCGCTCACCGGCGGGCAGCGCGTTGATTTTCGGATGGAGTTTTACGATCGCACCACCGAAGCCGTCGCGCAGCTTGACTGGACGCCGCCGGGGCAGTCGCGGCAGTTGGTTCCCCGCAGCGCACTCTTTGATTCCGCTTCAACCACCATGCAAATTAACAATCGCATCGCCGCCGAAGGGGCCGACCCGTGGGTCGTGCAGTATGAGGGGGAGTACCTTTACATTCGGTCGGACGGGGGACGGCTGTACGTCCACCGTTCGCCCACGCTGCAAGGCGTGACGACGGCGCCCGGCGTGCTCATCTACCAACCGCCGCCGGGCACGAATTACTCGCAGAACCTCTGGGCGCCTGAACTGCACCTGCTCGACGGCAAGTGGTACGTCTACTTCGCCGCCGACGACGGCGCCAACGCCAACCACCGCATGTACGTGCTGGAAGCGGCCACCGCCAACCCGCAGGGCATTTACGTGTTTAAGGGCAAGATCGCGGCGCTGACCGACCGCTGGGCCATCGATGGCTCGGTGCTCGAATATCAAGGCAATCGCTATTTCGTGTGGAGCGGCTGGCAGGGTTTCGTCGACGGCCGCCAGGATTTGTACATCGCCCGCATGTCCAACCCGTGGACGCTGTCGACCGATCGCTCGCTCATCGCATTCCCCACCTATTCGTGGGAACAGCACGGACTGCCCCTTGTTGAAGGGCCCACAGCGCTGGTGAAGAACGGCAAGCTGCACATCATCTATTCAGCCAGCGGATTCTGGACGAACGAATACGCTCTCGGCCAGCTCACGCTCACCGGCACAAACCCACTGTCGGCGGCGAGTTGGACGAAAAAATCAACCCCGGTATTCTCCAAGACATCGCAAGTCGTCGGCGTGGGGCATGCGAGTTTCGTGAAATCACCCGATATGCTCGAAGACTGGATCGTGTTCCATGCCCACAACACGCCCGGCGATTTTACCGGCGTGCGCGACGTGCGCGTGCAGCAGTTCAGTTGGAACGCTGACGACTCACCCAATTTCGGCAGCCCGCTCGATACCGGTACGCTGCTCAACGAACCGTCGGGCACGCCGCATGTGCTGTGAATGGGCGTGTAAATGGATAGCCGTACTCAACTTGGATGGTCATGGTAACCAGGCAGCACGACAAATCAGCCGACATGCCGCGCTCGGAATATCCGCGCCCTCAGTTTGTGCGCGCCGACTGGCTATGCCTCAACGGTCGCTGGCAGTTCGAAATTGATGTCGGCAACAGCGGGCTGGAACGTGGGCTGCGCGATCGCGAACTGTCGGGGAGCATCGTCGTACCCTTTTGTCCGGAATCGAAGCTGTCAGAAGTTGGGAACACAGATTTCCTCAACGCCGTGTGGTATCGCCGCGCGATGCAGATCCCGAAGAAGTGGGCTGGCCAACGGCTGCTGCTGCATTTCCAGGCGGTGGATGAAGAAGCCACCGTGTGGGTGAACGGCCAGGAAGTAGCTAGGCACCGCGGGGGGTGGACGCCGTTCACGGCAGAGATTTCCGATGTAGTGAAAGCCGGCGACACCGCGACGATCGTCGTGCGCGCCCGCGACGACATGCGCCGCCCCAAGCCACGCGGCAAGCAGGCGACCGCGTTCGCCAACAATGGCTGCGATTACACACGCACCACCGGCATCTGGCAAACCGTGTGGCTCGAGCCTGTGCCGCAAACGTATTTGAAGCGCTGCCGCATCACGCCAGATCTGCCCAATGCCGCGTTCCACCTCGATCAGCCCGGGTGCGGTAACACAACCAGGATGTCGGCGCGAGCGACGCTGCTCTCGGGCGATACCGAATTGGCGCGCATAACGACCGCGCTCAACGGCTCAAGCAGTGGGCGAATGACGCTACAAGTGCCCGAGGGCCATGTGCGACCGTGGTCGCCGGCGGCGCCATTCCTTTACAAGTTGCGGCTGGAACTGCTCAATCACGATGCATCCGTCGTCGACACCGTAGAAAGCTACGCCGGCCTGCGCTCGATCAGCATCGACGGCAAAGCCGTGAAGCTCAACGGCGAAACGCTGTTCCAGCGGCTGGTGCTCGACCAGGGATTTTATCCCGACGGCATCCTCACCGCGCCCAGCGATGAGGCACTGATTCAGGACATCACGCTATCCATCGAAGCCGGCTTCAACGGCGCGCGGCTTCACCAGAAAGTGTTCGAAGAACGGTTCCTCTATCATGCCGACCGACTTGGTTACCTCTGCTGGGGCGAGTTCCCCGACTGGGGCATGTGGGGCAACGATGTGCTGCACGACAACCAACCCGGCGCCGCCGCTGCGGCGCAGTGGCTGGAGGAACTGGAGCGCGACTACTCGCACCCGAGCATCATTGGGTGGTGCCCGCTGAACGAAACGCGCCAGCCGATGACCGATCGGCACGCGGCGCTAAACGATATCACCGCCGCTATGTTCCTGGCCACCAAGGCGATGGACATCACTCGCCCGGTCATCGATGCTTCCGGCTACGCGCACCGCATGCCAGAGACCGATATTTACGACAGCCACAACTACGAGCAGGATCCGCAAAAGTTCCAAGAGCAGCTCGCCGGCCTGGCCGAGGGCAAGCCGTATATCAATCTCACCGACGAACGGCCGATGTCGTGTGGATACCGCGGGCAGCCGTACTTCATCAGCGAGTTCGGCGGAACTTGGTGGTGCGATGAAGCGCCCAAGGGAGCTTCGTGGGGTTACGGCCAGCGCGCCGGCTCGCGCGCCGAGGCGCAGAATCGCATCGAAGCGCTCATGAAGGTGCTGCTCGATAATCCGGACATGTTCGGCTACTGCTACACGCAGCTTACCGATGTGTTTCAGGAGATGAACGGGCTGTACACATTTGACCGCCGGCCGAAGTTTGATCTGGCGCACATCCGGGCCGTGCAGCAATCGCCGGCGGCGATAGAACGCAAGCGATAGCGCACGCAAAACAACCGTGGGCAGGGACGAACGCTCAATTTCTCGTCGGGATTTCGCCCGCACGGCCGCAGCCGCCGCGCTGGCGGTGGTGGGGTGTGAGCGGCGCAGTACCCAAGCGGTGCACCTGCGATTCTGGAACGGCTTCACCGGCCCCGATGGCCGCACCATGCTGCGCATCATCAAGCAGTTCAATCAGCAGCATGAGAACATTCAAGTCACCATGCAGCGGATGGACTGGGGCACCTACTACAACAAGCTTTTCGTCGCCGGGCTGGGTAATCGCGCGCCGGATGTTTTCGTGCTGCACAGCGACCAGATCGATCGCTTCTACCGCGCCGGTTTGATGACGCCGATCGACGCGATGCTCACCGACGGCCGCGTGCCGATGGACGATCTCGATCCGAACGTGCTGGCCAAAACCAGTCGCGCCGGCAAGCACTACGCGCTGCCGCTGGACGTTCATCCACTGGGAATGTTCTACAACCGCAGGTTGTTCGCCGACGCCGGCATTGCCAAAGCGCCGCAGACGCAGAAAGAGTTTGTTGAAGCGCTCCATCGCCTCAAACGCGCCGGCGACGGCGGGGTGGCGCAGTGGGGCTTCGTCCTGGGCTGGTTTCGCGTGATCATGTACAGCATCATGAGCCAATACGGCGGGCGCATCTTCGACGACGCCACCGGGGCATTAACACTCGACTCGCCGGCCTGCCGGGAGGCGATGTCGTTCATGGCGGGGCTGATCGTCGAGCAAAAGCTCGTTCCAGAAATCGAGAACCTCGCCGGCATGATCGGCTTCAGGCAAGGCCGCGTCGCAATGGTGTGGGAGGGAATTTTCATGTTGCCCGAGTTGCGGCGGCAAACCGATCTTGAATTTGGTGCCGCGCCGCTGGTCATCGTCGGCAATCAACCGGCGGTGTGGGCCGGGACGCATAACCTGTGCATTCGCAACGGGCTGGATGACCGCCAGACCCGGGCGGCGATGACGTTTCTAAAGTTTCTCTCCGATCACAGCCTCGACTGGGCCGACGGCGGGCAGATCCCAGTCCGCCGGTCGCTGCGGCAAACCGAACGCTTCGCCGCCATGACAGCACAAGCGGCATTCGCGACGCAAATTCCGTACGTAACGTACATGCCCAGCACGCCGTTTACGGTGGAGTATCAGGTGGAATTCGATTTGGCGTGCGACCGTGTGCTGCGCGGTAGCGCCACGCCGCAGCAGGCGCTGGCCGACGCGACGACCAACATTCAGCGCGTCATGACACGCTACGAGCATTGGAACACCGGGAGCGCGCCATGATCCGCCGGCGTTGGGCAGGGTATCTGTTTCTGCTTCCGTACCTGACGCTCTTCGGCGCGTTTCTGCTCGGCCCGCTCATCTACGGGCTGGTGTTGAGTTTCATGCAGCACGACATGCTCTCGCCAGAACCGGCGAAGTTCATCGGGATGGAAAACTATTCCGAGGCGCTGGGCGATGCGTATTTCTGGAAATCGCTGCGCGCCACCACGCTGTTTGTGGTGATGAGCGTGCCGATCACCATCCCGCTGGCGCTGCTCTTGGCGGTGGCCGTGGAAGCGGTCAACGGCAAGCGGCAGATGTTCTACCGTATTGCGATTTTCGCCCCGAGCGTGGTCTCCGTCAGTGTCGTCAGTCTTATCTGGCGATGGTTTTACAACAAAGAATTCGGCCTGCTTAACGCGCTGTTGGCGCCGCTCGGCGTCGAACCGATCGGCTGGTTGAATACTCCGCTGACGGCGATGACGGGCATCGTCGTGATGACGCTGTGGTGGACCATCGGCGGGCCAATGCTGGTGCTGCTGGCAGGGTTGAAGCAGATCCCGGCGCAATATTACGAGGCCGCCGCCATCGACGGCGCCGTTGGTTGGCGCGCGTTCGCGCGCATCACGCTGCCGCTCCTGCGGCCGGCGCTGCTGTTTTCGCTGGTGATGAATCTCATCGGCGCGTTCCAGGTGTTCGGCCAGCCGTTCATCCTCACCGGCGGCGGGCCGGAACTCGGCACGCGCGTCGCGATGCAATACATCTATCAAACCGCGTTTCAGTTCTACCGCCTCGGCTACGGCGCGGCGATGAGCTGGCTGCTGTTTCTGGTGATCGCCGTCTTCGCCGCCTTTCAATTTCGCATGATGCGTGAACGATGAACAACCGGTTTTCCAAACTCGAGATCATCGCCGTCCTCGCAGCGTTCCTCGGCATTGCGCCCGTCGTGCTGATGATCCTTACGTCTTTCAAGCCCGACGGCGAAGTGGTGAAATTTGAGAGCATACTTCCCAAGACGCCGACGCTGGAAAACTACCGGCACATCGCCGCCAACCCCGAAGAAGTGCCGATTCTGCGTTGGCTGTTCAACAGCGTGTTTGTGTCGACGTCGGTGACGCTGCTTGTGGTAACCGTTACATCGCTGGCGGCCTACGCGCTGGCGCGCGTTCAGCCGCCAGGCGGGCGGGTGATCTTCACGCTGTCGCTGGCGTGCATGATGGTGCCCGGCCAGATTCTGCTGGTGCCGCTATACATGATTCTGAACAAGCTCGGCTGGATCGATACGCCGCTGGCGCTCATTCTGCCGCACGGGGCCAGCGCGTTCGGCGTGTTTTTGCTGCATGCGTTCTTCAAGTCAGTTCCGAGAGAACTCGAAGAAGCCGCCGCCATTGACGGCTGTTCGATGCTGCGCATCTATTGGCACGTGATGCTGCCGATCTCGCGACCGGTGCTGGCCACGTTGGCGATATTCGTGTTTCTGGGTTCTTGGAACGATTTCCTCTCGCCGCTGGTGTTCACCGACTCGGTGGAACAATTCACGCTGCCGGTGGGTGTCGCGTTATTTCAATCCAGCTACGCCAGCGAGTACGGCCTGACCTTCGCCGCGTGCGTCATCTGCACATTGCCGGTGCTGCTGCTCTTCGCGATTTTCAGCAGGCAGATTATGGCGGGAATGGTCGCTGGTGCACTAAAAGATTGACCTTCGCCGCGCAACCTTTCCAAGGGTGTAGCGCGCCAGCCGGATAGATTTTGTAGAATGCGTTGATAACCCTGGCATGGAGGCCTTTGATGGACTTTTCTTCGCTTTCGCCCCGTGAACGTCTTGCAGCCGAACAGGCGGTGTTGACCCTTCAAGCGCTGGACAAAGCGGCCGATGATGCACCGCACGGTCAGGGGTTTACCTGTCTTGAAGCGGTTATCCTGGACAAGGGGATGCAGCATCTGCGAGACCTGTTGACCGCCGCCGCCGGCGCCCGAGACGAGGCAAAAAAAAAGGGGTCTGCATCCGCCCCTGCTCTTGCGGCGGCAAGACGAAGTTCAAAGCGTGCGACGAGCGTTGCATCCTGAGCGTCGTCGGGCATATCACCGTTGCGCGTCGCCGGTATCACTGTCGGGCTTGTCACCGCGGGGTTATTCCGCTGGACGACTGGGGTGATGTGAACGCGCGTTCGATCACGCCGGGTGCGCGACGATTGCTGGCCTTGGCGGAGACGAGTTGGTCGTTCGATCGAGCGTCAAAGAACCTCGCGGAGTTTTCGCACCTCACGGTTTCTGATGACACCATCGAACGCGTCTGTCAGGAAGAAGGTGAAGACGTGTATTGCTCACAGAGAACGGGCCGGGACTGATAGGGCCACCGCCTACGACGAGCGGCGAGAGTCAGCGACCCGATTCCTGCAATCACACCACTGGTCGCGGACGCTTGCGGCTCGTTATTCGGGCCACATGCGGTCGCCCTGTGAAGAAACGCCATGAAATTCCGCACGAACAACTCACCGCCCGGGAGCGCCGCTGCGCTCGGGGCGTGCGCGGTGCCGCCTGCGCTGCCGCGGGAGCGCAATCTCCGCCACGATCTGCCTCAATTGATGATGCACCTCGTGCCACTCACGCAATCGCACGTAGCTGAGGAACTCGGCCTTGCACAGCTTGCGAAGCTGATTGTGCGATAAGTGTTGGGCGCGATCGTGATAGTAGTCCCAAAGTTTTAAATAGCTGATGAAATCGCTCTGGTCGTCCTTGAAACGCTGGTGATGGGAATCGGCCGAGTCGGCTTTATCCAGCGGGCGCTCGCGCGGGTCTTGTACGCTCAGCGCCGCGGCGATGATGAGCACCTCGACCAGGCAGTCTTCATCGACGGCGGCGAGAACCATTCGGCCGATGCGCGGGTCCACCGGCAACCGCGCCAGCTTGTACCCGGTCGGCGTGAGCGCGTTGTTCTCATCGATCGCGCCCAGCTCGTGCAGCGTGGCGTAGCCGTCGCGCACCAGCCGCGGGTCGGGGGGATCCATGAACGGGAACTGGCTCACCTCGCCCAGTCGCAGCGCCGCCATCTGCAAAATGACGGCGGCGAGGTTGGTACGGAGGATTTCCGGCTGAGTGAACTCCTCGCGGCGGGCGAAGTCGTCTTCGCTATAGAGCCGAACGCAAACCCCCGGCCCGGTTCGCCCGCAACGGCCCGCACGCTGGTTGGCGCTGGCGCGGCTGATCTTTTCGATCGGCAGCCGCTGCACCTTAGTTCGGGCGGCGTAGCGGCTCATGCGGGCCAAGCCGGGGTCGATCACGTAACGAATGCCGGGCACGGTCACGCTGGTTTCAGCTACGTTGGTTGCCAGAACAATGCGCCGCTGCGGGCTGGTCTGGAACACCTGCATCTGCTCGTCAAAGTTCAGGCGGGCATACAACGGAAGAATTTGCGTTTGCGGCGGATGATGTTTGCGAAGCAACTCGGCGACATCGCGAATGTCGCGCTCGCCAGGAAGGAAAATCAACACATCGCCCGGCCCGCACGCCGCCACCTCGTCCACCGCGGCGAGGATTGCATCGGGCATCTGCAGTTCTTCTTCTTCCGGGTCGCCACTGGTGAGCGGGCGGTAACGCGTTTCCACCGGAAACGTTCGGCCGGAAACTTCGAGCACTGGCGCATTGCTGAAGTGGCGGCTGAACCGCTGCGGGTCGATCGTGGCGCTGGTGATGATGAGCTTGAGATCAGGCCGTTTGGGCAGAAGTTGATTGAGGTAGCCGATGAGAAAATCAATATTGAGCGAACGCTCGTGGGCCTCATCAATAATAAGCGTATCGTACTGCCGCAGCAGCGGATCGCTTTGCGTCTCGGCCAGCAGGATGCCGTCGGTCATCAGCTTGATGTAACAATTGGGGGTCACATGATCGCTGAACCGAACCTTGTAGCCGACCACATGGCCGATCGCGCTTTGCAGTTCGTGTGCAATGCGTATCGCGACCGACCGAGCCGCAATCCGCCGCGGCTGGGTGTGACCGATCAGCCCATCCACCCCGCGGCCGATTTCGAGACAGATCTTAGGCAATTGAGTCGTTTTACCCGACCCGGTTTCGCCGCAGAGGATGATGACCTGATGATTTTGGATCGCCTTGGCGATTCTGTCGCGCTGTTGAACGACGGGCAGCGCATCATCAAACGTCGGCCGCGGCAAAAGGCGACGTCGCTCGGCGGGGGAGAGGCGTTGAATGGGGCGATCAGACACGCATCGCGAGAATAGCAGATGCCGGTCGGCTATTCATTACTGGTGATTTAAGCGATTTGCGTGATAAATTGTTGGTGGGAGATCACCATGACGTTATCTGACACACCTTTAATGACGACCGAAGCACTGCTTGCGATGCCGGATCACGGCATCATGCGAGAGCTGATTTGTGGAAAGCTGAGGGAGAAGCCCGTGACGCGCAGAAATTATCTTCATAGCACGTTTAATTAATACATATTATTTTGGACACGAAGTTGAACATGACGCTGTGCTTCACCCTGAGAGGATGAAAATTCCGTACCATCGGCGTCTCGCCGATGATGCTTGTACTCAAGCATGGTCGCAACGGCGATATCGCGCTTCGGGAGAGCCGACACGAAAGTCAACGCGGTGTACCGCGTTCACAGGCGAGACGCCCGTGCTGCGCCGCCTACCAACCACAACACCAAACCAGCGGCTATTTTCGAAGCAGAATCGAAGCAACGACGATTGTTTGCAAAAGTGGAATCACTCGAAATTATTGAAGTGCACCTGCGAACATCGGCGGCTTGTAGGTCTTCTTCGTTTCTTCGATTCTTCGTGTCAATCTGAATTTTTGGTCAAGTAGTTACCACAACGAGCGTTAGACCCAGCGAGCGAATGTTTCGTCGCCGGCCTTGCCGTACGCGGTGTCGCGAGCGTACAACGGTTGATCTTGTCACCCATGTCGTGCCATCGCGTCGTCATCACGGGTATCGGTGTCGTCAGCCCGAACGGGATCGGCGCGGGTGCTTTTGCCGATGCGTGTCTGGCCGGCAAGAGCGGTCTATCGCGGCCGGCGGGGGATGCGTTTGGCGATCTCAAGACCTCCGCCGTCGCCGCCGTGCGCGAGTTTGACCCGTTGACGGTCATGACCGCCATCGACGCCCGGCGCGTGCCGCGCATGATTCCACTGGCCCTGGCCGCCAGCCGCGAAGCCCTTACCAGCGCCAACCTCACCATCCACCCCGACGACATCCAACTGCAACGCACCATCGGTGTAGCCCTGGGCACCGGCGGCGGGGGGCTGGCGTTTGTGGAAGAGCAGTATCGCCAGTTCTTCACCCGCGGCAGCCCGTCGCTGTTCTCCATTACCGCCGGCACGCACGGCAATCTGTCGAGCGAACTTTCGATCGCCCTTCACCTGCGCGGACCGAGCCATGTGCTCAGCACCGGCTGCACCAGCAGCACCGATGCCATCGGCTACGCGACGATGCTCATCCGCAATGGCGTCGTCCCCATGATGCTCGCCGGCGGGGCTGATGCGCCGATTTCGCCGGGCATCCTGCACGCGTTTGAGAAAATGCGCGTCGTGTCCACCCGCCGCTGGGAGGACCCGCGCGATTCGTCGCGCCCCTTCAGCGCCGACCGGGACGGTTTTGTGCTCGGGGAGGGCGCGTGGATGTTTATCCTCGAGTCGTTCGATCACGCCGTCGCGCGCGGGGCGAAGCCGCAGGCGGAAATACTGGGATATGCCAGCACGTGCGACGCGTTCCACCGTGTGCAAATCGCGCCCGATGTGGCCGAGCCGGTGCGTGCCATCGAATTGGCGCTGAACGATGCCCGGATTAACCGCGAACAGATTGGGTATGTGAACTTGCACGGCACGAGCACCGAATTGAACGACCGCATGGAAACCCTCGCCATGCACAAAGCCCTCGGCGAGCACGCCAAGCAAATCCCAATGAGCTCCACCAAGAGCATGATCGGCCACCCGCAAGGCGCATGCGGCGCCGCCGGCATCGCCGCGACGATCCTGTGCCTCCGCCGCGGGATGGTGCATCCAACGATCAATCTCGATGAGCGCGACGTCAATTGCGACCTCGACTACGTCGCCAACACCGTCCGCGCGTGCGAAACGAAAGTCGCGCTGTGTAATTGCATCGCCTTCGGCAGCAAAAACAGCGCGCTGGTCGTTGGCGTCGATTGAACACGAAACACCGGCGGCACGAAGCGCGTGACGGACGTGTGAAAGCGCAGCGGCGAGCCAAACAAGCCAATCAAGAAAATTCCGCCAGGAATCTCTGGTCGTCGATGGTTCGGTGAAAGGCGAAGGTGGCTGGGAAACGTGCAGGCGTCGTCACCGCACGAGCGGCGGCGGCGGGTGCGGTGCTGGACGGGGTGCCGGCGACCCAGATGCCGTCGAGCATGAACTTCTCATTGGCAGAATCCATGCGAGCCGTGATGCGGATTTGTACATTAGCGCGGTTTGCGGCGCTACGGGGCAAGGCCAGGTAACCGGTGGAGACCGATGCCAATTGCCCGGCGGAAGAGGCGAAATTCTCGCCGCTGGCGTTGTCGACGCCGCGGAATTGCTGGCTGTCGGTGAGCAGTCGTACCCATCCCTGGCCGCTGTTGACCTCGATCTTGAGCGAATCGGTTTTCTCAAAACTGGCGGCCGACTGGCTGGCCGAAAACCGCACGGAAAGGTCTTTCAACCCGCGCGTGTCGATGGAGCGCGTGAGGCTGATGGTGCCGGCGGAGCCGTCTTTGCTCTTGCCGAGCACGGCGCGGCCGCCGCTGGTGGTCAGCGTCATATGGCTGCCATCGGTGGTCGAGCGTTGCACGGTCCATCCGGAGTTGATCGGAATCGCGTCAAAGACGTCAGAAAAACGCATGGAGGGTCTGGCGGGTGTCGCGTCGAGCCGCATGAGGAAGACGCCACTGCCCACGCCGGGAATATCGTTGATGCTGGCTTGCTGGAACGCGATGGATTTGCCGTCGGGGCTTACGACGGGGTTGCTGGCCCTAAAGCCGGGGTAGTCGCCGAAGCGAGTGAGCCGGCGGGTATCGTCGCTGCCGGGAGAAAGACGGACTTGCCAGACGTCAAGGTATTTACCGAGCGACGCACCGGCAGGGATGAGTCTATCGCGACTGGATTCGGCCAGTGTGTATTGGCCGTTGGGAAAGATGCCTTCGGGTTCATTGTATTCGCCGGTTACGCTGCGCATCGTGGTGAAGGCGCCGGTTGCAGTCTTTACGGTGAAGATTTTGGAAGTGCCGTTGCCGTAGCTTGGGAGCGTGATTTCGGAATCGTTGTTTCGAAAGTCTTGTGTTTCAAACGATCCGTTGCTGAAAGAGACCTGCTTCTTGTTCAGCATCACCGGCTTGCCATTTTGGTAGCTGATGTTGGCGGTGTAGATGCGCGTGCCGCCATTGGTAAAGTCGGCTGGGTATTGGTGGCGTTTGGTGGCAAACGCAATGCGATTCGAAATGCGCGAGACCGCCGCGCCTTCGTTCAGCCGCTGATTAAGCCGCGTCACGGGGGCCGTCGGGCTGCCTGCGGGTAGCACCCACAGTTCGGCCTGCTCCCAGCGAGAGGTGTACGAATCAACGAACACGTTCGGGCCAGTGAGCATGTAATCGCCGTTGGCGAGGTACTGCACGCGCAGCCATCCAGCGGCGTGATTCAGGCGGGCGGTAATGTTGCGCTTTGCGCGCGTGGCGAGATCGATCTCCCAAGCATCGCCGTACTCACCGTCAACAAAAGCCAGTTTTTTGCCATCGGGCGAAAATGCCGGGCGCTGCCAAGTGGCGCTCAGTTGCTCGATATTCCACGGAAGATCGGCCGTGGGCGAATTAGGAGCTGCGGCCAAGTGTCTGCGGGATTCCATGATTTCTATGGAAACGACGCTCCCGTGACGGGAGTTGAGGGATCGAGTTGTAATGACAATACTCCGATGCAGAAAACGGTGAACTACGGGGACCGAAACAAAAGATGGCGACAGAACAGTCTCGCGCGATCGCCGAAGAGGGCGATTAGCCTGATTCGTTGAAGGGCAGATTAACGACTCAAGATTAAAGGAAGATGATCACGGGAAATTTGCCCGGCGGTATCGGGGCATCACTGATTGTTGCGCAGCGGAGCGGATTTAGGCATCGCCGCTCGATCGGCGATTGTGCCGGTGAAGCGTCACCGCGCGCGATGTTCACGCCCGTCGCGCCAGACGGGGTGTTCGTTGCTTCGATTCTTCGTGTTAATCTGAATTGTTGGTCAAGTAAATACCACAAATGAGCGTTCGACCCGAGTGTGTGTGTTGTATAGCGATGCCGGCGTGTGCAATGGCAGGCGGGTGGGGTATACTGTTTCGTTCCAAACCGATTTGAACGAAGCGAAGTTTTCACGCAGGTTTTGATCAATGGAATACGGCGTCATCATGGCGGGCGGATCGGGAGCGCGGCTTTGGCCGCTTTCGCGCGGCGCGCAGCCCAAACAGCTCCTTCCCGTCGTCGGCGGCAAAAGTCTTCTACAGCTTTCTTACGACCGTCTGCGCGGCATGCTTCCCCCGGAACGCATCTATGTCTGCACCGGAGAAGGGTGGCGGTCGGCCATCACCCAAAACCTGCCGGAACTGCCGCAGCAGAACCTGCTGGGCGAACCCGCGGGGCGAGATACCGCTAACGCCGTGGGCTTTCCCGCGGCGGTTTTGGCCAAGCGCGATCCGGATGCCGTGTTCGCCGTCGTAACCGCCGACCACGTGATCGAGCCGGTCGACCGCTTTCAAAAGGCCTTGCGCACCGCTTTCGATGTCGTCGCGGCCAACCGTAACGCGCTGGTGACGTTCGGCATCGTTCCAAGCTTCGGACACACGGGTCTGGGATACGTGCAGCGTGGCGAAGCGCTGCCGCAGGTGGCGGGCGCGCACAAGGTCATCGCCTTTAAAGAAAAGCCGGATAAACCGACGGCGGATCGCTACGTCGATTCCGGTCGCTATTACTGGAACAGCGGCATGTTTGTCTGGCGCGCCGATACGGTGCTGAATGAACTGGCCACGCACCTGCCGGCCAGCTACGACGGTCTGACCAAAATCGCCGCTGCGTGGGATACGCCCGCGCAGCAGCAGGTTTTGAACGATGTTTACACCAGGCTCCCCAAGATCAGCATCGATTACGCCGTGATGGAACCCGCCAGCCAGGGCAAAGGCCGGGCGGCGGTTTACGTGGTGGAGATGGATGTGCAGTGGCTCGACGTCGGCAGTTGGACGACGCTGGCCGAGACGCTGCCGGTCGACGCCAGCGAAAACGCCGCCGATGCGGCGATGTCGGTATTCGTGGACTCCGACAGCAACATCATCCTCAGCCGCGATCCGGAACATCTGATTTCGCTGCTCGGTGTGAGCGACATGATCATCGTCCACACCAAAGATGCGACGATGGTTTGCCCGAAATCCGAAGCGCAACGCGTGAAGGATTTGGTGGCGAAAGTACGCGAAAAGTACGGCGAGAAGTTTATGTAGTCTCCCCCTTCATGTACTCAGGGAGGGGGTAGGGGGGAGGGTTCTTTTTGGCGAAAGAGCGGCTTCTCACTTTTGGTACTCAATGAGGCGGCCGCGGGCCTGGTCGATTGCGAACCGCGTAATGAACGTTCCGCCCTCCCCCTGCCCCCTCCCGGAGTACCAGGACGGGGAAAATCGAATGCGCACACTGGCGATTGATTTAGGCAGCAGGCGCGTCGGCCTCGCGATGAGCGATGAAGGCGGCCGATTTGCCACGCCGATTGAGGTGCTTGAGGTCAGCGATCCGCTTCACGCCATTTCGCCTGTGATGGCGATCATTGCCAAGGAACAGGTGCAGCGAATCGTCCTGGGCCTGCCATTAAACATGGATGACACGCTCGGCCCGGCGGCCAAGCAGGTGATTGATTGGGCGAAGACGCTATCGACGCAGTGCCACGTTCCGATTGTGTTTGTTGACGAGCGGCTGAGTTCCTTCGCCGCCGAGCAGCAGTTGAATGATCGAAGGCGCGCCGGAGAGAAGCTTACGCGCGGGCGAAAGAAGCAGCAGCTCGATGCCGTGGCGGCGGCGGGTTTCTTACAGGAATTTCTCGATGGCAAGTTGGCGGCGATTAAAGTAAGCATGCTGTAGCGATCAGGCTGGAACCACAGTATCGATTAACGATTAACGATTAACGATTGACGATTGAAGACAACTTGCCTGGTCACTCGTCAACCAAATCCCCCCGCGCCATCAGCCCGAATATCCCGCCGGTGTGAATGAATAGCGGGGTAGCGCCGTTGCGCACATGCCTGGTCGTAATTGCGTGCAGAAACCCCGCCATCGCCTTGGCGGTGTAAGTCGGATCCAGCGCGATACCTTCGAGGCTCGCTACGGTCGTCATGGCATTTTGCGATTGCGGCGTGGGCAGGCCGTAGCCGTCGCCGATGAAACCGTCGAGCAGTTCGATCTCAACCGCCGATGGATCGATTGGCAGAGAGAATTGTTCGATCGTTTGCCGGACAATCTGCGCGACATCCGGCCGGAATAGCTCCAGTTTATCGCTCACGGGGACGCCGACGATACGCAGGTTGGTTGCGCCCAATAGCGCCTTACCCAAGACGAGCCCGGCCAGCGTGCCGGATGAACTCACGGCGACGTAAACATCCGTCGGCGCGCCGGCCGGCAACTGCTGCAAAAGTTCGTGAACGCAGCGGATGTATCCCCACGACCCCAGCGGCACGCTCCCGCCGACGGGGAACGAATAGGGCTTTCGTCCGGCGGCACGCTGGGCGGTCATCGCGTTGTCGATGAGCTGATCGCGCCGGGCGGCGTATTCTTGCGGCGGATGCATCTCGATCTGCGCGCCAAATAAATGGTCGAGCAATAGATTGCCAACCCGCCCCGGGGCATTTCCCGGCGGACCCCGCAGGATCAGGATGGGTCGCAACCCCAACCGCGCGCAAGCCGCGGCGGTGGCGCGGCAGTGGTTCGACTGATATCCGCCGTTGGTGATGATCGTGTCGCAACCCTGCCGCACCGCGTCGGCCAGCAGATATTCGAGCTTGCGGATTTTGTTGCCGGTGATTTCCAGCCCGGTCAGGTCGTCGCGCTTAATGAGAAGGGTTGACGCCCCAATCGATCGCGCCAGCCGCGGCAGTTCGACGATCGGCGTAGGCAACAATGCCAGCAATATCCGCGGCGGTTCCTGCGGGTGAATGTTCTGCATGATGTTTCCTCACGGCGGCCGAGTTGCCTCAAACCATCCAGCGGGTAAAACTCTGGGCTGCTATGAATAAATCTACCGCGCGGCCCGGCTCTATTCTCGCTGGCGTTATTCTCCTCGGTCTCGTGCTGCTTACCGGCTGCACGAAAACCGTTACGCCCGGCACGCCGGTGAAGCGTTTCGGCGATGAGATTGTGATCGCCGGACATTACTTCCGTACGGGCGCACCGGTGGTGCTTTGGACCGACCCGGGCGGGTACGACGCCTATCGCACCGAGCGCCGATTTGTGCCATTTGAAAAGTCGTCGTGGGAAGCCACCACGCAGGAAGCTAAAAACGAACTGGATTCGCCCAACCGATATGGTTTGCGAAAGGCTGTGCTGAGCGATGCCGAAATTTCAAAGGTGCAAGGCGGGGGATGGCCGCTTGAATTGGTTCAGCAAAAGGTCGATCAGTTCGTCATGCATTACGACGTGTGCGGAACCAGCGCGCAGTGCTTCAAGGTGCTGCACGACCTGCGCGGGTTGAGCGTGCAGTTCATGGTGGATGTCGATGGAACCATTTATCAAACGATGGATTTGAAGGAACGCGCCTGGCATGCAACGATCGCCAACAGCCGCAGCGTGGGTGTGGAAATTGCTCATATGGGCGCTTACCACACGGTGGCCGGGCCGCTTAGTCAGTGGTATTCAAAAGATGCTGCCGGCCAAGTGAAGCTCGACATTCCCGACGCACGTCGCAAGCTGCTCCGCAATCCCGATTATGCCGGCGGGCCGGCGCGGCAGGAACTGATCCGTGGGGAAATTCAAGGTAACCCATACGTTCAATACGATTTCACCCCTGAGCAGTACGATTCGCTCACCCGCCTCACCGCGGCGCTGTGTACGGCGTTGCCGAAAATTCAGTGTGACTATCCCAAAGACGAAAACGGCAAGCTCATCCCGCACGTCCTCACCCGCGAGCAGTTTGATCGCTTTCAGGGCGTGATCGGGCACTATCACATTCAGGCCGAAAAACAGGACCCCGGCCCGGCATTTGATTGGGATCGTGTGGTTGGCGGGGCACGCAAGCTGATGAGCAAGGACGCGATCCGAAGAATGGAAGCGGAAACAGGAAAGCCGGTGCGAGAAATCAAACGGTCATAACGATTAGCGATTAACGGTCGGGCGACAATAACGTCCGGTGGGGCAGACATTCTTGTTTGTCACGGCATTCCATGCCGTAATCCCGAATCGCTTGGAAAGCGATGACAGACAAGAATGTCTGCCCCACCTCAACATAGGAATGTCTGCCCCACTGGCTGGAAATAAGAACAACGTCACTTCACACTATCTAATCAAATGATTGCACGAAAAATCTTACTCAGTTGTCTCACCATCATATTCCTTGCAGGCGGCTGCCAATCGGTGCGCGAGCGCGTCAGCAACATCCGCAAATCGCCCGAGCAGAAGTTTTCCGAGCGCATCAGTGAGCCGCTCAATCGGCGCAGCGGCGCGGCAATGCTTGCGGCGCGCGTGGTGGATTTGCAGACCGGCGAAGAGCTTTTCAGCCAGAACCCCGATACGCCAATGATCCCCGCCAGCAACGGCAAGCTTGCCATCAGCGCCGCAGGGCTGGATGCGTTCGGGCAGGGATACACGTTCAAAACGTATCTCGTGCGCGATGGCGATGACGTGTGGATCATCGGCTCCGGCGACCCGGGTTGCGGCGACGCGAAAATCGAAGAATCGCGCGGCCGAACCACCGCCACCATGTTCGACGACTGGGCCGCCGCGCTGAAGCGCCGGGGCATCAGCCGAGTGAAGGGCAACCTTTACTATTGGGATGGCGCATTCGATCGTGAACTCACGCACCCCAACTGGAAGCCGGAATTTCTGGTCGATTGGTACGCCGCCCCGGTGAGTGGGCTGAATTTCAATACCAACTGCATCGATGTGACGGCCTATCCAACGGAAGATGGCCAGCCCGCCCGGCTCGAAATGACTCCTGCGAATACGATCGCGCAGGTGGCCAACAAAACCGTCACCAACGGCCAAGGACCGCCGGCGATCGATCGCGCCCCGACCTCGCCCGATTTCACGGTCACCGGCGGCATCAAAGAAAAGGCGAAGTTAGAAAGCAAACCCATCACCGACCCCGGCGAGTTCTTCGCCGACGCGTTTCGCACGCATCTGAAAGATCGCGGCATCGTCATCGACGGTGAAACCCGTCGCGCCGAATCGCTGCCGTTCGGATCGACCGGCCCGCTGTTTGATCGCATCATCGCCACGCATGAAACCTCCATGAACGATGTATTGGCCCGCATCAACAAAAACAGCCAGAACCTCTTCGCCGAAGCCATGAGCAAGGCGCTGGGCCGGGAATGGATGTATCGCAAAGGCGAAAGCGTGCCCGGAAGTTGGAAACTCGGCGAAGCGGCGACGAAACAATTCCTGTGGCAAAACCGAATCAACGGCGGCAGTTATGTCGCGGTTGATGGTTCGGGGTTGGCGCGCGAAAACCGCGTGACCACCCGCCTCATTACCGACCTGCTCGCCACCATGCACCGCCGATCAGATAGCATGGTGTGGCGAAACAGCCTGGGCGTCGCGGGCGTCGATGGCACGATCGCCAAACGCATGAAAGACATTGAAGGCCGCGTGATGGCCAAAACCGGCTTCATTAACGGCGTGCGCAGCTTGAGCGGCTACGTTCATACCAAAAACGGCAAGTGGCTTGCCTTTAGTTTCATCTATAACAACATCGAAGGAAGCGTGAAACCCTACGAGGCGCTACAGGACGACGCGTGCCGGGTGATGTATTACTGGCCCGGGAAACCGATCTTTCCAAAGGCAGAAGTCGAGCCGGCGACCAAGCCTGCAACGACCGAACCAACTACTGCGCCCACAACACAACCGACAACATCGCCGTGAAAAACAGAAAGCGTAAACCTAAATCTTCCACGCCGGTTATGAGCCTAAGCGAATGGCCGGATTGAAGGTGATGCGCGACGATTGAGTTTAAGAATTACGACTCGGTGGCACAGACATTCTGCCTGTGTCTCGGGTGCGACGTTTTAATCGGAAACACAGACAGGAATGTCTGTGCCACCGTTGCCGGAACATTAATCTCAACGGTTAAACCTTCCCGTTCGATCCAGCAGCATCGAAGTCCATCATCTCTTTGAGCTGAGACGTGTACATGGACATCGACCATCATGCCGCGACATCATACGATTACTGATCAATGGGTCGAACGCACGTAAAAATTTGCGGCGTGACAAGGGTTGACGATGCCATCGCCGCCGCCGAACTGGGGGCCGATGCGGTGGGGATGGTGCGCATTCCCGGCACGCCCCGGTGTGTGCAGGATGCGATTGCCGCCGAGATTGTGGATGCCCTGCCGGCGTTCGTGACGGCGGTGATGCTGTTCGCCAATGAATCGCCCAGTGAGATCACCGCGGCCGCCCGCGGGTTTGGGATTGGGACGGTGCAGTTGCACGGGGATGAAGAAATGATCGCCGTCAGCGACGTTGCGCCGCTGCGCGTGATCAAGGCATTGCGTGTCGTGCCCGAGCGCATTCGCTTCGAACTCACCCAATGGCGCCGAATGCGCCCGAACAACCTCGCGGGCCTCGTGCTCGAATCGCCCGTGCCGTTGGGCGGAAGCGGTGTGAGCAACAATTGGGATCTCATCCGCCAACTGCGCGATGAAAACTACCTCAACCCGCTGGACCAACCGCCCATCATCTTCGCCGGCGGATTGAGGGTGGAAACGGTGGGCGCGCTGGTGAAGGAGTTTCAGCCGTACGCGGTTGACGTGAGCAGCGGAGTCGAAGGCGGCGATAAGCGCGTGAAGTCGCGCACGAAGATCGCCGAGTTCATCGCGGCGGTGCGCGAAGCTACGCAGTAGCAAGCGTCGCCCGAGGAAGTCTTGTCAGCCCGGCGGGACGAAGGTGAAGCTGAAGTCGCTGAAGTTATCAATGACGCGCTCGGTTCCCGGCCGATCGCGGGTGATCGTGAACGCCTGCTGCCCGGCCTTAACGCCATTTGCATTGAGTCGAACGTCGTATGTGTCGTCGCCGGCACTGCCCAGGTCAAATCGCGTTGAAAAATTCGTTATCGCGTGACGACCGCCGCCGGCGCGGTAGAGCGTCGCATCGACCGTGATCGGCCCGAAACCCTGGAGTCCTTTCTTCAGGTCCCAATCGACCGCCCACCCGCTATCTGACAACCGGACGGCAACCTGAAGAATGAGGTGCCCGAAATCGTCGCGAAAGAGATTGATCAATGGATTCGATACTCTTGCGGTGGGCGCGGGAATGAACGATGAAAACGAATCGTCTCGCAGGAACCGTTCGACGGAATTGACGTCGTCGGGCGCGCCGCTGAGTTGGCCTTGATCGCTCCCCGCGCCGCCGCGAAGGACGTCTTCCTGTCCTCCCAACAATGTATCGCGGCCGGAATCGCCGGCGAGGGTGTCGATGTCGGGCGACAGGCCGCCGATAAATTCAAAGGTGCGCACCGTGTTCGGTGGATCGCCGCCGATGAGCTTGTCATCCCCGCCGCCGCCCTGGAGCAGATCGGCGCCGAACTTGCCCGTCAGGCGATCGTTGCCATTGCCGCCTTGAAGCGTTTCATCGCCATCGCCGCCGGTGAGTGTGTCGCTGCCGTCGCCGCCGGTGATGAGGATTGGGATTTTGATGAATGTGCCGACGGTAATGCTGTCATTGCCGTCGCCGCCGGTGATTTCGATTCGGCGGATGTCTTCGACGTCGTAGCCGATGTCGTCGACCAACAAGTGCATATCGCCGTTGCGGACGCTGTGACTGATCGTGGTGTCGCCGCGCAGGCTGCTGACCAAAATCGAGTCGTCGCCTGGGCCGCCGGTGATGCGCAGAACTCCATCCGGCGGCGGCTCGTGGTCGATGCCTATGCCGACCCGTACGTCACGAGAATCGAAATGAATGATGTCGGCGGGGCGGTTTACCTTCGCGCTCACTTCAACATTGTCGGCCTTCGTGCCGCCGACATACAGAATCCGTTCGATCTCGCTCAACGGGATATCAACGGTCGCGGAGGGTGTGGCGGTATTGGAGCCGATCCGAAAATCGACACGCACGTTCGTCCCGGCCTTTGCAACGCTGACGAAATTGTTCGCCCCGGTGCGATCGCCGCGAATGACTAGCAGGCCGTCATCCACGTGGACGTACTGCTCGGCGGGAATTGAGGAAAATGCGAGCAGCCGGCGCGATTCAAGCCGATCGATGTGCACGAAAGCCGCCCGGGAAAGTCACCAACGCTTCATCATAAAGACGCCGCCGACAGCTTACGATAACGTGCAAATTTTTTTGTGGTGAAAACTTTGATGGCGGTCGCAGAGCGTTACAACTCGACAAATTTAATCATCGCCGCCCTAAGTCTATGATAAACAGCAGCTTACAACTACCGAACAAAATACGAATATTTCTCTTGCGTTTGGAAGTTGTTTTCCTAACCTACAGCAAACTTATCGGAAGCGAGGTTTGCCATGGTAGCAACGGCGGCGATGACAGCACTTGATGTTCTAAGCGAGCGATTTGGCCTGAGTTCTTTCCGAACCGGGCAGGTCGAAGTGATCGACCGGCTTTTGGCGGGCAAGAGCACGCTGGCGATTTTTCCCACGGGAGCGGGCAAAAGCCTGTGTTATCAACTGCCGGCTTTGATGCTCGATGGGTTGACGGTGGTCATCTCGCCGCTGATTGCGCTGATGAAGGATCAGATTGATTTCCTGCAATCGCGTGGCGTGCCGGCGGCGCGGCTGGATTCTTCGATTGAGACTCAACAGGCGCTGGATACGTATCAGGGTTTGCGCGACGGGTCGCTCAAGATTCTTTACATCGCGCCCGAGCGGCTCGCCAACGAACGATTTCTGCAAACGTTATCGCGACAGCACGTGGCGATGCTGGCGGTGGACGAGGCTCACTGCATCAGCGAGTGGGGCCACAACTTCCGGCCCGACTATCTCAAGCTGGCGAAGTTGGCCAAACGCCTGAACGTCGGCCGAGTGTTGGCATTGACCGCGACCGCGACAACGTCAGTCGCCGAGCAGATTGCCAAAGCGTTTGAGATTGATCCGAACGACGTCGTGCGAACCGGCTTCTACCGCCCGAACCTAGCCATGGCCATTACGCCGGTGGACGATGCCGCGCGGGATCAGCACCTGCTCGACCAACTCAAGCGCCGCCCGCGCGGGCCGACGATCGTTTACGTCACACTCCAGAAAACCGCGCAGAACATCGCCAATTTCCTCGCCGCCCGCGGCTTCGCAGCAAAGGCGTACCACGCGGGGCTGGAAACTGACGTTCGCACCAGCGTGCAGGAATGGTTCATGAAATCACACGATGCAGTGGTTGTCGCCACCATTGCGTTCGGCATGGGGATCGATAAACGCGATATCCGCTACGTGTATCACTACAACCTGCCCAAAAGCCTCGAGAATTATGCGCAGGAAATCGGCCGCGCCGGGCGCGACGGCAAGACCAGCGTTTGCGAAACCCTCGCGTGCGCGAACGATCGCATCGTGCTGGAGAATTTCATCTATGGCGATCGGCCGGATGATCAATCGGTAGAAAAGCTGCTCGCGTGTGTGTTGGGGCTGAGCGAACAGTTTGATGTCTCGGTTTACAAGTTGAGCGCGGATTACGACATTCGCCCGCTGGTGATTGAAACGCTGCTGACGTATCTGCAGCTCGACGGCGTGCTGGAATCGCAGGGCGCGTTTTACAGCCAATACAAACTGCGCTGGCTGAGGCCGCAGGTGGAAGTTCTGGCGAAATTCGATCGCTCCCGGGCGGAATTTCTGCGCGGCATTCTTAAATCGGCTTCGCGCGGCCCAACATTTGATACGCTCGATGCCGCCGATGCAGCGCGCGACTTGGATCAGCCCCGTGAACGCGTCGTAGCGGCGCTGACTTATCTTGATGAGCAGGGTGATATCGAACTGCAAACCCTGGGGGTGAGACACGCTTATCGAAGGCTGAAGAAAATTGCCGACGTGAAGCACCTCGCCGATGATATGAACCAGCGCTTCGCCCTCCGCGAACAACGCGATTTGGAGCGGCTGGAGACGGTTCTGACATTTTGCTCAGAACCCGGCTGTCGCACACGTAAACTGCTCGCCTATTTCGGCGAGACGATGAAGGACGATTGCGGCCATTGCGCCGCCTGCCGCGATAAATCTTCCACCCACCCGCTGCCCGCGGCGAAGGCAGTTGTTCCGAAGCAAGAAATCGTCGCCGCTGCCAAGGAACTGCGACGAAGCGCCGGCGATCGAGCCGGCACGGCGCGACAGGTGGCGCGATACCTATGCGGCATCAACTCGCCATCCATGACCTCGTACAAGCGCAAGAATAAAAACGATGCGGCATTCGGGCAGTTCGGACATGTGCCATTCAGAGCTGTACTTTCAGTCGTGGATGACCCACCACGCAGCGACGGAAGTCGCTGATCATCGCGCGGAAAAGAAAGTCGCACATCACCCATCACGCAGCGACGGAAGTCGCTGATCCGATCGCGCAAGAACCCCAATGATTCAATCCCGCAATAGCTTCGCGTGGTATCACATCAGGGAGTGTAAACCACTTTCTGTAAAAACAAGCCACCGTTCGTTCTGATTAAGGCGTGTTTGAAAGAACCTTAGATCAGGAGACGAACGATGGCAATCGCGAGTATCGGGTTAGATATGGATTTGGTC
>Ga0163148_10000470_pt1 | contig 54574 bp, 33 predicted proteins | sample OliLakLV19MP7P2_FD_148606 | JGI IMG/M metagenome (GOLD analysis project Ga0163148, IMG submission 148606) | Freshwater microbial mat bacterial communities from Lake Vanda, McMurdo Dry Valleys, Antarctica- Oligotrophic Lake LV.19.MP7.P2 | ecosystem: Environmental > Aquatic > Freshwater > Lake >... | reverse complement strand
GGTGTATATATGATCTTCCTTTTCTTGTATATATAACTTATTTATTATTGACATAATGGAAAATAAACTAGAGAATATGTATCCTCTTGTTATTGGTGCGCAAGAATCTGTCTTGAGAATGGTTGCAAAACCGATTCCTGTGATGAGTAAGGAGATTCGTCGTCTTGCGTTAGATTTGATAGAACTAATGCGACTGTATGACGGGGTATGATTAGCCGCTCCGCAGATATGAAAATCTATACGTCTCTTTGTGTATACCCAACGAGATACAACAAAGAAGAAATGGGATATTGTTGAAGAAGGAGTTATGATAAACCCGAGACTTGTTTCCAGTTCAAACGAGACAAGTATTGAAAAAGAGTGATGTCTTTCTTTACCTGGTATTGAGGGAGAGGTAGAAAGACCAGTTACGATAACCATGACCTATATGGATGCGCGTGGAAAACAACAAGTCAAAAAGGCAACATGATACAACGCGAGAATTCTTCTTCATGAATTGGATCACTTGGATGGCGTCCTGTTTATAGATAAGATAGTCAAAGACTGAGACAAGTAAGGAGGTCTAGGAAAAATTATTTAATCTTACCTACACAAAAATCTTGTATTGCTTGTACAGGACATGGTCTATTTCATGATCATTCCTTGTACTTTTTTTCGCAAACACGATCGGTAATAACCCATTTTCCAACATCTTCATCGATATAATAACTCATGACTTCTGAAATGAGTCATGGATTACTATCGTCTTTGTATCTATATGAGTATTTTACACATACGACATCTTTTCCGCTAGGACTTTGATTTCAGAAATCTTTGACGTTTATATACTCGTAGCCGTTTTTAAGCTTTTTGAATTCTTGAGAAAATGCTTCCACTGCAGCTGGTCTGATAGCAGAACACTTGCCTGATGACATAAGTCCACATGCTTCTTTATATTCTCCAGCTTGCACATGCGCGAAGTATTGTTTTACGAGATTTACTCTATCTGGGTTTTCACGTTCTACCGGTCTTGTAGATGTGGGTTGTTGGACAACTCATGATGTAGTTGTTGTTCATGTGATGACGACTGGTTGATTACCACGAATTTGTTCTTGAATCTTGATGGGGCTCGTCGATGACGATGGAGGCGTAACGTTTTGTTGTCTCCAAATAGCTATCCCTAGTATAGCCAACGCGATCATCAAGATGGCTACTTGTATGATAGTAGTATCTCTATTCATAAGGATAGTTTTATTAAAGTGATTATCTGCACTGTAGGTTTTTTTTTTGTAATTTAAAGACGAACTTATTACCCTCCATGATATCAGGTGTTTTTTTCTCCTGGTTTTGGAATCGTTCGTCCACATCAGCAGTAGTTCTGTCTTCGGAGATCATGCTTGCGTGTTAGCTCACTGGCTTTATTATACCCACCATTTTTGGGAAAATCAAACCAGAGAAATTTGGTTGATGGATAGATGATTTCTGATTCTTTTCCTCGACGGAACAGTTTGTCCATTTTCTTTTTTGGAGAGATGAGGAGGGTCGAGGTGAAATACGGAATGTTCTCTTTTGCTGCCATGCGTGCGGCCATTTCGAGACGCATCGAATAGCAGGGATTACATCTATCAGATCGTTCTGGCATTTCACCTGCTTGTTTGAGGACTTCTTTGTCTGTCGCGTTGATTAGATCTGGATCGATGGTTTCTTTCTGGTCGACCATTGCTTGGAAGAACTCTTTGGGATCGTATCGGTCTTCGAGGATTTCATAGTCACCTGGTTCCAATCCTACCAGCTTGAGGAACTGACTATAACGTTGTTCATGCTCTTTGCGGGGATGAATATTTGGGTTGTATCGAAAGAGATAGAGTTTGAAGTGATCTTTGAGCCAATGCAGTGGTCGACTGAGATCAGGTGCACAGCAAATATGAAGGAGAAGAGCTGGTTTTGTGCTTGAGTGACGTAAAGTATTACGTCCGTACTGATTAGATTCTGGATCTCTATATGCGGGGACGCAAGAAGTTGCGTCCTTACAGCTATCCTTACGCATTTTCTTACGCATTTTTTTGTTGATAGATATATTTTTACAAAAAGAGGATCTATGGAGTGGAGAAAGTCCGTGAGTTGCTATTGCTTCACGGTGGATCTTGGTTCCATAGCCTTTGTGTTTTGCAAACTGGTACTGAGAAAATTGAGGAGATATTTCCCTCATATAGGCATCTCTTTCTACTTTTGCTACGATAGATGCTACGGAGATGAGAGGATTTTTTTGATCTCCTTTGATGATAGTAATGACGGAAGTATCAAGTATCACATCTAATCAAAATTTGTGATTTCCATCTCGAATGAGTCAGGGAAAGGTTGCGAATGAGGTTGGTATCTGTTGTCGATGCAGGACTGTGTTTTCGTCAATGGGTTGATTGAAAAGCAGATCAAGCAATCTAAGCGAAAGAATATCTTCGCCAAAATCAGAGGTGAGCAGTTGTTCTCTAAGGGTTGATTCATAATGAGTTTTGAGGAGTTCTCCTATTCCTCTACGGCACGCGAGCTGAATGGATTTGATGATACCGAGTGTGTCAATTTCTGTTGCAGTGGCTCGTCAAGTGGCGGTGAGAAGTAGTCCTCATTCTTTGGAATCCGAAAAGGATGTAGGTAATCAGGACGCATGTAATGCGTCCGTACAATGAAGTGATTGATTTTTTATCTGCGTATAGAGATTTTCTCTTTGTTTCTTGGTGAGTTGTTTGGAGTCTTTGTAGCTCGTCAGATCAGGTTTTCCGATCATGAGTGCGCAGCCGACCGTGACTGGTCAAGCAAGAGGTCCACGTCCTGCTTCGTCGCAGTGGATACGAAGTTCGGTAGGTTTACGTTTTTTGGCGTCGGTGAGTGAGAGCATGAGGGTGGAAGAAGTGCGATAAGAATAGTACTGAAGATACAAAAAAAGACCTTCGGTACAAGGTCTTTTCATGTTTTGAAGGGAGAGTTTTTTAGTGCATAAGAAGTTCTATATTCTCGTATCCTGATTATGGTTCAGTAATCTTGTATTGAAAATGAAAGAACTATCTTTTTTACTTTTAGAAGATCTCATTTCTTTCCTCGTTGTTTCAAGAAAAATCACTTCTTCATCCATCAAAAATGCTCGAAAGCTAATCAGACAAGGAGAAAAACTCGTTGTTTCAAGAAAAATCACTGCTTCATCCATACTGGTTATTATACGCTTCTTTATATTTATTGTCTAGTATGTCCCTGTGGACAGCATTTTCATATATATCACCAGAAACGATATTTTCAGACATACTATCAGAAACGATATTTTCAGACATATTACCAGCAACGATATTTTTAGACATACTACCAAAAACTTTATTTTCAGACATATTACCAGAAACGGTATTTTCATATATACGACCAGAAACTTTATTTTCAGACATATTATCAGAAACGATATTTTCACACATACTACCAAAAACTTTATTTTCAGACATACTACCAGAAACAGTATTTCCAGACATACTACCAGAAACGGTATTTGCATATATATCACCAGCGACAGTATTGCAATCCATACCACCAGAAACGGTATTTGCATATATACCACCAGAAACGGTATTTGCATATATATCACCAGCAACGGTATTTGCATATATATCACCAGAAACGGTATTTCCAGACATATTACCAGAAACGGTATTTTCAGACATATTACCAGAAACGGTATTTTCATATATACTACCAGAGACACGTATATATGCAAAGGTAGTGAAGGTAGATCAAATAACATCGCCTTTTACGTCTATATGATCTATTGTCGCACCGGTAAAATCACAGTTTTTTAGCGTAGAAAACGTTTTTCATTGGACATTCATTCCTTTCCAGCATTTTAGATCAAATGATTGGAGGAGGTCGACCTCTTCTTGGGTAAGTTTATCTTTATCTTTTACTTTGTTGTTGATTCTCAGGAGGTTTGTTCGAACGACACTATCTCCTGACTTGACCACTCTGTCCCTGACACTGATGAGAAATGTGGCATAGTCGCTATTTTCTTCTTGGAAAATTTTTGTGACATGTGTACTGATATCTTGATCAGAAGCAGTTCATAGTCTCTTTGCCAATTCGTTTTCTTGCTGGTCTTTATCAGCAATTGCTTGTTGAAAATTAAATGTTGTCATGAAAATATCTCCAAATAAATAGAAGATATATAGTCATTTTATGTAAGATGTCAATACAATATTTTACTATATCCACAACATCACTCTATACGCGTACTCGAACAGGACGCGTCGTTCGATGATGCGTTTTGCAAAGCCGACGAGGCGAGGAATGTAGATGCCTTTTTCACCGTTGGTAATAATGCCGTCGTATGGACCGAGCGCTATCGCGAGTTTATCTCGATTTTGTAACGGAGGATAGCTTTTATTTTCTCTATTTTGTATCTTATCTGCAATGAAGTGCCCTATTCTCCTTCATTCAAACATAGCGTTGTGTGCAGTTGCTATCAGTCCATGTGCAGCAACGTCACCGCATAAGTAGACATGATCATAGTCGTCGGAGGTATATTTGTTGGTGAAACTAAGATGTGGTTTGAATGATTCGTCGTTGAGCTTGATTCATCGGCTGACGATCGTCATATCTGAGTCGATTACTTCGCCTGACTGGAGGGTAATATGGTCTGGTCAAATACCTGCTACTTTTTTATTGAGCATGACATCGACTTTGTTTTTTTGTAGTCGTTCTAGTGATTTGTCTGAGATATACTGACTGAGACGATCAAAGAGCCTCTCTTTACTATGGATGATACGCACTATTTGATCAGGACGTTTGCGTAATGCGATCGTTCATGCAATTTCTATACCTGTATATCCTCATCATACGAGAGTAATCGTTTTGGTTGCTGGGTCACGTAGTTTTTCGTTGATACGAGGAATATCATCTGCATAGCGAACCGCAAAAGCATTTTTCTCTCGTTCAGAATTGTTGAAAAAATTCGTACGAGACCCTGTTGCAATGACTACATAGTCAAAAGTCCATACTTTTCCGCTTGCGGTAGTGAGTTGATGACTTTCAATTTTACTCACGTGTTCTTGGATATATTCTTCTGGATATCGTTTTTTATAACTTAATTTCATGTCTTGTAAACGCGATTCTGGAGTTAAGATTGCTTCATTCAATGCAGGAATATAACAAAAGTGAGCACGTTGATCGAACAGCTTTATGGATACATTTTTTCATAGACGTTTACGTAAGACGAGTAAAGCGCCAAGTCATGCAAAACTTCATCAGATGATTGCTACAGTAGTATGATTAGACATTGAAATATTGAAGATTGAGGATTTAAAGACTAAGTATGATTTATTTATTATGTTTTCTCATGCGTAGACATGCTCGAATCATAGCACCAAAAGAAACAATACCAGCAGTTGCTAGCGTAAACCGCCCTCCATATAACACTGCAGGATCTCAGCATTGAACAACGCTATTTATACCACACAGTTCACTACTTTTTACCCACCGATCCATTTCGATCCCATAGATATATCCACTGATGATAAGTCAGAGAAGAGCAAATGGAAGAATAGTTCTTCGAATTTGTCGATCTTTGTATTTTAGTGCGATTCAGCTGATAAAAACGACAGGAAACATACAAATCCTTGTATATCGACATAACGCGCAAGGAGCTATTCCACGTAAAGGATTTCGAAGATCACCGAGATACATATTGTTTCGTGGATCACCAAAATAACTAATGTAGAGCGAACCTATCGTTGCTAATAAACTTACGAGAAAGATGAGTGTGAGTAACTGCCTTTGTTTCATCGATGAGAAAAATAAATAAAGAGCATATATAATTTACTACATTATTTTTGTGACTGGATATACTGTCGTTCTTCGCGTAGTACTTTTTCCTCGTCTCGCTCTACTCTTCCTGCGTTAGTATACATTACTTGTTGATGCCCAATACCCGCGAGAAGAATTTTATCTCATGGTTGCGCAATGAGACATGCGTAACGAATCGCCAAACGTCTTTCCGGAAGAATGGCAAATGTTTCACCTTCTGCTCTATGAATACCAGGTAAAATATCATTGATTATTTGTCGTCTATCTTCTGTAGAAGCATCATCATCGGTAACGATAACGATATCTGCCAATCTATCTACTACACGTCCCATTTCTGGTCTCTTTGCACGATCTCTACATCAAGGAGCTCAAAATAAGCAAATAACGCGTCACTGTCCTTTTATCATCGTTAGGTAGTTCAGCATCACTTCTAGCCCGTTTGGTGTATGAGCAAAATCAATATATCGATCTGCTTCGCCTAGAGCAATGTGTGTTTGTCTTCATGGACTATGAACATAAGAGCTCAATGATCCAATCATGTCTTCCATTGCTATACCACATCATAACCCAGCACCAATCGCTCCTAGTAGATTTTGCACATTAAATCTTCCCACAAGAGGAGATTCTACGGTATATGGTCTCCCTAGATATGTTATGGTACAACTCGTTGATGTTTCGTGTTCACGAATCATTGTTGCCTGTAAATTTGCGCTACTACTAAATCAATACGCTATACATGTGCCGAAATGCATACGTTGTGATCGTCTTTTGCCATACTGATCATCTGTTGGAAGGATAGCAATACCTTTTTTTCCTTGGTTCTGGAGGCTGCGAAATAACTTTTGTTTGGATGCTGCGTACTGATCGATATTTCTATGATAGTCTAAGTGTTCTGCAGTGATGTTGGTAAGTACGGCTACATGGAAAGGAATGTTTTTGAATCTGTACTGTTCGAGACCATGAGAACTCACTTCAAGAACTGCATGCGTACATCAGTACTTGACTGCCATTTCCAAGATATTGTGGAGATCCATGGGATCATAAGAAGTCATTTTTTCTATACCTTCAATGGTGTTTCCGTCTATTTCAGCACCTGTCGTTCCTATAAAGACGGTTTTGATTCACTGACTTTTGAGAAAATGGTAGACAATATTACAACTCGTTGTCTTACCGTCAGTTCACGTAATACCTACGATAAAGAGTTTTTTTGCTGGATGGTGGTGAATGATCCCTGCTAGTGTTGCTCTTATTTCTTTATATCGACGATAAGGAAAACTATCTCTGAGGATGTTTTTTATAGTATCAATCATCAAGATCTCCAAATGACTAAAATTACATATTATTCTACTTGTAGATATTTCTCAAGCAAATACAATTGCTGTATACAAACAAAAAAACTCTGCACGCATGCAGAGTTTCTTACCATTAACAGAGTTGAAAAGACTATCTAACAGCCTTCTTGAAATCTGAACCTGCCTTAAATGTAGGAACATTCATAGCTGGGATCTGGATTTTTTCAGAAGGATTTCTAGGGTTTACACCAACTCTAGCTTTTCTAGCTGACTTTTTGAATGTACCGAATCCTTGGATTCTTACATCGTCACCTTTTTTAACACCTGCTACTACTGTGCTTACGAAACAGTTAACCATTTCTGAAGCTACTCTTTTTGAAACACCACATGCTTGAGCAATGTGTGCGATAAGTTGTGTCTTAGTCATTGATATAAGTCATAATAAATAAAAGACAGTTGTATACTAGAACTCTTTTTTCTTTTTGCAAGGTAAAGATCTCTCTCTTGCTCTCTAAAGAAAAAAGCAGAAAAAACGCTTAAACTCAGTTTCTATAAACGTTTTCTATTCTTTTTTGTTCTTTTTTCTACTAAATGAACTAATTGACAATATCCTTTAATGTGTTATTATTTGTAGTCTTTCTCTTTTTTTTTGCTTCCTGTTCAGTACTGTGAGAACAGATACCAAGCGATTTGATCTCTAAAATAGATGACTAGAATTGTTTTTACCTTATATCACCTCTATGACAAAAAAAATATCTCATACTGATAGTGAAGTGAATAATCTTATCCATCTCGAAGAAGAAAGACAAAAGGATGGTATGGAACTTATCGCAAGTGAAAACTACCAGTCGCCCGCAGTGCTTTCTGCACAAGCTTCTGTCTTTGCAAATAAATACAGTGAATGAACACCATGAAGAAGGTATTATGGAGGACAAGAATATACCGACCAGATCGAACAACTTGCTATCGACCGCACCAAAGCACTTTTTCGTGCTGATCATGCAAACGTCCAGCCCCTGAGTGGTGCGGCAGCAAATATCTGTGCGTACGCTTCGTGGCTCGAGCCAGGAGATACCGTGCTCGGTATGGACCTTACGCATGGATGACACCTTACGCATGGTTCACCGGTAACGTTTATGTCGAAGATATTCAACTTCGTGCGTTATGGGATGGGTGATCTTGCTACGTGAACGATTGATTATGATGCATTACGTCAGACAGCGCTTGAGACGAAACCAAAAATTATCTTGGCGTGATTTAGTGCTTATCCTAGAGAGTTGGACTATGAAAAATTTGCTGCAATAGCTGCTGAGGTCGGTGCTGTTGCGATGGCAGATATGGCTCACATTGCATGATTTATCGCTGCGTGATTGTTGAAAAACCCACTCGATGCAGGATTTCAGGTGATGACGACAACGACTCACAAGAGTCTCAGATGACCGAGAGGAGCGATGATTCTCACGAAATGAACCGTTGGCAACCCCCTTAGAGCACCAGAAAAGACAATAGCAAACTTGCCGACGCTCGTCGATAGAGCGGTCTTTCCTGGAGTACAAGGATGACCGCATATGCAGTCGATCGCTGCTATTGCGGTAGCGCTCGGTGAAGCGAATACCCAACAGTTCAGAGACTATGCACAACAAACACTCGTCAATGCAAAGATCTTAGCTGATGAGCTCATGAATAAAGGACGAAAGTTAGTTACTTGAGGAACAGATAACCATCTCATTGTTATGGATTTTACAGGAACTCAGATAGATGGTAAGCAAGCAGAACTGTTGCTCGATGAAGTCGGTATCTCTACCTCGAAGAGTACGATTCCAAACGATCCAAATCCACCTTTCAAACCATCTGGACTTCGTATTGGTCTCCCTGCGATGACGACGAGAGGTTTTAAAGAATCAGAAACGAAATGGTTAGCGTGAATTATAGATACGGTCTTGAAATCAGGTGGTGATGAAAAAATACTCAGTGGCTTGAAACAGGAGGTCGTGGAAATGGCGAGACAGTATCCAGTACCGGGGTTGTAGGGTATTTATATTTTGGTTTTTAAAAATGAATAGTTCATTAGATATAGTATCGTTAATCTCTTTGTTTATTTCTCTAATTTCTGTTTGAGTTTCAATTCGACTTATATACGTAAGCTGGAAAAATTCTAGAAAACAAAAGATTTATTCTGAAGATATCCTTTGTTCAACAGTTATTGTGAAATCATGATATGAATACATTGAACGTGAATGATATATGTCTCGCTGAAACTATGGTATTAATAGATGAGACGAGTTGTTGCTTAAAGTTTATTCAATAAATCAATGAATCGTATGGAATTTTAAAATAATAAAACTTGAAGTTTTTAATAATAATGAAAGCTTTATCGCTATGGAATCTGTTGTATATGATTTTGAGAATGATGAAAAGGATATTAATATAAACAATTTTCAGACAAAATATCATACTCTTGAGTTTGCAATAAAAAAATTTAGCTTGGAATTGAGGATTAGTAAAACACCTCTTTGACGCGAACGACCATACTTATAATATTTGATTATTATTCTATATTACCGCGCTTTGCTCGCAATAATAAAATGCGTATATTGTCATTCTGAACGAAGTTAAGAATCCAGTGCTTCACTTCTAATGTCTAAAGAGAAAAAGTAGATCATAGTATAAAAAAAGGACGCGTTGCTACGCGTCCGTACAGGATGATAAGGATCATATGATGAAGATATGATAGGAATGTGTTAGATAATTTTTCCTATCTTCTTCTTCCTCCGTAGTTTCTTCTTTTTGGTGGTCTCGGTCAAGCGCCTCATGAGTGTTGAGGTTTTTTTGGTGCTGAGTTATGAATTTGTCCTGCAGGCTTGAGGTTGATCTGTTCGAAGAAGGGATGACCCGTAACGAGAGGAATATCCTTACCGATGAGTTTGGTGATTTGGTTGAGATATTTCACTTCTTCTTGATCACAAAACATGATTGCATCGCCTTGGAGACCAGCTCTTCAGGTTCTCCCGATACGATGGACGTACACTTCAGGTTCTAGTGGGACATCGTAGATTATTACATGGGAGAGTTCGTCGATATCTATACCTCTCGCTGCAATATCTGTCGCGACAAGAATACGAATCGATCCGTCTTTTAGGCTTGCGAGTGCTTTTTGTCTTGCGTTTTGAGATTTATTTCCGTGAATCGCAGCGCTTGGAATATTTGCTGCAGCGAGAAACTTTTCGACCTTATTTGCTCCATGTTTGGTTTTCGTAAATACAACAGCGCTTCTGATTTCTGGATTTTTCAACAAGTGAAGAAGGAGTTCTCTTTTATTTTCTTTGCTCACGGTATACAATGACTGACTCACGGTATCGACGGTAGAAGCATTTGGGGTGACTTCTATAGAGATTGGATCGCGGAGTATCGTATGTGCGAGATCCATGATACTCTCAGCCATCGTTGCTGAAAAGAAGAGTGTCTGTCTCTGGTTGGGAATATGTCTGAGTACTTTTTTGACATCATTGATAAATCCCATATCGAGCATGCGATCTGCCTCGTCGAGAATAAATATCTCTACTCTACTAAGGTCGACGTATTTTTGGTTGATAAGATCTAGCAATCTGCCCGGCGTCGCGATAAGGATATCTATTCACTTTTGTAATGCTTTTACTTGTCTTCATTGATTGACTCCGCCATAGATCACTGTCGTATTGATGTGACTATTGTTCCCATAAGCAGCTGCATTTTCTTCTATCTGGATAGCAAGTTCTCTGGTCGGAGTGAGGACAAGACTTCTTATTTTTTTTGGTCAGGATGTCGTTCATTTGTCGAGCAACTGGAGGGTAGGAAGGATGAACGCTGCCGTTTTTCCTGTTCCTGTCTGTGCACATCAGAAGACATCTTTTCCCTCGAGTATAGAAGGGATAGCTTGTTCCTGAATAGGTGTAGGATGCGTATATCACTGGGTCATCAGAGCATCGAGAAATTTCTGAGCAAGTCACAGCTCGGCAAAAGTGGTCATACAGGTAGATGATTAAAATAATTATATATATTGTACTGAAAGAGTCGATAATAACAATGGGAGGATTTTGGTAGAATAAAAAAAACCTCATGGGCATATGTATCCATGAGGGTTGAGCTCACAGAACGATACGCCTATGAGTGTTTTTTTGTGTGGTTCGGTGACTTTTAGTTGATGATACGATAGTTGTTAAGCGAGCCATATGTAATACCGGCAAGTCCCTTTCCATCTTTTACTAAAGCATCAATAGTAGTGTTTTTGAATCCGCTAATTGCTGATTCGGTTAACGTTCCGCCATCGTGTCTTGCTGCCCAGCGGGTTAGAGCAAACAAGTAGTCGTAAGTACGGTCATACCTTGTGAATTCGTAGTCATAAAAGTCATTGCAGGTTTTAGGCACCTTTACACCGATAGAGACGAGTTTGTTTCGGAGTTGTTGGTTTGCTACTGTTAGGTCGGTCCTTCTTTTTTTCCACAGGTCTTCTTGTAACTCATATGCTCTGTAGCGAGGACTGATCCTCGCAGAGAGGTCGAAAACTTTTTTCCTGTCAGATGCAGATGCGTCGTCCAAGAGAGTAAGCGATTGTTTGTAATGCATTATTGCACTTCCTATTTCTGCAAACAACCGTTGTCGTGCTTTGTAGTCAAGATTTTTCTTGATGGCGGCTTGATCTACCATTCCCCAAAATTGAACAGCCCTTGATTTTGTCCAAAGAGGTATGAATAAATTACGGTTTTGTAGTGCCCATGGCACCCAGTTGGTATATAGTGAGTCTTGTATTCTCAGTAAATGCCATTCCGTGATTTCTTCAGTCATTTTCCTCTCGGTCTTTGGAAGAAACATAGCGTCTGGTACTGAACCGAGGATGTTGCACAAGTTTAACCTGGTTTTAATAAGTGAATCTTGCATGAGTTTGGGACATGTATTCTTTGTCCTATACTCGTAACATGAATCCTCTGTGTAGGACCAAATGAAACGTTGTACTATCCCTTCTGCAACGATTTGCATTTGCTGGTTAGTAAGTGTTTCAAACTTGTTGAATGCCATGATTGCCATTATAGCAAAAGGAAAAACGAGGTATAATAATTTCTTTTTCATGTTGAATTTTTTTATTTTTAGTAATGAACCACATGGGAACTTTTTACATATATATATATATATAAGTCAATAGATTATTTCCTTTTCAGATCTCTTGCAATTCCTTTCTATTCCCCTATCACCAAGGCAATATATGTCTATCGGTGTCTTTTAATTTTCTCAACAACTATTCTCATGAATTTTCGTCGTTTACTCACTTCTTCTTTCTCATTTCTTCTGGTCGGAATTTTGATTTCGTGATGTTCACGAAACAAGTCTACTACCGACTCAAATAGTGATGTAGCGCTTGTAGCTCCTGCCAAACCCGCTGTCACGATCAGTGAACTGACCGACGAAAATCTCTTCCCTTCAGGTGTTCAAGGAACGAAGCAGATATCATTTTCTGGTCTCAATGTACAAGTGCAAGATGATGGAATGCGTGAGGTATTTGTCGATGATGGCGTAACAGGTGCTTTGGCTAGTGAAGTGTTTGTATGGCTTACGAAGCCAGGTGATCCTGCTGTGAAGACGAAAGTTTCCCTAAAACAAGCAACGGTTAGTGTCTGAGGAAGTATTATAACTATTCCTGATGGAGCAGTGTTGTTTCCTCATCTGAGTGGATATAATATAGGTATATCAGTGTCTGGAGCTGACCTTATCCTTGAAGCAAATCTTGTAGAAAATCCATACGAAAGTTACTTGCTTATAGACACTGAGCTCAAAGAAAATTATTTGATTACTAATCCACGACATCGATTTGGTCCTTCGATTTATATGATTCCTCAGCAGAGTCCATCGTTATTGAAATTTACTCGATGAAGTGATCTACAGTCAGTGACATTGTCTTACCAAAGTGGAGATGAGTATACTCAAATAGGGTACGGATATGAAGATAGACGAGCAGGATTTTTTACCTTATGAGATGAGGTTATGGTTCCTGAGTGATTTTCAGTTCACCTTACCAGTTTCTACCCTTCTGCGCAAGCAAAGGTCTACCACGTTATTTTCGATGATAAAAAAATAGTCAATAAAGATGTTCTGAAGAAGATTGATTTTCAACTTGCTCAAAATCATCTTGATGGCTATGCAACTCAAAAAGGTTTTGGTATGAGCGCTGTGGATGAAGTTGCTTTGACTGCTCGTGGTGATTGGATAATTACAATGGCAGCAGCGAAAGAACAAGCTGTTTTTGTCGTAGAACCATCGTTTAGTTATTTTCTTCCGCTCCACAACTATCCGTTCCTGGTAGAACTGCAGCAAGATGGGAGTGACGAGTATCGTCCCTACTATTCACGCTTATTGACGACCTATCTCCTGGATGAGCAGTCAGTGAAGCGTGAACTTGAAACACTTTTTGGTAAAAAGAATAGCCAATATCAGTCATGGGATAAGTGATTTTCGTATGAAATTCAGCCAAAACAAACATACTCATGAACGCTAGCTATACAAAATATCTACGGACAAACCGCAGAAGTGAAAGCAAGCTACCGTATAGAAACCATGAAAAAATGAGCTATTACGCAAGATATTGTTTCAAACAATACGATTAGCATCCTTCCTCGCTCGTGAGTCTTTAAAGATGTCCTTATACAGTACAAAAATATCGACTCGTTTCCTGTTCAGTTTCAGGCATGTATCATAAATTCTGCTCCTGATATGCTGAGTGCGTACAAATGAGTGGGTGTAGAAAACTACTTGTTTGATTGTGCTGGCCCTGTAGTTGCTCAAGAAGTTCATCCAACGGAAAAAGAATCCTTTATGTATCGAAAAGCATATAGAACGCCATTGCCGATACCAGACGCACTGAGTGGAGCTGCTGCTTTCAAAGTGTTTTTCAAAGACCAAAAAGGTCAAGAACAAGCGCACTATATGCTCAAATCTGATATTTGATTGTGGACGAAAGTAGCAAATGATCAACTCCGAGTATGGTGATTTACCTTTGCTGATGGTAGTCCACTAACCGACTGAGACGTAAAAATAACCAATCTAGAAGGAATGACTATTGGTACTGCAGTAGTTAAGGATGGATTGGCTAAGATTAGTCTTCCGAAACAGACAGATGATTATGATTATGCAACGCAACGAAAAAAAGATACCTATCTCGTTCAAGTGAAAACAGCAAAAGAAAATGCTTTTGTGATAGCGCATAGAACATGACGAGGAGATCTTTCTGTTCCTGCTTCTTCACCAAACGGCAGTGAGCGTTATCTGAAAATAAATAGTAAGCTAGATATTAGTGAGGTAACTGCTTCGACAAACCAAATCAATCAACGAGGAATGATTGATCCATTAAAAATCTATGGGTACTCTGATAGGTGATTGTATAAAGCAGGTGATGCTATCAATATTGCGTGACGAGTAAGAAATGTAATGCGTTTCGATACGTTGGATTACTTGAAGTGATTGACTATTTCGGTAACGATTTCAAATCCTCTCGGTGGTAATCCTGTCCTTCTTGCTGATCTTCCTTTGGATGCATTTGGTGGATTTGCCTGATCATACACCTTGCCTGCTACCGTTCCTCTTGGTGACTGGATGGTAAATTATAGCGTAAGTAATGGAACTGCTTACTATAGTCATAACATCAAAGTAGAAGAATATCAGAAACCAACTTTTTTTGTGGATGTTACGTACGAGAAAAGTGATGATGTCGTTTCTTTGGTGATGCAACCGACGTACTTTTTTGGTGCTCCACTCCAGAAGTATGATGTTAAAGTGACTTGGTCACTAGCAGGCAAAGATATCTGTCGATATTGTCGGTGGTGGAATGACAACGACTACTATTTCAATCATGTCTTCAATGACTCCTTGTCGACAGGAGGAAGTTTTACACTCTATAACCAGACGGCAGCAGACCGTGTGTATCCCCTGTATCCGAGTTCATTACAGCTGCAAAAGTGATATCAATATACCCTAAAAGCTGATCTGATCGTGAAGGATCGCTTATCGGATGAGACACAGTTTATCACGAAATATATTGATTTTCCAGCAGAGGTGAAGATATGACTTTCTGGACAACCGTATGAGTGGTTATACCGAGATAATATCACAACTGATCCTCGTGCAAATCGAAAAGTAGACGGTGTCTTGGAAAAGGGAAATGATCTCGTGAAAGCATTGAGATATGAGATCTATACATGGAACTACGATACGCAGTTGCAACAATGAGTAGATGGAAATGCTTACTATGTCAATGGACAGTCATATACTCCGGTAACTTCTGGATCGCTTTCTGTCGCAAGTGCGTTTACTTTGCCGGGGAACTGGATAAGTACACCTGGTGAGTATTTCATCCGTGTGCTTGTGCAAGATGCATCAGGTGAAACGCTTGGTGAAGTACAAAAAAGACTTTCTCGATACGTTTCTTCAGAAGATGAACAAAGTGATCTTCTTGGTGCGGTACCAAATAACTATACCCTATCTGTAGATATTCCCAAGAAAACCTATGCTGAGTGAGAAAGTATTCCTGTAAATATCGTTCCGTATCAGCGTGATGCGTGGGTAGTCGTGACGGTAGAGAGAGGGCAGTATATTGTTGATTCATTTTTGAAAAAGCTTGATGGAAATCAACTCATGATACCCGTCAAGAAATGATACGCACCAAACGTGATCATCAATGTGATGATGTTGCAATGAACACAAAGCAATAATTCAGTGAGGCAAGAGCCAAGATTTTTTGCAGGGTATGCTGAAGCGACGATAGATACGTCAATGCATGAACTCAATATTTCCTTGAAGACAGATAAACCACACTACCTTCCAGGAGATAAAGTAACTATTGCTATCGCTACGACAGATAGTGATGGAAAACCAGTCGATGCTCGTGTGTCGGTCGCAGTCGTCGATGAAGCGTTGACGAGTCTGTATACGATACTGAAAGAACCATTGCCGTATTTTTTCAATAAAGTAGGGACAAGTATTTTCACGTATACCAATATGAAACTCTTATATCAGTCGTTGAAAGCATTTGCTACGTGATGATCGAAATGATGAGCAGGAAACGGAGGGAAATCGATGTTTAGCTATATCAGGGATGATTTGAAAGATGCTGCATTCTGGTCATGAGCGGTGTATACCAAATGATGACGAGCAGAAGTAACCTTTACTGCTCCAGAAAATCTGACGACCTGGTTGATCGATACGATAGGGATTACGACCGATACGAGACTCGGGACAGCAAGTACGTGATTTGTCGTAAAAAAAGATCTTATCATAGAGCCAAATGCACCGTTGTTTGTGACTCTAGGAGATCAACTTACCGTGCCTGTCAAAGTAATTGCTCCAGACGGCGATATATGAGGAAAGGTGGTTTGATCTGCTTGGATGGTAAATCAGCAAGGTGAACGCGTCGATTTGGGAACATTTTCTGTGACTCCAAACAGTTCGCTAGGTGTCGAACTTGCGATACCAAAGACACGATGGACGAGTGCATATATCGATTTCTATGTACAGTGAACATATGCGTGATCTGAAGACGGAGTCAAAAAAACTATTCCCCTCAGGTCAGAAGGACTGATTAGTAGAGATAGTATCGGTACGATAAATAAAGCATGATCGCATACTTTTACGATTCCACCGAGTGTGACACAGAGTCTCTCTGTTCGTCTCGCACAGTTACCGACCAATTTTATCGATCCGATAGCGAGTTATCTGATTCGTTATCCGTATGGTTGCACTGAACAACTACTGAGTTCGTTATTACCTCTAGTAGCGATAGACAATCTGCGTACCCAATGAATCTTTACCTCGCCACTCTTGTCGTGATCTGCAGTCATTACTGATCAGTGACTGGTCGAAATACCTACTGCTTTGCGTGATGGGGTTGCGAAACTACTTACCCATCAGCGTCAAGATGGGGGATTTGATTACTGGTCTACAAATAATGAAGGAGAAGTAACGAGATCGACCTACCTCCTTTCTGCCTATGTATATAGTTCTCTCCAACAGTTGCGTAAAATACCATCACTTGTCTCTCAGATCGAATGACCCCTCCAACGTCTCAGTAGCTTTTTGATGACGTATCGTACCGTCGCAAAAGAATGACGATACCGATATGTGTTGAGTAAAGTGCAGGCAGGAGAATTTCTTACTGCAGATGAGCAGAACTCGTTATCAAGTATCCAGGTAAACGAAACCTGATATCTGCCATTATTGCGTTACCTGATCGCTGTCGCTCAGCAAGATAGTAAGGCAATAAACACCCGAAGACGTGTAGCAAAAATACCAACGAACGATGAACAATGGTCAGACACTACTATTTTCTTCAATCCGATAAGTGCAACAGCAATGAAACTCCGTGCACTTATTGACGATCCTGAAGCGACGCAACAAGAACGTAGCGATCTCCTTCTTTCGCTCTTGAAACAAAGAGAGAAAAGCGGTCTTCGAGGACGGAGTACCCAAGCAAATGTTCAGGTCGTTCAGACACTTAGTAAACTTACTGAATTCCGAAAACCCAAGAAAACTATAGCATGTACTATCGCGACGGATGGAAAAACGTATGACGTCATAGTGATGACGTGAAGTGAGTGAATTGATCTTCCTTTTTCAGGAACGGGAACTACAGTAGACTGGACGTGTGATAGTGCAATCTTGGCAGATGTTGTGGTGTCGTTCTTGCCAGAAGATCTGGAGAGGACGTTATGAGCAGCGAGCCATGTATCAGATATGCATCGATCGATTTCTGATCCTACTGCAAAGGTAGGAAGCAAAGTCGATATCGTCGGTAGTTTTGCAACTGACCTCGCAGGAGAACAGGTTGCAGTAGAACTGTTTGTCCCAAGCGACTACAAACTCCTCGAGGTGATCTCGAGCAAGATGCCTGCCAAAAATGAATATGGGTATACATCTTCACCAACCCCATTTGTTGTTTCAGACCGGCATTGTCAGCCGACACATCGAGAGACGAGATTTGATAGACTATTTCTCTACTACGAAAATCTCCAAGCGGGAGTGTGTGATATTACGATCCCTGCGCTGAAAGCATACAGTGGAACGACAACGGTCATGCCGATGCGTGTGTGGGAGATGTATAAAGGATTGATAAATGGAAGGAAGGTGATCGTGAGATAGAGTATGGGTGTATATAGAGAGAATTGATTTTGGTTTTTTTCTGTAGTAAGTTATGGAAGTAAGAGTTGTTTACACTATACCTAGTGCATCGCGCTGATTCGTAGCGATGGATTATTTTTCGGGTTGTTTTTGTGGATAATATATTCGAAGAGAATTACCTTAAATCGGAAATTGTTTTATTGTAATTATCTGAAAAGCAAGTATCACTATTGAGTTTACTCCTTGCGTGCTGTGAAGAAACTGATCGTGATATGCGCTAGTGTGGTCTGACTGATGATCGGTCTGTTTTTTCTGGTTCCGTATCAGTTTCAGACGCCTTCGCCTGAGATACGATATGATGTGAACGGTAATGTGCTGATCTGACACAAACAACAACAACGAACATCTCTGGACCAAGTTCCTGAGCATTTGATTTCACTCGTCGTCGGGATAGAGGACGAGAGGTTTCGATCACATCCGTGAGTGGATCTGAAGTCGATCGGAAGAGCTTTTCGACTGTATGTTCAGGGAATCCGTCCTGTGCAAGGAGCATCGACCATAGAACAGCAACTCGTGAAACTTGATCACCAGCAATTCGCCAGAGGACGATGAGCGAAGATAACTGAAAACCGACGAGCAGTTCGTCTCGAATTTCAGTACAGTAAAGAAGAGCTCTTACTCCGTTACCTAAATAGTATTCCCTTTTCACATAGTATCGTGGGTCGGCAGTCTGCTTGTCAGTCGTATCGAGGAAAATGATGTGACTACCTGAGTGATGTGCAGCTGTTGGTGACACTAACTACAGCACAACTGTGAGCAAATCCGTATCGTTCGCCTGATCGAAAAAACATTATCTGAAGAGCTACAATGTACGTGCGTGTCAGACCAGATTTATTTTCTGAATCGGTAGTTTTGTCAGATCATCTCGTCGATGAACTGCAATCGTTTCCTGCACCCTTAGATCCGAGAGTGCAAGAGGTGATCCGTGATCAAAGTAATCCGTGAACCATTTCGTATGATCTAGAACTAAGTTCGCGTCTCGATACTATCTTGAAACGTACCAAAAGCCAAAGAGACCAATATATGATTCACGATTGTTGCATCGTCGTGCTCGATGGCGATGGGTGAGTCGTCTCGATGAATATCTGTCAGCCACGAGCAGAAAATGATTGAAGTAAGGTAAATAGTTGTCTCGTTCCCAGACAGACCTGATCTGCAATAAAACCATTTTTGTATCTGTATGCATTTCATATGCTGTGATTGCATTCGACCGATATGGTCGTAGATGAACCAGTCCAGTTTGATCTATGAGATGGCAATCTTTACGATCCCAAAAACTTCGATCTGACGTATCATGGAGAGGTAACGTATGCCTACGCACTGGGCAATAGTCTGAACGTCCCTGCTATCAAGACACTGTCCCAAGTCGGCGTAGCACCGTTTTTGGATTTTCTCAAAAAGCAGATACAGCGTCTCGCACCAACTCTTCCGTTGAATCCAAAAACTGCCGATGAGGTCGGCTTATCGCTAGGATTATGAACATATGAGATGTCTCCTTTACAGTTTACCCAGCTGTGGCGTGGACTTCTTCCTGAACACACGCCTCAAGGATACGAATCGCAACGTCGTGATCTGGTCGAGGTGCTTAGTAATCCAGTCAATAAGCTGGTAAGTTTTGGTCAGGATTCGTTCTTGAATACGCGTGGCTGGGCGGTCAAGACAGGGACGTCGAGGAAGTTTGTCGATGGATGGATCTGTGGGGTAAAACCTTCTCTTGAGAGAAATAAGAAAACCTCACCCCAACCCTCTCCTTCAAGGAGAGGGGGACGTACTGTTTGTATCTGGCTCGGGAATCAAACCAATGAACCGATGCTCGGTGCAAGTAGTGAGGTAGGTAGTTATCTGTGGTCGTTGGTGGTCGATGCGATCGAGAGGTAGTATGTTGTCTGTAAATTTGTTTTATGTTCTTTTTTCCTGTGTAATATACCCATTTACTCTCTTCACTAGAAAATGGATACACCATCAGAACAGTTTGATACTACGCCAGAGAGAGTTGGGTTGCCTATAACAGAAACAGTAAAATCACTCACCTCTGAATTGCAATCTACGTACGTTGAAGATTGTTATCAAATTGCACAAGATGTAGTGAAGACAGGAAAAGTTCCTCCATTGAATTTAGATGAAGAGGGTCACAGTGTTTTGGATTGCTTTACGTGACACCCGTTAGAAACTCTTTTTTGAAAAGAGAAATTAATTTCTCTGTACGCAACACAAGGAAAAAAGATGTGGGAGAATTATACTTGCGGACCGAGAATACAAGAGATAATTGATATGAAGGGATGAGAGATATTCTTGAAAAAACTTTTTCTCCTTAATAATTTCAATTCGTTTGTCTCTAGTGATAAAGTAAGACTCTCGTTGCTTATGAATAAAGTTCTTTCCGATCCTAGGCTTGAGTATAACTTTTTGACAATGTGGGAAAATATGCGTAAATTAAGGGATTATACAGAGTATCGTGGTGATATATTGTGATCTATGGATTTAACTTATAATGGAAAAGATGGTTATTCCAATGATGAATTTGCTGTTTTACTCCAAAAACTTGAGTCGGGTAAAGTTGACTAGGAAACAAAAAAAATGAACCCCTACTTGAAGTAAGTAGGGAATTTAATAGTTATTTGTCGTCGTTGGTCAAAAACTTTTTTTGTCTCAAAAAAAGAAAGCCGCTTCGTGCGGCTCTTTTTTATTATTGCATGATTATTTTATGATCACGAAGTTAGCAATCAGGTAAGCAGCACCAATCAAGAGTACACCAGCTATCACTCGCGTTATGGCTTTTTTGAGTTTTCCAACTGTTTCTTCGTTAGTTGGTTGGACGAGAAGGAGATAGCCTATATAGATGATAATCGTCGTGACGATGAAGGTCGATAATCACAGCAACCAGTTGATGACTATATATAGTCGCATGAGATTTGGATTTTCAAAGACACCATCACCGATTTTACCGACATCTCGTCCTCCTGGCTTAACAGCAAGCGCATCTGTACTAGTAATTACGGTATCATACTGTCCATAAATCGTCTCCACGAGGGTCTTGGCAAGGATGATGATAAGAATTCCTACTACCGTATAGACAAGGATAGCAAGTGCATGTTTTTGCGCTTCGTCATCTCCTGCAAAGAGGTACTTGAATCAGCTTCCTACTGCCATGAGAAATATGATTCCGATGATGATATTCAAGATTACTCTGATAAATGGATAGGCTATCTCTCTATACACATCACTTGCGATCTTGGCTCATGAAGGTGATTCCCCTTCCTCGATAATCCTTCATATGATATTTCAATTCCCATCTGCTCCTACCATTTGTATAACGATCCATGCGGCAGACACCATAATCAACGTGCCTACTACTCACCAAATGAGATAGTTTCGTCATGTTTTGAGATCAGCTTCGTCGGTAGATCACATCAGCTTGAAAAACCCAATAATCGCTATAATAATTCCAGCGAGCGCTAGCAAAGGTATAAGTACTTTGACAAAGATGTTAACAATAAAATCACTAAACCCTTCTGCACCTAGTTGTCCACTCGTTATGTCTTGCAGAAAACCTCTTACGCCACCTCCAGGTCAGGTAATGTTCCAATCAGTAGAAACAACGTCAAATAGCGCCGTATAGAAATTTGGATTACCAGAGACATCGCTTGCATAGATTACTGGAGCGATACCATTGCCCAAGAAAACACAAGCTATGACGGTGAGAATGATTTTTTTTAGAGTAGTGATCATGGTGATCAGAGAGTATGTAAAGTAGTGAATAGATTTTTTGAGCAATGATGTAAGAAATATTGTTGTTCGTAGCTGGTATGTTATTTAATATAGTTATCTCGCAACATCTGTCGTAATAAATTCTTTTTCTCCTGGTGAGGCAAGAATCTTGACTCCGACGTGCTGGTTTCATGCGATCATCAATCATTCACCGATATTTGCTGCAACCAAGAGCTGTTTTTCTGCTTCTGATAATCAGAAAGTTTTTTCTAGTGCGGCAATCGATGAGGTCGACTGTCTGAGGAGAAGTTGTAAAGATGCATTTGAAACGATCGGTTTTCCATATTCACTTCTGAGAAAATCTTCGACATCTTGTGTAATGGTCGTGACTCCGAGTCCAAACTTTCTTGCTCTCTTGACGAGTTGGAAGAGGAAGTTTGCTGCAACTTTTGATTGCATCATGATCCAGGCTTCGTCGATGACGAGAAGTCTTGGCTTTTTGTGCGCTCTTACTTTCGTTCGAATATAGTTCAGGACGTTATACATTGCTGGCGTCTTGAGTGCATCTTCGATATCTCTAATCGAAAACACCGTGAGACTACTTTCGAGATCGACGTTGGTTTCATTGTTGAATAGATTTGCAAACGTCCCCGTGACGTACTTACTGAGTTTGAGTGCCATGAGATCTCCTCCGTGCATTCCTTCGAGGACATTGAGGAGGTCACTCATAGTAGGCATTGTTTTTCCTGTACAATCATCGTTGGTAAAAGTAATTTCCTTGAGCGAATACGTCGCTTGGAGTGCTTTGTCGAGGATGGCTTCTTCAGCAGCATCGACTCATCAGATCAAGACGCTAATAAGTCCTATTAGATTCAAGATCTGTGATCTAAGGAGATCGCCATTGCTATACTCGACATCTTCGAGTTTTGGAGGAAGATCAAAAGGGTTGATGTGATATGGAGCATTGATGGAGATATTGAGATAGGTGCCATCCACTTTTTCACAAAGGTTTTTGTATTCGTTTTCGGGATCGATAACAATCACTTCGATACCGAGCATCAAGTATCTGAGAATTTCAAGTTTGACGGCAAATGACTTTCCCGCACCAGAGGTCGCCAAGATGATACTATTTGCGTTAGCTAATTTGTGTGCAAATCTATCAAAAATAACCAACGAACCTGTATGCAGATTTGCGCCGTACAGAATCCCCGTCGGTTCGATCAAATCTCCTGAGATAAAAGGAAATCATCATGAGATAGAATTGGTTATCATACTTTTTGGAATATCGAGTTCGTCGATACAAAGCGGAAGTGAAGCTATCTGTGCTTCATCCATTCTTTGACTAGCGGGTTTGATACGAATACCGTAGCCACTTACTTTTTGTTCAAGTTTTTTACTTAGTTCACGAAGCTTTTCTTCGTCATGTTCGTAGACGGTAATATAGTAACTCGTTTCGAAATACCTCTCTTCGCGAGTAGCAAGTTTTTGTCTAATGTCTTCTACATCGTGAAATTCTATGTCGATATCACTGTCGTATGTAATTCCTTTCTGACGAGCGATGCCTATTTCAGCTTTTAGTTGTGTAGATCTTCTTTTCATCATCGACTGAATAGCACTATTTTCTGCAGGATAGATATACCGAGACATATCCCATTTTGCATAAAATCACAAGACATCTCTCGTCCACAAAAAATCGATATATGATGGATAACTAGACGCATAGTAGCTTTTTGCAACCACTCCACTGATGTTATATGAAGATGATTTCATCTCCCGGTATGAAGGAGCGAGATGTGCTTTGTAGTCTTTCATCGTCTGGACGTATTCTTGTTCGAGAGCGACGAGAAACTTTCTGAGTTCTGGAGTGAGGAGACTATCGGTATATTTGTCGTCATCAATAAGAATAATGGCTTGGAGTTGTTCTTCTAGTGATCTATTTTCGAGGAGAGATTTTCTACTTTGTTGTGCACTTACTCCATCAGAACGACGTACTTTGACAAAAAAATCTACAAAACGATCCATTCGTCATCTATTGTCAGGTTTCTCTACGATAGATCGGTCAATAACAGGAAATCATCCCTGTCTAATGACAGAAGTATAGTCGGTATCGAAGATTTTATCACGTGATTTAGTAAGCACTCCATACAATAGAAATAAAATCTGACTAGAATAAGTGTAGTGAGAAACAAAAGAAAAGCAAAAATGACGGAATTTATTGCTTCAAATGGTTTTGACTTTTTGGTGAAGAGATGTCTGGTACGAAATAAGAAATGAGTTGTATTTTTTGAACAGAACGGTAGAAAAGGATGAGAGAGTTATATCATCTCGAGCAGATAGGCATAGCGGTCCATTATGAAGACGTTTCCTTACGGATTCACTCTTCAAAAAAAAGTAAAGAACTGTATTTAACTTCTTCTACAATCAATGTTGACGCGTGACCAATTAGATCATCTGTGTATGCTTACGGCACTTGAGTTGCCTGATGCAGAAAAAGAGCTTTTGTTGCCTCAGTTGTCTGCGATACTTGACTTGGTAGGAGAGCTGGATAGTTGTATCTTGGATGGAGGAGAAGCTGACCTGGATATACATGGTTCTGCAACGACCGCACTTCCTGTTGATGCTCATCGAGGTCCAGAATTGCTTGTAAATATTCGTCACGAAATCGTTGCACGTATGCCTCACTTGAAAACAGGATTGGTGAGATAAGTTTTTTTGACTAGACTTGCAAAAGTACGGTAAATTACTATATATTGATTAGTAGCATTCTTGACAAAATATCCCATCGTTATGAGATGGGTTTGTTTGATTTCTTGAATGAAAAATAGACTGTTCGTGAAATATGCTTTTTATTTATATTTTCTTTAGAAATGACAGCAACTTTGGATATGGTGCGTAATATTGGAATTATCGCGCACATCGATGCAGGTAAAACGACGACAACGGAACGTATTTTATATTATACAGGAAGAAATCATAAGATCGGTGAAGTACATGATGGTGCTGCAACGATGGACTGGATGGAACAGGAACAAGAAAGAGGTATCACGATCACTTCTGCTGCAACGACAGCAATGTGGAAGGACCATCACATCAATATTATCGACACTCCATGACACGTGGATTTTACGATCGAAGTAGAGAGATCATTGAAAGTGCTTGATGGTGCAGTAACCGTTCTTTCTTCATCTGATGGAGTACAACCACAGACGGAAACGGTATGGAGACAGGCTGATAAGTATAAAGTTCCTCGTATGATTTTCGTGAACAAGATTGACAAAATCGGAGCCGATTTTTGATATTGTGTCGAATCAGTAAATACAAAACTGAGCAAAAAAGTGCTTCCTATTCAATTACCATACGGACAGTCTGAAGACTTCAAGGGAATCGTGAATTTGATCAATATGAAATACTATACCTTCGAAGGTGATAATGGTGAGAAACAAATAGAACATGAGATCCCAGATGATTTTGTTGCAAATTGTAAGAAAGCGAGAGAGGTGATGATCGATGCAGTAACGATGTTTGATGATGAAGTGGCAGAATTATTTCTCATGGGAGAAGAAATTCCAGAAGAGAAATTGAAAGCAACTATTCGTAAAGCAGTATGTGCAAATGCTATGTATCCTATGACGGTCGGTAGCGCACTGAGAAATGCAGGTGTTCAGCTCATGCTTGATGCTGCAGTAGATTTCTTACCAAGTCCTCTTGATATCGGTGCAATAAGATGAGTGGACGTAGATGATAAAGAGATCGAGATCATGCGTGCACCAGATGATAAAGAACCAGCAGCAGCTCTTGCGTTCAAGATCATGACTGATCCATACGTAGGTAAACTTACCTTCGTGAGAGTGTATTCTGGTATTATAAGATCTGGTGAAAAAGTCCTCAATCCTCGTACAGGAAATGAAGAAAGAGTAGGTCGTTTGTTGCTCATGCATGCAAACAAAAGAGAAGAAGTTTCAGAAATTCGTGCAGGACATATTTGTGCATTTTTGGGTCTCAAAGATGTGAGAACGGGAGATACGTTGTGTGATATCAAACAACCTGCGTTGCTCGAAGCAATGGACTTTCCAGAACCAGTCATCTCGCTTGCAGTCGAACCTGCAAGTAAGAAAGATCAAGAAAAAATGGGTCAATGACTGAGTAAACTTGCTGAAGAAGATCCATCATTTAGATTTTACACTGACGAAGAGACAGGACAGACGATTATTGCTGGACAAGGAGAGTTACATCTAGAAATCATTGCAGATAGATTGAAAAGAGAACATAAAGTAGAGGTAATTACTGGTGCTCCGCAAGTATCATACAGAGAAGCAATTTCTTCTACAAGTAATGGTGAAGGGAAGTTTGTGAGACAGTCTGGTGGACGTGGACAGTTCGGTCACGTACTCTTGAGACTCGAATCTACGGTCGGACAAGTTGATGACAAAGGACAACCAATCAACTACGAGTTTAAAGATGAAGTGGTCGGAGGTGCTATTCCTAGAGAGTTCATTCCAGCAGTAGACAAAGGTGCAAGAGAAACACTTTCAAAAGGTATTCTTGCAGGATACCCTATTATCAACGTAAGAGTTGCTGTATACGATGGATCATACCATGAAGTGGATTCATCTGAAATCGCCTTCAAGGTTGCTGCTTATCAGGCCTTCAAGGATGCGTTCTTGAAAGCAGGTCCACAGATACTCGAACCTATCATGAGCGTAGAAGTAACTTCTCCAGATGATTATATTGGTGATGTGATCGGTGATTTGAGTTCTAGACGTGGAAGAATTGAAGGACAAGATCAGAGAATGGGAGCAACTATCATCAAGGTAAAGGTGCCATTGTCAGAGATGTTTGGATATGCGACCTCATTGAGATCTATGAGTCAATGAAGAGCAAGTTATGCGATGGAATTCTCTTCATACGAAAAGGTGCCTGAAGCTATTTCGCAAGAAATCATAAAGCAACGTGTCGGTGAAGGAAAAGTAAGAGCAGTAGACGTAGAAGGATAGTATTCTCTTTCATTGAAACAATAAAAAAGCAGTTCTCGCGAGAGGACTGCTTTTTGGTTTGAGATTTAGTTTTTGCACTTAAGGAGTCTCTAAACAATACCTAAACGTATGAATTTTTACTCAAGTGTAATTTTTATCTAATCGTAGAGGTCTCTTAAGTCAAATATTATAATACCTTCATACAAAGTATAGTGGATTCTTCACTTCGTTCAGCATGACTGAGAGGATTTTTCTCATTAGAGAAACAGATTTTTATCTCGCACGGCAGATTGTTATTGTGTTAGAGATTATGAACTACTCATTACCAAATAATCCTTCAAGAGACTTGTCTTGATGATGAGAGGTAGAGGAGAAGATGTGTTCTTTTTTTGATACATCTACATCGTAAGGTACCTTTGTAGTTCCTGACGTCGTTGATTTATGTGAACTCTTTTTTCGTTGGAGTCTCGTGAGCATAAACTGCCACATGATACCTGCAAGCAAGACCAATTCTACGGTTACGACGTTTCGTGTAGGTGAAACAATCGTACTTATCTGTTGTCCATAAAATCATATAGTCTCACTAAGAGTAAGCATGATGATAAGAAGAAATCACAGAATCATCACATTATCCATATGTTCATTGTTGTTTCGTCAGATGAGACGATATGCCGTTTTCTTTCGTTTTGTCGATGCATTGAGTCAGACAAGTTTGATAAGAGCTCCAATCACGACTACTTGTAATCGAATCATCCCAGATCAGATAAATCGTATTCCCTTGGCATCCACGGCATCAAGCTCTTGTATACGGAGTATCGGGAACAAGAAGATAAGTAGCGCAACGACACAGGTGTATCAGAGAAATATTTGCTGTTCTTTGCTACGTTGCATCCACCAACGAAGGACAAGTTCGATAAGACGATTCATAGCAACAAGAAAAGTAAAATATATGCGTTTATGACGAGTATATAGTTAATATACCGAAAGGGTCAAGAGAAACTGAGGAAGTTGCTTATGAAATGAAGTATGCTTTTGGGAAATTATTTTTCTCTTTTTTATAGTTTTATCTCCTTGAGTATCTTTTTTGCATGACCTGTAGCACGAACATTGGTTCGTTGCTTGATGATTTTTCCAGCTCTATCTAACAAAACGGTTGATCTAATGACTCACGTGACCATCTTTCCATAGTTGTTTTTCTCTCCTCGTGCGTCAAATTGTTTGTGTAAAGTAAGATCAGAGTCAGTGATATACGATGGTTTGAGCGAATACTTACTGATAAACGAGCAATGCGATTCTACAGAGTCTCTACTCACGCCGATGATCTGTATCTGTTTTTGTGTAAACTCTTCGTGGAGTTCAGAAAACTCATTTGCCTCGAGCGTACATCCAGGAGTATCGTCTTTGGGATAGAAGTAGAGAAGGGTGTAAGGAGAACGTTCTAGAAGCTGTTGGAGCGTTATTTGCTGTTCCTTAAGATCTGATGAAATGAGGGTAAACATGTTTCGAAATAAGTATTAAAATCTCTTCCTTAGAGTTCTATAGGTTGTGCCGGTGCAGGCGCTGTAGCAGGAGTTGTTCCTGCTGGATTTCGTTGATATGGTGTCTGTCAGGTGCTTACTTCTTTTCAGAAATCAAGAATTGATCTAAGGAATCATGACGTGAACTTAAAGATATTTTGCGCCGTATATGCTTCGTATCCAGGAAGTTCAAGTTTTTTGAATATAACCGGAAAAACAAACAGGAAGATTAGCGTGAGAAATATTCCTAGAACCATATATCTGATACCATTCCAAGCTTGTTTTACTTTTTCTGGATCACCTCCAGAAAAAATGAACAGGTAAATGGAACTGAAAAATCAGTAGATAGACCCTGCAAAAATAATAATAATCAGTGATGATATAATAGTGAGAACAAGTCACTCGATACTATCAAACATAGGAAGAGAAAGAGTAAAATTTTACTTGGAAATTATTATGTCTATAGAAAGAATTGGTCTGTATAAACTGTAGCGAAAGAGTAGTTGTTTTTATATGAAATACAACAAAAAAACCCTGTGACAATGCAGGGTTTTTATATGTATACAGTAACAAGGAGACTATTTTTTTTCATTTCTTTTGGTTCTTACTCTTTCAGTAAGGACGATAAATTGCTTAAATGCTTCATCTTTACTATGTGCATAAGCAAGTTTTGCAACTCTGTTTGATGGTTGAGCTCCTTGTGCGATCCATTTTTTTGCTTTTTCTACATCGAGTTCCATAGTATGATGGAGGGGATCAAACCATCCAAGTACCTCGCTATATCCAGATTTTACTGGTTTTGAATGTTCGGTAAGTACTATTCTGAAGAATGGAGTTTTATGTTTTCCTCCTCTTGCTAATCTGATACGTAACATGTAGGGTAATGATAAGGTAAAATAGAGAATTATATTTTGGGTGAGATTTATTTCAATTTTCCTCCTTCAACGAATTCTACTCTCTTTCTGAGTTTAGGATCATATTTTTTCAATCTGAGTTTGTCTGGTGTGTTCATTTTGTTTTTCATGGTGAAATAACAAAAACCACTCTCAGATCTGAGCTTGATGATAATTCTATTTCCTTTCTTTTTTCCAGATTTTGCTGCCATGTGAGGTGATTAATAAAATAGATTTTTTTGTAAAAAATTATTTTGCTGGAGAGGAATTATATAGAAATTCCTATTCAGTAAATAAAAAAAAGAGACAATATACAACTATATAGTGATCTTGTAGATAATTACAAGATTAATTTTGTCAAATATATAAATTTGGTAGCAAGAGAGGGACTCGAACCCTCGACTTCAGCCTTATGAGAGCTGCGCTCTAACCGCCTGAGCTACCTTGCCATGATTTTTGTAGGGACGAGAACGACTCGATTTTCCCGCAGTAAGAATGCGGGACTACTAACCGCCTGAGCTACCTTGCCATGATAACGACGTATGTATTTATTGTAGTCGCTTATTTAATTTTTAATATTACATTCGGTGAGACAGGGATTCGAACCCTGGGTTCCTTTTGAGAACGACACGTTAGCAATGTGTTGCTTTCGACCAACTCAGCCATCTCACCAAACAAACGTTCCGAATATGTACTGATCTTTTTTGAAATTTCAACCTGAGGTTTTGCTTTTTGGTAAAAGATCTTTAGAATTACGAATGATGTATTATTATTTTCTATTACTTTCGTATGTCATTAGAGTTATGAGGATGAGCTGATCTGTGATTCAATAGCGTCCAGTGAGGTGAACAAGGAGAAGTCTCTGCTGAGGCTATACTCAAAGTGCGTGAAGATATGCAAAAGTCTGCTCAGATGCGTGGACAGATTGCGCAAGCAGGAAAACAAAATAAACAGTTTGCTCAGTTACTTGTCTTGTTGTTACAACATATTACGGATGAAAAACTTGTCGGACATATTTTTCGTCAATTAACCGTCCAGAAGTTTTCTATACCAGCTATTTTTGGTCAGTTTTTGCCCTTTATAGTCGATCATGTACAGTTACAGGTCTCTGAATGACCGTTTGCTGAACTTCTGCCCAAAGCAAAAGCCATGCCGAGAACACTAGAATGATTAGTGGTCTGGATGAAGCAGGTGTTTACTGCTTTTACGCAACTTACCAAGCAAACAGAAGATCAAAAAGCATCACTCGTGGTAGATCTAGCTCAGGTGTATCAGTTTACTCGTCTCGAAGATCTCAGTGACGAACAACGCGCGGAATTGTGGGCATTGGTGAAGAAGGAGGTAGGGTAAGAAAAGTTTTTGATTTTTGACAAATAGAGGTGTTGTCTATAGAATAAAGTATATTGGCTATACTTTATTTTTTATTTTGGTGACATGTCTCCAAATAATTGACCTACATCATCAGCACAGTATCTTGCTTTACGTGAGGCGCATACTGCTCTTCAGCAGTCGCCTGCACAGGAAGATCTGAGACAAAAGTTCGCTCAGGCAGCAATAGATGTTTTTTTATATCATAAGGAAGATGTTGTTCATTTATTGAATCCTGAAGAATTAGAAAAGAAAAAGATATCTTTGTTGAAGTATCTCCAACAGTATCTTGCTGAAAAAGTATCTAGAAATGAACCAATTGAGTTACAGAATTTTTCTGATCCTGAAAAATTAAGTGATTGGGTTCAAAAATATGCTGAATTTGAAAGTAAACAAGCTTCATCATCGTATTATGAATCTCGTAATATGTGAGCATCTGATTTTGCGAAACCAACACCTGCTCGATCTACTAAAGTTACGTTGGACCCAACAAAACAAGATGCTGCTTACCCTTGTCCCCTTGAAGATTATTTTGTACTTATACCTGGATCTGATATTGACGAAAATGGTAGTTTGAAATATAGCATTGATCGTGCAAAAATTCGTGCATTACGTGTGCAAGATCAGGGCTGACGTGATGTTCCACAGGGGAGTGTGGAAATTGATTTCCTAACTACCCCTCCCCACATAAACGTAGATCATAGTAAGTTGCCAAGTGATATTACCTCTTTGACTGTTACTGTGCCGATACAAATTAAATGAAAATATCAGATACGTGATATAGGACTTATTGATTTTGTGCAAGAAACAACAATTGCATTTCAACTAGAGTTTACTGCAGTAGAGGAAACTTGGATACGTAAGGAGATAGGGAGCGATACTACAAAAGAACTTTTGTTATCCCATATGAAGTGATGGGGATATGATGAAAAGCATATAGAACAATGTTTGACAACCACAAAATTTCATGATGAGTTGTTGCGTGCATATCAACTAGATGAAACAAAATTATCGGCATGACGCACTGTCGGTAGTTTTGCTCAAAAAGTGCTTCATTATGCTCAATCTACTGGAGAAGTTAAGAAGGTATTTGAAACGATAAAAAAAACATTGCAAATGGTGAAAGAGCAGATGGATATTAAAAACTCTGCTACAGGTGTATATAATCTTACTCCTAGTCCGCTAGAGACTTCAGGTGTTATTCCTTGAAGATGAGAAAAGAGAATATCTCTTGTACTCAAGGATCGTTTTTTTTCTGTTACTCATGGGAGTGATTTGTCTATAGACCATGCAAAAGACGATCTCGCTTTGCAACACTTAAGAAAAGTCACCTTACTGAATGGAACACCATTGCCGACGGATTGTCGACGTATAGAGTCAGGTGAACCGCCTATATTAGTAATAAACCAAGATAGCCCTAACTTGCCGCCAGTAATAGATGGTATACTCATAGAACTTCCTACTACGTTTGAAATGACATACACGAGTGCTGAGTATGGAAACTTCACGACTACTTTCCAACAATCTGTCCAAGAAACAATTAAGTTTGCAGATTTGGATGATGCGTATGTTTCTGCTGAGCTTGTAAAAACTTGACCCAAAGATCTTTTAAAGAAGAAATTACTTTGATTATGACGAGATGAAGATCAGGTCTTGACTCTTTTATCGTCTACTTCATTACTTCGCGATATTATCTCAGCATTTAAGGAAGATTATAAAGAGCTCGTAAAGAAAGAAAAACTCAATGATTCATTTGAAACATTGTTTTCTCGCTTATTAAGTAATAATTGAGGTAAAATGTCTTTGATTTTTGAAGAATTGAAAAAAAATCATACAACTATGAATAATCAAGTAAATATTGTTACTAAAGATGGGGGTATATATCAAAGAGACGCATCTATACCTCCTTTGGAACAAACAGGTATTGATGTATGAGCATGATTGAAAGTAATGCCGTTGAAAATTGATGATCGTGTTTTTGCAATGGCTCCAACATCGCAGCTCACTATTCATAGTATACTTACGGATCCCCTGCGTACACATATGATAAAAGTGACTACACTACATTGAGACCCTCTTGATAGCACATGCTGGACTATTGATTGGGTGGGTAATTCGCCACGTCTTATTTTAGATCAAGATAGTGCTGCTTTACCTCTTGTCCTAGATGGTATCAAATTAGAGTTACCTATGAATATAGAAATGATTTATACTGGTTGATCATATGGAAGTGTCCCTGTAATTATAAATCATATGTTGCAGGATACTATTATGTTCACTAGCGCATCAGATACCGTAGTAGAATCATGGTTGGTTAACCCTGAAAATATGAGTCATTTGCGTACGATATTGTCATGATATGGACTTACAGATGATCAAGTCACAGATCTCCTTGGTAGTGCGAACTTTTACCGTGATGTTCGCGGTGCTTTGCAAGAGGACTACGCAACCTCCATAAAAGGTAAACGTACTTTACCCGCCTCTCCCGTAGACTTATTCAAACAAATGACATGAAATTCATGAGGTAAACTACCACTTTTGCTAGAAGCATTTCATCGTGTATTCAAAGAATTTACTCAGCAAACAGACTGTACTAAAAAGTGAGATTTTTATCAAATTCCATGAACACCTTTCACTACCCCACTCATTCCTTCTTTGGGTAATCAGGACTTTGCTGTATCTCTCAGTGATCACTTTTTTTATAGAACGCCGTGAGCAAAAATCGCTCTTGCTGGTCTTAGTCTAGAATATAATAGCATTTTGGCAGACCAACTGGAGTGTGTAGATCAAGCTTGAAAAGTTTTGACGAATACTCCACCTGTTTATTCAGTTCGTTCTACACCATGATGAATTCAAATTTCTGTAGATCATAGTAGAGTGCCTGAATGAACTACTTCGTTAAAGTTTCGTATACCCGTATCGATTGGAGGGGACTTTATTCATCCTCAGTACGGGAATATACCCTTCGAAAAACAAGAAACGATTGAACAAACTATTAACTTCAAATGAATACCTAGTGCTACGTTTAATCATTACTTTAGTGATTCGGTAGATGGTGCATTAGCAATGCGTATGATACAACTTCATCCAGAAAAGTTGGTAGATCAATGTATCGATCAAGCAAATGGTCTATTTGCTGGCAAATTACCTGGCGCACTATCTCGTGAAGATGCTGAGATGGTGGAAAGATGTTTTACTCATCAGATAGATGATTTTCCAAGTATCTGACATCATCACGCTGCGCTTTCTTCTGATGCATCTATTATTGAACTACTGGTATATGAAGCACTTCTGGAAAGATCTCAAAATGTTAATGAAATCAAAGATGTCCAAAGTCTATTGGAAGAGATTCAGCAAGACCCGAAAAAACTTTTTGATTCACTCACGATTCTCCAAAGAGCGTATGCCTTATATAATGAGTATATGAGAGTTGTTTACGTGCCAACAAGAACTCGTCTACCTGTAAGATATGGTAGACTCCCAGAACCTGCCAGAACAACGACGTGACGCGGTATTCGTAATCGGTTGAGTAGAAAAGTGGATCAGCAGCTTTTCTGAGAAGTTATTCCTCCGAATGATTATCCATCCTATGCATTCCTGAAAGGAAAAGGTGATGAACACGGTGATGTGAAAGAAGTTGAAGACCAAAAATTGAGAGGCACATGAGTTTCTTATGAAAAGGTAAAATATATGATCAATATTCAGCATGTCTGATCAGTGGATTTTGATCTTACGATACCAGAACAAGCAGGTAGACCAGAATATGTGTTTAATGGAAATCCCGGTGAAGTGGCTGATATTCGTCACCAGCTGGAACATGACTTTTCTTATCCTCTTGGTACACCTGATAGAAGATTACAGTATACAGTTCAATTGCTTTTCGAAAAAGAGTTGGCTATTCGTCTTTCTAAACAATTAGGATTGTTGGGGGCGACGTATGGATGAAATACCTATATTCTGGAGATAGAGTGAGATAATCCAAACCAAGAGCTCGTGTTACGTAGAAGATGACCATGACCGCGTACCGGTCGAGAGACGTGGCGTTTTCGTGATTTGGATACTGATACAGATCGTGATGAATTTGTTGACATGATTCAAGAAGTAATGGATAATAGTGTCAATCAACATCGTTCCCTTATGTTAGCAAACACTACTGATACTACTGTACAAACAGATTATTTGCATGCATGTGATCATTTTCCTAATTATAAGGATATTGAGGGATCATTGTGATTTATGGGCATGCGCTGGTGAACTCCTCTTGAATTTGAAGGTGATGAATGGACATTCGGTCCTGATAAGTTAACTATTTCTTATAAGAATGGTCAGTTTGTTGTGCGTGATGAAAAAAATACCTATGAAAAATCATACAAGAATATGGGGCAGTTATTATTGGATAGCAAGGCACAATCATATGCACTGGATTTCATGACTAAGTTTCATGAGAAATATCTGGAGTATATGAGTGAGGCAAGACAAATAGATCAAAGACATACCTACTTAGTTGAAGATCCATTGAGTTGATATATGTTTGGTATACAGAATATTAACTGACGTCTTACCTTCGGTTGTGTTTCTTCACACACTACTAGAGCAACGTTTCGTAACCTCAGAGAAGTAATATGAAGAGCATCTTTGTGGACTGAATATGATAATGATTTCGTATGTGATGCACCGATCACTTTCGATAAACATAGTGAAGAGGTAGCGAAAAGTGCTATATTTTGAAGAAGAGAACTTTATTATCCTTTGTTACAGTCGATCATGAAAAACTCCAAAGGAACAAATGCCGATGCTAAGTACAGACGTGAAAAGATTAAAGATGCAACTACAACAGCTACAGATGTATGAAAACAGATTTGAAATGATTTGTTTGAATCATTTATGCAGTGATTTAGGAAATAATTTATAAGTTCAGTATTGTCAAGCAAAAGAGTGTTATTTTTTTGAGTAATTTGTATTATTTTTGGGTTTGTATATGCTTATGCTAAGGTATTTAATTTTTGCTGATGCATATGCCGTACTGACCAAAAGAGATAGATTTGCCTATCAAGGTTACAGATAAAGTGCTTACATGAAGTAAGTATGGTGATTTGCAACCTGAAGAAAAAGGCAATATGTTTCGTGATCTCAGTGAAAAGATGTTACAGAAAGCAGATGCGGGTGCTACTGTATCTGAAGATCCGTTTGGACAGTTTAGACAATTAGTAATAGATAATAATCGGACTACTGAGCATGTTACCCAGATGGCTGAAGAGACCTTACAAGAGCTTTTTTGGATTTCTTCCGTAGATAGTTCTGGAACAGTATTTTTTGGTAATGATGAGATATGATATTATGAAATTGGTGTAAGAAACATTGATGCAGCAACTAAAAATGTAGCATACGTATTTGATACAATGTTCGTGGACGATTTTTTGGTTCCTTTAGAGCAAAAGCTTACAGAGTTATCAACAATAGAGGAATTATCAACTTTAAAAGTAAGTATCAAAGCAACTATACAACAAAATGATATTCTGGAACAAGGTATTGATCTGGAAAAACTTCAACAAATACTGACAAATGATATACAAGTTGTATATCCAGATCTTGTCCAGCAGTATGAAGCAGCAAAAACTCAAGAAGAACGTGTTGCTATTCATTGACAGATAGATGCGTTGCTAAAGAAAGATGCATATCTTATTTCGTTTTTATATGCTGACCCAAGTGTGTATGCTCTATATATCGCATGACGAGAAGCTGAAAAAGAGATACTAGATACACGTCTAGCAGCTGTTCCTGTGTTGAGCTGAACAGTAACATGAACAGGTGATGAAATTGTATATGATGATCAGGTTTTTGATCAAGAAGAAAATGCAGGGAATAATGCAGGGAATAATGCAGGGAATAATGCAGGGAATAATGCAGGGAATAATGCAGGGAATAATGCAGGGAATAATGCAGGGAATAATGCAGCAACTAATGCTTGACCAGATACACTCACCCAGAAAGACCTATCTACCATCAAAAAAACCACGTATACCTCAAGAGATCAGCTGAGACGTGACTGTGACTGTTTGCCTGGAGCAGAAAGAATGACCCCAGAGCAGATGAGTAATATAGAGGGGGTTGTCGATGGACTTGCTACAAGCGGATTGACGGGTCCAGAGGCAATGGAGGCGTTACGTATGCTATGCACTACTGACGCACAGTGGACCTACTATCAGAAATACTTGCAAATCAAACAACAGTTCAATGCTAACGAAATAAATAAAGCTGAAGCGGTAAGAAAAATGATAAAAAATGAAGATGCTCTAAACCGTAAGGAAGTTTCAACAAAAAGATGAGCAAGAAGATTGGCAAAACAAGCATGAAAATCTAGGAAAGAACAACTGGCTATCAACAAAAATCTAAGAAAAGCACTGATATGTGATCTTCAAGCGGAAGCGCTGGAAGCACAAAACAAGTGGATGCTCGATATGATGGCATGTGCGGAAACTCGTAATATAGGAACAAATCCTCTTCCCAATCCATCGTTTGTTCAAAGATGTCCTGATATGATTTCTGTATTGAATGATCCAAACTCTGCTTTTAGAACAAATTGTAGATCTTATGGGTATACTTATTTTGATGATTTATGACATCCATGTAGTTGTGATGATTTAAAAGAACTGATGGATGGGCTCGATCTATGAACAGATCGACCGTGATGTCCAGCTTTATGTAGTCAGACCTATCCTATCTGGCTTGCAGCAAGAACACCAGACAATGCAAATGGAACCTGAAGAGTAGAATATGGACCAAATGGTGAAGTAATGCCGGTGCGAGATACGTTTGACAATACGTTACTTATAGGAGAGTTTGCAAGATTTGTGCAAGCGAAAGAAGATAACAACCTAGACTATTATGATAACGGTCGAAAACCGCTTTTTCAGGAAGTGGCTCTGAGACATTTGACGTCCAAAAACGGATTCGATTTTTATGAACAGATGGCTGGCTTGGGACGACCTCGTGAAAAGCTAGATTTGTTACTACAAGAGACGATTTATTCGTTGGTAGATGATTCGGTCGTGTCTGAGATGCGTCAGAGATATAAATGATATGGTGATGTCTTCAAAGATAGCCAAGCAAAGCAACATAAAGTGTTGTGAGGAGTGTTTCTTGACTCTCTAGTAAGTCAGCATCTGTGATGAGTATCCGTGAGTCGTGTAGGTATAGAAGCAAAGCTCTTGGATATTCGATGATGAAGATGGACATCATATCAGAAAGAACCTTCAGGTAACGAAGCAGTAGGAGAAAGGATATTCAATCATGTCAAAAACCTTCCGAATTATGGCGGTGAAACATGGTTAAATAAAAAACTTGAGGTGAAAGATTATGCATTCTTACCAAATGGTGCTTGGTGATGAGCAGAAAGAATGATCGATATGGGTATTAGAAATAGTCTTATCTGATTGTGAGTCAGTCCGCAGCATGCAAGTGAAGTGGGTGCTGTAGTCAAACTGTGATGAATGGTTGTGCTTGGTTTGGCGGCATGGAAATTGCTCAAGTCAGTATACAAAGGGAAAGATAAATCTGGAGGATGGAGAGGGGTAGGAAGACTTGCTATGCTGGGTGCATGAATGTATATTTTGCCTCGCGCGTTGTTCAACAGAGATCTGGGATCATTACGAGACTATACGGTGCATGGTGATCCAAAAAATAAGTGATTATTTCCCAATGGATATAATTCATTGATGAAGAAATTTGGTGCAGAAGCAGATCGCAAGGAAACAAACAAAGACGCACTCACGCAGGTGACTACGGTTAACTCGTTTTTTGGTGATTTGAAGTTCAAGGATCTAGCTAAATATGTCACCCGAGAATGAGGAAAGTATAAGATGACGCCACAGGCAGTGGAAGCTTTTCTGAATGCTCCGGATAGTGAGTTTGGTGATCCAGATAAGGCAATGTTTGCAAAACGTATGCTGGCAATGCATCTCCAGTCGAAATGATGAAGTCATAATGATCTTTCTGAACTTATTAACGCATGATTGGTAGCATGATGATGTAGGAGTGATGCAGCAAGCTATAGAAAGCGGACTGATGATCCTGCCTACAGAGAAATGACCTTCGCACAACTCGCAAGTACAAAAGCAGAAACAGATAGATTTAGTACGATGCTAGGGAATGTGTTTGAAGATGGGACGACAAAACAAGCATTTGTCGAACGGTTTGCAACACTTGATGCTACGAAGAAAACAGAAGTTACTGAAAAGATAGAAAAGGTAAAAGAGTTCGATACAAAATGGCAAGAAAGAGTACCGTACGTGAATCATCTCCTCAATCATAGACAAGAACTCATAGCTAGTGGACAACCACCGCTTGCTGGCATAGATCCCACTAAACACAATCTTTTGCTGACCTGACTGCGTGACTATGCTACGAAACATGGGGCATTGAAGCTTGACTTTTTCAAGGGAACTCTTGCAAAACCTACCTTTGAAGAGGTGGTACTCGATCAGTTCGATGATACCGTAGATGGGTATGTGAAAAGCTGGTTATTTGACGAAAGTGGTGGGTTTGATGCACTTAGAAAGTATGCAAACCCTGCAGGGACCACTGACTCTTTGGAAAAACTAAGTGTGGATTACATGAACAATACATGGCAGTTGGGTAATTTGGTGTCGTGAGGTGTTTCATCTGCCGATAAAGAGTTTTTATTTAAATGAGGTGTCGAATCAGGTAATAAAGACTTTTTTATGTCGATTAGTGATGATCACAAGTGGTCGATTTGGATAAAAACTGATTCAGGAAAATTTGAAGAGTATGTGCTTAATCAGATTCATGATGTGCAAAATTTTAAGCTAGAAGGGATTGGAATGGACATAGATGCAACCTGAAAAAAGACCTTTAAAATAAAATACCCTGTCTCTGCTGGGTACCCAGCACAACGATCAGATTTTGATCCTAAGTTTCTGTCTGGTATTGTAGATAACCTCACCAAGTGAGTTACTGACTTCAAAGTTTCTGAAGAATGGCTTGATAGTTGAACTGCACCACATCGATTCTGGGATTCGTCACAACAATCAATACGGCAAAAACCAGAATTTGATCCGATGGGTAAGCTTTTTGGTCCGAGTGTCAAATTTACAAAATCAGGTAACAGTCGCCCATAGATAGTGAAGAGAACGAAGAAAAAAGGGGAGGATCGCTCCTCTTTTTTGGTGAGAGAGAAATGTTTTCAGAATATGTACCTTAAGTTAGGATGAAGGTAAGAATAATAGTTATGCGGCTGTTTTTGTAGGTTTGAGTCAGTCTATCAGGTGATTTGGTAAATCTAGATATTTTCGAAAGATGTCGTCTGCTTCCTTTGCTATAGTGTCAGGGATGGATAAAATATCGTCGAGAGCTTCTCTTGTTGGTTCGACCACTCATTTTTGTCGTATCTTCCCAGGGAGGGCGGGAATTGCTTTCAAGGTATTTATGAGCTTGGATCAGGTAGACTTCACGACGTTGCCTATACCAGGAGTCGGTATATGCAGTGCTGACGCTACATCACCTGCTCTACGCAGGGTATTTTTTGCAGCTTTTGGTGCGAGTTTTATCTTGTTTCGAAGTCGGACCAGACCATCTTTTCCGAGTCTCGCTCATTTACCCAGGAGTGAAAAAGTTTTTAGAGTTACAAGATCTCGGACGACGTATTTTATTAGTTTTCCTGCTCAGCTAATAACAGGCCAAATCAAAACAGTGCCAATAAGTCTGGCTCAGGTGCCGAGTCATCTTCCCGTCAATCTCGTAATGGTGCTGAGTACGTTTCCTAGCATAGACGACTAAAAACAAAAAGTTACTTCTAGTATAGTGATTTGTCTATTTTATTGCTATCTGTCTTTTTATTTTTCAGTTTATACTGTTGACTTATTCTCATAAAAATATATAATTAGAAGCTTCTAGTTACCTAATCAAACCTCTAGGAGCAAAGTCAAGTGAGAAAAATTATGTTTCTTCTCGGTCGACTTCTTAGCGGAGGTTGGCGATTGGTCCTTTGGATGGGACCCTTACTCATCATCGGATTGAGTGTTGCGTGGTGGTTGTTTCCTAAGTTATGGAACGTCGGCGCAGGAGCTGTTGACTTAGTCGACCGCAACACGCAAGGAATCCAGCATACCGCTGGATCGATTGTGTCTGCTGTCGACTGTACCCTCGGCGGTCTTTCTGAATCTGCACTTGGTCAAGGTGAAAAGCGCTTGGGGCATCTGAATCAAGAGCTTTCTGAGCTCCAAAATAAGTTGAATGACGCTGAAAACAGAGATCGTTGGTACGTCCCCAATTGGCTTGGCGATCGTGGCATCAACGACTTGACCGACAAAGTTCAAGTCAAAGAGGCAGAAATCCTGGAACAACAGAAGGAGTTGGAAAGAATGATTGCTTGTTGGCAGTCGCTCAATAAAATTCCTTCCAACGGATGGGACTGGTTGAAAAGCAAAGCTTCCGGACTTGGTGACTGGGGGGCAAAACAATTCGAGTTGCTGGAAGGCTCGGATGTTGATGATGGGAATAGCAAAAACACTCCGGTGCATACGCCGGATACTACCGTTCTCCATAACGGTAGGGAGGTTATCCGCTTCCAGTAGATAACTTTTATTTTGGAGCAAGGCCGCCGAATTTCGTGCGGCTTTTTGCTTTTTGGAAATGAAATAGATATACTCAGAGAGAGTTTTGTTTGTTTTCTGAAATGAAAGAGTTTGCCGAGCAGTATGAGAAAAAACAACAACTTCTTTCGCCAGATCAGATGTATACGGAGGTGACAGAAGACGTTTTTGGTGATCCTGAAAAAAATGAAACAATAACCGATATACAGATAACCTATGAAACTATTCGTTTACCGCAGATGCGTGTAACCTGTACGAAGTGATCCACGCATACCAAGATAGATATTGCCAATATGGGTAATGTACCTGTAAGTAGTGTGGTCGTTCGTAATGAGTCACTACAGGATCGTGATTACGTCCATGTTATCTCATATCAGTGAGTACAGTATCAGTATTTCCTACGTTACCATACGTGAAATAAAAAATATGAGGCACGTTTTGTCGAACCATTGACCTTGCTCGTGACGCCAAGTAGTTTCGCGCATGATATGGTCTATGATCCTGTGAAGAAACAAATATCCTATTCGGATGGTACATGAGTGCATCAGTCATTGGTGCTGAGACATATCTATGCAACAAAACCTCATGATCTAGGTGTGCGAACGGATGCTGCATGAGTACAATGGAAGGGAGCGCTGATGCTAGAAGAAAATACGATTCGTGTTCGTTATACCCGTGTAGAAAAACCAGTTAATCTTTCTACACTTCCCCCTGGTCGTTTGGTAGAGTTGCGATGAACGGATAAACTGCAAGCATATTGAATTCGTGCATCAGTACGTGATGGCGTGGTTAGTTTTTCTGATACAAATGGTAATGTTATTCTTCAGATAGATGAAGCTGACTATGCTGAAACCATGAAAAAAACAAAGGCGATCTATACCCATGACGAGTTGGGGGTGGTTAATGGTAAATCATATCAAATAAAACTCACGTCGTTGGGATCAGGAAAAGCAATAGTAGAAGCTTTATTGTTTACGGGGTGATTTCTTTCTTTCGACAAAAAAGTGTTCTGTTATACCGCAGCTGGTGCTGATAAAACATGTGGAATTACCACAACATTCTTACCAGATGCTACGAACTGGACAAATGGTTCAGTGCAAATACATGAATCATGAGCTTCTCCGTTAACCGTACGTTTTCGTGATTTATCTGCAGAACAGTTGCGTGCACTGAGTAATGCGGATGATTGATATTGTCTATTACCTGTACTGTATAACTGAACTTGGAAAATGCTTGGTTTGGCTAATAAGGATCGAATATGATCAGTAGCACTGTCCGATCTAGATACATGATTGTACAATAGTCAGCTTCAGGTTAAATCAGGAGCATGAACTACCTGATCTCGGGTTGCAAATGTCACTTTGGATGCTGATCGTCAAATCGATTATGTTCGTGTGCAACAATCTGGACGAACATATTCCGCTCTTTTAGATAGCAGCTTTATTGATTCATTGAAAAAGTTTGGTGCTACTGCTACCAAAGTATGGGAAACTGCGGATGGTGGAAAATATTCATTGGTAGGTAGAAATGTGAATGGAAATTTGCAAATTACTGTAGTGACCACGACGGCTCCCACACAACCAGATTTGGTAGAACAAGCGAAGAGAAATAAGGTTCCTCTAGAGCCCATTATAAAACCAAAACCCCCTGCAGAAGAAACTGAGGAAGATAGCGATGATGAACATCAGCATCACGATCATGAGTATGATCCTACAGATGAACAGTGACCTCCTTCCCGTTTGGATGAAGAGAATCCATGGTGAGACACAGCCATCAATAAAGAGAGAATGAAAACGGGGCTCGTGTTTGGTAACAAAGAAATTGAATGATTTTACGAATTTCCAAAACCTTTTATGGGTGCAAACGAAGAGGATTTGAAATGATTTTATATTTTACATGGAGGATCTGGTATATTTACGTTGATGTATGATGTGCCGTGACCATTCAATGATGATCAGCGAGAAAGTAATAAGATTGATCTCAAACAACATCCTGACTTGTTGAATGGGCAACCCTTTACGGTCAAGGATGATGATAAGGGAGAATGGATGGTGAAACTATATGTAAGTCCAGACAATAAGCTGTGATTTTTTCTCAGACCTCCCCTGAAACGTCTAGAAAATAGAGATGATAAGTATGAAGTAGGTATAGTAGATTGACCTCCTTCTCCTCTCGCTTACCCCACTGATGATCCTGGTTCCTATATCTACAGTGGCATGGATGCAGGATGAGTTAAGTCAAAAACAAAACCAAGAGCAGGACATTATGGGGTAGATATTCCATGAATCTTTGCTACGACCATTACTGCTCCTGCGAGCGGTAAGGTGGTGTATATTCATGATGGTGAAAAGAATCAAAATAATAGTGACTTTGTGAAAAAGAAAAATAAAAAATGACAGACGTACTATCAAGCATCTTGATCTTGGTGAAATTATATTATTTTAAAACTTCCAAATAATTGTTATGTGCGCTTGGGGCATCTGACGCCATGAAGTTTTAGTGTGAAAGAAGGTGATCTTGTGATCAGAGGACATTCGCTTGGGAAAATGGGCAGATCAGGTAAAATTATAACATGAAATCCTGCTAGGAATAAGTGAAATGGCGGTGTGCACGTCCATATGGAGTATTTTAGATTACAAGATGCCTATTTGAACTCGACTGCTACTGATTATAAACAAATGTTTGCTCCCAAAGCATGATTTAGAAACAAAGTGAAAAAACGACTTGATCCAGAAATATATCTTACAAGATGATTAGTTTCTGAAGCACCATCTTCGCCATCACGTGAATCTTCGCCTAGTAGATCATTCGAACGAAGCTGACATCCCAAAGGAAAAAATTTTCCTGCAGAAGTTATAGGTAATACTCCACAAGAAAGACTGGATAATTTCATGCGCTATATGTGATATGATGTCAGCTATATGCGTGAAGTAGCTCGCGAACACTGATTGGATGAGTCTTTGATTCCTGCAATTATTCGAGCAGAATATGGGAAATGAGTGCCTAGTAATAATAATCCTGGTAATATTACGCTACAAGGAAAATTGGTTTCTTATGCGTCTCCACAAGAATGAATCCTTGCTATGGCTGAAGTGCTCAATAATAGATATCAGTCATCAAATATGACCATAGGAGCACTGAATTGATATGGACGTCAAATTGCTGGTATGCCTGCATGTACCGTTGATTGACAATACTGTTATGCCATGGATACATCATGAGCGTGGCATACGAATGTAACCAACTTTATGAGTTTCGTGTATAATAAAAAAGTAGACTATACGTATAAATTTAGGCGTCGTGCAACCACTCCTGAATCAGGATGAGGAGAATTGTTGAAAAAACAACCTAAATCTCGTATTTCTAGCTCATTTTCGTATAGTAATGTCGCGTATACAGCATATCTCCCTCAGTTGTCTCCTCCCGTGGGGCAGGATCGTACCAATGCTCCATGGTGACGATTGATTTCTGTCGAATCCGCTCAAGCGTACCTCATCACCCCTGAAGGAAAAAAAACACTTTCTTCAGGCACAGTTACGGTATGATGAGAGGTATATACTGTAAATGTAAAAAAGAATTCTACAGAAAGATTATTCCCAAATGCTGCTGAATTTACTTTGAAGAAAAAGTAGGGCATGAAACATATATTGCTTCCGCTAAAAAACATAGCAGATAAGATGCACCTTATGTGGAATCGTGTCCCCAAATTTTTGAGAGTGACTATAAAAGTTTGATCTACGATTTCTCTTCTCTTGACGCTCTCTGGAACGTGATATATAGCATATCTCATTCAAGATGCAAAAATGAATACGCCTGATGGATTGACCCTTTATGAATGACTCAAGAAGCGTGCTGGAGACCCGACACTTATTCGTGATCACAGATGAGAAATATTGGTGGCTATAAGCGATAAGAACGAATTTGATGTCGCTCTTGAAGAAATGAATCCTTATCTTGTAGCTTGCTTGATAAGTGTTGAAGATGAGAGATATCTTACCCATAATTGATTCGATACATGAGCCATTTGGTGAATGATATGGGATAATCTGGTGAGAGGAAGAACGAGATGAATGTCTACCTTATGATCTCAGTTGTTTAAGGAAGATCCACCAGAGAAAGAAAATAAACGACAGTATATCCATGAAAGAGGGAAACAGAAGATTCGTGAGCGAATTCAAGCACAAAAACTTTTTGATTTATGAATTGAAGCAAAGTGGTTTTGATTAGAATATTATTTGAATAATACGTATTTTGTAACAAATGAGAAAGGTATAGCTGCGGCATCGCGTATTATTTTTTGAAAAGATCAAAAGTCCCTAACGATAGATGAATGTGCTCTGATTGTCGGTTTAGCACAAAACCCTTCACAAATCAACCCATTGAGTGAATTGGTTGCTCGCAGACAAGCAGCAGAACATCGTACCGACCACGTCTTGTGAAATCTATGACGTGTCTCTCGTGAAGGAGTTTTTGATGATGAATTTCGTACGCTGTTTCCTGAGTTTACTGTTCTTGCACATGACGTCTCAGTAGCTATTGCTCAACAAACTATAGCAAAGGTCGTATCTACTCCCACGAAAAGACCTACAAGTAAAAACTATATTCCCTTTAGTGTCAAAGGTATTCTTCATGATGCACAAAACGAGTTGCTGCATGCGATTAGTTATCAAGATGATGAAGACCGTATTTCAGACTTGCGTCCCTGAGATGGAACTTATAGATGAATAATTCGTAGAGATGAAGATTGATCATTGGATACGTTACGTGTGCGTGATGGATGATTCGAGATTACGACAAGTATAGATATTCGTTTGCAGAAATTGTTTACTGACGTGTTGCAGAAAGGGTTACAAAACCTTGATAAAAAGTGGCCACATCCAGATTATCCACTAAACGGTGCTGTGTTGTGTATTGAAAATGCTACTGGACGTATTGTCGCTGATGTGAGAGGTCGTGACTTTTCGCTAAATCAATTTGATTTTCGTCACGCACGTACAGAACAAGGATCGGTGATGAAGACTGCGGTTATAGCTGCTGCACTTGAGTTACAAATTATCACTTCTCTAGAAGAAACCTACCGTGATACTGCTCTCACTATTACGCATGAACAGTATGCTGGTATCACTACTGATGCGTGATGGACGCCAAAAAATTTTTCTGCCTATACCAATTCACTTGTTTCAGTCGGTGAAGCCGCATTGGTTCATTCACGTAATAATTCTATGGTGTATGTTTTTCAACAGGCCGCCCTACAAGGTAAAGGGCAGCAGTTGTTGGATCGTATTTATGAGATACTTGATGCCATGGAAGTAGGGAGCTATGATCAGATAGCGTGAGGCAAAGCAAATCCACAGATTTGATTAGGATTATTGCCCGCGGATCTTGATTTCGTTGCAAGTATGTATATTGCTTTGGCAAATGGAGGAACGCTACCTTCTGAGTTTACTGATATTCTTGCTATCAAAGATCGTCAATGATGATTATTGTATGAAGCACCACAGATACCACAGCAAGCCATCTACACTCCCGAAGTATGTACTGATCTCTTGCCATATCTCTTACAAAAAGGCAATCAAGTTACGTGAAAGAAAAATCTCCTTGCAAAATCAGGAACTAGTGGTGGAGCTAATAAACTGTGGATGGTATGTGCAACACCGACGCACACCTTTGTAATGAGAGTATGACCAAATGAATATACACCTCCAAAGTCAAAAGAGGTGCTATGATGGTGAGAGAATGTGGATGCTACTGGATCACTTTCACCTATGATAAGAGCGCTACTTGCAGGCATGCAGAAGTATGGATATTATGATCCAAACATGACTTTCGATTGGTATGAAAATAATATGCCTAACGAACATTGAACGTTTCAGGATAGTATTGGTATACGTTAGTTTGTTTGGAAGATCAAATCTAACCGCATATGATATACCAAAAAATAGCTCCTGTATGAGGAGCTATTTTTTACGATAAGAACAATATGTTATTTACCATGATATCTGAGTTTAATCACAAATCCAATCGTTAGTCGGTGTCTTTGCAGAGAATCATCATCCAGAATAATCTTGCGGAAATACATCGAACACACCATTTTGTAGATTATAGTTGCTACTTGGAAAGTGAAAATTTACCAATGTTTGCTGATTTACAGGAATAGTTGTTCCTGCTTTGGCTTGCGCTTGGACGGAAAGTTTCCATGTTCCAGCTGGCACCGTAATTCTTATATTATTTACTGCTCGACCATTGTTTGGAAGTTGCACGATGTCTCCTGTCTGAGTATTTACCAATACCCAGTGTATATCGGTGGACGTATTGGTGGGAAAATCTGTTAGGTAACAAATATCGGCAGAAAAAGGTGTGCAATTTTCAAAAGTGATTTGTGATTCTATATGTTTGTTTCAGTTGCTCAAGATATTACACTGTCACGTGATTTTATTTTCACATGGTGGTTCTCGTGGACAATCGTTCAATGTATAGGTGTGGAGAATAATTTTATTTCCCTGAGGATCTTTTCTTCGAACTTGTACCGTAGGTATTGCTCATGGTATATATGTATGAATACCTCAGCTTAAATGATCTCCGGGAGTAAGATTTAGTGTTTCATTCCCATCTTCATCTTCTAGGTTACCGCCATTTGATCCGAAAAGTTCATAAGATTCTACTCCTCACGGAGCAGTAACGGTTACTCATATGGCAGATGGGTCGGTAGCATCACAGTTTTGTAATGTGCTTAGTAAATAGACTTTAGTTTGTACCGTGTTTTCATCTGTTCTGTCACATGGACCATGGGTAGCGCTGTTTATAGTACATGGAACGCTACATCATGCTATAGTAACATCATCAAATACTTCTTCTTGACCAGTAAGTTCATCTACGGTAATTCCGTCGAGCTCTGGTTCCACTCCTTGATGAGTGACCGTAACTGTTCAGGTAAAGGTTCTATTTTCTAGGTCAGTTACGGGAATTCTATCGTATTTACTGTCCCATATATGTCATAGATCATCTGTTATAGTAAATGCGACGACTCCACTATTGCTTGCATGGAGATCAAATCATAAGGTGACGGGAGCATCTTCATCACATCACTGAAAGTTTTGTGTTAGATATAACTGGAATACTTTTGTATTATTTTCTCGATGACAGTTGGTGAGATTGATTTGATGTGGCGCACACGCAGGTAATGCTATATCATCACCTGATGTAAGAGGATGGCATGCACCTAAAGTTACTGTAGCAACAAGGGGGAGAAAAATATTTTTCATGCGTTAAAGTGTATAGAATGTAAATATAATCTAGTAATAAAGAACTTATCTTAAAAGTCAAGTTGATATTGACTTTATTGTAGAAATATGTATAAGTTTTTTATAACACTTTTATATTTATAGATGTTTATGAGTATACATGCATTAAATTCATCTGAAAATAACGAACATACTTCTGATAGAGCTAAGTCTTGAGTACTTTGAAAAAGACTTTCAGAGAAGATGCAAGCAATGCTTACTCGACAACCTATAAAAAACCTATTGGCCCAGATGGAAGTATTTGGAAACCACCTGAGAGTATCTAGAAGAATGAAATATATACCACTGACTGTATTGATGTTGGGTATTGCATCCCAAGCTGATGCGCAGTGTTGTGGAGCACAATTAAATCTTGAAGCATGACTAAGAGCAACCACTATTACTAATTTTACTGATTATTTTAGTGAGAATAATTGACGAACGAGAGATGGTATTGTAATAGAGGCGAATTGAAGCTTGCATCAGTGAATTACAATGTTTGAATTAGGCGCTTGAACTTGACGTTTGGGTCAAACGCAAGATGCTAATAATTCTTATGAGTGAGATTTTTCACATGTTGCATGAAGAGCAATGCTTGCAGGTAGTTCAGATCGATCTTTTGTTCCATATGCTGGTGTCCAGGGTGGGTATATTCATTCTGACGTAGCAGGAAAGTTTGCTTGAACTTCTTATGAGTATTCATGATGAAGATTTTTTTGGTGACCAGTAGTTGGTGCGAAATTAAACATCGCTGATGTAGTAACATTCAATATCGGTATGGAATGGAAAAGATTTATTACCAATCCTGATTCATTTGAATGAATAGATACAGGCAAGAATCCTGATGGTCAATGAAAATGAATTTATCCTTGAGGAGTTTTTATAGGTGTGAGTTATAGATTTGCTTACTAGACCGAGAGAATTGTTTCATTAAAATTTATAAATATAGTAAATTCACTTTGAATTTACTACGTAGTAAATTGCAGAATTCAATGCTATAGTACATTTTCACATGATACAACCTCCTAAATTTATATGCAATTTACTATAATTTACACCATTCCTCTCTTGACTTCCACTCCCGCTCTTATCGTCTTACTCTGCAGTTCAGCAGGCAGGAGAACGTCGCTGCCGTAGGTCTTCCTGAAGGTAGCAAGCTCTGCTTGTACTTGTTTTTTGCCTTCAGGACCTCTTCGTCGAAGCTCTTCTCGTACGATGTGCTTCATACGATTGGCAAGTTCAATGTTTATGGTTTCTTCTCCGAGAGAGGTTTTGGTTTCGAAGATATCATGACGATCAAGTTCTGTAGCAAGTTTGCGTACGGTGGTTATTGAAGCTAATGATTCAGGTGTAGCTGTGCAGAGTTTGTTGTCTTTCGTGAGCATCCCTGCTTGATTTACTTTTAGCATATTGTCTTCTGGGTCATAGTAGATCCCTGTCGTGTATTCGGTATCGAACCCATCAGGCGTCGTGCGATCGGTGAGAAATCACAGAACACCTCCTTGCTTATTGCTTGCATCTTCTCGAAGCATATTTGGTCACGAGTAGCCGTATATTTCATTACACAAACGATACAAGACTTGTTGTCCGATATTTCCTGAGATCTGATACTCTTTCTCGAACTGATCTGTGGTTTTTTGATGCGTTCATACAACTGCCGTAGGTTTCCATGTTCGGGTTTCGAAAAAGTGAACGATATGCTGTGCATCGACCGTAGACTCATTGAATTGGGGAGTTTGCGGAAAAGCAAACTTGGATTGTTCGGCAGTTGCCTGATCTTGCCTGGTGGGAGCACCGTGATGCAGATAACTCTGGTAGTTCATAAACGTATCGAAATAAGTCATATTATCAGTAAGCTGTGTTCTTTTTGGTTCTTCTTCTGTATGTATCCATCAGCGTATCTGCTGTTGGTTGGTTCGGTACGTGCAAAGATCTGCATGATGTGTTTTGAAAGAGGTGTGTAACGCGGCATATCTCGGATCGCTAGTAACTTCTTGCTCTTTTTGTTCTCGTGATGGGGGATTATCGGTACGCGACCATCGCTTGGATGCATGAATTTTACGAGTCAATGCACTGATTCCGGTATGATGTTTGGTTTCTTGTTCGCTGATAGGTGGTTTTCCGTACATATTGGTTAAGCCACTATATCTACGATCTACACGTGATTTGAGCTCTTCGGAAATTGCTGGAGAAATTGGCTTGCCTCATGCAGTTTGGAGTACTTGTTTTCTGAGTTCTGCATCTGATGATAATTCATCCAGCATCAGTAGCGCTTTTATCCCTGCTGCTACATACTGTTCTCTGGTGAGACGTTGTTCTATGCTTTTTATCGACACAACGTATGGCATCATGGTGCCCGCCCATGCATACGTGTGGATGAATGAATAAAATCACTGTTTGAATGATCGTGTTTGTCAGCGCTCATAGGCAATAGCGGCAATGAGATTTTGTTTGGTCGCGAGTTCACACTGTTGCGCTTCGGCAAAAAAGTCGCTTTCATTCTTTTTTCGTTCTTGATCGACTTCATAATAGGTGTTTACTCATTGGTAGACTACTCCTGCCGTGAGCAGGATAGCAGATGCTATCTGTCATGCTACCGGAATTGCATTTGCAGCACCAGCGGCCGCAAAAAGACTTGATGCTCACCACGCAGCTAGCGCAGTTCATCACGCTACTGATTCTATGACGACGAGACCTGTTTTGACACGTTGTTCTTGATGAAGACTTTCTTTTCTTTGTGCATTAGGAAGATCATATGCCTGTGCTTCTACTGTTGTGGCTTGCAGATCCATGACATCGAAAACAACCGCTCCGACGAGCAGGGCTCTACCTACCACTCTTCCTACTATGCGCAAGGCAGGAGCTGCTTTGAATGAGTTGAATATATTCTTCAGTGCCACCGGAAGTTTTGCACCACTGGTTCTTCCTGTCTGGAGTCGAGCACCGATCTTTTGTGCAGACTGTGGACTGAAGTTATGGAGTGCTGTTTTACAATTAGCAAGCAACGTTCCTACGGTTTTTTGATAAGCAGTCGTGAGTCTAGGATTTTTTTGTACTTTTTCGAGCTGGGTGATAATGTTGTGGAGGAGTTCTTTGGATTGTTGTCGTCCTCTTTCGAATCTTGTTTTATTCATATCCAGACGCAGTCATTTGTCTATCCACGTGAATGCATCTGCTCCGGTACGCGCATTTGCCGTGATGCTTGGTCGACGACGAACGAGATTCACCACAAACGTATTCATATTGGTGATTTTTCCTGTAGCGAGTCAGTGTTCGATGATTTCGCTGAGTAATCATAGATGTGTTTTGCCTGCATGCAAACGAGCCAGTCACCCGTGTTTGCCGAGCATTTTTGCAATCTGCAACAGATCGATTTTTTTGGTTGATCGAAGATGGAGCAGTTTTGAAGGAAATTGCTCACCTAGGAGTTGCTGGATAAGTTTTTCATCTTTGCTATGGGCCAAGATTGTTTTGAAAAATTCTTGTTGAATACCTGCTGGCTTCATACCAATACGATTATTCACGTTGATATAGGTTTGTAGCTTCGTGGTGTCAAACCAGTTGTCTCGACCTGATCTTTGCAAACGTTGTCGTGGCTTGTACCAACTACCCATAAATTCTTTTTGCATCAACGATTTTCTTCGAGGAGCATTTCGGTTGTTTCTGAGCAGATCGATATGTGCTTGATCAGTAAGACCAAATCACCAGCGCAATACATCATCAACTGATCTAAGTCTACTGCTATTGAGAAGGAAATCTCATGAATTGATACGCTGTACTATCTTTAATCATTCTTGGAGCGTTATTCTTCAAGTTGCAAGATCAGCTTTTAATAATCCAGGATTGGTACGATATCTACTGGTGAGTCATCGGGTACGGATAAGGGAGTTTTTCGGTCAGAGTTGCGCTGTTTTTCTTATTATTCATGTGCCTATCTTTCGTACTTTTCCTACAAGAGGTACTTTCCCTGGAGCTCTAAATGAGGAAAGACGCGCTACAGCAACTATCGGATAACTAATAACTGAAAGTGACACACCTGCACCTGCAAGCATCGCGATTCATTGCAATGAGCTTCATAATCCAGCAATAATATTACCTGACAGGAGATCCTTGTTGACAACCAATCTGAATCAATGCACCAGTGATTCACCTGTCTGCAACATGGTATGTCAAATATCGATAATAACTTCTCCATTTTCTTCGAAAATATTTACGATGCCTAGATTTGTGATTTCCAGTTCTTTCACAGCAGCAAAGTAATCATTAACCGTTTTTTTCGCGGCACTTATATCTGCCTCGGTCAATTGGTCTTTGCACGTAAGTTCTTCGAATTTTTTGAGGTGTACTTGGGCTATTTCATCGAATCCACACTGAGAAAAAAGACGTTTTTTGGTTTGTTCGTCGGTGTCGAACATGCTAAGGAGCGGCATATAGGCACTTCGTCGAGAAGCACGTCCCGCACTTTCTGCATGTGCTTGCAGATCTGAGTGTAAGGTGCTAAGCTGCTCTTTTGCTTGGGTTTGATTTCCTGTTTGGAGTGACTCTTGCATCGAGGTGAATACGTCACCATCGTCGTCTTTCTGAATCAGTTCATTATGGTCTTGCGTAATAGCTTCCAATTTTTTCTTGTCTGCAGGGATAAGGGACCCGTCGAGGATGTTGTATTGTTTTAGGATTTGGATAGCGCCTGTTTTACCTTCCTTGGTGAGCAAAGGTGCTTGAGTATATTCTTTCATCACGGGATCGATTGTATTTTTGACAAACTCTGGATCATCGAGAAGCTCATCTATCTTGTCTGCTTGGTCGTCTTCGCTGAGCTGTGCAAACGCAGGATCAGTACTCAGCAAATGCTGACGAGCGATTGCTCAGGGGAGTTGTTGTTGTTTGTACTGGAAGTAGGTAATTACTTTGAGGTATTTTCTGAGTGCTTCGTCATACTTATCCGCTATTTGTGGATTTTTTTCAAGTTCGGCTTTGAGTTGTTCTTTTGATGTACATCACAAAATACGCTCTGCAAGACTGGTGCTAATCAACCCCGCTGCAGTACCGAATATACTTATAATAGCATCTTTTGCATAGTCTCGTGCTCGATCCAGACCTTCATGGATAGATTTGCCAAAAAGCTCTTTGTACACGGTTAGTGTGCTGGTAATGGTTTCTACGGTTCCATGTCTCTTGTCGATCATAGCGACGATGAGACCCATGGTATTGTCGCCATCTGCTGTATGTTCAAATACTGACTCACCAAACATATCTGTATCCACTGATGATCCTGCAGGATCGAGACCAGCATTCGTGCTATACATTTCGTTGATCGCTTCAGCAGTACCATTATAAGCTGCTTGTTCTTCTGCGGTAAATTCTTTCGTAAAATCTTCAGCTTCTTTTTGGGTAGGAAGACTATCTGACGTTCCACTATCTACTTCGCCATCTGTTCCCCATCGTCGTTCTCAGGTGATCAGTCTATGTCCTACGGTCACTCCTCACCCGATCATCAGAAAGTTCCATACGCCATCCATGGTACGTCAGAACCATCACTTTTTCTTTTTTTCTTTTTTTGATCACCCGAAGAGTCGTTGACATCATTTTACGAGCAGGCCTACTGCACCTCCTACTACCATCGTTTTCCCTGCAAATGATTTCACATTGTCACTATTTCGTGTGCCGTCAGGATTTTTTCGTTTCAAGTCATCTTTCGTGTACATCAGCTGTTTGATTGATCCTCTTTGTGAAACTTTCTTTTCTCATGGTGTGTATGAACGAAGAAACTGTTGCATGCACGTATGTATTTTACCTGCGATTTGAGGTAAGTAGACAGAAGCCAGCTCTTTACTTAATGGTGTATCTTGTTGCAAAAAAGTCAGAAATGCTTGTTGTGGTCACAGATCTATGCCCAAGGTTGTTGCTATCGTCGTGAGTTGGTTGACGT
>Ga0163148_10000466_pt1 | contig 54709 bp, 43 predicted proteins | sample OliLakLV19MP7P2_FD_148606 | JGI IMG/M metagenome (GOLD analysis project Ga0163148, IMG submission 148606) | Freshwater microbial mat bacterial communities from Lake Vanda, McMurdo Dry Valleys, Antarctica- Oligotrophic Lake LV.19.MP7.P2 | ecosystem: Environmental > Aquatic > Freshwater > Lake >... | reverse complement strand
ATGCATTCGAAATGATTCCTTCTTTCGCTCTGTTTAAAGCATGTTGATTAAAATCAGTAGCGTAGATTGTTGTTCGGTCATACAATCCTTCTTCCTGCAAAATGATTGCCATTGAATAAGCTTCTTCGCCAGTTGCACATCCAGCATGCCATATTTTTAAGAAAGGATAAGTTTTTAAAATAGGAATAACATTTTCTCGTAAAGACTTATAAAAATTTTCATCACGAAACATTTCGGTTACTGTTATTGATAATTCTTGCAAAAGTTCATACGCATATTTCTCATTATTTAGAACTTTAGATTGAATTTGGGAAACTTCTTCTAATCCGGACAGCACCATACTGTTCCTAATCCTGCGATTGATATGGGCTTTGGAATACTGACGGAAATCATATCCGTATTTTTGGTAAATAGCCTCTAATAATGAGGAAATTTCCAATTCTGAAGTGTCTTTCCTTGTCATACACGCAAATCTACGCAACTTCAAAACTAAAGAGTTACATGATTTGATATAACAGTTACATAAATCACACTTTTTCTCCCCGAAAAAAGGATATTGAGTTTTTTTATTATGGCTTTTATTTTATCGGTGTTTATCTATCTTTTAGCAGTGGTAATGACCTTTTGCGGCTACAAAAAGTTGGGGTTTTCGGAGCAAAAAACTTGCTACATAGAATTAAACTCGCCAATTTTGGGAAAGGTTCTGTTATGAGCTGAATTTCATTTGTTTAAAGTAAAAAGTCTTCTCAATCAAACAAGAAATTGGTAGTTATTAGCTAACAACTATAAAAATAATTCTACTTGTAAATTTTCAATTTTACTTTCTTTTGTATTCGGCATATTACTTATTGAACTTTCGTTGAAATTATTTTCAATCAAATTCCCTTCAAAATCAACAGGAGTTGCACCCTTAGCAATTAACAATTTGTTTGCATTTTTTTCAGAAACTTCTGGCATTCTCACATATATGGTTCTACCCTTTTTTAGGCCATCTGATACTCCTTCCCACGTTCCACCTTTTTCAGCTGATTCTGCTACATATATCTCATTAGCTAATCCATATATTACTGGATTCCGAGCCATAGCATGTCCCGCAGACCATATTGTATTCGGATGATACGTACTTAACACCAATACATCCCCATCTACAATTTGTTTATAATATTTTCGAAAACCAGAATCGAAAGTAGCAATACCTTGAGGTAAAACTATTATACTTTGCCCCTTATATTTCAACGCTGAATCTAAAGCCTGTTTATCAACTCCTTTTGCAAATCCACTAACTATAACTTTAAATTCTTTACTGGCTTTTTGGGCAATATTATCCGTAAATTCAAGTGAAATATTTTCAGCAGCTCTTGAGCCAACTATAGCAATAGCAGATTCTTTTAGTATTTGCCTGTTGCCTTTAATATAAAGCACTGATGGAGCGTGACTTAACTTTAAATTCTTTTTTAAGATAGGTGAATATTCCGAAGAAGTAATCGGAATAATTTCAAAACCCTGACTAAGCAAGTTTTCGACAATAAAAGCATTACTTGCTAAAGCTGATTTAGCATTTTGAAAGTCTAAAAGCTCTTGATTGCTAAAGCTATATTCATTTTGTAATACCGCTTCACTCAAATTGAAAAATTCTTCAATTGTAATTTTTTTGTCATGAAAGAAATTCAGAACAAATTTATTTACCTTTGCATTACCCCACTTTGGGATATTAGCTAAGGTAAACCAATATGTAAGTTCATTGTTCATAAATAGTTAAATTCGTTCCCCACCCACTGTTTTTGCAATTACCAGTGGAGTAATTTTGTTTAAAAAGAAAGACGGAATTAGTTCACAAATTGTTTTAAGAGTTGCACCACTATCATAAATATCATCTACTATAATTATTTTTTTTTCAACAAACAAGTTTCCATCAGCTAAAGCAAAAGCATTCATTACATTTTCTTTTTTATTCTTTGTATTTTGGAATATCTTTTGCTCTTCAGTTTTTCTAATTTTAATTATATTATGTGTTAATTGTGCATTTAATTTAAAAGCTAATTTTGAAGCAAATTTCTCTACCAATTGCCCAGATTTAGTAGGCGGAACAAAAGCTACATAATCATATTGAACTCCTCCAAACTTTTTAACCAATGCTTTAACTGCTAGTTCTACAAAATAATCGGGAAAATCCTCAAATGTTTCATATTTACATTTATGAATAATCTGTCCAATCTCTGTTTTACCATAATAACTAATTGCTACACCTTTTAAATTCTCAATATTATTTTTATGGAATTTAATTTCCAAGTCAGGAAAAGTAGAATTATAAAACGTGTTTAATTTATCTTTCCATAATTGCCATGCATCATTATCTTTTTTTACTCTAATTTTTTTTAAACCTGAATTGTCACAATTATTGAAATTATTTGAAATAGGGTCGCCCAAATATTCACATAAGAATTGCATTCTAGGTTTGTCAGTCAAAACATATTCTATCATTTTAGTTAAATCTTCTTTCTTCGCATTTTTTAATGATTCGAAATAATTTTTATTAAATGGTTTTGAATTTGAAATAAATTCATATCGTTTAGTTTTTCCAATTGACACTTCTCTAACTATACCTTGAGCTATTAAATCTGATTTTATAATTCGTAAATGTATAGTTCTTAAATTCAACTTGATTGCTATCTCTGACTCAGTAAGCATCTCATTTTTAAGTAAATTAATTACTTTTTCATATTTTTCAATAGATGGTTTGCTGTTTTCTATAAAATATTCTGGCAAATCTTTGTCATCAGGATTATAAAATAATATTATGTAAGACTTGTCCCCATCTCTACCAGCTCTTCCAATTTCTTGATAATAATGAATAGGACTCTGAGGAATCTGAGTATGAATTATAAATCTAATATCGGGCTTATCCATACCCATACCTAAAGCATTTGTCGAAACAATACATTTCCATCTATTAGATATTAATCCATTCTCAATTTCAATTCTTGAATCACTTTCAAGTCCACCGTTATAATTAATTGACGATATGTTATTAAAGTTCAACCAATCAGAATATACTTCAGTGTCTGTTTTTGTACCAGTATAAATTATTCCGCTACCTTCAAATTCAGCTAATCTTTTTCCAATCCATATCATTTTTTCTTCTTCAGATTCTACTGCAATTACAAATAATATCAAATTATCCCTAAGCAATCTGCCTCTTATAATTTTGATTCCTTCACCAATTTGCTCCGCAATGTCATCTTGCACATTTTTAGTTGCAGTAGCAGTAATAGCTAATACGGGTATATTTCTAGGTAATAATTTGATAAGGGAAATAATCTTTTGGAACGCTGGTCTAAAATCATGACCCCATACAGATATACAATGTGCTTCATCAACGACAACCATTGATATTTTCATTTTACTAATTGATTCTTGCCATTCAATACTTTCTTGTCTTTCTGGTGCAATATAAAGTATTTTAATTTTACCAAGTATCGCTTCATTTATAATTTCATTATTTTCTTCAAGTGATTGATTGCTATTTATACATTTTGCCGAAACTCCTAAAATATCTAGTTTCTTTATTTGGTCTCTCATTAATGCAATTAATGGCGAAAATACAATGGTCATACCATCAAAAAATATTGCAGGAAATTGGAAACACAAAGATTTTCCATATCCAGTTTTTTCAATTAGCAAAACCTTTTCACACTGCAATAGTGAGTCTATAGTTTCCCATTGATTATCATAAAAATTAGTTAATCCAAATTTTTCTTTGAGTTTATCTTCAGCTTCTTCTCTTGATAACAATATTTTCATAAAATATACAACCCTTATTTTTAACAAAATTACAAAAACAAATAGTTCTTTGCAAAAAAAAACTCCACTCAATTAAGAGTAGAGTTTTGAAATAAACAAGATAAAGGATCAAATATTTACACGCCAGCTATTTTTTTGAATTTTGCAGTTGGCATTGATTTTGGTCTAGTCAATGGCATACCATAAGCTCTTGCAACTATGTTTTGAGCTGCTATTCCAAGTGTACGAGATACTGAGAAGATTACTGTGTAGTAATCAAATTCTTTCAATCCGTAGTGGTAGAATAATACTCCAGAGCTTGCATCTACATTTGGCCAAGGGTTGTTGATTTTTGAGATTGTTTGCAATACTTTTGGTACTACTTCAAAAACTCTATCTACAGTTTGCCAAACTTTGTCGTCCGAGCAGTATTTCTTGCCAGCTTCTAAGAATGCAGTGAAACGTGGGTCAGTTACTCTCAATACAGCGTGACCATATCCAGGTATTACTTGACCAGAGTTCAAAGTGTCCCAAGTGAATTTTTCTAATTCTTCCAAAGAAGGCACATTTCCACCGAATTTCTCCATTAGCTCAAGTACCCATTTCAAGCACTCTTGCACTGCCAATCCGTGTAATGGACCTGCAAGTCCGTTCAAACCACCAGAGACAGTATAGTACAAATCTGATAATGCAGAGCTGATTGTATAAGCTGAGAATGATGAAACGTTTCCACCTTCATGATCGCTAAGGCAAGTAAGGTAAAGTTTCATTACGTCAGAGAATTCGCCATTAGGATCGCCTAAGCCAAGCATGTGAACATAGTTTTTACCCCAATCAGCATTTTTGTCTGATTCGATGCGTTTGCCATCAGCATATTTTTTTCTGTAAATATAAGCAGCAATAGCAGGAACTTTAGCTACGATATTCAAACCGTCTTCTAAGTAATATTCCCAATATTGATTTTTTTTGATTCCTTCACTATATTTTGCAGCAAATACAGACTCACGTTGCATAATAAGAATTGCAGTATTGAACATTGCCATAGGGTGCGAATCTGCAGGCATTGCATCCAATACAGACCATACATAAGCTGGCACTTCTTCACGAGTTTTCAAATCAGCTTGCAAATCAGCCAATTCAATTGCAGTTGGCAATGAACCAGTTAAAAGTAAAAAGAAAATTTCTTCTGGTAATTTACTTGTTAATTCAGAAATTGGAATACCACGGATAATCAAACCTTTGTCGGCAGGCACTTCAGAAGTGTCGCAAACTAATCCTTGAATACCACGCATACCACCGAAAGCTTGACCGATATTTATTTCGCCAATAACTTTTTCGCTGTTTTCTTTCACAAAATTTTTAATATCTTCCGCCTGAGCAGGCAAGATTTGAGCTAGTTTGTCTTTCAAAAGAGACATATTTAACCTTGATTTATAATGAATTGATTTATAGACTTGATTGTAGATTTTTGGTTTTAGACGATAAATCGTATAAAAATTGCATCGCCTTAGACTACAAAATTATGTTTTTAAACTGAATTAGAAAAGAAATAATTCTATAAATCCTAATTGCAATGATACAATTGATTCAAATTTTAAGTTGCTATGGCTCAATCGAATGGTTTTGAAGAGATTAGAAAAAGAAAAAAGCCATTCAATTACTCGAATGGCTTCTAAAAAAAACTTTTTTATAAAAATCAAGAATTACTTGATTTCTTTATGAATTGTATGTCTACGTAAGAAAGGATTGTACTTTCTCATTTCAATTCTATCAGGAGTATTTTGTTTGTTTTTTTGTGTAGAATATCTAGAAGATGGTTTGCCTTCCGTTTTAGCTTCTGTGCATTCTAAAATTACTTGTATTCTATGTCCTTTCTTTGCCATCTTTTTCTTTACCTATTTAAAAACTTTAGATTACAAAAATACGAGATTTTTCTAAAATAAAAAAACATTATTTTCAAAAAGCTAAATTATTCCACAGAAATGTATAGTTCTAACTTAGCAAATTTCTTTTTACCAATACCTTTCACATTCATTAAGTCTTTCTTATATTTAAACTTGTGCAGTTTTCTGTGTTCCAATATTTGCTCTGCCATTTTTTGTCCCACACCTGGCAATTGAGTTAGCTTTTCTAAGCTTGCGGAGTTTATATTTATAATTTCTTTGGGTAATTCTTTCTTTTTGTATGTTGCAAACGGACTATCAGCTTCATCGGGATTGAGAATTGCCAATGAATCATTCAACGCAAGAATGCTATCGGCACGAGCCAAACTATCGGCAATTTGTATCACATGCTCAATTTCTTTGGCTCTTTTGGCTTTTACTCCCATATCGAACCAATTGAGAACAATGCCAACTATCAGACCAAAACACAGCATAAATGCTATGATCAGCTCAGTTTTTGTGATAGCGAAATATGTTCGCAAATCCTCGGATACTTTTAAAAATTTATCTTTCAAATAATTTTTGCATTTAATTAAGTTGCTAAAATATAAAAAACAAATTCAATTTTTCATTATTTCAATTTAAAAACAAGTAAATTTGAATATCTATGAAAACTCAAATTTAAAACTTATTCTGGAATTTGTGAATGAAAAAAGTAGCAATTATATTGGCTGGTGGTATTGGAGCAAGACTTTGGCCCAAAAGTACAGCTTCGCACCCCAAACAATTTATGAGTTTAATTGGCGAGAAAAGTTTAGTCCGCCAGACTTACGACAGACTTTTGCAATATTTACCTAAAGAAGATATTTTCGTGGTCACTTATTCATCGCTCGAAAAAATAACTTTAGAGCAATTGCCAGACTTACCAAAATCTAATTTAATTCTCGAGCCATTTGGCAGAAACACTTTGCCTGCACTTTTGCTCACCCACATTACAATTAAAAATAAATATAGCTCCAATGATGTTTTATTGACTATTCCTTCGGATCATATAATTAAGAATGATACAGAATTTTTTGCATCGTTGGATTTGGCGGCTGAAACTGCAAGCCAAACCAAAGGGATAGCTTCAATAGGAATAACGCCCACAAGACCTGGCACTCAATATGGCTATGTGCAAATCAATGAAGACAAGGATTCGCTCGGAGAACTATTTGAAAAAGGTGTTCGCCAAACTAATGTATTTGCTGAAAAGCCAGATATGGAAACAGCAAAACGTTTTATAGAAAGTGGTGATTTCCTTTGGAATACTGGGATTTTTGCAGTAGAATTTAATGTGTTTGCCGAAAAACTTGAAAAATATTTACCCGAATACTTTGCACAATTCAAAAACTTAAGCCAATATCTATTTTCCGAATATTACATTACTTCTGTGGAATTCACATATAAACAAATCAATTCTATATCTATAGATTATGGTTTGATGGAAAAAACAGATGATTTGTTTATAATTCCAGGTAAATTTGGCTGGAGTGATTTGGGCAATTGGGATGAGCTTTATCGACTATCAATGAAAGATTCACGCAATAACTTTTTTGAAGGCGATGTGATTGGTGTGGATACTTCAAACTCAATTGTTATGACAAACAAAAAAACTATTGGTCTTGTGGGAGTTAGCGATTTAGTTGTTATAGAAAGCGATGATGCAGTCTTTATTTGCAAAAGAGGCGAAAGCGAACGAGTCAAAGAAATTATAGACCAGCTTCGCAGACAAAACCTTAACAAACTTCTTTAGTAGATTGGGAATTTTTTTAAGAAATATTTCGATTTGGGTTTTGATAATCTATGGATTGGCTTCTTGTAGTGTGGAAGTTAGATACTCAAGTAAAATTGCCAAATCGGGCAAGGGTAGCAGCATTCCTAAAAATGGCAATCAAGAAACAAAGCTTGGAGCAGATGCAGGAAAAATTTACCGTGGCAAAGCATCGTTCTATGCCGATAAATTCGATGGCAGAAAAACTGCAAACGGCGAAACTTTCGACCAATCTGTATTTACAGCAGCACATCGTGAATTACCATTTAATACTAAACTACTTATAACTAATTTGAAAAATGGCAAACAAATTACAGTGAGAGTAAATGATAGAGGTCCTTTTGTGGACGATAGAATTATAGATTTATCCAAAGCCGCAGCAACAGCATTGGCTATGATAGGCGATGGAGTGGCGGAAGTAGAAATTGAAGTATTAGGAGATTATGGCAATTAATAAGTTAAAAATTGGTTTTCTGGGTTCGCACAATGGCTCGAACATGCAAGCAATATTAGATGGTATTGCAAATGGTAGTGTGCAAGCCGAAGCTAAAGTGCTAATCTCAAATAATTCTCAAGCACCAATAATAGATAAAGCTAAAACAGCTGGTCTTAAGACTTTCCACATTAGCACAAAGCTTTTCCCAGAGTCTGAGATAGGAAATGAAATTGCAAACATAATGAAAGGTAACGAAATAGAATTAATAATACTTGCTGGCTATATGAAGAAGATTGACGACAATTTAATTGCTCGTTTCAGGAATAGAATTGTTAATATTCACCCTGCATTGTTGCCTAAGTTTGGAGGCGAAGGAATGTTTGGAATGAATGTGCATAAAGCAGTGGTTGAATCGGGCGAAAAAATTTCAGGTGCAACTGTACATTTAGTTAATGGAGAATATGATTCTGGAAAAATCTTAGCTCAAGCAGAAGTTCAAGTTTTGCCTCAAGATACAGCCGAGATTTTAGCTGCTAAAGTGCTTATAGCTGAACACAAACTTTACCCTGAAACTATAGATAAAATTGCAAAAGGCGAGATAAGTTTAGATTAAATTGATTAATTTTGCAAATGCTGTATTTGACCAGCATTGGTAGAAACACTTTTAAACTTTTATCCTCCGCTGGCGGAGGTGGCTGCGAAGCAGACGGAGGTGGTATTGTCGAAACCATACGAAGCAGAAAGAATCAGCCGTTTCGACAAGCCCAACGGCAGATTTTACTAGAAATATTATTATAAATAAGTAAACAAAGAAATACGTGGAAACTGCAAACGAAAAAATATTCTACCAAAGATTAGACTTTTATTGGCAAGCAATTGTAATCTATTTGATTGTGCTTGTTACTTTCTCTATACTCTCTGGTTCGATTGGTTCAAAGTCTTTGAATTTTAACATTCAAGACCCAATGGTTATGCTGTTTGCAATTTTTATTTGTGTTTCGGTTATAGCTTACCTATTTTCAATTGTTAGAAACAAGCAACTTATAGTGGGTGAAGACTACTTTAAAATTAAAACTAGATTTGCAGAAAAAACTTATAGTTTGCAAGACATAAAAAAAATATTCGTTGGTAGAGAAAGCAAATTACAAACCAGAGAGAACAAGAACCTTTTCCTTGTTAAACTGAAATCACGCAGAAGAGGTTTGCGAATTCGCCCAAGCAGCTATTGGGACGACAAAGAGCTATTTGATGCACTTTCCGAACTGCGAAACAAATTGAACAAATTGGGTAATTGAAATGCAATTTATTGCTATTTCTTTGCTAATAATATTTCTCGCTCCGGGCTTAGAAGCACAAGTGAAACAGAATAGCGAAATAATTGATTCATTAACTTCCAATTTACTAATTAGCATTTATAAAAAGAATGGTTGCAAACCAGAAATTAGTTTAGAAATGATAGAAGTTCCTAGTTTTACTTCTTACTGGAAGGCAAAAGCAGACGAAATAGCGATGAAATTCAGCTTCGATAGAGAGTGCGAAAGCAAAGTGAAATATTTCGCTTTCGATCAGGAAATTAATTACTTGCCTTTTGGAAAAAACTCACAAAGATTCATTCGCTCTATTAAGCTCACAATTGCTGGGACAGATACTCTTGGAGTTCGCAAAGTTTATTCAGAAGATTTCGATGACATTTTGCCATTATCAGAATTAAGCAATATTGAAAATAAAGAGATAGTGTTTACAAAAGGTAGAAACAAACTTAGTGGAGATTTCGTACAGCAAATCATACCACAGCAAGAAAGAACACTTTGGCAGAAAGTGGCAGAACCAACTATTTTAGGTATAATTTCTGGGGCTATAGTTTATCTATTCTTTTCGGTACGTAGCAAATAATTGCATTAAATAATTTTATATAGCGTCTTTCAAAAAATGGAAAATATAAGTACTGAAATAGAATTAAAAGATTACATTTTCTCTATATTAGAGGAAGTGAAAGACCCTGAAATACCAGCCCTATCTATCTTTGATATGGGAATTTTGAGAGATGCTTATAAAGAAAACGATAAGCTAATTGTAAAGATTACTCCAACATACTCTGGCTGCCCTGCTATGAGTGTGATTAAAGAAGATATTGAATTGGCACTCAATAAAACTGGAATTGATAATTTCAGTGTGGACTTTGTTTTCGATCCGCCTTGGACTACAGACTGGATGAGCGACGATGCTAAAGAAAGAATGCGTCAGTCTGGCATTGCTCCGCCAGTTGGCAAATCGGAAGATGGATTCTTCACAATATTGAAACCAGAAGTAATATTAAATTGTCCATTTTGCAATTCGCAAAACACAATTAAAAAATCGGAATTTGCAGCAACTGCTTGCAAAGCTCTTTATTATTGTAATAACTGTTCACAACCTTTCGAGCATTTCAAATGTCATTGAGAAATAAAATTTTATCGTATTTTACTATTGCCTTCACTATTATATCTGTAAGCTTTGCAGAAAGTGCTTTACTTCAGCCAATGAATTTAAACTTAGAAGAAAGTAGTGTTGGAGCTATGCCACGTGGCTGGGAGACAACTCCCAAAGTCAAAAAAGCAGGCTATAAACTTACTACAAGCACCCTTGCACCTTTTGAAGGAAAGAAATGCTTGGAATTTACAATTGGCAAAGATGAATATGAACAAATTGAAGACAAAGCTAATTACACATCTGCCTTCCAAAATTTAGATGCTTCACGTTACAAAGGGAAAAAAATTATATTTTCTGCTTATGTGAAAGGGCTATACTTCAACGATGGCAATGCTAAGCTTTATATTAGAACTTTTTTGAAAGATGCGAAAACATCTGAATCGGAAATCAGCACTGATAGCTCCACTTTAGAAGAATGGAAACCAATACAAATTGAGGCAAGAATTAGTGAAAATGCTCAAACAATTAATATTGGATTAGCACTTAAAGGTAGCGGTTTTGCATATCTCGATGCGGCTAATATTAAAATAGTAGATGAATCGGGAATTAAACGTTCTAAAGAAATATCGCTCAGCGATGAAAACATTTCTAACATAATAACTTTTGCTAAGACATATTCTAATTTATGTTTCTACTACCCTAGCGATGAAGCTGAAAAGTCCAATCAAGACTATCTACTATTGAAAGGAGTTAAGTCTGTATTAAACTTGGAAAATAATAGCAACTTGATGAATTTCCTTAAAGATTTCTTTTCGGATATAGCACCTCTTGCAAAATTTAGCAATGAGAAATTAGATAAATTAAATTTACCTAATGATGCATCTCTTAATGATATTGCAATTTCTTGGCAACATAATACTTTATTCAATCCAGCTGGGAATAGCTTTTTCTCTTCTAAAATCACTAATCTCTATGAATCTCAACATCCGCAGGAAGGGATTACATTCCACGTGATGGATGCAAAACTGATGGCTGGAAAGAAATTGAAACTGAAATTTTCAGCAAAAACAGATTTGATTGGGCTTAGCTCTAATGCACAGGTTTGGGTGAGAATAGACAGAAAAGAAGATGACACTGATATCAAAATAAAAATGGAAGATGCTCCAATCACTTCCAAAGAATGGAAAGAATATACTCGAGATATTGAATTCCCTGCCGATGCTCAAAAACTAAGAGTCGGATTAGTGCTTTATGGCGATGGTAAAGCTTGGTTCGACAATGTATATTTGGAAGAAAACAATGGAGTTAAATACCAATTAATTAATGGTGATTTCGAAATGCCAATAATAGATAAATTACAGAAATGGAGCGAGCAACCAACTGTAAAGTCTGCTGGCTATGATTTGGTAATTGATACAAAAGAAAAAGCAGAAGGCAAACAATCGCTATTAATTATTAGCGATACTAGTGCAGTTATAAAATTTGCTGATTTGGATTATACTTATTCAGCACAAGTTTCAAACAATCCAAATCTATTTGTTGCCTATCCTCTTGTGGTTAGTGCAAACCAAACTCGTTCATTGCCAGTGCCTGCTAATCCAAACAGATACAAGCTTAAAGCACACACTGATTGCGACTTTGCTGAAGATAGAATTGCACTTGGAATTTATCTTTATAGCCAAATGTATCAGTTTAGTAAAACTAATAACGATACTAAAAAATTGGATTCAGCTTTCACATTTTACTTAAAAGCAGTAGAAGACAATATTAACGACAACTCTTTAAAATACATTCTAAACTCATTTTTGATGATTGAAAAAGATGCCTTAGCAAGAATTTGGAATTCCAACGAAGCCACTCTGTTGAGTGCAGGTATTAATTGGGCTGTTGTTGGCAATCAATTGATTATCTCAGAGGATTACACCACAGGCAAATCTAAATATAATAGCTTAGTTGGCAGCAAAGTGATTGAAATTAATGGCAAACCTGCATTTGAAGAAATAAATAGTATAGCCAAATTCTTTTATTCACAAAATATTGAATTGAGCAATGCCAAAGCTATGGCGACTCTGCGATTTGGCAAAACGGGCGAATTGCTGAAATTAACAATATTGAAAAAGAATGTTGATGATAGTTTTGAAAATGAACCGAAAGAAATAGAATTGAATTATTCTATTTATCCGATAGATGTGCCAAACACAAAGCCAGATATGATAGCTTTGCTGGACACATCTGGAATTTACTATGTGGACGCAACACGCTGCGATGATTACTACTTACGTGGCTTTATGGAAAAATTAAAAAATCAACCAGCTAAGTCTATTATATTCGATTTCCGTGGGGTATCATTGCTTTCGGAATACTTCTTGTCATACTTAAGCACCAAAGAAATCAATAATTACAATTGGCAAACATATCATTATACCAAACCAGAAAAACAGTATATAAGCAAAAAATCTATCAATCCGAAAATCAAATCATTGGTGAAAAGCTCTGTTTCAGACTCTATTATATTTTTAATAGACGAGAAAACAATTGGTTATTCGGAAGCAATTTCACTGATAGCCAAAACAAATTTAAACGTGCGAATAATTGGTAAAAAGTCAGCTGGATGCTTTTGGGATGTAGCTAGTTTGACTACCCTTGGCGATTATAATTTGTCGGTATCTGTTTCTGATTTTTATTTGAAACTTGATGGTGGTATAAAAAAAATATCGAGCCCAGTTGAGCCCGATATTTTAGTAGATACGAATAAACTTGTTGCAAGTACAAAACCAGCATTGGATATGTTTATCCAAAAAGCATTGGATTATGCAAAGGGGAAAAAATAATTAATTAATCTTTAGCTCATCTAAGCTATTTGAATTTAATTCCCATTCTTGCTCTTTTGCTTGAAGTTTCGATTTAGTTTGAGCTATCTTTTGGGATAGTTCTTTACTTTTTGACTCATTTTGGAATATAGCTGGGTCGGCATATTGTTTCTCCAAATCCTTTACCAATGATTCAAATTCAGCTATTTGCAATTCATTTTCTTTGATTAACTTTTCTAGCTTATTAATTTCTTTTTGTTTATCTTGATCATTATCGAATTGTTTTATTTTTGTTTCAGCTTTTTTCGCTGATTTATTCATATCCAATTCAATTAACGAATTCATTTTTTGATATTCTAAGTATTCACGAATGTCGCCTGGGAATTCTTTAGTTATACCTTGTTTGAATTCAACAGTTTTATTAGTCAATCCTTCCAAAAATTCCCTATCATGGGAAACAATCACCATAGCACCTTGGTAATCCAAAAGAGCATTTTTAAGCATCTCTTTTGCAGTCATATCCAAGTGATTCGTTGGCTCATCCATTATTAGGAAATTGATTGGCTCAAGTAATAATTTGGCAAGAGATAAACGAGATTTCTCTCCACCTGAAAGAACTCGTACTTTTTTATAAACGCTATCGCCACTAAATAAGAAAGCACCAAGCAATGAGCGTATTTTGCCACGCATATCGCCCTTGGCTGCCATATCTATAATATCGAATACAGTTGAGTCGCCTTCAAGCAAATGGGCTTGCTGTTGGGCATAGTATCCCAATTGTGCATTATGTCCAATTTCAATTTCGCCTTCATAGCTTTCAGCTCCAGCTAATATTTTGGCAAAAGTAGATTTACCTTCCCCATTCTTTCCAACAAAAGCAACTCTATCGCCACGCTCAAGTGCAAAATCTATTCCTTTCAGAACTACTTTTTTACCATCGTAGGATTTAGTTACGTTCTTAGCTTCCACTATTACCCTTCCGCTTCTTGGTGCTTCCGGGAATTGGAATCTGATTGATGAATTGTCCTCTTCGTCCACTTCAATTCTATCTATTTTGTCAATCATTTTTTGCTTAGATTGAGCTCGAGAAGCGAATGTAGCTTTTGCTTTAAACCTTTCGACAAATCTCTCCATTTGAGCAATTTGCTTTTGTTGATTTTTAGCAGAAGCCGATTGCAATTCTCTTTGTGCCGAACGAGATTCAATAAATGCCGTATATGGGAATTTACCATCGTAAATCTTGCCCATTGATATTTCTATTGTGCGATTTGTTACGTTATCCAAAAAGCGTTTATCGTGGGATACAATTAATATTGCTCCATAATATTCTTTTAAGAAATCTTCAAGCCAGAAGATGGACTCAATATCCAAGTGATTCGTTGGCTCATCTAATAAAATACAGTTTGGCTTACGCAAAAGTAACTTAGCTAGCTCAATACGCATTTGCCAACCGCCAGAAAACTCTCGAACCTTTTTAGTGAATTCTTCTCTTAAAAATCCAAGCCCAATTAGTATTTTTTCAATTTCAGCTTCGGCAGTATTGCCACCCAATATATCGAAACGCTCTTGAGCTTCAGTCAAATCGTGGATTAATTGAAAATAAGAATCAGTTTCATAGTCATCTCTGATACCCAATTGCTCGGTGATGTAATTAATCTTATCTTCTAGAGATTTGATTTCTATCAAAGCTGTTGCTGTTTCTTCAAAAACAGTTGCTTCGGAATTTGAGCCGCCTTCTTGTGGCAAATAGCCCACTTCGTATTCGTTTGGAATAGCAACATTACCTTTTTCAGGTGTTTGAAGTCCAGCTATTATTTTAAGTAATGTGGATTTTCCATTACCATTACGACCAATTAAACCAATACGTTCTCTTTCACGTACTGCAAAAGTAACGTTATCGAAAAGGGTACGTCCAGCAAAATGGATTGATATATTATTTATTGAAAGCATAATCTTATTGTATTAATGTCTCTGTGCTTGAATCGAAAAAAAGTAATTTAGATGAATCTAAATAAACTGTTAACTTGTCATTATTTTGGAACTTAGTTCCGTGAATCTTCTTGCCTGTTCGAATGCAACAATCCCTGCCACTCACTTGGAAATAAACCAATGTTTCATTTCCTAAATATTCAGCATTCGTTACATCAACTTCTATTTTTTCAGCTCCAGCCAACTCCTCCAAATACAAATGCTCTGGTCGAATCCCTAAAAGCACTTTGCCCTCGTGTACAGATTTCACTTGAAAACTAACCTTTGCTTTATCTTCATTGAAAATACCATTTTGCAAAGTACCACTGAAAATATTAATCTGCGGTGAGCCAATGAATTCAGCAACAAATAAATTTGCTGGGCTATTATAAATTTGTTCAGGAGTGCCGAATTGCTGCAATATTCCGAGTTTCAATATGGCGATTTTATCTGCCATCGTCATTGCTTCCACTTGGTCGTGGGTTACATAAATTGATGTCGCTCCAACTTCCCTATGCAATCGAGTGATTTCTCCACGCATTGACATTCGCAATTTTGCATCTAAATTAGAAAGTGGCTCATCGAAAAGGAAAACAGCAGGATGCTTTATTAATGCTCTGCCCAAAGCTACTCGCTGCCTTTGTCCGCCAGAAAGCTCTTTTGGTTTGCGATTAAGGTACAATTCCAAATCTAACATTTTCGCTACTTCTTCCACTTTCCGTTTGATTATCTCTTTCTTTTCTTTTTTGATTGTCAGTGGGAAAGCCAGATTCTCAGCAATAGTCAAATGTGGATAGAGTGCATAGTTTTGAAAAACCATTCCAATATTTCTATCTTTTGGTTCTTTATCGTTTATCTTTTCGCTATCGAAGAATAAATTTCCGCTAGAAATATCCTCAAGTCCAGCAATCATTCTCAATAGAGATGATTTGCCACAACCACTCGGGCCAACCATCACCAAAAATTCACCTTTCTCTACTTCAAAAGATATGTCTTTCAGTGCAGTGTGCCCATTTGGGTAAACTTTGTTGATATTTTCTAATTTAATTGCGGACATTGTACTCTAAATATTTCCAAAATTACACAAAAGAAACGAGTGAATTTCTTGATTTTATTAAAACTTTCCATTTTGTTTAGATAAAAGTGTCTTTAATAACAAAAATTTAATGAAATATTCTTAATTTTAGAGTTAATGAAAAAACACATTTTACATATTGTTTTTCTAATACTGTTAGCCATTTCTTGCAGCGACCCCATATCGAAGCCAGAGATGGGTGGTCTGCCATTGATTACCAAAGTTTCCAAAGACACCACCCACGTGGGCGACACCCTGATTATCATAGGGAAAAACTTTGGTTTAAGCTCAAGCAAGTCATATATTCAAATAAACAACGACATAAAAATCCTTTCTACAAATTGTGTCGAATGGGCTGGCGGGTATATTCGTTTGGAAGTACCGAAAGGTGCTGTAAGCTCCACTATATCTGTGTTGATAGATACTGACACAAGCAATAAAATCCCAATTCAAATAGAGCAATTGCCTCCAATTCCAATTGTTGCAGTGGCTGCTGGTGAATTTATGATGGGTTCCGACCTTGGTAGCTTCGACGAGCAACCAGTCCACAAAGTGAAACTTAGCTATGATTTAATTGCTATGAAATATGAAGTGAGCCAAAAGCTTTTCAGCATAGTAATGAATAACAATCCATCACAAAACGTAAGCCCTGCCTATCCCGTGGAAGGAGTTTCCTGGCTTGACGCAATTCGATTCTGCAATAAACTTTCTCTAATATCCAATTTAGATAGCTGCTATAAGATTATTGGAACAAATGTAACATTCGACCCAACTGCAAAGGGTTGGCGATTGCCCACAGAAGCTGAATGGGAATACCTTTGCCGAGCAAACACCACTGGCGATTATAGTGGCGAACTAAACTTAGCAGCTTGGTACAACATTAATAGTGCTTATAAACCCCACTCAATTGGTCAAAAAATAACAAACCCATTCGGCTTAGCAGATATGCATGGCAACATTTGGGAATGGTGCTGGGATTATTATGACGACAAATATTACGAAACTTCACCCCTACAAGACCCAACTGGCCCAACAATAGGTACACGAAGAGTGCAAAGAGGTGGCGGCTATTCCTCTGGTAAAGCAAGACTTCGCTCAAGCAATCGCCAAATTGACACAGACTCAACATATAAATCAGTAGGCTTTAGAGCAATTAGAAACAAGTAATGAGTTAAGAGTTCTATTTAGCTTATAACTCATCAATTTACACAATCCCTTTCAATACATTAAGGTCATTGAACTTGTCGAAATGTCTAACTGGAGGGGGTTTGCACTGCCAAGTATAAAGCCAAACTTTAAAGCAACATTAGAAGACAGGTTCAAAATAATGAATGTGTTTTTTTTGTGAATTAACGACACGGAATTTTTGTTAAATTGGAAATTAGACTAGACTAATACAAAAAAGACTATATGAATCTTAATCAATATATTGAAAGCATCAACAAACGTTTTAAACTTGGGAACTCGACCGAGCATACCTTTCGTGGCGATTTGCAAACATTAATCGAAAGTTTAATCTTTGGTATTAGTGCTACAAATGAACCTAAGCGACAAGCTTGCGGTGCACCCGATTATATTTTGACTAAAAACGACATACCTGTTGGATTTATTGAAGCTAAAGATATTGGCGATTCTGATTTAGATGGTGCAAAGAAAAATGGAAACAAAGAACAATTCGACCGCTACAAATCTTCTTTAAATAATATAATATTCACTGACTATCTTAACTTCTATCTTTTTAGAGATAAAGAAATAGTTTCAAGAGTTGCAATTGCTGAAATTAAATATGGTGCAATAGTTCCAATCCCCAATAATTTCACCATTTTCACAAGTTTGCTTAAAGACTTTTGCAACCACAGAGGTCAAACAATAAAAAGTGCTCAGGAGCTTGCCCAAATGATGGCAGGGAAAGCTCGTTTGCTTTCCGATGTAATTGAAAAAGCTTTAAATGAAGATATTGCCAAAGGATTAAATACAGATTTATTTTCTCAATTAATAGCTTTTAAAGATATATTAATACACGATATTAAAACAAAAGAGTTCGCAGATATTTATTCTCAAACTATTACTTATGGAATGTTTGCAGCTCGTTTGCATGATAGCACTCTGGATACATTTAGCAGACAAGAAGCAGCCGAGTTAATTCCTAAGTCGAATCCATTTTTGCGAAAATTATTTAACTATATTGCTGGGCCAGATATAGATGACCGTATTAAATGGATTGTAGATAGTTTGGTTGAAATATTCTTGGCGTGCAACGTTTCCGAGATATTAAAAAACTACGGTAAGACCACAAAAATGGAAGACCCAATTATCCATTTTTACGAAACTTTCCTAACAGAATACGACCCAAAATTGCGTAAGGCTCGTGGCGTTTGGTACACACCTGCACCAGTTGTAAATTTTATTGTTCGTGCAGTTGATGATATATTAAAAACTGAATTTGATTTGAAACAAGGACTTGCTGACAATAGCAAAATAAAAATCAAAGTAGATGTTCAAGGTAAAAAAGTAGAGCAAGAAGTTCATAAAGTACAAATACTTGACCCAGCAACAGGCACAGGAACGTTTTTAGCCGAAGTAGTGAAACATATCCATAAAAAGTTTGAAGGGCAGCAAGGCATTTGGAGCGATTATGTTGAAACACATTTATTGCCTCGACTTAATGGGTTTGAGTTGCTGATGGCAAGTTATGCTATGGCACACTTGCAATTGGATATATTGCTAACTGAAACTGGCTTCAAACCTACTAATGATAAACGCTTAAACATTTATCTGACTAATAGTTTAGAGGAAAGCCACCCAGACTCTAAAACTCTTTTTGCAAATTGGTTAAGTACTGAAGCCAACGAAGCTAATAGAATTAAACGTGACACTCCCGTAATGTGTGTAATTGGAAATCCACCATACAGCGGAGAAAGTGCCAACAAAGGCGAATGGATTATGAGCCTTATGGAAGATTACAAAAAAGAACCAGGCGGAAAAGAAAAACTGAAAGAACGAAACCCGAAATGGATTAATGATGATTACGTTAAGTTTTTGCGTTACGGACAGCACTTTATAGAAAAAAACGGAAGTGGTGTTTTAGCATTTATTAATCCCCACGGGTTTTTAGATAACCCTACTTTTAGGGGTATGCGTTGGAACTTACTAAAAACTTATGATAAAATTTACACCATGGATTTGCATGGCAACAGCAAGAAAAAAGAAAAGCATCCTGATGGAGGTGCTGATGCAAATGTATTTGACATTATGCAAGGCGTTGCCGTAACTATATTTGTTAAAACAGGCAAGAAAAAAATTAATGAACTAGGTAAAGTGTTTCACTATGATTTATTTGGGAAAAGAGATTTCAAATATCATTTTCTTATCGAAAATTCCGTTGGTTCGATTGATTATAAAGAGCTTCCGAATGTTGCACCTAATTATTTTTTTACTGATAAAGATTTTGATGAACAAAATAAATTCAACGAAGGATTTTCTTTAAACGAATTGTTCACAATAAATTCCGCAGGTATCGTAACAGCAAGAGATGAGTTTACTATACACTTTTCAAAAGAAGACGTAAAAAAAACCATAGAAGAATTTATTGATTTAGATGATGAAACTGCAAGAAGAAGATTTAATCTAGGCAATGATGTTAGAGATTGGTCAGTTGCAGGAGCAAGAAGTGATTTGAAGAATTCTGGTATGGATTTTTCAAATATTGTACGAATAGTTTATCGACCTTTCGAAGACAGATATACATATTTTACAGGCACAACAAAAGGGTTTCATTGTATGCCAAGAGGCGAGGTTATGAAGCATCTATTTAAAAAAGACAACATCGGTTTAATCTGCCCAAAACAAGTTCCAGATAAGGAAAATTCAGGCGTTTATATTTCTAAATTTATTGCGGGTCATAAAACTTGCAGTGCATATAATATAAATAATATTTTTCCTCTTTACTTATATCATGAAAGTGACAGACAACAAACCATCGGGCAAACAGTAGAAAGAACGCCAAACTTAAACAAAGAAATAGCATTAAAAATTGCAAAAAGTATTCGTTATATGTATGCTCCCGATGTTAATTCGGTAGAGGATAGTTTTAGAGATTCAGGCGTGACATTAATAGCCCCCATAGACATTTTAGATTACATCTATGCGGTTTTACATTCGCCAACATACAGAGAAAAATACAAAGAATTTTTAAAAATAGATTTCCCGAGGATTCCTTATCCGAAAAAGGCAACAATTTTTTGGCAATTGGTAAAACTTGGTGGCGAGATTAGGGAAATCCATTTGCTTGAAAGTCACAAATTTGATAATTTTATTACTAAATACCCAATAAATGGAAATAACGAAGTAATAAAACCGTCTTTCAATTCAGGCAAAGTGTATATTAACGAAACTCAATATTTCGAGAATGTTCCAGAGCTAGCTTGGAAATTTTATATTGGTGGCTATCAACCAGCACAAAAATGGTTAAAAGACCGCAAAGGAAGAAAGTTAGAATTCGACGATATAATTCATTATCAAAAAATCATAGTTGCCCTGACAGAAACAGACAAACTAATGAAAGAAATTGATAAACTTAATATTGAATAAAAAAATAAATCCCTGCACAAACTGCAATCATTTTTCTGAAATTAAATTTTTACTGCAATTTTGTGCAATATGAGTTATGAGTGAAAAGCCATTGCCACCTTTAGGGGGCTGACAGCTTGCTGGCTGGGGGTGTTTCCTACTCTCAAGCGAAGCAGAATTTCGAAAAGCTCAAAGACAAGAAAAATTAAATTTTTACTGCAATTTAGTGCAATCATTTTTCTGAAATTAAATTTTTACTGCAATTTAGTGCAATCAATTTTTAGAAATTAAATTTTTACTTCAATTTTGTGCAATCAATTTAAGTTCTCCCAAAAAGAAATCAGAAATGATTTTGGGCGGATTTAGTTGGGATTAAAAAAAGTAGGTTCGGTAGTTTGAGTTTTGCAATAGCTTATAAATATAGTTTTAGCTAAAAGTGAAATTGAGTTGTATTTTTCTCACAACTCATCACTCATAACTAAATTACTTTTTTGCTTTCAAAGCGGAAGCATTAGCTGATACTTTAAGTTTTTCAACTTCGTTCAGGTATTCGCCTTTTGGAAAGGTTTTGGTATATAAATCGCAAAGCCCAAGAGCTTCTTCATATTTGCGAAGTCTTACCAATAGTTCAATTTTTATGAAAAATGCTGGCTCGAAGTATTTTGTATCTTCGTAATCGCTTAAAATTTGCTCAAAATAAATCATTGCCGCTTTGGGTTGCTCCATTTTTATATAAAGCTCTCCAGTGGCAAATTCTCTTTGTGCAAGTTTGTTTCTAAGCTCTCCAATATAGGTGTTTGCTTCTTGGGTAAGCGAATCCTTTGGGTAAACCGATTGAAATTCCATCATAGCACTAAGTGCTTTTCGGGTGTATTCTTGATCCCTATCAAATTTTGGCGATTGCTTTAATAAGCTCAATGCCGATTTGAATAGCGATAACTTTGCATAATCGCTATTAGGGTAGTATTTTCTAAGCAAAGAATAATTAAATGAAGCGTAGATATAGCGTTCTTTTTCAAATTCAATTTCAGCTAAATAAAATTGAGCATCATCGGAGTATTGACTTGCAGGGAATTGCAACTTGATTATCTCAAAGTACTTAGTAGATTCTAAATAATCTTTCGATTCAAAACGTTCTTTAGCAGTTTTGAATAAATCTTCTAAATTTGAAGTGTCAAGTTTAGCACTCGAAGCACAGCTTGCAAGAGCAATGATAGAAAATGCAATGAATAAATAGAATTTGATTAATTTCATTATAAATCATACGTGGAAAACGGAATTAAGTTTACAAAAATAGCAAAATAATCAATAGAGTAGTGTGAATTCTGCTTATTCTGTGTCAAATTGTGTGCCTAACAGTGCTGGTTTTCTGAATTCATGTTTGCCCCAAGCGCTAAACATTTGGTCTGTAGTTATCACAAATCCGATTTTTCTTTGCTCCAAATTGTATGCAAAGTCGAACCTAAGAGTACTCATTCCGCCAGTGGCTTTATTATTATGTAAGCGGAAGCCAAGCCCAATTGAAGAATAGAAACGTGATTTAGTTAAATCAGTTCCTCTATCCCAAACTGAACCAATATCGAAAAATGCAACACCAGAAAAATTGAAAATCCATAATTGATAATCAGTAAAAAAGCGAGATTCTAAATTAGCAATTATTCTATTATCTCCAATAAACTGATTTAAATTATAACCACGAAGTCCTGTTTCGGCATCTAGTATTAACTGTCGGGATTTATCCCAATTCCAAGTAGATTGTTGGAATAACCTTCCTGCTATTAATACATTTTCGCTTGGTTTATAAAATGCAAGCCCATTAAATTCCTGATAGGTATATCTTGCATCGCTTTGGTAGAAACCACTTCCCGCAGCTATATGACCAAAGAGATAGTAGTCTGTTTCCAGCCGAGACACTTCCCCTTCGCCAGCTATATAATAGAGATTATCGCCATCTTTGCTGCCTATCGGGAATAGCTTACCTAAAATTGCAGAGCCATAGCCGCCAAGAGGAACATCTTCATCTAAGTAATTATTTACCTTAGTAAGTTTGGTAAATTCTTTTGAAACTGATGAAAATTGCATTAACAATTTCCCAGTGTTATCGAAAGCCCTGCTGTACTTTTTATCTCCCCTATCCACAGTTTGATAATCGAGTAAACCAGTTATAAATACTTTATCTTTGCGAATCCAAGCTTTTGAAAAGAATAAAGATGCTTGTTTTGTGTTAGTAGGTAAAAAGGTGAATGAATTAGAAAAACTACTGTATAGAAAATCATTTCCTTGATCTGAATAAGCACTCACTCCATAAGCAGTTTCATCATAAAAAGATCGGTATGGATTGGTCAAATCAAAAATGTGCTTAGTGCGAAACTGGTGTGCAGTCAGTTCATAGTTCAAATTCAAATCTTGCCTGAATGGTCTAATCTTATTGAATGTGGCAGAAGCCTGCCAACCAATATCGTTTTCTTGGCGATACTGAGCTTCTCCACCAACGATAATACCATGACCAAATAAGTTTTTTTCGGCAAATTTTGCACCATAGCTTGCATTTCCTCCAGCTGTGGCATAGTATGCACTTGGCTGCAAGCTCCATTTATCCTTTGTCATTATAATTACATCGTACTCCCCATTGCCTATTGAGTCTAGTTTTATATTAACTTTTGAGAATAAATCAAGTTTTCGTAAGTTCTTTTCGGTTTCAGCAAGCAGGTATTCAATTATCTCATCATCTTGCCCAAACAGAAGCTCATCCTCAATTATGTAATCCTTAGTGTTGGTGTGCAATAAATTTGCAATACCAGCAGCAAAGAACCAATCACCATCGAGTGTGTCGAAGACTTCGTGTCTTTCTAATAGTAAGTTTCTAATTCTGCTTTGAGCAAATGAATTGCTATTGCAACAAAGAAAAAGCAGAGCAACAATGATTAAGATTGAACTTAATTTATTTTTAACGTAAATCATATCGCAATTTAAGAACAATAAGCAAAATCTAAATAATATTTTAGTAATTTTGGATAAATTAAATTAATAAAAAACGAAAATGAAAATAACTTTATATCTAGTTTTAACGCTAACTCTTCTTGTTAGTTCTTGCAATAAATCGAACATCAATGAAGAAAAGTTTATAAAAGCTTATGAACGAATACTAGTTATTCGCGAGACCACACCCGATAGTGCAGCGGCAGCACAAGCTATTGATAAATCGCTTGCTAGCTTTGGCTACGATAAAAAACTCTTTATGAATGATATGGTGCTTATAAGAAGGGATAATGAAAGATTTGTGAAAATAATTGATTCACTTCGCAATAGAGTAAAGTCAAAAGAATTTTTGAATGGATTGCAAAATCAATTGAAAAATGATTCTATTGAAACTGCCAATAAAAAGAATTAAAGTACTATTCTAAGCCCAAGCGAGCCGCCTATTCCAATAAAGTTAGTTCCACTTGGGCTTCTATCTATATAGGTACTAACTTTGCTTATGCCAGAATTTTGATACTGAAAGCCAATTCCCAAATCGAGCTTTGCAATATCAAGTATAGAAATTTCATAGCCAATTCCTGTTCCGAAATTCCAAACCCTGTTTATATCAAGTAGTGTGTAGTTGATTAGTTTGTCATTGATTTTCACACTTCTTGGCATTTCTTTTTCAAGATACCAAAAGCTAGTACCTAGGAACAAGTATAATCGGTTGTCTCTATTATCGCTTAGGTTATATTGCAGTTCAGAGCCAAAGATATAAGCTTTGTCAATATCTTTGCTCTCTCCATCGCTTGTATAGTATAGAAAGCCTGTAGCTCTTATTTCCACATCTTTATTAATTTGTGTGTGGTAGCTAAGCCCAGAGCCAGATATACTTGAAATATTGATACCAACTTGCCGTTCTTTCGCAAACAAATTGCTTGAAAAACTAATAGTAATTAGAATTGCGATATATGTGATATACATTTTCGTCGCTGTCATCTTTTTTTCTTTGTTGGTCTTTTTGAATAAACATTAATCTGAAATACTTTGCAATGTAATTATCTTGAAGTTTACTTAATTGTTCCTCATTTAACTTTTTAGTTAGCACAATATAGTCATACTTCTGATTTTCTAAATTTACTACAATTTTGCCATCCAATTGCTCTGACAAATTGTCCTTAAGTCCATAAACTCTATTTCTATTAGTAGCTTCATTGAGCAATGCTCTTATCATTTTAGGATTGTCGGTTAGCAATCTATCTAAAGCTTTCACATTTTTACTAAGATAATCTCTCATTTCGATTGTTTTGGGATAGTTTGTTTCTACCATAACAAATCTATAAACTGAAAATGCTGACATAAATAGCAAAAGTACATAAATAGATGCAACATACTGTTTGTTTTGCAAATAGAAGTATTTCAGCAATCCACCAGAAAATGCCAACATAAAAATGCTAGAAATAGCAGCGGCAAAGTAAAGTCTTTCAAAGCTAAAGCCTGTAATTACAGGAATGAATGACGCAATTATTAACAATGCTAATGATTCCATTTCCTTATTGATCAGTCTCAGCTGAAAGCGATACTGGTATGTAAGGAAATAGAAGATAATTGGAAGCAAAATATATTCAGCAATTATTTTGACCTTACTCATTGGTCGGACATAAATTGATGAAAGAAATAGTTCATCAAAAGGTAGCAGTTTCAAAAAATACAAGCCAACTATTATCAGGAAGAAGCCAATAATTGCAATTTGAAAAGTATTTTTACGACCAAGAGCAGCAATTATTACCATTGCAATTGCTATCGGGAACAATTCAATTTTAATTACAACTGAAATTACTAAAAGAAATATTGCTCCAATCAATTTGCCAATATTTATTGATTTGCTATTTGCATAAATAAACTCAAAAGCAATACTTAACAATAAAAGCAATAAGTTGTCAATTGCTAAATTTCTATTTAAAAACACTAAAAAAGGAGAAATGGAAATAAAAGAAACTGAAAGCAAAGACGAAATTCCTTCGTCATCAAAATAATTATTGATGTTGCGTTGGAGTGAAACAAAAAGTCCAACAAAAACAAAAATATTCAAAACTTTTAAAATTGTAAAACTACTGTATGAATCTACAAAATTGAAGCCAATTAGCGAAGCGAAAGAATTGATACTATCAATAGCATAAGTTTCAAATTCATAAGGATAGAAATAATTTGTGATTAATCGAAAAATTAACCCTAATGTCAAAGTGAATAAGAAAACAAGCGGAACTCTTTTGATATAAGTTAGCATAGATTAAAATTAAATTGGGAGTGTGAAGCAAAATTTAGTGCCTACACCAACAGTGCTTTCCACCCAAATTCTACCTTTATTTAATGAAATAAATTCTTTACAAAGAATTAACCCTAAGCCAGTACCAGCTTCTTTTGCTGTGCCTTTAGTGGTAAGAAATACATCTTCTTTGAAAAGTTTTTCCAAATTTTCTTCAGGGATACCAACCCCAGTATCTTCAATAATCACTACTAATTCATCATCCCTATTCTCGCAGTGAATTGTAATGCTGCCATTATCGGGAGTGAATTTAAGTGCATTTGAAATTAAATTGCGAATTACTGTATTTACTGTATTGAAATCGCAATAAGCTGTGGTATTCTTTTGCAGAGTGGAGTGCAGATAAATACTTTTCTTTTCCGCTGCAGCTAAATGTAGCATAATATTATCCTCAACAATATCAAAAATATTGTTAATCATAGGAGTATATTCCACTTTGTTGCTTTGCGATCTTGCCCAATTGAGTAAGTTATTCAGCAAACTTGATAAGTACTTAGTTGTTTCGTGTACTCCGTAAACTTGTTTTTTTACAACTTCTGGGCGCATACGTTCAAATTGTTGAAGCAACTCTGTACTTAATAGAATCCCTTGAATAGGATTTTTCAAATCGTGTGCTATTATAGAGAAGAACTTATCTTTTGTGGCATTTGATTTAGACAAACTTTCTTCAGATTCAATCAATTTTTCATTCATTGTAGCCAAATTTGCATTCAATGTCATCAATGCTTCTTCATTCTCTTTCAGCATTCTATTTGCATCTTCTAGCTTTTCATTATTAGTTTGCAAATCTTTATTGTGTTTATTTGTGGTAATAAATCTGTAATAAATACCAATGGTAATTAACACAACAATTAAGATTACAGCTATCAGTAGGAACTGGATTAATCGGACTGTTTCTTGTTTTTTCTTTTCAATTTGAATATCTTTTTCTTTCTTTTCAGTTTCAATTCGGACTTCCATTTCGGTAATTTTTTTGCCATTATCATAGCTGAAAATAGTATCTCTTAGGTCAGAATATTTCTTTAAGTATTCATAAGAACTCTTGTAATCTTTTTTTTGCAAATAGATTTCAGCCAAACATTGGTAAGCATCTTTCATTTCATTTCGATAGTTCTGACCCTGTATCAAGGTGATACCTTCGTTCAAATTATCTAATGCTAATTGATACTCTTCTTGTTTTAAATATGTTTGCCCAATTTTGATATTGGCTTTGCCGATTTCTAATTTGTTGTAAATATCAATGTTTTGCTGAAGAGCTTGCTTGAAAAAATCAAGTGCTTTGCTATATTTTTCTTTATTGGTGGCTGCAAATTTTTGCGGGTTATTTAAAGCAATATTCCCTAATTCAAAATAGCATTTTGATATTAAGTGCTTTTTCCCAAGTTCTTCAGAAAGTCTGATAGCTTCAAAGTATTTAGCCTGAGCAGTGGAAACTGATTTCTTTCTAGTATAAAAAGTGCCTAAATTAATTAGAGTACGAATTATTTCAAGCTTATCGCCTAATTTTATAGATAGGTTATAAGCATCATTCAAATTCTCACTTGCTTTTTCATACTTTCGCCATTCGGTATAAATCATACCAATATTATTATGAGCCAAAACTTTGCCAAGAGTATCATTAGTTTCATCGGCAGATTTCAATGCTTTTAAATTGTACTCAATTGCAGAATTATAATCGCCCCAGAGTTTATAGATAAGCCCTACGTTATTATAAGCAAATATTAATTTTCTTTTGTCACCTTCTTTTTCTACTTTATTCAAATAATTAAGCAAGTATTCCAATGATTTGCCATAATATCCACTACTCATATAAGCAAGTCCCACTCTGCCAATTGCATCGGTATGCAGAGCATCATCTTTTAAAAAACTTGCCAAATCTACAGCCTGCTCAGCATAGTTTAAGCTTAGCTCAAGTGCAGTATCTTCATATTCTTGGCTAAGCTTCATTAAAATTTGGAATTTTTCAATTCCTTTTGAAGTTTTAAGTCTGCTTTCCAAACTGCTAATTTTGGGATTTTGCGCCGATAAAGATAAAACTGAAATAAAAGCAAACGCCAACAAATACACCAAAAATTTACTTAATGGTGCAGTCACATATTTGTTGATATTTCTTTTTCTATTCATTATTTATTCAGTATTCTAAATTCTGTTCTTCTGTTTTTTTGTCTGCCTTCATCAGTAATATTTGTTGCCACAGGTTTTGTATCTCCAAATCCATTGGAAATAATTCTATTTGCATCAATACCTTTTGAAATTAATATTTTTCTAACATTTTCCGCTCTATCTTTCGATAGCTTCAAATTAGCATCTGCTTTGCCAGTGCTGTCGGTATGTCCTTGCAATTCTATGCTTAAATTTGATTTCTTCTTCATTAGCTTATATAACTTATTAAGAGCCAAATCAGAAGTTTTTTGAATAGAAGCTTTGCCCAAATCGTAATATACATTCAATAGATTTAAAGTGCCTGGCAATGGGTCGTTGTTGAATGCAACGTTTGTAGTAATTGTTGTGTCTGGCAGACATAACTTCATAGTTACAAAGTGGTCTCCATAGTTTTCTGATTCAAATTCTACCACATAGAAATTATTCAAACGCAAATATATATCTTTGAATAGCAGATTGAACTCATTACTCAAATAAATATGTTTGTACATACCCATTGATTGATCCGCTATTCGCTTCATATAGTTTACATCAATATTATTTCCGAAATCTACAGCACATATCAGCACATTGCTTGAAAGTGCTTTTGAAATTGCTACACTATCTTTTACTTTCGATGAATTTTCAAATCCATCTGTAAAAATAACAACTACTTTTCTATAATCTTTGGGAGCTTTAGAAAGTTCTTCAATTCCACCAACTATTCCATCGGCAATAGCTGTACCTCCACCAAATTCTTTCAATCCAATTTTAGGATTGTAAGTAAGAAGTGAATCTTTCTCTTTTGTCAATATTTGAGTTACTTCCACTTTGTGGTCATATTTAATCAAGGAAATTAAATCTTCATCTTTCTTATTCGAAATCACTTCATCAATAGCATTTTGTACCGCCAAAGCTCTTGCATTTCCCATTGAACCACTATGATCCATTACTAAAGCAATTGCCAAAGGTTGCGATTCGTCTGCTCTTTTATTTCTGATTTTAAACTTAGGTTTACTCACTTCACCATTGGAAGAGTCAATAACTTCGCACCAAATTTTAGACCATTCATTTTCTGCTGCACCAGTGAGCAATAAACTCTTATCATTGATTAAGTTTACATACATTTTAACTTTGTCGTTAGTGTATTGGTCTATTCTTCCAATTTGCACTTCGGCTTGAGCAAGCTTTACTGAGTCAATTTTTACAGTATCCACTACAAAACTTGGGTTATATTCCACAGGTGGATTATCTGCCGAAAAAGCAAGTTCTCCAAATTCATCGCCTGGCTTAGGCAAACAGGAATTTAAAACAATAGCAGTGGTTAAAGCTAAAATTAGTAATCTCAATTTTGTCATAGTTTGTAATAAGTATATTAATTATTGATTTAATATGAAAAATCAAACGATTCTATTCATCATCTTTTTTAAGTTCTTTCAGCATTTCTTCAGCTTTTAGTTTGTTGATTTTCAGTATTCTCAATTCAACTCTTCTATTTTTTTGTCTGCCATCTTCAGTTTCATTTGTTGCTACTGGATATAGTTTGCCATAGCCCTTTGCTGTGAGCAGTTCTTTTTTCACACCTTTTTTAACTAAGTATTCCATTACAGAATTAGCACGTTTTTCAGATAACTGCAAGTTGTATTCATCTTTACCTACACTATCCGTAAAGCCACCAATTTCTACTAATTCAATTGGGTAATTTTCCAATAGCCAAGCTACTCTATCCAATTCAGGAAAACTTGCTTTTAACAAATTAGATTTGTTGTAATCGAAGAAAAGATTATTCATTGTAATTTTCTTGTTGCCACTCATACTAAATTGGTCATACATCATGTCGGAGTTTCCAGTCATTTCCAAATCATCACCAATCAAATCTGCAATTGAAACCATAACAATATTTTGTTCTTCCAATTTCAATGTGTTCTTTTCTTTTCTTAAATCTATATTTTTGGAAATTGGGAAGTAACCTTTTCTTTTAGCATAAAAACCATAGTTTCGTCCCAAAGGCAAAACGAAGAAATATTTACCATCAATTGGACTGGACTTTAATTCACCTAATTGTACTCCGCTTTCCAAATCTTCCCAAACAATATCTGTTACCAAGCTCTTAGCTTTATTATCTGACACCACCCCTGAAATCATAGCAACTTTGTTTGGTCTTGCAAATTCAGGTAGTTTCATTGTGAATAAATCCGAAGAACCCTCAATTGAAGTTGTTCTGCCGGAAGCGGCAAAATAAGCTAAATCACCTTCCGTAGAAACAATAGCACCTCTATCGTCCGATGTAGTATTAATCTCTTTACCAAGATTGATTGGCTCGCTCCATTTGTCCCAATCCACATCGTTCAATCTACTTGCTTTGAATAAATCTAATCTCCCAATTCCTGCTTGACCATCGGAAGCGAAATAAAGAGTGCGGCCATCGGGATGAAGAAATGGCTTGCGTTCTGCAAATGGTGTATTTATTTTAGCACCTAAATTAATTGGTTTGCCCCAAGTGCCGTCTATATTTTTCTTTGAAATGTATATATCAGTATTACCTTGCAATGAACCGTGGAAAGGAATATTATATGGATGTGTTTCGCCAATTCCACCAGGTCTATCAGAAACAAAAATCAAGAATCTACCATCGGCAGAAAGCTTTGCATCGCAATCGAAAAAGATAGAGTTGATTGGCTCGGGGTATGGCTTAACATCGCTCCATTGCTTAACAGTATCTTTAATCCTTTCAGCAAAGAACAAGTCGCCTTTCCCCAAAGAACCTTTGAAGTTACCAAAAAGAATCAATTGGTTACCGTCAGTAGAAATTGACTGAGGTGCTTCCTGATTGATAGTGTTCACTGGTGCTGGCAAACGGCGAGCAGGTTGCCAAATACTGTCTTTAAAGTCTGAATAAAAAACATCTTCAGTGTCATTCATAAAGTCACGGCCTATACCAGTGAAGTATAAACGAGATTTATCGGCAGAAGGCAATGGTGAATATTCTTGTGCCTTTGAATTGATATTTATGCCTAAGTTGACTTCTATTAATTCATCGCCTGGCTTTTTCAGAATAGCAATAATCTTATCAATCTTGTCTTTAAATTTTGAGAAGTCTGGTTTGTATTCCTCGAAAATTCCAATAGCCCCAACCCAATCTTTTTCCTTGATGAATTTTTCTGAAATTCTTTGCAATGCAACAAAACCATCTTCAGTGTTGAGATTATCTCCCAAATATTCAAAATATTTTTCACTTGTAGCATCAGTCATAGACTGAATTAAGAATTTTGCGTTTGTTCCAGCTAAGGATTCTCTTTTTGGCTCATCGCTTTCTGATTCAGGTTGTGCAGTTATTTCGGACAAAAATGTGGCAAACAAAATTGCAATTAAAGTAAACCTAATAAGCGAAATCGAGTCAGTCATTATTTTCCTTATTTAAAGAAAGTCTTCTAATCAAATATAATTTAAAAAAAAATAGCGTTAAATAATTAGTTTTTTTATCCCAATGATAATTTTCTTTGTTATGTTTGTCAAATTGTATGAATTTTTCCACTCAATTATGCAATATTTCAGAATGTTTTGTAAATTTGTGGATATTTATTTAGAATTAACGAAGTAATTAAAAAATGAAAAAGCAAACACTATTTCTAATAATAGCTAGCTTCTTGCTAAGTTTTAGCTTAACATTAGCCCAAGGCGATGGATACATACAAACTGCATTCGATGCGATCAAAGAAAAAGATTACAGATTGGCTCAAGAAAACTACACAAAAGCTATAGACAAAGCACCAAATTATGCTCCTGCACATTATGGAAGAGGTTTGGCTACATATTTACTTGGTGATTACGAAATGGCTCTTGCCGACTTTGGCAAAGCTATGCAAATTGATAACGCTTACTTTGAAGCATTTTATGCTCGTGGCATTTGCCTTCAAAAAATCGGTAAATTTGGTGATGCTCTTAAGCACTTCACTCTCACTTTGGAAAAAGCTAATGGCTACCCAGAAGCATACTATGCTAGGGGTTGTACTTACTACATTTTAAAAAACTATGAGCAAGCACTTCAAGACTTCAACAAAGCATTGAACTTGCAACCCAACCATGGACTTTCTTATTATGGAAGAGCTATTACAAACAGAGTTTTTGGTAGAAACAAAGAAGCCTTGGACGATTACAATAAATATTTACAACTTAATGGCAATTCAGACAATTTGGAAGCGGAAGTGAAACGATTGATGAAAGAAATTGTAGATGCCGACAAACCACAAGAAGATGAGGATAAATAATTTGCGAAAGGACAATAATTCATTTATAATTCCAATTTTTGTTGCTTTTGTACTTTTAATTTTTGGGAACAAACAAAACACCATTGCTCAGAATTCATCAAACGTTAGTGGCAATGCTCAAATGGAGATGCAATATTACAGAGTTGATTCTTCAATTGGTGCGACTAAAGTGCCTGAGCAAGTTTTAGCCCAAGGCTTTTTGAATTTGATTTACACACAAGGTAAATTCAATGTTCATGTTCGTTATGAGAACTATTCAAATCCTTTACTTGGCTATCCACCAGAATTTAAAGGTAGCGGAATTGCTTATAGAAATTTAAGCTACAAAGGTGATTTCTATGATTTCACTGCTGGAAATTTTTACGAATCTTTCGGCTCGGGTATGCTTTTGCGAGCTTATGAAGAAAAAGGGCTTGGATTCGATAATAGTTTAGATGGAATTAAAGCTAAAGTACGACCTACTAATGGTTTGGAAGTCACTGCTTTATTCGGAAAGCAAAGATTCTTTTGGGCTCAAGGCGATGGAATTGTACGTGGTGGGAATTTAGAAGCCGACCTTAACCAAATTGCACCTAATTTATTGCCAGAAGGTTATAATGTGATGCTCGGTGGAAGTGTAGTTAGTAGATTTCAACAAGATTTACAATCCACATATAACTTACCCGAAAACGTTTTGGCATATTCAGGGAGACTTGGACTCAGTTCGGAAGACTTCACTCTCGATGGCGAATTTGGTTACAAATATAATGACCCCAACGCAACAAATAAGTACAATTTCAATCCTGGAAAAGGAATAATTTTGAATGGTTCTTACTTAGCAAATGGTTTTACTTTTTCGGCTAACTTCCATTACTTAGATAATATGGACTTCCGTTCATCTCGCAATGTGCTGGGCAACCGTTTGAATATGAATTACATTCCCGCTCTCACTCGTCAGCATAGCTATAGATTGATGACAATCTATCCTTATGCGAGCCAAATTAATGGCGAGGTTGGAGCTCAATTCGATTTGAATTTCCAAATTCCTAAAGAGCATTTCCTAGGTGGAAAGTATGGTTCAAATGTATCTATTAATTTTTCAAGAGTTAATGCTATTGACACAACTCATTGGACTGTGCCTGCTGGAACTAAGTTAGATAATGGGTTTGCTTATGATGCTCCACTTTTTGGATTTGGTAAACGCACTTATTTTCAAGATTTCAATATTGAATTTTCGACTAATTTATCGGAAACATACAAGAACACTTTCACTCTAGCAAACTTAGTTTATGATAAAGATATTCTCGAAAATTCTGGTGCTGTGAAGTACGGAAAAATATTCGCAACTGCATTGATTTACGAAGGACTAATCAAAATAAACAAAACAGACGCTTTGCGTTTTGAATTACAGCAACTTTGGGCTTCCAATCAATTAACTTTGACCGAACCCGACAATATAAGTGGCGACTGGGCAATGGCATTTGTAGAATATACAGTTTCTCCTCATTGGTTCTTTTCTATTATGGACGAATACAATTACGGAAATAAATACGAAGACAGACAGTTGCACTACCTAAACTACTCAATGAGTTATTTCGTTGATGGTACTAGATTGCAATTTAGCTATGGTCGCCAGCGTGGTGGTTTGCTATGTGTTGGTGGTATTTGCCGACCAGTGCCAGCTTCCAATGGGCTTTATTTAGTGCTTAACTCAACTTTCTAATTCAATAATTGGATAATCAAAAATGAAATCAACATTGTTTTTATTTATAATTTCTGCTTTTGCACTTTTTACTGCTTGTGATCAAGTGGATCCATTGAATTCTAAAAAAACAGTAATTGAAGAACCCGAAGACACTACCAATACTAATAAAGTATTACTTGTGGAATTCACAGGACATTTCTGTGGTGAATGTCCTCCTGCAGCAGAGTTGGCTCACAAACTGCACGAATCTTCAAATGAAAAAGTAGTATTGCTTTCCATACATTCAGGTGGCTTTGCAAACCCAACTTCAAAACATCCTGCCGATTATAGAACTCCTGTTGGCGATGCTCTAAATAGTTATTTCACAGTTTCATCTAACCCAATTGCTACAATAAGCTATAAGTCGTTTGATGGAACAAAACTTTTAAACTACGTTAAACCAGATTTGGAATCAAAAATTCAAGCTGTTTTGAAACAAGAAACGAAAGTTAAACTAAGTATGGATGCGTCTATTAGCGGAAATTCATTAAACGTCAACGTAAGCTCCACAGTTTCAATAGCTGGCATTTTCGACCACAGTTTAGCAGTTTATCTAACTGAAGACTCTCTTCAAACATGGCAAAAAGATGCACGTTTGAATCCAACTGATAATTATAACTATTATCATAACTCCGTTTTAAGAGCAAGTTTCAATGGTGCTTTTGGCGAAACATTTATGACTGGATCATTACCTAAAAAGTCAACTTTAAGTAAATCGTTATCTTTAGCAATAAATCCCAAGTGGAACACAAAATACCTAAGAGCAATAGCATTGATAATAGACAACACGACTAAAGAAATAATCCAGGTTGAAGAGATAAAGTTTTAAAACTCAAAAAGCTACCCAAAAAGGTAGCTTTTTTTATAATTTCTCGAATATTGAAATAGTCGTTTCGCCTAAGTTTTTCTCAGTTACCAATTTTAATTTGTCGTCAAGAATAAGTCTTTCGGTTGAGCCATATTCTATTACAAGAAAGCCGCCCTCGGCAAGATTCTGCTTTGCAAAGTGGTTATAAATTTCATTGGAAACTTTCAAAAGGTATGGAGCATCAGCAAAAACTAAATGGAATTCCCATTCCAATTCTTTCAAAGCTTTTTTATAATCGTTTTGTTTAATTGTAAATTGGCTCTTTTCTATCTTTACTTTTTCCAAAGTAGTCTGCAATAGCTCAACAACTTTTCTATTCTTTTCTACGAAAGTGCAATGGCTTGCCCCACGACTTAATGTTTCAATACCCAATCCGCCAGTGCCTGCAAAAATATCAAGTACTTTAGCACCATCGAAATCGAAATTATGATTAAGCACATTGAAAATCATTTCTTTTGAATAATCCGTAGTTGGTCGCACTCCTTCTGGCAATTTCAAACTTAGCCTCAGACCGCCATACTTCCCACCAATTATTCGCATTTTGTTTTTTTAAAATTAGTATAGTTTAATTTTTTCGTGGTATGCAGGGAAACTACCTCCAATGCAAGGAGGATAGATGTGCATTGTGCGAGAGCAGTATTCTCTGTCTCGTGAGTCGAATTGTGTAGTCATCATTCGGAATGTATTTAGTCTGCCGAATCCAATATTGATTAACATTGAAGTTTCCCAAGCAGAGATATACATATCTCGAGTCAGCCCAGTTCCAAAGAAATAAGCCATATCTATTTTATCAACTACATTGGCAACAATTTTATTGTATTCTGTTTCGAATACTTCACCAATAGCATTTTTATCGGGCAATGAAACCAAATCATAATACAAAGGTTTGCCTTTATGGATAACGCTAATATCCATAAAATTACTCTGCACTCCCATAATCGCAATAGTTTTATCCTGATGCTCGGGATAGTTATAAAGAAATGATGTGTGTGAGTTTAACTGACTTATTTCAATACTTTCAATTGGCAAATTGAAGACACTTAAAATTTCCAAACAAGAATAGACAATTTGTTTAGGAATAATTATAGCAAGCATTAGCAATTGCCCGTCCAATCGGCGTTCCATTGGTATAATGTTGCTCGAAAAATCTTCTGCATTAAATTGTGGGTATGCGTGCTTAATTTCCAGTGAAATAAGTTTTCGCATTTCGTTTTCTTCCATTCCAGGCCTGCCCGGGAATTGAGAAACCAAAACGCTTTCAGCCGGAATAGTAACAGTTATATTAGTAATATCAACTTCAATTGTTTTGAGTAATGAAATAAGCTCTTGCACAGCTTCTTGAGCCATTTCATCTTCAATATTTTCCAAGTCTATGTTAGATTCAGTAGAATTCAAATAGACAAGCTCCAAACCTTTTTCGTTTGGCTCCACAATTGTTATATATGTTCTATCAATGTTGAAGAATACTGATAATATTCGCTTCATGTTTTATTTTCCTCGTAAGGTCGGAAATTATTTTAAATGTGATACTATCGCAAAGCAAATAACCTTTCTTAGTTAAACTTAATCGGCTATTTTTTAAAATAATTAAATCTTGAGTGAAAAATGTTTTCAACTCATCTTTCAATAGTTCTGCAATATCAAAACCAAAGTTTTTCTTGAATTCAGCAATATCCGTGCCGTCTGCTCGCAAACTTAGAAAAATAAATTCTTCTAATTTATCTTGCTTTGTCAAATTCTCGCTTGCCTCTCTTGGCAACTCTTTTGCTTCTATTGACTTATAGTAACTATTCAAATTACGAAAATTTTTAAATCTAACACTACTTAAATATCCGTGGCTTGATACTCCAAATGCAAAATATTCTCCCGAATGCCAACTCCAAAGATTATGTTTGCAGTATTTTCCATCTTTAGCAAAGTTTGAAACTTCATATTGTTCAAAGCCATTCTTTGTTAAGTAATCTATGACAAATGAATACATTTCAGCATCTTCATCGTCCGATTTTTTGCCTAAAAGCCCTTGCTTCCATTTCTTGTAAAGCGGAGTTCCTTCCTCATAAATCAAGCTATAAGCAGAAAAGTGAGTTGTGTTCAAATTGAGTGCTGTTTTCAAAGTTTCTTCGAGCGATTCTAGAGTCTGATTCGGCACTGAAAAAATTATATCAAGATTATAATTATCAAATCCAGCTTTCTGAATATCTTGCAATGCTTTAATTGCTCTCTTTGGTGAGTGGTTGCGTTTCATCACACCCAATTCTTGCTTATTGAAAGACTGCACTCCCACACTCAATCTATTTATGCCTAATTGCCTATAAGCTATTAAATTTTCTAAAGATAAAGAATTTGGATTGGACTCAATTGATATTTCAATATCATTTTGCAAAGCAAATACTTTATCTATTTTATCTAAAATAATTTTAAATTGCTCAGGGCTTAGCAAAGATGGAGTACCACCTCCAAAATAGATTGATTTCAAAATTGGCTTTTCAATCAAATCTTTGGTAAATATTTCAATTTCTTGGACTAAGTAAGAAACATATTTATCTATTTGGGAAATGTCTTTATCTACGAAAAAATCGCAATAGCTACAGATTCTTTCACAGAATGGAATGTGAATGTATAAACCATATTCATTAGGATAGAGCATTACTTTACACCACTAAATATTCTATTCCAGTTTGTGCCAGTTGAATCAGATGACCAAATTATAAATTGTACTGATCCAATTGCATCGGCATTATCAATTGGTCCAAAATATCGAGAATCATAGCTATCGGAAGAGTTATCTCCCAAGGCAAAGAAATGATTAGCAGGAATGTTTCTATCGGTATATTCAGTCATTCTATCTTGTAAGCCAAACTTTGCCATTGGCTCACCAGCTATTCCAGCCATTCTTTTTACAAGTTTTTTATTTTCTTCAGGAGATTTAAAAACTACAACTTCGCCTTTATTTGATTGGGTAACATTCTTTTTCAGTAAAAGTACAATGTCACCTTTTTTAAGAACTGGCAGCATAGAATTGGAAGAAACTATGAAGAAATCAATGACAAATAACTTTAAGATAATAACACTTGCGGCAAACACAATTAGCAAGATTATGGTTGAATTTTCGCCTTTTAAATTTTTCATACTTTCAACTTATTTAAGAAAAAAACCGCCTAATTGCTTAGGCGGTTTAAATTTATTTGATTAATTTTCCAATTCTGCTCCATCGGATAGAGCTAAGCTTTTCTCCAATTTCGCTCATTGAAAGATTAGTATCCCACGACCAATAAACAACCATAGGAGTACCAATTATATTTCGCTCTGGAATCAGTCCCCACTCACGGCTATCGGCTGAATTATCTCTGTTGTCGCCCATACCGAAATAGTAGTTACCTTTCACTTTATATTGCTTTTCAATTTTCTTATTGATATAAACTTGGTCTCCAACTAACTCCACATCGTTGCCCTCACGAACAATCAAAACAACCCATTTTTTGATATTTTCAATTGAAGATAGTTCAAGAATATCACCTTCTTTTGGTATTCGGAACGGCCCCCAATTATCTCGAGTAAAAGTAGTTCCGTAAGGATAATTTGCAATGTGGTCTGGAGCTTGAAAGTCTGGTAGCAAAACTCCATTTGGTGCAAGTTTAATCATTTTACCATTCACAAAAAGCTGCTTGTTTTTAACAACTACAGTATCGCCAGGAGTTCCACAGCAACGCTTCAAATAGTAATTGAAAACACTTGGTTTGATTTCATCTCTATTGCCTGGGTAAATAAACACAATAACATCATTCAATTTTGGATTGCGTACACCAGGAAATTTATAGAATGGAAGAGGTTCATTAACAAACGGAATTACTTGTGGAGTTGTTGGCCCAAAAATAAATTTATTAACAAACAAAAAATCACCTGTCATAACAGTTCTTTCCATTGAGCTTGTTGGCACAACAAACGAAGCCACTGCTACTCCATTGATAATCATTACCACCAAGATAGCACCAAACAAGGTTTTGAACCAAGCCAATGTATCTTGCAAAAATGACTCTTGTTTAACTTCTTTCTTTGCCATTTGAATATTTATTAATTTTTTGTGAATATAATGTCCCAAATTTACGAAAGAAAACGCAAATAGTTGCTTTTTGATTAATTGAATGATAGATTTCATGGAAGCAGTTTCAATACACGAATGAAACTGGAAAATACAGTTTATAGGCTTATCAGACTTAGAATTCATTCCTTCTTCATCTAGTACAGGAAATCTATTGCTCCACCCAAAACCAACTAATCTAATCTCTTAATAAACTCTTCGCTATATTCTTTAATCATATCTCTAACTCTAGCGAATTCAATTTTGATTTCTTCATCAGTTCCTTTGTATTTAGCTGGGTCTGGAAAGTTATGATGTAGTTTTTTTGCTTTACTTGGAAATATTGGACATCTCTGTTTTGCATTATCGCAAACTGTAATAATATATTCGAAGTCTATACCAATATATTCATCTATATTATTTGAAGTATGGTGTGAAATAACTATTCCAATTTCTGCCAAAGTTGCTATTGCTTTAGGATTTACTCCATGTGTTTCAACTCCAGCACTATAAATATTTGCTTTGCCAACTAACATAGTTGCTAAAATTCCGTGCATTATTTGGCTGCGGCAGGAATTCCCAGTGCAAAGTACAAGTATATTCATCATTTGATTACCTCATTCGATATTAATTTGCCTTGAGTATTATAATACTTTTTCTTAAACCAAAATGCTGCTTGCACTAGCAATATTAAAGCTGGAACTTCAACCAAAGGTCCTATAACTCCAGCAAATGCCTGACCCGAATTAATCCCAAATACTCCAATTGCTACTGCAATAGCCAACTCAAAATTATTTCCCGATGCTGTGAATGCTACACTAACAGTTTTATCGTAATCTCGATTCATTCTCATTGCTACTAGGAATGACAAGAAAAACATAATTGCAAAGTAGATTACAAGTGGTATTGACACTCTAACCACATCGAATGGTATTTGTACTATCAATGCACCTTTTAAGCTAAACATCAGCATAATAGTAAAAAGCAGTGCAGTTAATGTTATTGGTGAAATCATTGGTAGGAATTTATTATTAAACCACTCTTCGCCTTTTATTTTAGTTAAACCATAGTGGCTAATAGCACCCATTAAAAAAGGAATCCCCAAATAAATACCTACTGTTTCGGCTATTTCCAATACTGTAATATTTATTTCTACACCCTGTACTCCAAACCATTTTGGCATTATAGTCATATAAAAATAGGCATAGAAACTAAAAAAAAATACTTGCAACAAACTATTAATTCCCACTAATCCTGCTATATATTCTCTATTGCCCTCTGCCAACTCATTCCAAACGATTACCATTGCTATACAGGGAGCTATTCCTATTAATATCAGTCCAGTCATATATTCTGGGTAATCTTTTAGCAATGTAATTGAAAGTATGAACATTAGAAACGGGCCAACTATCCAAGTAATTAGAAATGAGGTTAGTAATAATTTCCAATTTTTAAATATAATTGGGATTTTATCATACTTCACTTTCGCAAGCGGAGGATACATCATCAGTATTAGCCCAATAGCCATTGGGATGTTTGTTGTACCTGAAGAAAGACCGCTCAATAATTTTGAAGTACTCGGTATAAAATATCCAATGGCTATACCCATAGCCATTGCTAAAAATATCCACAATGTTAAAAATCTATCTAAGAAACTTAATCTATTCTTATGAGCAGTTGTATTTATTTCTATATTTTCCATTTGTCATCTCAAATAAAATATGGGGGCATAAATTTAATTATCCTACTAAATTAAAAATATTTAACAGCAATCTTGCTCTAGTGCACAGCAGTTTGATTTTTCACCATAAACAGTGATAGAATAAATTCCAGCACCATTATTACGGAATTCTTCCAATTCACTATCAGTTAAATAAACTCTCAGAATTTCATCTGGTATAATTACTTTCTTTTCTTTCTGAACCGAAATATTTTCAAAGCCAACTTCTTTAAGTAGTTTCAAATACTCATCTTTTTGAATAGCACCAGAAACGCAACCAGCATAAAGCTCGGCCGCATTTTTAATATTTTCTGGCAAATCGCCAACAAGCACCACATCGGAAACAGAAAAGTGTCCATCTATTTTCAAAATTCTAAACATTTCTTTAAATGCTTGCAGTTTATTCGGAACTAAATTCAACACACAATTGCTAATAACTACATCGGCTCTATTGGCTGCTATGGGAATGTTTTCAATATCGCCCATTCGGAACTCAACATTATTGAATCCAAGTTTATCAGCATTCTCACGTGCTTTTTCTATCATTGTTTCTGTGAAGTCAACTCCAATCACTTTGCCACTATCCCCCACTATTGCACGAGCCACAAAGCAATCATTGCCTGCACCAGAGCCCAAGTCCACCACTACATCGCCAGATTTAATCTGTGCAAATTCTGTTGGCAAACCGCAGCCAAGACCCAAATCGGCATCTGCATGGTAGCCCTCCAATTCATTATAATTTTCGCTGAATACTGCATAATCCACAGTACAGCAATTACCAACGCCACAGCAAGAGGCATCGTTTTCTTCTTTTGTTTGTAGTGCTATTAGTGAGTATGTCCCACGCACCATTTCTTTTATTTCTGAGCTTTCCATATTTGGAACTCCATTTGAAATTATTATTTAAATATTGAAATCATTCTGTTAGCATTGAATGATTTTTATTGTCGCAGTTTGTTTGAATAAGTCGTTCATTAGTTTTTGGGCAGCTATCCATTTTGCAGGATTTATACAATAGCATACATTTTTACCATTTACAGTGCCTTGTATTAAACCGGCACTTTTCAATTCGTTTAAATGCTGAGTAACTGTGCTTCTTCCCAATGGAATCTCATTTGCAATATCTCCCGAAAAGCAAACATCATTTTTAGCTAAAAATTCACATATTGCAATTCGAGCTGGGTGCCCCAATGCCTTAGCAAATTCAGCAAGAGTTTGAGCATTTTCTTCGAAGTTTTCTTTTTTTGAAATTGACATTTTTCATTTCCCTCATTTCGTATGACGTAAAATTACGAAAGATGTTTTGATTAAGCAAGAAATAAATTTTGATAGTACTTTTATTTATCTTAAATTGTAAACAATATATTGGATAATCCTATGAAAAAACTACTATTTCTCGCACTTGTAATTTTCAGTGCCAATTCGTTCAATTCTTTCGCCAAAGTTTATATTTGGACAAAAGGTGTAAAAGGTGAGTTCACTCTGACATTGTTTTCATCTGACAGCAAAAAAGTTTATGCAAATTCTACAATAGGTACATTTGTATATGAATCTCAAACTGGTATTTCTATTGATTATTATCCTGAAATTAACAAAATGGGAAGTATTATAGCAGAATCAGACGATGGTTCATATATCATCAATAAAAACTTGGAAAAATATGACAATAAAACAAAGGAATTAGTTTGGAAATGTCCTATTCGTGATAGCAAAGATTTCGGATTATTACTTAAGACAACATCTGTAAATGGAAAGTATTTGATTCAAATTTATTACAAACAAGATAGTAGCAAAAGCCCAGATAATACTAATATTGACATCTATGACTCTGAAACACAAGCAAAAGTTAGAAGTATTTATAATGGTGGAGGCATGAGTGGTTATGGATTTGCTATTAGTAATGATGGAAAAGTCATTTTGCAATGTAGTGCTGAAAAAATCAACAATACATATACATATACATTTTACATTTTCAATGCTTTAAATGGTAAAATTATTTCTAAGTTATATGAAACAAAAGGATTTGACGAAGACAGAATAGGAATGTTTTCTGCAAAAAATAATTATTGTATAATTAGACATGGGACGGCTATAGTAGCAATAGATTTAAACACTTTGCAAATATCAAAGTACTATAGAGGAGGAAATAGAATATGTTCCATTTCCAATGATGAGAAGTATCTTATTCTAGGTGCTGCAAATTCAGGAAGTGGACTTGAAGTATTAGTTTTAGATGGTAGCATGATGAATTTAGAAACGAAAAAATCTATTCCCATAGGTGAAGATTCAACTATGTGGGGTGTACCTGAAGATTACGCCTTCATGAGTAATGACAACAAATTCATAATTGTAGGTTGTTTAAGTGCAATACTTTGCTATGACTTTGAAAATATATTGTCTGTTAAACCAACAAATCAAGAAGAGAGCATTTCAATTAGCCCCAATCCAACAAAAAATATGTTGATAGTTAAAAATCCGAACAACATAATTATCAAAAATTCAACAGCTTATAATGTTGCTGGTCAAGCTTTTCTGCTCCAAACAGTGAACAATGAAATAAATGTTTCACAACTAACTAAAGGGACTTACTTCTTGAAATTGACTTTAGAAAACAATGTGGTTTTAGACTTTAATTTCATTAAGGAATAAAAAAACATTTAAGAACTAATGAAACCTAAATAATCAAAATCAATTTGTCTTTTTTCAACACTTACTTTTCTGATTCTTACTGTCAGACGAGAGCCAAGTTTGAATACTTTTTTGCCTCTTTTTCCGATTAGTTTCATTGTTTTCTCATCGAAATGGTAGTAGTCGTCATTGATTTCTCTAAATTTCAAAAGTCCTTCGGCATAGATTTCATCTACCTGCACAAATAAGCCAAAGTTAGTCAATCCAGTTACAGTACCTTCAAATGTTTCTTGCAATCTGCCTTTTGCCATCATAGTGTATGTCAGCTTAGTGCTAGCTCTTTCGGCTTCCATCGCTGAACGTTCTGTTTGAGTAGTATGCTGTGCAGCACTTCGCATAAATAGTTTCAAATAGTCAATTCTAGTTTTATCTATTTTAGCACCCTCGTACTCTTTAATCACTCTATGAATGACCAAATCGGCATAGCGTCTGATTGGCGAAGTGAAATGTGTATATTCCTTAAAGCCAAGCCCGAAATGCCCATAGTTATCTGGCGAATAAATAGCTTTAGGCAGCGAGCGAATCAATGTTTGGCTTACGATAGTTTCTTCAGGAGTTCCTTTAAACCTATGCAAAATAGCATTGATTTCTTTAGACGAAATTCCCTTCTTTTTGAAATTCATAGCCACCAAATCGCCCACAAATCTCAAAGCTTCGGCTATAGTTTCTGCTTTTGGCTGCTCGTGGATTCTGAAAAGATATGGCAACATATTGGTTTGCTTTTGCATTTTGGTCATCTTTTCCAAGTGCATAGCCACAATTTGATTTGCCAAAAGCATAAACTCTTCTATTAATTTCATTGAGTCTAAGCTTACTTTTTTTAAAGCACGAATTGGGTTTTTATTTTCATCTAACTCGAATCGAAGCTCCGAAGTCTCGAAGTCAATCCCACCAGATTGGAATCTTTTATTGCGAAGCACAATTGCAAGTTTATTCATTTCCATAAGAAATTCAGCATTCTCGCCTTCTTTGGCTGCAAGTATTTCGTGTACTTCCTCATAGCTGTATCTTCTTTTACTATTAATAACAGTTTCAGCTATTTTGTAGGATTTAATTCCACCTTTCACTCCTAACTCAACTATCACAGAAAATGCAAGTCTGTCTTCATTTGGGCGAAGTGAACATAGGTTGTTCGATAGATTCTCTGGCAACATAGGTATTACCCTATCCACCAAATAAACCGAGTTACCACGGTTTCTAGCTTCTATATCAAGTTCAGAATTTTCTACTACATAATGTGAAACATCTGCAATATGAATGCAAACTAAATAATTCCCATTCTCTAACTTTTTCATCGAAAGTGCATCATCGAAATCACGAGCATCTTTTGGATCTATCGTAATAACGAAATCTTTTCTTAGATCAAGCCTATTTTTAAATTCTGACTTATCTATTTTTTTAAATTTTTCAGCTTCTTGTACTACACCATCGGGGAATTCACGTGGCAATTCAAATTCATCTATTAAAGTATCATATTCCACATTTGGGTCGCCAGCTGCACCTACTATTGATACTACTTTTGCAGTCGGCGAGCGGTGTTTGTCAGTCCAAACCACAAAATCAGCTTGCACTTTATCGCCCTGTTTCGCATCGCCCAGGTCGGATTTGCTTACAATGAAATCTAAATAGTATTTTTTTTCATCAGGCACTAGGAAATAAATACCAGATTCAAATTCTATTTTTCCATGGATTTTATGCTCAACTCTTTCAATTACTTCCACTACTTCGCCGTAGGGCTTTTTATCTTTTTTTTCAGCACCAAGTTTTATTCGGACAGTATCGCCACTAAGAGCAGTATTCAAATAGCGGAATTTAATATTTACTATCGGGAATTCTTCGCTATCGGTAGTAACAAAACATCTATCATTTACTATTTCTACATTACCGATAAATCCATTGTCAGAAGATTCTTTCAGTCTATATTTTCTTCTAGCAGACTTTAGTAAGATACCATTATCCACCAAAGTATCTAGCACACCACGAAGAATAAAATATTCTGGATCGTTTGCTTTAATTTTCAATAATTTTGAAATTTCATTTAATTGAAAAGTAGCTCCATCTGTAGCGAAAAGAGCTAATACTTCATCGGTCAATTTTTCCATCATATTTAATTTCCTATGAGTAAATACTCACAGTATTTGTTTGTTCAAGTGATAAATTCAATGCAGTATCTGCATTGTTATAAAGTCCAGCCACGTTGGAAGCTCCAGTAATTTCAGCCAGCCCTATGCTAATAGTAAAATTATACTTATGCCCTTCATATTCAAAAGCATTGTTAGCAACTTCATTGCGTAATTTTTCTGCCCAAAGTTTTGCTTTATTCAAATCAAAACCAATTAATAATACTGCTTCTGTATAATCATCTACTTCGCCTACCAAATCGAAAACCCGAGAGTTCTTATTAATATTTTTTATTAATACCGATTTAGCAAATTTAAATCTTTCAGAAAATTCATGAGGATCGAGTGAAGAATACTTATCAATTTTAACAAATGCTAAAATGCTCAATTGCTCAAATTCCGCAGCTTTATACATTTCTTCTTTCAATCTATCGCTAAATGCAGTGAAGTTCATCACCCCAGTATTCGGATCTACCACAATGCCATTGCGAAGAAGTTCCATATAATGTAATTTCTCGATTGTATTATTAGCAAATGAAACAATAGTGCGAATTAATTCAATTTCAATTTCAGTAAGTGCATCGGAATTTTCACCTTCCACAAATAATGCACCAAATGAAGAGCCATTTGCCACAAGTGGAATAGTCAAGAAATACCCACCATTTTGTGGTCTTTCTTCAGCCACAACTCTTATATGGTCGCCATCAATTGGGTTGTATATTTTAATTCCCATTTCTCTGATACTCATTCCAATTATAGAATTTTCTATTTCTATTTTCTTTCCTATAAATCCAGAATATTCATCATAAATAGATGAGAGCATATTTATATGCCAGCCAGAATCAATATCGTATGCTGCTATTCCAATAGCAGCACAGTCTATTATTTTCGCTACAGCCTCTATCAATGCAGAATTTACTTCGTCATAATCAGTAGCAGTATTTGCAATATTTTGGAAGAATTTAATATATTGCAAAGTGCGAGAGTCTTGCATTAAATCATATTTCTCGGTAAAGTTTTTCAGAGTAATTGAAATAATTTGAGTGAAATGTCCAAGGAATCCTACTATTAAATTATCGTAAGCTTCCGCATCGTCCGAATCGGCACATAGCACACCAATTACTTTATTCTCAAAAAACACAGGCATTCCCACAAATGAACTAGTGTTTGTTCCATTTTTATAATATGGTATCAAATCTAATTCAGCCGCTGGATTAATTTCCGAAAGTATTTCTGGTTTTCCCGTTTTCACAATTTGGCTTATAATATCATTGCCAAGTTTCAATTTTCTACCGCTAATAAAGCTAGACTGATTTTCAGTAACATAGCTTTCCAATATTAGTTCGCCTCTTTCATGATTGACAAGAAGAAGCAATGCAGTTTTAGTATTGGAAACAGAGCGAATTGTCATCAAAACTTTCGTTAGCAAGAAATTAAATTCTTTGCGTGGTTCATCGGAAATATAGTCAGTATCTTCCTGATTAATTAACGATAAGTCAATTTCATTTTGTTTATATTCTTGCTTAGGAGCAATTAAAACTTCTGGAGTTTCTGGTTTGCGTTCAAGTTCCTCATCCAAACTATCTCTAAAATCATCGAATGAATTTGTGTTTGCAGGTGCATCAATTTCTATTGATTCATAATCAGTATCAGCTGTTTGAATTTCAGCAAATGGCTCGCTATTAATTACTACCTTTGGAATTTCCACTTGTGGCTCTTGTGCAGTAGTCGTTTGTATCGGATGTGTGTTATCCAAATCTTTGGTGCGAATTACAATTTTGAATCCATTATCGTCTTGCTGATTGAATGCAACTGCTTTTTGAACTGGCTCATCTGTGGCTGCTTCAGTTTGCAAATTATATATTTTGGCATTATCAGATTCTAATTCTTCTGCCCAATCTATTGCTTCGGCTTCTTTAATTTCTTCTTCTTTTAATTGCTCAATATACTCTTCTTCTAATGGCTTAATTTCATTTGCTATTGTTTCAGTATCTGGTTGGTTTGCAAATTCAGGTAAGTTACTTTCAATAAATTCATCTTCAATTTCTTCCAATGTTTCTTCTTCAGCCACCAAATTTTCTTCTTCGATAGTTGCTTCTTCAATAGCAATTTCTTCCATCATTTCTTCTTCGAGTGCTATTGCATTTGTTGGCTCGGCATCGAAAGTAATAGCTGGAGAGTCCAGTTGTCTTTGTGAAATAACTTCTTCAATAATTGAATCTTCTATGATTGGCTCTGCCACAAAAATATCGTTTCTATATTTATCTTTTTGGCTAGGTTCTTCTTTGGCTATCGGATTATTGTTATCTTGCTCCAATGGTGTGGAAGCAATATTAGTGTGTGCCACCTTGCGAATTATTCTAAAGCCCTCTGCTTCGGTATTGCGAATAGCTTGACTTGAATTTAATGTTTCTCTATTTTCCTCTGCTGCTATTGTGCTATTGAAATCTTCAATAACAACTCTTTTCGCTTGACTATCCTGGCGGACAGTTACTTTGAAATTCGGGGTGGGTGCTGCACCTCGCATCTTTTGTGGCTCCACATAATCGCTCATTTTTTGAGCTAGAAGCAACACCAAACCTACAAAGCTAAGAATTACTAAAGCAATTCCTATAAATTTTATTTCAATTTGTTCTGTAGCTATTATGAAAAAAATACCTGCTAATATAGCAAATATAGCTAGTATTTCTTGCCAGCCAACAAAGTTCTTAATTTCGATTTTTCTTTTTTGCATTATCCGAAAAGATATAATTGGGAATGATATTGCAAATTTAAGCAATCAAAACACTTGTACTTTGTTTATTTATCAACAAAATAAATTGCTTTTCTAATATTTATATCTTTCTTTCAAATCCCAAATAACTGTTCTTTTGATTTGCTGAGTGAATGGCTGATTTCCAACCCTGCCCTTCATAAAACCATCTATAACAGCTTTAGAATAATCCATTGCTCCATCGCCTTTCACATCTAACGTATATTTTGCTATCGCATAAGCCGAATCAATTGTAGCTTCGCTATTGACATCATAAAGCATTTTGATTTTTTCGTTAGTTCTTAATGTATCTGTTTGGCATTCGATTATTGCTTTTTGCCCATTTGCTTGAAGAAGTCTATTATTTCCTTTCCCAGAAAATTTTAAACCTTCCAATTCAATTTCAAAATTACTATACCAAATAGTGTCTGTTTCCATTGGAACAGTTGGCAATACGTGCTTAGTCATGTCCACTATATAACTCAAATCAAAATCCGAAAGTCTTCGCAAATAATAATCTCTTCGCGCTGTGTCCGATATTTTCGCATAATCATATCTAAGCGATTCCAATAGTTCGCCACCTACCGAAGCCACATCGCCGTAAGGTGAATATGTCAAATCGAACTGTTTGCTTATCAATATGAAATAATATACATAATCAGGGAAATCCACTGGAGGCATTTTGTCCTCTTGAGTATTATGCCGCACTATTTTATCGCCCGATTTGAACTCATAAAGAATCGAATCAATCAGGATGTTTATTCTCACAAAACCTTCTTTGGGCAAATCTGGGCTTCTCAATGTGAAATAATAAGTAACATCTCTTGAATAAGTTTTCTCTGTGCCATCGCCAAAAGTTCGCTTTACTTCTGTTTTTTCGTTCATTCTATAGATGTGAAACACATCGAATGGGTATTTATTTCTAACTAAATATTTTGGCTCATCGCCTCTTTTCTTTGGTTTTTCTTTGGTTTTAGCCTGCCCTTTCTCTTTTGGTTCGCTAGTAGATTGTGCCATTGCTCCATAGCAAAAAAACAATGCCATCATAAAAATTGCTTTTCTCATAAATCCCTTAAATTATATTTTCTTTAAATAAAAAACGGACAATCTTGATTCAGACTGCCCGCAAATTATATTCTATTCAATTAAGCTTAGTAGAATTATTTATTACCTACCACTTCACTTGTGCTAAAAAAGAATCCGATTTCATTGTTTGCGTTATCGTCTGAATCAGAACCGTGGATAGCGTTAGCTTCAATTCCAGTTCCGAATAATGCTCTAATTGTTCCTGCTTCTGCTTTCTTAGGGTCTGTCGCTCCTATCAATTTTCTAAATTCTTCTACAGCATTTTCTCTTTCCAAAGCTATTGGAACTATATTGCCTGAAGTCATATAATCAACTAATTCGCCATAAAATGGGCGTTCTGCATGTACTGCATAAAACGCTCCAGCCTGAGATTTAGTGATTTTTGTGTATTTCATAGCAAGAATTTTAAATCCTGCTTCTTCGATTTTAGATACTATTCCACCTACTACGTTTTTAGCTGTTGCATCTGGTTTGATGATGGCTAAAGTTCTATTAGACATTTAATTTAATCCTTTCTATTTAGATAGACACTTGAAACGTGAAAAAGTCACGCTTAATTTGAAAACTTTTTATTTTTTTTCACTTTTTTTCTTAGTAGCTTTAATGTTTGCCAAAGCTTTGCCTGCCGTAACTCCCAATGTACCAGGAGTTTCCACCACAAATATGCCCGCTGCTTCCATCACTCTCATTTTACTTTCTGCCGTACCTTGACCCCCAGATACAATTGCTCCTGCGTGGCCCATTCGGCGACCTGGAGGTGCAGTTTTTCCAGCAATAAAACCTACAACTGGTTTTTTAACGTAAGCTTTGATGTATTCTGCAGCTGCTTCTTCAGCAGTTCCACCAATTTCACCAATCATCATTATACATTCAGTTTCATCGTCTTCATTGAAAAGTTTGATAGCATCTATAAATTGAGTGCCTATAATTGGATCACCACCAATACCAATACAAGTAGTTTGTCCCAAACCCTCATCAGTCAATTGCTTAACTGCTTCATAAGTTAAAGTACCACTTCGAGATACCACTCCAACCCTACCACGAGAGTGGATAAAGCCAGGCATAATACCAATTTTAGCTTCGCCTGGAGTGATAACGCCAGGGCAATTTGGGCCAATCAAACGTGAATTTGAATCCAAAAGAGCAGCTTTTACAGTAATCATATCACGAACGGGAATCCCCTCTGTGATACAGATAATAAGTTCGATTTCAGCTTCAATTGCTTCAAGAATTGCATCGGCAGCAAAAGCTGGAGGAACAAATATCACTGAAGCATTCGCTTGTCCTTCTTTTCTTGCTTCACGCATAGAATTGAATACAGGCACTGAGCGAGTAAATTTATAACTATCGTTGCCAACATATCCAGTACCGCCTTTGCCTGGTGTAACTCCAGCCACTACGTTTGTGCCATACTCAAGCATTTGGCTTGTGTGGAACGTACCTTCTGTGCCAGTCAACCCTTGCACAACAAGTCGTGTATTATTGTTTACAAGAACACTCATTGAAAACCTTGTTAGTTTTAGAATTTGAACACAAAATTAGTGAATTTTTGTGAATTAACTGTTAACAAACAAAGAATTTTTCACTTTTGAGGATAAATTTAGCAATTATAGGCGCCATATAAATGTAAAAACAAGCACAAAAACATCTCTTCATTCTTAATTCTTTGTGTCTTTTGGTAGTTGATGTTACGAATGTTTAAAAATAATGTTATGTAAATACTCTATTTTTAAATATATTAGTATATCATTTGTTGAGAGTACATAAATAAATGAGTTAAATGAAGCTTTGTGCTTCGTATCAAGTTTTGTGGTGGCAGACAGTTTGGTGCTTCGTAATCGCCAACTTAGCAAAGTTGTGGAATGTTAGAGGGCAAGTGTAAGACGGACAAATCAAATAATATGACAACAGATAAAAATCAAAATCCTGAGCAAATTGCCAGAGACAAAATCGACTTAATGTTGAAAGAAGCGGGTTGGATTGTTCAATCAAAAAACGAAGTAGACTTAGGAGCTGGCAGAGGTGTTGCATTAAGAGAATACCAAGCCGAAACCAAGTTTGTGGACTATGTGCTTTTCGTGGACAAGAAACCTGTTGGAATTATCGAAGCAAAAAAAGAAGACGAAGGACATAAATTGACCGTTGCCGAAGACCAAGCCTCGGAATACGCCCAAGCAAAACTTAAATATTTGGATAACGACCCTTTGCCTTTCGTTTTTGAAAGCACTGGAACAATTACACGCTTTAGGGATACAAGAGACCCAAAACCAAGAGGAAGAACTATTTTTTGGTTTTACAGACCTGAAACTTTGGCGGAATGGTTGCAAAAAGACAAAAGTTTAAGAAGCCGACTTTTAGACATACCGCAATTAAATGAAGCAGGGCTTCGCCCTGCTCAAATTAAGGCGATTAAGAATTTGGAACAATCTTTTAAAAAGAACAAACCAAAAGCTTTAATACAAATGGCAACTGGGTCTGGTAAAACTTTTACGTCTGCAACTTTTGTTTATCGTTTGTTGGAACACGCCAAAGCCAAACGCATTTTATTTTTGGTGGACACCAAAAATTTAGGCGAGCAAGCCGAACAGGAATTTATGGCTTTTCAGCCAAATGATAGCAACCGTAAGTTTACAGAATTTTATAATATTCAGCGATTGACTTCAAGCTATATCGCAACCGATAGTCAAGTTTGCATTTCTACCATTCAACGAATGTATGCCATATTAAAAGGGGAAGAATTAGACGAAGATGCAGAAGATACGAACCCTAATGAATCAACTTGGATGGAGCAACAGAAAAATAAAAAACAGGCAATCCCTGTTGAATATTCTGCCAAAGTTCCTATTGAGCAATTTGATTTTATTGTAATTGACGAATGCCACCGCTCTATCTACAATCTTTGGAAACAAGTATTGGATTATTTTGATGCCTTTCAAATTGGCTTAACTGCCACGCCAGACAAAAGAACCTTCGGCTATTTTGAAGAAAATGTAGTGAGTGAATACACTTATGAAGAATCAGTGATTGATGGCGTAAATGTGCCTTATGATGTTTACAATATTGAAACAGAAATATCGCAAAAAGGAAGTGTGATAAAAGCAGGTTGGTTTGTGGACAGACGAGACAAACTCACCCGAAAAAACCGTTGGACGCAAGAAGATGAAGACACCGAATATCACAAAAACGATTTGGATAAAAAGGTGGTAAATCCGAGCCAAATACGGAATATTATCCGCCAATTTAAAAAAGCATTGGAAACTGAAATATTCCCAAACAGAAAAGACGAAAACGGAGGATATGAAGTGCCAAAAACATTGGTATTTGCCAAAACCGACAGCCACGCAGATGATATTATAAAAATCATTCGAGAAGAGTTTGAAGAAAGCGATTATTTCTGTAAAAAACTAACCTACAAAATAAAAGAAGACCCAAAATCGGTATTGAACCGTTTCCGAAATTCTTTTTATCCACGAATTGCGGTTACTGTAGATATGATTGCTACTGGTACAGATGTAAAACCTTTGGAAGTGTTGCTCTTTATGCGTGATGTAAAAAGCGTAAACTACTTTGAACAAATGAAAGGCAGAGGCACAAGAACCATTAGCAAAGATGCCTTACAATTGGTTTCTAGAACGGCAAAAGCCAAAACGCATTTTATTATTGTAGATGCCGTAGGTGTAACCAAATCTAAGAAAACCGATAGCCGACCATTGGAAAGAAAACCTGGCGTTGGACTAAAAGATTTGTTGGGAGCAGTTACAATGGGCGTTGCCGAAGAAGATTTGTTTCTCTCATTGGCTAATCGCCTTATTCGTTTGGAAAAAGAAATTACCGACAAGGAAAAGGAAAAGTTGTTGGAACATTCCAAAGGAAAAAACTTGAAGCAAATTTCAAAGGAATTGCTATCGGCTTTTGATAAAGACGAAATTGAAGAAAAAGCAAAACCAATTATTGAAGCAATTCCTATACAAGACCGTACACCCGAGAAGGAAGAACAAGCAAGAAAAGAAGCACAAAAAGAATTGATAAATCAAGCCGTTTCCACTTTTAATGGAAAGCTAAACGACTATATAGAAAAAGTACGAATAGAACACGACCAAATTATAGACAGCCATAATATTGACAAAGTAACCAAAGCAGAATGGGACACAACTTCGGTAGATAAAGCCAAAGAAATAGTAAAAGATTTTAGCGAATATCTCGAAGCAAATAAAGATGAAATTGCAGCCCTTACTATTTTTTATAAACAACCTTATAACCGCAGAAACATTACCTTTAAAATGATAAAGGAAGTTTTTGATAAACTGAAATTAGACAAACCAATGCTTGCCCCCGATTATGTTTGGGCAGCATACAGCCAATTGGAAGAAGTGAAAAGCAAACAACCTATTGATGAATTGACTTCTTTGGTTTCGCTTATTCGCAGAGCTTGCGGAATAGACAGCGAACTAAAACCTTTTGATAAAACCATTGACGATAATTTTAAAAACTGGATTTTTAAGCAGAACGCAGGTAAACACAACCGCTTTACAACAGAACAAATGGACTGGTTACGTGACCTAAAAAACCATGTTGTAAACTCTTACCACATTGAAGTGGAAGACCTCGATTTTACACCGTTTGACGAAAAAGGCGGACGAGGAAAAATGTACCAACTGTTTGGTGCTGAAATGAACGATATTATTAACGAACTTAACGAAGCATTAGCGGCATAATGGAAAGTAAAATTATTTTATATAGCAATGAAAGTGAAAAAGTTAGCGTTGATGTAACTTTTTTTAATGACACTTTTTGGATGCCTCAAAAAGCAATTGCTCAATTATTTGGCCTAGAAGTACCTGCAATTAGTAAGCATTTAGGTAATGTTTACGAATCTGGCGAATTAGAGAAAGAGACAACTATTTCCATTTTGGAAACAGTTCAAATGGAAGGAAAAAGAGAGGTAAAAAGAAATGTGGAATTCTACAATCTCGATGCTATTATTGCTGTTGGCTACCGTGTAAACTCAAAACAAGCCACACAATTTAGAATTTGGGCAACCCAAACGCTTAAAGAATTTATTATCAAAGGCTTTGTGTTGAACGATGAAATGCTAAAAAATAGCAACCCTTTTGGCAAAGATTATTTTGATGAATTATTGGAACGTATCCGGGAGATACGAACCAGCGAACGCAGATTGTATCAAAAACTAGGCGATATTTTTGAACAATGTAGTGCCGATTATAATGCTAAAG
>Ga0163148_10000464_pt1 | contig 54731 bp, 46 predicted proteins | sample OliLakLV19MP7P2_FD_148606 | JGI IMG/M metagenome (GOLD analysis project Ga0163148, IMG submission 148606) | Freshwater microbial mat bacterial communities from Lake Vanda, McMurdo Dry Valleys, Antarctica- Oligotrophic Lake LV.19.MP7.P2 | ecosystem: Environmental > Aquatic > Freshwater > Lake >... | reverse complement strand
CACCACCCCGTGTTACTGTAATCCGTTTTGGTAAGCTCTTTAAATTACGAATTACATTTTCTATATAGATCGTGTTGCCCGATGTTGACTGGATGAGTTCAAACGCATCATCGCTCTCACCCGAATTAATGCTAACTGATCCAACAATGGCAATCTCGTTTTTATCCCAGGTGGTGATCTTCACTACTTCCGGATAATCAAACCGTAAAGAAATTTTTTGACCTGCAGCTACCGGGTATGTTTTATTTACCGGAGTCTGCGCAAGCAAAGCTCCGGTAAATAAGGTAAATAGAATTAATGCTACCGCTCTCATTTCTTTCTTAGATAAATTTTGCTGTAGTCAGAGCGGAAGTCAATATTCATTCCTCCGCCATTAATCTTTCCGTACACTTTGTCATTATACCGAACAAAATCACCTTGCTTATCAATGTCAATCTTAATCTCTGGTGCTACCAAAATCTCACCATAAGAAGTACTCATTTTAATATTTGCTTTTATGGAAACAGGCATAGTAACATCTACATATCCATAGATCGACACAATTGAAATTGGTCCTTTGACATTAGCACTTAAATTCGCTTCCACATGACCATACACCGTTTTAACTGTTAGTGGGCCAGTAACATTTTCCATTTCAATGCTGTTGTAGTTAGCTGAAATTTCAATTTCGTTTTCCATGTTTTTGAATACAGCCGTTCCTCCATATTGAGATTGATGTGAGAAAGAAACGATGACACCTTTAGGAACCAGAATTTTAACATCGGGCGAGTTCATCTTCTTTAGTTGACTCACTTCAACCACATCGCCATTCTGAGTTACGTTTATTCCCAAACCAGTATTGTCTTCCAAGCCAGAGCCGTTTATCGCACGAAGCCCTTCTGCCCGCTCATCTTTGTTGTCGCGATAATTGCGGGATGAAAAAATTATTTCATTTCCAGTAGTTCCCTCCATGGTTACACGGCCGATGTTAATTTCCAATCGCCCCGAACTCTTCGCTATTTTAAAGTCTTGTGCTAAAGTTGCATTCGAAATGATCCATGCAACCGCTACAATTAGTATTCTTTTCATGATTTTATAAGATTTAATTTTTACCTCACCCCCGGCCCCTCTCCGAAGGAGAGGGGTGACTGTACTTAATAGCTTTATCTGTTTCATACTATTTATTTACTTTTAATTATCTATCACGCTTTCAAAAAACTCATTTCACGTTCTTATGAAAGTTTTAATATTCCAGAATAAGCTTCGTCTTTTACGGCTTTCATCACTGAGCCATCTTTTGTTAGTTTCTCTAATTGATTGACTACTCCTTTCTCTTTAAGTTTTACAAGCATTTGGATAAGGGCAATTTGAACAACCGGATCTTTTTGTGTCGACAACGATTTTATCAACGCTTGTCGGACAATTTCTTCATCACTGAATTTACCCAAAGCCTCCAGCGCAGCCAACCGCACATTTGTGTTAGCATCTTCATTCATTGTTTTCACTAGTACATTTACTATCTGATCATCCGCTGTCTTCAGTTCATAAGCCACTGAAACACCAATCATACGCTGACTGGCTGACTGCTGGTCATCAATCTTTGCCAACATCATTTGTCTATTTTCTTTTATTTGTTCCTCCAGTACTGCAATTCTGCGATCACGTTCATTATTCAAGTTAATCCAGTAGCCAATACCCAAACTCATCATTGCAAACACAACACCGGCCGCAATCCTATAAACTGTTGGTGAAAAGAAACCCTGGCGTCCTTTACTTTGATTCTGAATTTCCTTATGAAGTTCTTTTTCAAATTCAATTTTTAATTTAGAAGATGGTTCTATAGGTGCCACTTGATCAATCGCTTGAATCACTTCACGCAGTTGGTCATAAAGTGTAGCAAGCTCTTTATTCCTTGCTATCTCCTGCTCAAAAGCAATTCGCTCTTCAGCCGTTCCCTTCCCATCTATGTATTCGATGATTCTATCTTCCCACATTTCCTTTTCCATATTCATAACTTTTCGAGTTCAAAATAATTTTCGCGTAGTTGGCCAATGGCGCGATGTACTTTTACTTTCACGTTCGCCACGGTCATATCTAAAAAGCCTGCTACTTCTTCGTACTTTAAATGTTGAAATCGAGTAAGCACCAAAAGCTCTCGATAATCATCGGGCAGTTGCGCCAGTGCCCGAATCAATTTCTTTTCATTCTCCTCTTGCTCCATCGCATCCAGTATATCAGGTAATTGATCCATTATTTTTTCTACTTCCAATTTCACCGGGCGTTGTTTCTGTTGTCTGTAATAGTCCGCAAATCCATTACGTGCCATTTGGTATATCCACGATTGAAATTTCATTTCGGGGTTGTAGGTGTGCCGATACTTGAGCATGCGCAGAAAAACATTTTGTGTTAAATCTTCCGCCACTTCCCTATCGGACGCCATTCGCGCCAAAAAATTGAAAATTCGCTTATTATACCGCTCAAAAAGTATGGTGGCCTGTTGGAGATCTCCGTTTTTCACGGTCTCCATAACATGTTCATCGCTCATCAGGTCTATGCTTTTTGTCACGTTTCGGGTTAGTTACCAGCATAGTAAGGAAAGGTTACAAAATAAGATAACTGTGAGGAAATTGATGGAAGGCGAAAAAATCAAACTTCTCAAAAGTCAAATGTCCATCGAATTCCTGCCTCTAAATAAAAGTTAGTAAACCAAGTTGGATTAGTTGGCAATGGCAAATTGTTTTCAAGCACGGTAGCACCGCTACCTTCTAACAATATGGATCTCTCCTTCCTAAAGAAAATAAACCCCGATTTGTCATATAGGTACAGTCTGTTTTCGCGATTTACCGGAACATAATATCCAGCGTTAACAAAAAGTGATTTTAGTCCGCCTATCTTTTTCTCAATGGAAACTGATGGCTTAATTGAAACTACTCGTTCGCCTACCAAAAATCGAAGTTGTTCTGCATCGATCTCGCTACCATCAAAAATAAACTCGCCTTCATTTTTAAAAGTGGGAAAATTCCATGCAACATTATGGCTACCAAAACTGAATTCAGGTCGCAACAGCAACGGTCGCCCTCGTTGGTTTAGCAACATAGAATAACGCAACCCAACATGCCTGCTTTTAAATTCATACTTTTTTGAAAGATCAACGGCACGTGACGTAAATAGCTGCCAGCGTCTATTCAATCTAAAAGAGAACTCATTTGATAGCAGTAAGGGAAGTCTAAAACTTTCGAGTGAAGCATTGAAGTTTAACGTATTAACACCCGAATTGTAGGTAAGAGAAAGCTGAGTTGGGTCGATAGAATAAGGCAACAACTGAGTACCATAGCTAAATCCCAAACGTGTGACAAACTTAATTATCTTTTCACCTTTAGAAGAATAGGTTAGATTGCCTTGCGGATTATTTTGTTGTGGTAGTGAAAGAGTATCATTCAAAAGTTGATTGCGTTTTTGTTCTGTTATAGAGGGAGTTATCTGAGCCTTTAAACTGGAATCCTGCACAAGCGTTGTAGTGCCATCCCAAAAATCAGTTTTAAAATTGTTTGTGAGTTGAGAGAAAATATCTGTGTATCCCATTCTTTCCATAAATGGCAGAAGGATAACCGAATCACTTACTATTTTTGTCGTTGCAAATTCACCTGCTATGATCGTATTAGCTTTTAGCCGTTTATTATAATCTCTTCTATGAATATTCAAATATTGCAAAAACCATTTTCCATTAAACTCTTTATACAAAACCTGGCTACTTCTTTCCATGCTTTTTACATGAGATAAAAAGTTGCCTCCAATGGAATCTCTGCCATCCCAACTAAATTCGGTGCGCAGGTAGGCTTTACTTTCTTTTTCGATAAATAACTTGCCAGTAGTACCACCCTTCTTTTTTTCAAATCCAATTATCCAAACCTCCTTCCCATCATTTAGCGTAGTTGTAAGTAATTGGTATTGATAATTCTTTCGATCTGGTTTTAACACATCCCACCTATTCTTTACAGCATCGGCTGATATTGGAAGAAATACACCTCCATAGTAAAGTGTATTTCTAGCCGTATCGCCTGCAGCGAAATGATTAACGCGTGACTTTAAAACCTTTACATTTCCTTTTTCATTTTTAAACTGATACCCACTTCCTTGCACTTTTAATTGGGCTTCGCCATAGTATAAGTAATTATCATTTTCATTTTTCAGGCTCTCACGGAAAAAGCCTTCAAGTTCATAAGGCTCTTGCGCATAATTTCTTTCAATGCTTTTATAGGCGTCTCGCAAAAACACGATGAGCGAACTATCAGGCATAATAATAACATCTTGTAGTTGGCGGCTCTCAGGTTTTAAAGAAATAATTGTAACGTGAGAAACTATGGGAATTGGAATTTCCTTTGTCGAATACCCTAAGTAAGAAATTCGCAAGTTCGAATCAGCATACTTTTCGGGAATGGTTAACTTGAAATTACCTTCTGCATTGGTAGTGGTTCCTCTGGATGTTTTTTGGATTTGAATATTTGCATAAGGAAGTGGTTGTCCTGTTTCCGCATCTACTATCCTGCCATTAATTTCAAAATCCTGACCAATACTTGAAAATGACAAGGCTAAAAAAACAGCCAAGCAAAAGGTTTTTAGGCGATTCATATAATCAAATATAATCAAGTCCGATTTCCCCGAAAGGTCTCGGGCGTTACTCCAATATACTTTTTAAAGAACCTGCCGAAATAGGAATTATCTTCAAAGCCTAGTTTAAAAGAAATTTCTGACACCGTCAGTTTTGTATGTGCCAATAAACGCTTGGCTTCCAACAAAACTCGTTGACGAATGAGTTCACCAGCCGACTTGCCCGACTTCTTCTTGCAAAGTGTATTTAAATAGTTTGGCGTTACGTTCATCTTCTCCGCATACTGCTTCGGAGTTTTTAAAGTCAAAAAATTTCCTTCAATCAGCTCCTGAAACACAAATAGAAAATCCTGGCCAACTAATTTACTCTTCCCCTGAGTTTTTAAGCTCAGTCGGGTTGCCCGCACAAGTAGTGAACTAATTGCATAGAAAATTGCATCACGCGTATAATCATCACCTCGTGCTACCTCTTCTTCTATGTATTGAAACTCATCTATCCACTTTTTTTCTTCCGCTGAATCCAAATCAAAATAGACTTCTTCATTAGGTCTGAAAAGCGGCCATGCGCTCATCATTTTTCTTCCTTTTGATAACGCCATAAAGCTATCGTTGAATAAAACCACAAACCCTTTAACTTTTTTAAGTTCCATCCAGGCATGTACTTGACCGGGTGCAATTAGAAAAAGTCTTCCTGATTCTAAATTGTAATCCTGAAAGTCTATGGAATGACTTCCTTCACCACCTGTTACTAAAATGAAAGTATAAAAGTGATGCTGATGTGGGGCACGTAAATGGTCAATATCCTTAGCGAAATACTCAAGTCGGAAAAAATCAAAGTCCTTAACTTCTGAGTTTGTTGACTTGAGAGATTCAATTGTATATGCCTGAATGGGTTCGGTCATAAGTTTGGAGCTACTCAAAAATCTAAAGCTATTTCAAAGGAAGGGGTTTGACCCCTTTAGTACCGCTTTATTAAATTTGATTCTTAAGCAAGATAAGTAAAAAGTACCACAACTGGCTTCAATAGCACCACTCAAATAGGCCTATTAGGGGCTAAGTTTGCTCCTATCAATCTCGAATTATAAATCGAGCTATAAAAAGTTACACAAGCCAATAACCATGGAAACATATACTATCAAAAAGGTACTCGTGCCAATAGACTTTTCTCCGGTGTCGCTTAATGCATTGGAAACCGCGATTGCTATTTGTAAAAGACAACTTGCCACGCTTACTCTTATTCATGTTGTGGAAAATACCTACGTGCTTTTTCCGCCCGAAGCGGGTGGAGCCACTGGAGCAATTCTTCCTGACCTTGTAAAAAATGCAAATGAGAGTTTAAATGAGCTAGCAAAAAAATTACGAACCAATCATGATCTGGTTATAAACCAGATTGTTCAATCCGGAAATCCTGCCGATGAAATTTGTCGCTGGGCGCTCCATAAAGATTTTAATTTAATTGTGATGGGTACGCATGGTGCTTCTGGGTTACGCGAATTCTTTTTGGGTTCAAACGCCTATCGCGTAGTAAAAAATTCGCCCTGCCCTGTGATGACCATGCCTGGTGATAATACCTGGATTGATTTCAAAAAAATTCTCTTCCCCATCCGAATGGTGCCTAATGCACTCGATAAGTATGATGTTATTAGACCCATCATCCAAAAGAATGGTTCGTCCATGACAATTGTCGGAATGGTAAAGAAAGATGACTCAACAGGATTTATAGAAATGAAAGCTCTTGTAGATACGGTGCAAACCAAAATGACTGAAGATAACGTAATCTGCCAAAGTGAAGTACACTATTGTGATAATGTAGCTAAGCAAGTATTATCCATTTCAGAAACTGAAAAACCAGATTTGATTGTGATAACCGCTACACTTGATGCGTCTTTAAAAGATTTCTTTTTAGGACCCTATACGCAAGATATTGTTAATCATGCACATTATCCAGTGCTTAGTATCCGACCCGAACTTTCGGGTGATTCAGTAAGATCAATTGCTACTATTATTAATCACGCCAAAACACAAGACAAGGTAAACGCTATTTTGTGATGTACTTCTAAGAAGAATAAAGAACAAGTATAATTCAAGACAATAAATCTTAAAATAAAAATATATGAAAATAGAAGTATCACATCTAACTATAAACGATTACCTGGGGCTTAAAGAAAGCATGTTAGAATCTTATGCAGCATGGGGTGCTTACTGGCGCGACCATCAAATTGAAGAATTACTAAGACTTTTCCCTGAGGGACAACTTTGTATAAAAGTTGATGGCAAACTGGTAGGAGCTGCATTATCGTTAATAATCGATTACAAAGAACTAGGTGATGACCATAACTACAAAGACGCAACCGGTGACTACACATTCAAAAGTCACGATCCGGAGGGAGATATTCTTTATGGTATAGAAATTTTTATTGGTCCTGAACATCGCGGCCTACGCTTAGGAAGAAGATTATACGATGCTCGAAAAGAATTGTGTGAGAAACTTAATCTACGTGCCATTATAGCTGGTGCCAGGTTGCCACGCTATGGCGAACATGCAGAAAGTCTTTCGCCCAAAGAATACATTGAAAAGGTAAAGCATAAAGAATTGTATGACCCTACGCTTACTTTTCAAATCAGCAATGGCTTTCACGTAAGGAAAATATTAAAAGGCTATATGCCAGGCGATGTTGAGTCAAGAGATTATGCTGCCCTTATTGAATGGATTAATATTTACTACGATCCAAAACAAAAACTGTTAAACCAAAAGAAGACCGATGTGCGCCTTGGGTTAGTGCAATGGCAAATGCGGCCCTTCAAAGATTTTGACGCACTGTGTGAGCAGGTTGAGTTTTTTGTAGACGCTGCTTCAGGATATAAAGCTGATTTTATTTTATTCCCAGAATTTTTTCATGCTCCACTAATGGCTGAATATAATCACCTGACAGAAGCTGAAGCCATTAGAGGTTTGGCAAAATATACTAAGCCTTTAAAAGAGAAATTTTCGCAATTAGCAATTGCTTACAATGCCAACATCATTACGGGCAGCTTTCCAGATTTAAGAGATGGAAAACTTTATAACATTGGCTACTTGTGCCATCGCAATGGAACTACCGAGGAGTATCAAAAAATTCACATCACAACAGGTGAGCGCGAAGCCTGGGGAATGGTAGGTGGAGATACATTAAAATCGTACGATACCGATTGTGGTAAAATTGGAATTTTAATTTGCTACGATGTTGAGTTCCCTGAACTACCACGCTTGTTAGCAGACGATGGCGTAGACATTTTGTTTGTTCCTTTTCTTACTGACACACAAAATGCTTACAGCCGCGTAAGGTATTGTGCCCAGGCACGAGCCATAGAGAATGAATGCTTTGTAGCCATTGCTGGTTGCGTGGGCAACTTGCCTAAGGTAAATAACATGGATATTCAATATGCGCAGTCAGCGGTGTTTACACCTTCAGACTTTGCCTTCCCGACCAACGGAGTAAAAGCAGAGGCAACGCCCAATACAGAAATGACGTTGGTTGTTGATGTCGATCTCGAATTGTTAAAAGATTTGAACCACAAAGGTTCGGTTACAAACCTGAGGGATCGTAGAAAAGATTTATATCGTTTGGAGCATTTAAAACCAAAATCACTAGCAGATAAAAATACCTTGGAGTTTGCCGTAGCTTAACTATAAAATCACAAAGAGTACCCCGAAAGTATGGGGGTTAGTTTAACCATAAATACATAACAATATGAAAACCACAACTAAAATAGCAACCGGATTTGTAGCAGGAACTTTACTTGGCGCCACGTTGGCACTTTTGTTTGCACCCATGAAGGGATCAAAGACAAGAGCTCTGATTGTCGATAAAACCAAAGATGTTTCTGATACCGTAAGCAAGTCGTATGCGAAAGCTAAAGACATGATTACCAACGGCAGAGAAGCCGTTAAGATTTAATTATTGTAACTTGAATACACTTTTAAATGAGATGTGATCAAACTTTAAGCCCCTTCTTTCAAAGGGGCTTTTTAACGGTATCTAACTAGGATAGCACTCTCCCTATCATTTAGGAAAAACACGTTTAACATTGTTAAATTTCTCTTGTATGCTTTCAGTTTGGTACTTATGTGGCCGCATATACCTGGGTCAGACTCTGATATTTTTAAGGGTGTTTCCGTGTTTATCGGTATAATTTTCTCACTAGGTTCATCATCTGCAATATCCAATGCAGTGGCTGGGTTAGTGATAACCTATATACGCCCTTTTAAGGTGGGCGATCGGATAAAAATCGGAGAGCTTTCGGGTGATGTCTTGGAAAAGACATTATTAGTTACACGTATTCGCACGATCAAAAACGAAAACATCACCATCCCCAACTCCACCATACTTGCGGGACACACGATTAACTATACAACCTCTGCTAAGGAAACCGGGCTTATACTTCATACTGGAGTTACGATTGGGTACGATGTTCCGTGGAAGCAAGTACACGAACTTTTAATAAAAGCCGCCCTTGCCACCAACGGAATTATGCAGGACGAAAATCACAAGCCGTTTGTATTCCAAACGAGTTTGGATGATTTTTATGTAGCCTATCAGATTAACGCTTTCACCGATCAATCGAATCGCATGGCTGGCATCTACTCAGATCTTCATCAAAACATACAGGACTTTTTTAATGAAGGTGGTGTTGAAATTATGTCACCACACTACCGTGCTGCCCGCGATGGAAACATGACAAGCATTCCGGCAAATTATTTGCCGAAGGATTACCAGACACCTTCTTTTAATGTTTCAATGAAAAATGCGCAAGACGAAAAAAAATAAAGATAGTCTGCGACAGGTTATAATCTTTAATAAACTTGCACTAAAGTTTAACCAAAATGACCACAACAAAAAATTCCCGCAGAAAATTTATTGCAACTGCTTCTTTATTAACTTTGGCTCCTGCCTTTGAAGCATTGCCCATGAAAAAAGAAAAACAAGTACTCGTTCATCATGTATTTTTCTGGTTAAAGAATGCCGATTCAAAAGAAGATCTCTTTAAATTAGTTGCGGGAGTGAAAAGTTTGTCAAAAATTGAAACCATTCGCACGATTCATGTAGGCGTTCCCGCCTCCACTGAAAAACGCGATGTGGTTGATACTAGCTATTCCGTATCGGAGCTCATGTTTTTTGACGATGAGGCTGGACAAAAAATTTATCAAGATCATCCTATCCACCAAAAGTTTATTGCCGACTGCTCGCACCTTTGGGAAAAGGTATTGGTGTATGATGTGATTAATGTGTAGTTGAATAACCGCTGAGGTTGCGGAGGGACACAGAGATTAACGTAATTTTTTTTCTTTATCCGACAATCTCTGGCTACCTTCATTAATCTACTTTCTGGCTAAACTCTCCGTGATCTCTGCGCCTGTCTTTGCCAACGCTTCTTGTAGGCAGAACTCTGCGGCTAATAGAATTCTCTTTCTGCCAAAGCCAAAAATTCTGTTGAGCAATCTGAAAATTCTTTAGATACGAATTCGAGAAATTTATCGTGTTGCCGTGATTAGGTGATGTCATAAGTTAATGTGTTTTGATAAAGACAACTCTCTTCTGCTTTACCCCTACTTTTGGTGAATCGCATAACCTCCTCTATCTTCCCGCCCGTGAAAAAGGAAACCGCATTAGCTTATTTTTGTCTCGCTGGCATCTCGCTTATTTGGGGTACAACTTTTTTGGTTCTGCGCATTGGTGTTATGCACTTCCCTCCGTTCTTATTTGCTGCCATTCGACAGTTAGTAGCGGGTATGCTTCTCGTTGGATTTTTTCTTCTCATCAAGCATGAAAAATTTCCTTCGCTTACTACCCTTCGCATACAAGCCTTTCGCGGTTTTTTAATGATTACTTGTGGAAACGGGTTAGTATCATGGGCGGAAGTATTTGTAACAAGTGGTCTTGCCGCAATTATTTGTTCTACCATGCCAATCATGGTTATTTTAATCAATCTTTCAATAAACAAAAACGAAAAGCCTACCTGGCTTATAACCTTCGGCTCCATTACCGGACTTGCTGGAATAATTTTAGTGTTCAGCGAATTTCTATCAGACTTTATTAATCCTAGTTATCAGACAGGTATACTCCTGATATTTACAGCAACGATAACGTGGGCGTTGGGTAGCATACTAACCAAGCGAACTATTGATAACGCTAATCCATTTTTAAATGCCGGGTTGCAAATGCTCTTTGGCGGATTTTTTTGTTTGCCCTTCAGCCTGGCCTTTGATAATCTTCACAGCATAGTTTGGACTAATGAAGTCTTCTTTGCACTGTCATATTTAATCTTGATAGGTTCGATAACAGGTTTCAGCATGTATGCCTATACCCTTAGTAAACTACCGATGACTATTGCATCACTTTATTCATATATAAATCCGTTAGTTGCAGTAACATTAGGTTGGTTAATACTGGATGAAAAATTGAATTTAAAAATTGGAATAGCCTTTATAGTTACCGTTGCCGGGATTTATCTTGTCAACTATGGTTATCAACAGCAAAAGAAAAAGCAATATCAGTCATTAAAATTATAGACATGATTTCTAAAATCAGTTTTCATCCCACAAAAAATAACGCAGAGACTATTGTGTTCTCCATTCTCATTCCTTCGTGGAATAATTTGGATTATCTGAAGTGTTGCATTCAAAGCATTGAGAAAAATTCAAAATATCAACATCAAATGATCATCCATGTAAATGAAGGTAAAGACGGAACGCTTGAATGGGTTAAGGAACAAGGGTTAGATTTTACTTATTCACAAGATAATGTGGGTGTTTGCTATGGATTTAATTCACCTGCATCACTAGCTAAATCTGAGTATCTCGTTCTTTCTGACGATGATTATTACTTTGCACCTGATTGGGACTATTACTTGTTGGAAGAAATCAAAAAACTGGATCATATCTACTTTTGCATTTGCGGAACAATGATTGAGCACAGCCCAACTCAGTATTCAAGCATGATTGCTCCACACAATTATGGAAAGACTGTGAAAGAGTTTGATGAAGAAAGATTTTTACGTGAATACAATACTTTTCCATTTGACGATTGGAACGGAACCAATTGGTATCCGCTCGTTCTTCATAAGCATATCTGGAATTTGATTGGCGGATTAAGCACCGAGTTTACCCCAGGCATGGCATCCGATCCAGATATGATGATGAAGCTCTGGCACTGTGGTGTGCGGTATTATAAAGGTGTGAGCCAGTCAAGAGTATATCATTTTGTTTCGCGCAGCACCGCTCGAGTAAAGAAAAATGATGGTAACAAACAATTCTTGTTAAAGTGGGGGCTTTCTAAATCAACTTTTTTTGATTTGTATTTAAGACTCGGCCAAAAATTTAATGGCTACACACAAGAACCCGATACAAAAGGATTTGAAACTAAATTGCTTCGCGATAAGCTGAAGCGTTTGTTTTCAGTTTGGAAATAAAATCATAAACACATAGGAACATAGAACACATAGGTATATCGAATTCGTACCTCGTAATTCTAAACTCGTAATATCTCTTGGAACTAAGTGCATAAAAATCATAAACACTCTTGGAATTAAGTGCATAAAAAAATCATAAACACATAGGAGGAACATAGAACACATAGGTTTATCAAATTCGTACCTCGTAATTCTAAACCCGTAATATCTCTTGGAACTAAGTGCATAAAAATCATAAACACTCTTGGAATTAAGTGCATAAAAAAATCATAAACACATAGGAGGAACATAGAACACATAGGTATGTTGAAATACGTACCTCGTAATTCTAAATTCGTAAATTATCTTCAAGCTTACCAACCCTTCTTAATCACCTCGCAGATGTAATTAACATTTGCTTCAGTCACTTTCATATGCATTGGCAACACTATGTACCGTTCTTCCACATCATCCATATTAGGCAGGTCATCTCTGCGGCCTCCAAAAATGCTATAACGATCATTACGAAAGTGAACCTGACTTGATTCTATCTTTTTGTCGCGTAAGGCGCGCATAAAACCAAGTCTGTCTTTATCAACTAAAATAGTACACAACCAAGCTGCATGGGTACGGTCCGTATAGTTGGCGCCAACTAACTTAATACCAGACACTCCTTTCAATCCTATTTTATAGGCCTCAAAAATTCTTTGTCTGTGGGAAAGTATTTTATCAAACTCTTCAAGCGAAGCCAACCCTAATGATGCACTGATGTCAGTCATCTGATATTTATACCCAACTTCGGTAATATCATTTTCCCAGGTTCCTTTTTGTTTGTCCGATCGATCGATGCCAAACCAGCGAATTCGTTCTGCTTTATGCACCAACTCGTTATCTTGTAAGATCAACATCCCACCATCACCTGTAGTGATATGTTTAATGGCTTGAAAGGAGAACATGGTGAACTGTGAAATCTCACCTATTTTTTTTCCTTTATACGTAGCGCCTGGTGCATGCGCAGCATCTTCAATTACCGGAATCCCTAATTCTTTAGCGATAGCATGCAACTCATCCATATCGCAAGGCAAACCACCATAGTGCACACAGACGATAGCTTTCGTTTTTTCATTTGCTAATTGACGCACATGCGCTACACTAATGTTTAATGTTTCCGGATCAACATCGGCAAACCGTATGGTAACACCCATATACAAAAATGGAATGTTGGTAGCGGTGCATGTAAATACCGGAACAATAACTTCATCACCCGCTTGAAGTCCGGCTAAAATATAGGCAAGATGTAAGGCATCAGTACCAGAGCCAACGGCAACAGATTTTCCTGAGCCTGCAAATCGCTTAGTAAATTCATTTTCAAACTCTGCCACGCGTGGCCCTTGGCCAATCCATCGCGAATGTAAAACTTTAGTTACCTGTTCAATTGCTTTTTCAGGTACATGCGGATAAAACAACACAATACCTTCCGACTCATGCATCACGGGCAGTTCGTTCAAGGGTTTTTCATGGTGCATAAGTAGAGTCAGTTTTATGTGGCGACAAATTTAATCCAAAAAAAGAAAGCCCCGTATGGAGCTTTCAGTATTTAAAATTTTGATTCGTTAAGATCAATTATTCGGCTGGGGAGTGGTTCTTAAATAAGGTTTTATTCTTGTGTGCCCTTTAGGGAATTTAGCAGCTATGTCTTCATCTTTAACAGCAGCCGTAATAATTACATCCTCACCTTGTTTCCAATTTGCAGGAGTGGCCACACTATACCCGGCAGTTAATTGTAAACTATCTATTACACGAATGATTTCATCGAAATTACGGCCAGTAGATGCCGGATAGGTAATAGTAAGTTTTACTTTTTTATCGGGTGCAATCACAAATACCGATCGCACAGTAAACTTATCACTAACCTGTGGGTGAATCATGTCATACAGGTTCGATACTTTAAAGTCTTGGTCGGCAATAATGGGAAAATTCACTTGTGTTTTTTGTGTCTCATTTATATCACCAATCCATTGCTGATGCGAGCTCACGGAATCGGCACTTAGTGCAACTACTTTCACATTTCTCTTATCAAACTCAGCGCGTAGCTTGGCAACGGCCCCTAATTCGGTTGTACAAACGGGTGTAAAATCAGCCGGGTGCGAAAAAAGAACTCCCCAGCTATTTCCTAACCAATCATGAAATTTGATAACTCCTTCTGAGGTTTCTGCGGTAAAATCGGGTGCAATATCTCCTAATCGTATTGACATAATATAGTGTTAAATGAAGGGCAAATATAACTCTACTAATTTTATATACTAATAGCGGCATCTTAAAACCTTGCTTTTATTACCTCAACCCCAACCCTTCTCCCTGCCTTTGCCGAAACGCCTGCCCGCACAAATTAAACGCAGGCGGGGCTTCGTGCAGGCAGGCAAAAGAGAAGGGCAAGCGGATTTTTTAGCGATGCCAGAAATTATTCTCTGCTGAGGATATTTTCGCGCTTAACAATTTTGGCAAGTGTGCTTTCCGATAAGATTCGCAGTGTTTCGTCACGTACGCCCGCAAAACTATCGCGGATGCCACAGGTCTTTTCGTCTCTACACTCTTCACACGGTTCGTAATAATTAAGAGAAACGCAGGGCAACATCGCAATGGCACCATCCATCAGGCGGATGATTTCCATTAGGTTAACATCTTCCGGATTTTTGTATAAGTAATAACCACCACCCTTTCCTTTTTTGCTATGCAACACTTTTGCATTTCGCAATTCAAGTAAAATGGCTTCTAAAAATTTCTTTGGAATTCGCTGCCTGTCCGCAATCTCCTTTATGTGTACCGGCCCTTGCTGATATCGTTCAGCCAAATAAATTAAGGCATGAATGGCGTATTTACATTTCTTCGAGAGCATAAGTGCTTCAAGATACATTAATTATAAAATGACACAAAAAAACAGGTCGGCATTCCTGTATGCTAAATCAGGATATGGTTTGTGGTCTACCGGTTTTTTTTTGAACTTTGACCCCACATAAAAATATTTCCCTTGGTAGTTTCTAAACCACAAACAAACACGCTTGTTTCCTTCTCACTTTTTCTAATAATCACTTTTGTCGTGCTTACTATGAACATTATTGTGATAGTGAACAAAACCGCGGCTTGGTATAATTATCTAATCTCTTTGTTATTGCTGCCTATTGGGGTATTTGTCGCTTATAAAATTTTTATCCGCTATAAAGTAATTCGGGCAGGTAACAATTCAGTTGAGATCAGTTATCCTGTTATGCGGAAAACCGAAAAACATACCCTTCAATCTATTGTGGCTTGGCGCGAAAACATCGTTAAGACAGGCAAGAACTCAGTCTATAAGCAACTTGAAATTTTATTCGACAACAAAACCCGGCTAAGTATTGGGCAGAAAGAGCACACCGAGTATGTTCGGCTTGTTCAATACTTGCAGCAAAAAATACCCAAGAAGAAGACTGCCGCAGCTTGAGTGGGTTCGATTGGTAAAGTTTTAAAACATTTTTACTTTTGCTGCTCCTCACTCGAATTAATATGCCGAGTTTGTTTTAATGCCCAGGTGGTGAAATTGGTAGACACGCTACTTTGAGGGGGTAGTGCCGCAAGGTGTGCTGGTTCGAATCCAGTTCTGGGCACTCGCTCTAATTCAAGGTTCAAAAATTCAAAATTTTGAACCTTGAATTTTCTAAAAAGAAAGCTTCTCCGAAGCTATCCTTTTTTTAGCATCAAAACCGGAAATGCCAAACTCAGCTTCCCCATGCAATTTTACAACTGTATAGAAAAACAACGTGAAAAACGAAAAAACGGCTAGTAGACAAAACAAGATCATGGTGGTTGCGTTTGTTGTTTACAAAAGTCACTCATTCCAATAAATCATAAATAGCCAACAGCTAATGCAACAAACAGGAGTAATTTCTTTTGCATTTTTGACAAACTTCCACGCTATTAATAGCGAAAACTTGTGTGTATTTGTAAAAAAAATCTATTTAACGCTATAAAAACCCTTTTGTCGTCCTTTTTACAAAATATAATTCTATGATAAAGCGGCTCGCACATGTAATATTTTTTGTTTTATTCACCATTCCCGCATTTTCTCAAACATTAGAAAGTCGCCCAATACCTAATGACTGGTTTTTGCTCGATCCTGAGATGGACAGTGTGCAGGGTGTAAGTGCCGAAAGAGCTTATCAAACAATACTGAAGAATAAACCATCACGCACAGTTATTGTGGCTGTTATCGATTCTGGTGTTGACATAGACCATGAAGATTTGCAAAATATAATCTGGAAAAACGAAGCGGAAATTCCGGATAATGGAATTGATGATGATAAAAACGGCTATATCGATGATGTGCATGGTTGGAATTTTATTGGGGGCGCCAATGGAAATGTGGATGCCGACACCTATGAGTTAACCCGCGAATACATTCGCCTGAAGGCAATTTACGAAAACGTTTCTGAGAACAAGTTGAACAAAAAACAAAAAACTGAGTACGAAAGCTACCTAAAAATAAAGGACAAGTTCACGAAGCTCAAAGCCAAAAATGAACAACAGTACAGACTCTATAATGGACTTTACACAAACATGATTTTCAGTATCGATACGTTGAAATCATTGTTACATGTTGATACCCTAACACCTGAGGCTCTTAAAAATTTTGAAACCAGCGAGCCCGGTTTGCTTTTCGCGAAGGGCTTTCTTTTAAATGTATTTCAAAACATGCAAGAAGGTGAAAGTGTTGATGAATATCTCGCTGAATTGAAAGAAGGTGTCGATTACTATGGCGTGATTGTTAAGTACGGTTACAATGAGGCATTTGACTCCCGTAAAATTGTGGGTGATGATAGTAACAATCCTAATGAGCGATATTATGGCAATAACCAGGTTACAGGTCCGGATGCAACACACGGCACTCATGTAGCTGGTATTATTGCAGCCGATCGTGATAATGATTTGGGGATAAAAGGTATTGCCGACAATGTGAAAATAATGGTGATACGAGCTGTTCCCAATGGCGATGAACGCGACAAGGACATTGCCAATGCCATTTATTATGCGGTTGACAATGGGGCAAACATCGTTAACATGAGCTTTGGTAAATCATTTTCGCCACAAAAAGAAATTGTTGATAAAGCCGTTCGATATGCCGAGAAAAAAGGCGTGCTACTAATTCATGCTGCGGGTAATGACGCTGAAGATATTGATGTAGAAAAAAATTATCCGTCCAGAATTTATGCCGATGGAAAAGAAGCTAAAAACTGGATGGAAATTGGAGCCTCTTCTTCCGGTAAAAATGAAGATCTTGTGGGGAGCTTTTCGAACTATGGTAAAAAATCTGTTTCACTTTTTGCGCCTGGGGTTGGTATTTATTCAACTGTGCCTGGAGATAAATATAAAGATGAAAGTGGAACGAGTATGGCCAGCCCAACCACCGCTGGCGTTGCCGCCTTGCTCATGTCGTATTTTCCTGAGCTTACGGCAGAGCAAGTGAAGAACATTTTAATGAATTCCTCACGTAAATTTGATGGCTTGAAAGTTCAGAAACCGAATGGCGATCGTGTGAACTTTAACCAGTTAAGCATCACTGGCGGTTTGGTAAACGCTTATGAGGCAGCGAAAATGGCAGAAGAGATTAGCAAGCAAAAGCCCTTGAATAAATAAACTCTTTTTAACAGTTATTGTGCGCTAAACAAGCTAACATTTTGGTCAAAAAAAAGCCCTTGAATTTCTTCAAGGGATTTTCAAGATAATCTGAACCTTCTTACTTTGGAAGAACAACGCCATCAATTACATGCACAACACCATTGCTACCTTTCAAATCAGCAACAATAACATACGCAGAGTTACCTGACTCGTCAGTTAATTTTACTTTTTCACCTTCTAAAGAACCAGTCAATTTCCCACCACTTACAGTTTTCAGCACGGCTTTACCATTCCCTGCTTTAATAGCTGCTACTACTGCAGCGGCATCCAAATTTCCGCTTACGACATGGTAGGTTAAAATCTTCGCCAATTGAGCTTTGTTTTCAGGCTTCAACAAAGTGGTTACAGTTCCTGCTGGCAACTTATCAAACGCTGCATTGGTTGGGGCGAAAACTGTGAAGGGGCCTTTACCTTTCAATGCAGTTACCAAATCAGCGGCCTTTATAGCAGCTACCAACGTTGTGTGATCTTTTGATCCAATAGCGATATCCACAACGTCTTTCGTTTGGCAGAACGCTACTGATGATGCGAGAGAGAACAGAATGACAAATAATTTTTTCATAATTTTTAATTTTATTTTAGTCTTTGGCCAAAGAACAATGCGCTTGCGTTTTTGTTTCTCTTTTCACAAAAAATAAATACATAATAAGAAAGCAGATTAACTGAACATTAACAATACTTATGGCGTTGCCATTCTCCTTTATAAAGAAAGGATGGCTGAAGTTCCAGTGTTACGCTTATGTGGCGTTAAATTACACGAAAGATAATGTAACACTCATCCCAATATCCTGTTAGGTTACTATAACTTAAATAATAAAAACATGAAGAACATTGTAGAGATTGCTTCAGGCAATGAAGATTTTAGTACTCTAGTGGCAGCAGTTGTAGCAGCTGGTTTAGCGGAAACACTTAGCAGTAAAGGACCATTTACTGTATTTGCTCCCACTAATGAAGCTTTTGCTAAACTTCCTGCAGGAACTGTTGAAGAATTGGTAAAGCCCGAGAACAAAGAAAAGCTGGCCGCTATTTTAACTTACCACGTGGTATCGGGAAAAGTAATGTCAACTGATTTATCGAACGGACAACAAGCGGCAACAGTTAATGGACAAGAAATAACAATCTCTATTGATGGTGGCGTAAAAGTTGATGGTGCTAATGTAGTAACAGCCGATCTTGAAGCATCGAATGGCGTAATCCATGTGATTGATTCCGTAATCATGCCGAAGTAATAGTAATCAATCCAATTAGACCGTGCAGTAAGATTGAATCATTACTGCGCGGTTTTTTAATTGAAGATAATCTGAACTTTTAAAATTTCAACGCCTCTGCAGCAGTCTCCAAACCAGCTTATTAAAATCGTTACCTATTGCAACTTTGTTGCAGTTTTAGAAAAAACGTGTGCGAGTGCTGCTCTAACTTTAGATCGTTTGTGCTAAAAAAGAAAAGCACCAGGTTTAGGTGCTTTGATGACATTTTGTGGCCCCGCTGGGATTCGAACCCAGGACCCATACATTAAAAGTGTATTGCTCTACCAGCTGAGCTACGAGACCTTTCTATTCTCTCTATTAGCGAATTTGCTGCTTTAAACAGCTTTTCCGTAATTGAGGTCGCAAAGGTAGCAGGATATGAAAAATATACAAACCCACTTTTTAAAAATTCTTCTGATAAGTGGAGTCGTTTTTTCGGGTGTGATTGCCCATGCAGAATATGTTCCTGCACAGCTAAGCAAAGGCGATTCTTTGTTCGCCAAAAAACAATACACCCAATCTTTTGAGCTATATCAAATTTTGTATCAAAGTGGTCGCTATACTCCGGGTATGTTATTGAAAATGGCTTACATACAAGAAGGCCTCGGCCGCATTAGTCAATCAATCTATTATCTGCAACTGTATTATAAAGCAACAAACGATGAGCAGGCCTTAAGCAAAATTGAAGAGCTGGCCACCAACCATAAGTTGGAGGGCTACACACCCTCATTTGAGGATGTGTTTAGAAATGCACTGCAAAAATATCAGCTACCAATGGGTGTCGCCCTTCTGTCGGTGGGTTTATTATTTGTTGCCTTGATGATTTATCAAAAAAGAAAACAACAAAACCCTATAGGAGCCGGTGTTGCCACAGTGCTTATGGCCATTCTTTTATTTGTTCTTGTAAATTTATTTTCAGATACTAACGAAGGAATTGTTTCTGATAATCAAACTTATTTAATGAGTGGCCCTTCTGCGGGCTCATCTGTAATTGCCATCATTAGCGAGGGTCATCAACTGAAAATAAAAGATCAGAAAGATGTTTGGCTAAAGGTTGAGTGGCACGACAAAAGCGTTTACGTGAAGGAAGATAAATTGCTTCGCTCAACGTTATAGACTATCTATTTCTACAATTAGTTAGTTGTCCAAAAAATAATACGCCAGTATTTAAAAACTAATAGCGCAAAGAAAGCGGACCTTTGTATTGGCGATTGTTGTATTGAATGTGATAGTAGTAAACCCCGGCTGCATGATTATTTCCGCTCCACTTAAAGTCGCGATCCTTACTTTCAAAAACCAACTCCCCCCAGCGATTAACAACCGTTATCTTCTCAAAAACACCGGTACAATTATTCGGTGGCAATAGATTCACCAACACTCCACTTTCATCTAACTTAAGCATGGTGAAATAATCATTTACTTCATCATCATTGGGTGTAAATACGTTGGGTGGAAGGAATTCGAGAGCTCCAGCGTCAACGTCCTTAATGTTTACTATCACGGCTACCGTATCTCCTTTGGCAGAATAACAACGATCGTCTGCTAGTCTAAACTTAAACGCATAAGAGTTTTCATAAACACCATCCCTAAAAATCGAACAATCGGGCTGCCAGGTAAACGTTGTCTCTACCCTACCCCTGCCTTCCACGGGAGTAAATACATAGCCTTCTGGCTTCACTTTACCTGTAGCTTCAATCAGCGTAAGCGAAAGCATATCCTTATCGGGAGTTACATCACCATCAATTCCGGTTAGCAAAAATTGTATCGGTTCACCAAGAATAAAATCGACTGCTTTGTTATTGACCACATTGGTTCCTTGCTGCATGGTTAACTGCGGTGGAGCATTTAAAGGTGGAAGGATAATAACTTGAACATCCACGGTGTCAGCCTTATAGAACCTACATTTATTTGCGTTATCAACTACAATGAACTGAAATGTAAATTTACTTTTCTTATTCAGGTTAACTTTACTGCATTGAATGTCCCACTGAAAGCGTGAAGTCACTGTGCCATTACCTGACACCAACGGAAACGTAATTCCTAACAGATCAAGTGAGTCGCGTTGTTTAATATCTAACACGAGCAAATCGTTATCAATCAAGTCCGCGCCTGTTACATTAAATGCAAGTGTTTCGTTAATTCTACGCTGCAAGTTAAGTACTCTTCGCTCGTGCGGATCTGCTGTCAGATCAGTATCAATAAATGGATCGGCATTGCCAGGCAGTTTTACCGAAAACCGAAATATGCGTGTGACCGGATCACCAAAATTGCAAAGGTCATTATCATTGGCAATAATTTTTACTTCGAAGTTAGTTCGGTTAGTGAAGTTATAAATATTACAAAAAGCATCAAAACGAATTTTGCCTTTCACCAATCCATTTACCCGAGGTTCATCAAACGTAACTTTAATACCTGCATCGGCTAATAAAAAACCATCGGTAGTAACTGCCATAATCAATTCATCGCCATCATCATCTCGAACTTCAAATTCCTTTTCAAAAAAATCACCTTCATTCAATTGCACAATGGAAAGCTCCTGAATGGGATCAACAAAGTATGGCTTTGTGTTTGTGGGTGGTTGAATGTTAACGGCTATCTTCAATGTGTCGCTTAATGGCAAACTGCACGCATCATCAAAGGCAATGATACCAATCTGGTAAGGACCGCCCTCAATAAAGGGACACTGCGGAAAGCAGATCGTAAAATCCTTTGTGCTCCCATTTAGCAAAGTAGCCGAAGTAACAGCGGGAAGAATTTCGTTGATATTCTTTTTAAAATTAAGCGCCACTACCCGGATAGAAATATTCTCGCTGAAGTTAGCTTCGATTTTACTGGCATCCGGATCAGACACCTGCACCTGAATACATCGATCGGTATCAGTCACGGTATTGCTAAAACTGACCGACATGTTGTCGTTATAAGTATAGGCCGCCTCTATTAATTTTTTACCAACTATTTTTGGCGGTTCGGCTTGCGGGCAAGCGTCAACCACCAGCATCTGAAAGTCGCGCCTGCTCTCGCCAATTTTTTCGCCATCCCGGAATTCATCAATCTTAACAGCGAATACAAAAAGACCTTGCGTTGTTGGCGTAGCTGTAAGCAAGCCATCTTTGCTAATCTTTAAATCAGGCTGACCATTAATAATTTTATTAAGCCCGTAGCCAAGGCGCCATTGAACCTCAGGGAAAGGCCCGGCCGAGGGTGCGGGAAGGGCAACAGCGGCAGTTGTGTTTAATGGTGTGACTAAGGTATAAACCAACGAATCATCGTCATCATCAACTCCGGCAAAATCGACATAGTATGGGCGAAACGGACACGCAAAATCATTGAGTGGCGGAAAGAGGCGCGGTGATGAATTGAGAAAAGGCTGACCATTCTTTACAACGGGTGGAAACTCAAGATAAAAAGTTTGACCCGCAGAAATGTTGGCACCTTGTGGCACTTGACTAAAGATGTTAGTGATCGTGTAGTTGCGGCAGCAGCGCTCCCACACCACAAAATATCCCTGCGGATCACTGTAATTTTCTGGCGAAAGTGAAACGGTTGTGGTATAGATTAATTTAGAAGTTATCAATTCACCACTCGAACATTCAGGTTGAGTATAAGGTACATTAGACTCGTTGCTTAGAGGCATGAATACCGAGCCCATAAACGCTTTATCTCTTTTTCTATATATGGTAACTGTTACATTTGGGTCTTTTGCTCCAATAGAACCATTAATTTGATCAAAATAAAGAATCAAATTAAGCCGATAAGTGCTACCCGAAACATGGACTAACTCAAACTCGCCACCAACAATATGCGAAGCAACAAGCGGGAATGAAATTAGCAGAAGAAGAGTTAATAAAAATCGTTTCATCACAGGCAACCGAGCGCGAAATATAACCAATTCAAATCACAGCATGAAACCCCCCCATATTTCAGTAATTTCGCAACTCGTGAAATGTATTTAAATGAGAAAAGGCGATTTATTAGATAATGTTGAAATAGAGACCATGGCAGCCGAAGGCAAGTGCCTTGCTAAGGTAGATGGACTTGTCTTGTTTCTTAAAGGTGGCGCTCCGGGCGATATTGTGCAGGCTAAGCTAACTAAAATCAAAAGCAATTTCCTTGAGGGCACTGTCACCGCTATCCAAAAATCTTCACCACTCCGCACAGAGCCTTTTTGCGAACACTTTGGCACATGCGGAGGTTGCTCGTGGCAACACATTAATTATGAAACACAATTAAAATATAAGCAACAACAAGTTATTGACAATCTTGAACGCTTGGGCGGATTAACGTTACCCATTATTACTCCCATACTCGGATCTAAAAAAATAAATTACTACCGCAATAAGCTCGATTACACCTTTACATCCAATCGCTGGCTTACAAAAGAAGAACTTGATCGTGCCATTGAAGAAAGTCGTTTCGAAGTGGGACTAGGCTATCACATTCCTAAAATGTTTGATCGCGTGTTTGATGTAGGTAATTGTTATTTACAACCTGATCCTTCAAATGCTATTCGGTTGCTGGCAAAAAAAACAGCCGTTGAAAACAAAATTCCTTTTTTTGACTTACGCAGACAAGTCGGATTTCTGCGCACACTCACCATCCGCTCATCGAGTACGGGCGAAGTGATGATTATTTTGCAAGTGACAGCTGATGAAATAAAGTGGACCGAAAAAATGCTGAAGACATTAACGGATGCATTTCCACAGATCACTTCAGCTAACTACATCATCAACAACAAAAAGAACGACACCTTTGCTGATCTGGATGTAGTCTGCTGGAAAGGCAAGTCATACATAACCGAACAAATGGAGAAACCCGATAGAAGTGGCCTGCTTCAGTTTCGTGTTGGGCCTAAATCATTTTACCAAACCAATTCCGATCAGGCACATGAATTATATAAAGTTGCCTGGCAAATGGCCGACTTAAAAGGGGACGAACATGTGTATGATTTATATACCGGTACAGGCACTATCGCCAACTTTATAGCCGGCCATGCAAAAAAAGTAATTGGTCTTGAATATGTAGCAGCAGCCATTGATGATGCTAAAGTCAATTCGAAAATAAATGGTATTACCAACACCAACTTTTATGCAGGCGACATGAAAGATTTATTAACCGATGATTTTCTTTCGCAGCATGGAAAGCCCGATACCATAATAACCGATCCGCCACGTGCCGGCATGCACGAAGATGTAACCCGCATGTTATTAAAAGCTGCTCCCAATCGAATTGTGTATGTAAGTTGTAATGCCGCTACTCAGGCGCGCGACTTAAAAATACTCGCTGAAAAATATGACATCACCGCAGTGCAAGCGGTTGATATGTTCCCGCAAACAACCCATGTTGAAAATGTTGCGCGGTTGGATTTGAAAAAATAATACTGTCTTTTTCCATCCTAATTGATGATTTAGTAAAAATACTAAATATTTTAGTATTATTGCTCCTATATGTCTGAAAGGAGTATTATTCACATGGATTTGGATGCATTTTTTGTATCGGTAGAACGTACAAAAAGCAAAAAACTAAACGGCATCCCTTTAATAATAGGCGGCAGTAACAGACGCGGGGTGGTGGCGGCTTGTAGTTACGAGGCTCGCAAATTTGGGGTGCACTCGGCCATGCCCATGTATCTGGCCATGCAACTCTGCCCCGATGCCAAAGTGATTTCGGGCGACATGGAAGCTTATAGTCAGTTCTCCCATCTCGTTACCGAAGTAATTGCCGAAAAAGCTCCCGCTTTCGAAAAAGCTTCCATCGATGAATTTTACATTGATGCTACGGGCATGGATCGCTTCTTCGGCACGTTCAAGTGGGCCATTGAATTACAAAAGAAAATTGAGAAGGAAAGTAAGTTGCCTATCTCCATGGCGCTGTCGGTAAACAAGTTGGTCTCCAAGGTGGCTACAGCCGAATTTAAACCTAACGCACAAAAACAAATTGTTGCCGGTGATGAAAAGAATTTCCTAGGTCCGTTGGCAATTGATAAAATTCCCATGGTAGGCAAACAGACAGCTTCCTTTCTATATGATATGGGTGTGCGCACGGTAGCTACCTTACGGGAAATGCCGCAGCAATTTTTAATCAGTGCTTTTGGTAAGAATGGTATTAGTCTTTGGAACAAAGCACATGGTATTGACAATTCTCCGATAGTATCGTACAGCGAACAAAAATCCATTTCTACTGAATCTACTTTTGAACAAGATACTATTGATGTAAAGCGATTAAAGTCAATTCTGATTGCTATGGTAGAAAAAGTAGCTTTTCAATTACGCGAACAAAAAAAACTGACCGCATGCATTGCTGTAAAAATACGCTACTCAAACTTTGATACTGAGAGCAAGCAGATCCATATCCCTTATACTTCTTCCGACCATACTATTCTGGGTGTGGTTCAGGAATTATTTGACAAACTCTATAATCGAAGAATGTTAATCCGTCTGGTGGGCGTACGCTTGAGCAGCCTCGTGCATGGCAATCATCAGATCAGTTTGTTTGATGATACGGTGGAAGACATCCATCTCTATGAGGCCATGGATTTTATTAAACACAAACATGGAATGGAGAAATTAATTCGCGCTACTACGCTTGATGTAAACAAGCGAGTGCGCATGGAGATGAATATGTTTAAAGGAAAGATCTCAAAGAATTCGATAAACTAATCGTCTCGGTCTGTGAGGACACAGACCGAGGTAAAAGAATTTAATCACATTTAACATCATGAAAAACTTTCCTATCAACCACTACTTCTTCACGATCACTCCCTCGCCACTCATTCAGGTTTTTGTTTCTAATTTGAAAAAACAAGTGCGGAGTATTATTGGTCATGAGTTTCAAAATGAATTTTCCAAGACTCATATATCACTTTTCCAATACAGCGAACATCATACGGATGACATTCTATATGATGCTGATTGGCTGATACCAGCATTACTACCATTAGATATATTTGTAAATGGGTTAGGCATATTTAAACATGGCACCAACAAAACAATCTATCTTCAAATAGAATATAAAACTCCTATTGCTGATCTGGCAAAGGCATTGGGTGGTAAAGACATAACACCTCATATAACGATTGCCAGAAATCTAGCTGCTGATGATTTCGATAAAGCATGGAGACACTTGCAACGTGTTTCCTACAGTAATCATTTCCGCTGCAACAACGTTACGGTGCTGAAGCGAGAACACCATAAATGGAATAGGTATCTGGAATTGCCTTTATCTCATCGTAGCTCACCTCGGTCTGTGTCCTCACAGACCGAACAACTATTCAAAACTCCATTCCCTCGGTCTGTGTCCCCACAGACCGAAACTACCGCAAAATCTTAATTGTGAATGATCTTAGTCTCCTCATAAATAAATTAAAAACAATGATCTCCCTTAACGAAATGAAATATGGAGTTCGCAGCTCAAGATTAATTTTAAACGAAGTCTATTTCTGGACAGATACCGTCAAACACTGGAATAAACTTTTAGAAGAAGACAGTTTTAAAAATATAATCATCGACTGCTGGCGTAATCTGATTGATCGCAATAAGATCCGGATTTATGGAACAAAAGTTAGAATACATTCATCTCAATCCATTACAGGAACAATGGAATTTAGCGAGTAGACCAGAGGCATATAAATGGTCTTCAGCTAAATTTTATGAAAGTGGCTTTGATGAGTTTGCAATCTTAACCGACTATAGAGAAAAATTTTGATTTTTCGGTCTGTGAGGACACAGGCCGAGGTTGGTGATGAGAAGCGCAGCCTTAGAATTAAGTGAAAATGCGTTTAAATATTTAACTTAGGCTACGATGACAAAATGGATGTTAAAAAAAATGAGATTTCCTAAAAGAAGAGCGTATCGTCATCAATATCAAAACATGCTTTTGCCGCGTAAAAATTATAAGACATAGGAATATCGATTGTAGCAGAACACTGATTTATCCACAAACAAAATCTTTATGAACGCATTAACCATTCTACAAGAAAAATTTGGGTACGCTTCCTTTCGATTAGAGCAGGAGAATATTATTAATGCCGTACTTCAAAAAAAAGATACGTTTGTGCTTATGCCTACGGGCGGGGGTAAGTCATTATGCTATCAGATTCCCGCATTGTTATTTGACGGACTCACCATAGTCATCTCTCCGCTCATTGCATTGATGAAAGATCAGGTGGATGCATTGCGTATCAATGGCATTGAAGCTGATTATTTAAACTCTACACAAAGCAGCGACCAACAAAAAGATATTTTAAGCAGGGTAAGATCAAAACATGTAAAGCTATTATACCTCGCACCGGAAAGCATATTCCTCAAACAACTTCCAACATTCCATGTCAGCTTCATTGCTATTGATGAAGCGCACTGTATCTCGCATTGGGGGCACGACTTTCGACCGGAATATTTGATGCTGGCGCAATTGAAAAGTAGTATGCCGCATGTGCCCGTTATTGCACTCACCGCTACTGCTGATCGCCTCACGCAAAAAGACATTCTTGAAAAATTAGAGCTTAACAATCCGGTTACGTTCATCTCGAGTTTCAATCGTTCTAATATTCGCTATACGATAGAGCCAAAGCGTAGTAGCTTTGAAAAGCTGCTTAACTTTCTTGAAAAACGAAAAGATGAAGCTGGTATTATTTATTGTTTATCACGTGCATCCGTAGACAAGCTTGCGCTGGATCTTAAAGAAGAAGGGTATGAAGTGCTTCCTTATCACGCAGGGTTAGAGAAAAATATTCGTTCGAAACATCAGGAAATGTTTTTACGTGATGAAGTGAAGATAATCGTTGCTACAGTTGCGTTTGGCATGGGCATTGATAAATCCAACGTGCGCTACGTGGTGCACATGGATCTTCCTAAAAATATAGAAGGCTACTATCAGGAAACAGGCCGCGCGGGCCGCGATGGGTTGAACAGTGAGGCATTGCTATTTTACTCGTATGCGGACGTGAGTAAACTAAAAGGATTTGTTGCGATTGATGACAATCCAGAACAAACTAAAATAACCTTGCGCAAGCTGGATCAGATGGCTGAGTATGGCGATCTCACCACATGCCGGAGAAAATATTTGTTGAACTACTTTGATGAGACAGCGGAGAATTATTGTGGTAATTGTGACATCTGCCTTACACGAACAGAAGCGGCTGATGCTACCGTACTTGCTCAGAAAGTACTTTCAGCGGTAACGCGACTTGAGGAACGATTTGGCGCTGGATATGTCATTGATTTTTTACGCGGATCGCAGGCTGCAAAAATTCAGGAGCGACATAAAGAATTAAAAACTTTTGGTATTGGTGCCGATGTAAGTAAGGAAGAATGGAGCAATGTCATTCGCGATCTTCTCGCACAAGGTTATCTCGCAAAAGCAGAAGGTATGTATCCGATTTTACAATTAACGAGCACCAGCCCACACGTGTTGAAAGGCACTGTGAAAGTGATAATTGCGCGCACAAAAGAAAAGATTGAAGCAGAAGTACAAAAGGCAGATCATGAAGAAGCACTCTTCGTTCGATTGAAAGATGCGCGGAGAAAAATAGCAGGGAATGAAAATGTGCCGGCTTATATTGTGCTTTCCGATGCCACGTTGATGGAACTCGCTACATATCTTCCGCATAACAAAGATGAGTTTAGAAAAATATCTGGCTTTGGCGAGGTGAAGATTGAAAAATATGGCAAGTACTTTTGGGATGTAGTGGCAGATTATTGCAGAGAGCGCCAACTCACTTCACGCATTCATCTTAAAACGCCAAAGCGAATTCGCAAGGAAAGACCAGAGCGTGAAACCGACACTAAACAACAGAGCTTCGACCTGTTTGTGGCCGGAAACTCGATGGAAAGAATTGCAGAGTTGCGCGGTATGAGCCAGACTACAATAGAAGGACATCTTGCTTTTTATGTGCAACAAGGAAGATTCAAAATCGATCAGTTCATGGATACTTCAAAAATTCCAGCAATCAAGCAGGCCATGGAGCAATCGAACGCGAAATTATTGGCTCCAATAAAAGCAATCTTAGGCGATAATTATAGCTACGGAGAAGTTCGCCTGGCGATGGCACATCTGGAATTCTTGGCACATCATAATTAGAGCATCATCAAATTCCCTTCATGTACCTCAATTGTCACACTGGCTTTAGTTTTAAACACGGCACATTGCCTGTTAAAACTCTTTTTGAAGAAGCCAAACGATGTGGCATTCATAAACTCGTGGTTACTGAAATTAACAATGTTTCTTCTTATCTGGATATGCTTCGGATATGCGATGAAAACAAGCCTTGCGAAAATGGACTCACCAAATATGGAACTCTTGCCTATCAACTCGATGTTGCCGTAGGCGTTGAATTCAGAAATGATAGTGATCTTCTCTATGTTATTATAGCCAGAAACAATCTCGGATTCGAGGCCATCAACCGTTTTTTATCATACCATAATCGCGAAGCAAAAAAATTTCCTGAACGCGCACCTGAACTGGATCAGACGTTCATTATTTATCCTTTTGGGAAAATACAGCCTGATCAATTAAAAGCATCCGAACACATTGGCGTGAGCAGGCACGATTTAATGTCATTTTCTGTTCATCCACAACGCGAAGAGTATGAATATAAATTCGTATTGCTTCATCCCGTTACTCTTCTGCCTCCCGAAAATAAAAAAGGCAAACTCATTTATCGGGATTTCAACGTCCATCGGCTTCTTCGCTGTATTGCTCATAACACCTTACTCAGCAAACTTCCTGAACACCACCAGGCATACAAGGAAGAATTTATGTTGCCTGAAGAAGAGTTGGAAAAAATATTTGAAAATTTTCCCGAACTGATTATTAACGCACAATCACTGGTGAATCAATGTTTCATTGAGTGTAAACAAGGCGAAGACAAGAACAAAAAGTTTTTTACCTCTGGCCCGGCAGAAGATATGAAGTATCTGCGATCTGTCACAACTCAAGGCTACGTAAAACGATACGGTCATGACAAGGCAGTATGGCAATCGCACATTGAAAAAGAATTTCGCATAATCGCTCAGAAAGGATTTACTGCTTATTACCTAATTGCTTATGATCTTATCCGCTTTGCAAAAAAAAATAATTATGATTTTGTGGGGCGTGGTAGCGGAGCTAACAGCACAGTGGCGTATTGCCTTGGCATCACCAATGTGGATCCCATCGAATTAGATTTATACTTCGAGCGCTTTTTAAATGAAGAGCGAGTTACGCCACCTGATTTCGATATTGATTTTTCGTGGGATAATCGCGATGCCATTTACGAATATCTTTTTACTAAGTATGGCTACGATCATGTTTGTTTACTGGGCACTCATGTAACCTATCAGGGTAAGTCTATCATTCGCGAGTTGGGTAAAGTATTTGGTTTGCCTAAAGAAGAAATTGATATTCTAGTAGAGGGAAGGAAAAAAGAAATTGAACGCGACCACATTGCAAAAAAAATAATTGGCTATGCCAACTACATTGTAAGTAAAGAACTATCCGCCAATATCTCCATACATGCTGGCGGAGTGCTCATTACAGAGAAATCCATTTACGCCTACACCGCCACTGAACTGCCGCCCAAAGGATTACCAGTCTCTCAATTTGAAATGCATGCTGCCGAAGATTTTGGTATTTATAAATTTGATATTCTCAGCCAGCGTGGACTTGGTCATATAAAAGAAACGGTTAAGCATGTAAAACGGAATAAAGGAATTGATATTGATGTGCATCAATTCAAAAAATTTAAACAAGATGAAAAAATTAAAGATCTCATGCGCAACAGCAAAGCCATGGGATGTTTTTATGTGGAGTCGCCCGCCATGCGCATGCTGTTACAAAAATTACGATGTGATGATTATCTAACGTTAGTAGCCGCCAGTTCTATTATTCGTCCTGGCGTAGCCAGCTCCGGTATGATGAAAGCGTACATCGAACGATTTCACATGACTCAAAATGGAATTAAATACGAATCCATTCATCCGATTATGGATAAACTGATGGCAGATACTTATGGGGTGATGGTGTATCAGGAGGATGTGATTAAAATAGCACATCACTTTGGTGGGCTCACCTTAACAGAAGCCGATGTTCTTCGCAGGGGTATGTCGGGAAAATACCGATCACGTGCAGAGTTTCAGAAGGTGCGTGATAAATTTTTTGAAAATTGCAAGGAAAAAGAATACCCTCAACCAATAACCGATCGGGTTTGGTTTGAGATCGAAAGCTTTGCCGGCTACTCTTTTGCCAAAGGTCACTCAGCCAGTTACGCAGTGGAGAGTTATCAGAGTTTATTTTTAAAGGCTCACTATCCATTGGAGTTTATGGTGGGTGTAATCAACAACTTTGGTGGATTTTATAGAACTGAGTTTTATTTTCATGAAGCGCGTATGAATGGTGCCAACATTAAAGCTCCCTGCGTAAACCATAGTGAACACCTCACAACTATTTATGATGATACTATTTACATTGGTTTCATTCATCTCAAAAGTCTGGAAACTAAAATAGCACAACTCATTCCACTTGAGCGACAAAAACATGGCGCGTATAAAAGTTTAGATAGTTTTTTAAGACGCATTCCAAACATTGGGTTAGAGCAACTTCGCATCCTTATCCGGCTAGGTTCTTTTCGCTTCACTGGAAGAACCAAACAACAACTTTTATGGGAGTCGATGCTATTTTTAAGTAAAGCAAGAGCCAAACCCAGCACTACCGTGGAATTATTTGATACGGAGCCCAAAGAATTTCCGCTACCGGAATTAAAAAGAAATGTATTAGAAGATGCCTTTGATGAAATTGAACTACTCGGCTTTCCACTTTGCAATCCATTTGATCTTTTGGCTACTACCGATTTTGGCGATGTAACAGCGAAAAATCTTTCTGAAAAGAAAGGTGAACAAGTTCATATTGTTGGCTACATCGTTACCACCAAAGATGCTTCCACCATGAAAACGAAAGAGCATATGGCTTTTGGTACTTTCTACGATGTGCAGGGCGAAGTCTTTGACACCGTACATTTTCCAAACTCGGCTCGTAAGTTTCCATTTCGCGGCCGCGGCTTTTATCGACTCAAAGGAAAAGTAATTGAAGACTTTGGCGTGTATTCTCTTGATGTACATTGGATGGATAAACTACCGATGGTTAGTAAGCGGGCAGATGATGCTTTCGCAGAAGTAGTAACGCCTGCACACACAAGTCACTTAACTTAACCCTCGGTGTGCGTCCTCACAGACCGAAACATCGAATAAAATAACGGATGGTCTGTGTGGACACAGACCATGGGGCAGGGCAAAAAAATCTCTTCTACAAACTATCACTATTTGATTTTGCTATCTGCTAAACTAAATTCTACTTTCGCTTTTCAAATTAGATTCTATCAGCCAGTCGATCGACTTTGCACCAATACTATGGACTATCGACTAAATACTATGTACTAACCTATGCGTCAGCAATTACTAAGCGAAGGAGCCAGTGAACTCAGCTACGAAATCCGTGAGATCGTAAAGAAGGCTGAGCAAATAAAAAATCTTGGCAACGAAATCTATTGGGAAAATATTGGCGACCCCATTCAAAAAAATCATCAACTGCCGGAATGGATCAAACAAATCATTGCCGACTTAGTGATGCAAAACGATACGTATAGCTATTGTCCAAGCAAAGGAATTTTAGACACCCGAAAATTTCTGGCAGAGCAAACTAATCAACTAAAAGGAGCTCAAATCACACCTGACGACATTTGTTTCTTCAATGGCCTTGGTGATGCTATTGCAAAAGTCTATCAATACATAACGCTTACTTCAAGGGTCATTGGTCCATCACCAGCTTATTCCACACACTCAAGTGCTGAGGCTGCTCATGCTGGTAACGAACCCCTTACTTATAAACTCGATCCCGATAACAAATGGTATCCTGATCTTGATGATCTTTATAATAAGGTAAAATACAATCCTAACGTAGTAGGCATTCTGATTATCAACCCGGATAACCCTACCGGCATGGTCTATCCTTATGAAACACTAAAGCGCATTGTTGAAATCGCGAAAGAGTTTAAACTCTTTTTGATCTGTGATGAAATCTATATCAACATAACCTACAATGGAGTTCGGGCTTATTCCTTAGCCGAAGTGATTGATGATGTGCCAGGTATTTCCATGAAAGGAATTTCCAAAGAACTACCCTGGCCGGGTGCCCGTTGTGGTTGGATGGAATACTACAACCGGGATAAGGATCCAGACTTCAATAGATTCTGTCAGGCATTGGATAATGCTAAAATGATTGAAGTGTGTTCAACCAAACTTCCGCAGTTGGCGATTCCAAAAATTTTAGGCGATCCTCGGTTTAAAACTTATCGTGAAGAAACCAATCGCAATATTGGTAAGCGCAGTAAGATGATTGCCGATATTTTAGGCACAGTGCCTGAACTAACCTTCAACGAAACGTTTGGTGCATTTTATAATACAATCATCTTTCGCGAAGGAACATTAAAGCCCAGACAGAAAATGAACATTGCCGATTCTCGTATCAGAACCATGGTAGAACAATGGGTAGATCAAGACATTCCCTATGATAAAAGGTTTGTATATTATCTTTTAGGTGCCAAAGGAATTTGTGTGGTACCTATCTCCTCTTTCTGTTCAGAGTTACAGGGGTTCCGTGTAACTTTACTGGAAGAAAACGAAGAGACTTTAGTGAACACATTCACATCCATTCGTGATGGAATTGTTGAGTACCTCGCTTCATAACTCTTACCTAACATTCGTTAAATGAGACACTTAAAAAACTTTTCCGTTGTTTTCGTTGAATGTCATTACAAAATTGTCCAAACTTGTATCAGCACAGAGATTATTAAGTGAAATGAATCAAACGAATCAAGATATAAACAACAGGAACCTGATCAATTCGATCAGTGGGCTTGTGCTTAGTGTCATTATTCTCCGAAAACCGGGGCTGTGACGATATTGTTAAAACGAATTGTCAACCGCCCCAAGAAATTGGGGCGGTTTTATTTTATAGTAACTACTGCAAACTAACGATTGTTCTAATTTAGCTATGTATTACAACGAAAACACTGTTCTTTTCCTTGATGGAAAGTTTGTAAAGGCAAAAGATGCTACCACCGATTTATTTAGCCAAACCATGCATTATGGGTATGGAACGTTTGAAGGCATCCGTGCTTATCAAACTGTTAATGGTGTAAAAATATTTAAGGCCTACGAGCACTTCGAAAGGCTGAAAAGAAGCTGCGAGCTAGTTGATATTCCATTTCAGTATGATGTTGAAGAACTTACTCAGATTTCCTACCAGGTTTTAAAAAGAAATAACCTGAAGGATGCTTATATAAGACCCTTGGTTTATTGTGGACCGAACATGTCTTTATCGGCACCTAAAAGTGTGTCGTTGATGATTGCTGCATGGGAATGGGAAAGTTATTTTGACAACCCCGCCTTGCGTGTTTGTGTTTCTTCTATTCAGCGCCCAAATCCAAAATCTCTAAAAGTAGAGGCCAAAGTTTGCGGTCACTACATAAATTCTATCATGGCAACTAATGAAGCTAAGCATCGTGGATTCGATGAAGCATTGATGCTTGACATGAATGGTTTTGTAGCAGAAGGACCAGGCGCCAATTTCTTTTTTGAGAAAGATGGAGTTCTATATACTCCTCCTCTTGGAAATATCTTGCCTGGTATCACGCGCCAAACGGTTTTAGAAATTTGCAAGGAGATGGACATGCCTGTTGAAGAAAAATATTTCACACCTGAAGAATTATTTGAAGCAGACAGCGCTTTTTTCTGTGGCACCGCTGCTGAAATAGTTAGCATTGAATCGGTAGAAGGTCAACCAATGAGCAAACCTTGGAAAACTTCTATGGGTGCTGTGGTACAAGAGGCGTATAAATGTATTGTATTAGATAAGAGTTACTCGTATGTAATAGTATAAAATTGCTGCAGGCTTCAAGCTACAGGCAGAATAGCCTGTGGCTTTCAGCTTGTGGCTTGTAGCCAGAAACAAAATGGAACTAAATAGATACAGCAAGACTATAACCCAAGATCCAACGCTACCTGCATCACAGGCAATGTTATATGCAATTGGATTAACGGAACAAGACTTAGCGAAAGCACAAGTTGGTGTAGCCAGCACGGGCTATGATGGCAATCCTTGCAATATGCATTTAAATGATCTTGCCAAAGAAGTGAAGCAATCCGTTTGGGATCAAGACTTAGTTGGTTTGATTTTTAATACCATTGGTGTTAGCGATGGTATTGCAAACGGAACCGAAGGCATGCGGTACTCGCTGGTGAGTCGTGAGGTGATTGCAGACTCGATTGAAACCGTCTGTGGCGCACAACATTATGATGGGTTGATTGCCATTGTTGGCTGCGATAAAAATATGCCAGGTTCGCTCATCGCGATGGGACGATTAAATCGCCCAGCGATCATGGTGTATGGAGGCACGATTGCCGGAGGGCATTACAAAGGCAAAGAGTTGAACATCATTTCTGCATTTGAAGCATTAGGAGAAAAAATTCAAGGCAAACTTTCCGAAGAGGATTTCAAAGGCATCATTCAAAATTCTTGTCCGGGTGCGGGCGCATGTGGTGGCATGTACACTGCCAACACGATGGCTTCTGCTATTGAGGCATTGGGAATGGCGCTACCATATTCATCATCCAATCCGGCACTCAGCAAAGAAAAATCAGCCGAGTGCGTTGAAGCAGGAAAGGCAATGCGCTTGTTATTGGAAAAAGATTTGAAGCCGCGGGATATCATGACATTCAAGGCATTTGAAAATGCCATTACGATTGTAATGATCTTGGGCGGCTCGACCAACGCGGTATTGCATTTAATTGCGATGGCAAAAAGTGTGAGCATCAAAATTACGCAAGAAGATTTTCAACGCATCTCTGATAAAACTCCGCTCATCGCAGATTTAAAACCCAGCGGAAAATATTTGATGGAGGCACTACACAAAGTTGGCGGTGTACCATCGGTGATGAAATATTTGGTGCAGAAAGGATTGATGCATGGCGATTGCATGACTGTAACAGGAAAAACAATCGCTGAAAATGTTGCCATTGCTAAAGACCTCGACTTCGAAAAACAAGATGTAATTGTGCCCGTTGAGAAGCCTCTGAAGAAAACTGGCCACATCCAAATTTTGTACGGAAACCTAGCGGAGAAAGGATCGGTCGCGAAAATCACCGGCAAAGAGGGAGAGAAATTCAAAGGGCCGGCTTGTGTATTCAATGGAGAGTTTGAAGTGGTGGATGGAATCAAAACCGGAAAGATAAAAGCAGGTGATGTAGTGGTGATTCGCTATGTAGGCCCCAGAGGCGCACCCGGTATGCCCGAGATGTTGAAGCCTACGAGTTTGATTATGGGTTCGGGTTTAGGAAAATCGGTTGCGTTGATTACCGATGGCAGATTTTCGGGTGGCTCGCACGGATTTGTGATTGGGCATATCACTCCTGAGGCAGCTCAAGGTGGCTTGCTTTCATTGGTAGAAGATGGCGATTGGATTGAGATCGATGTGAAGGAGCATCAGATCAATTTGTTGGTAGATGAAAAAATATTGGCAATCAGACGATCGCACTACAAAGCCCCTGCCCCACGAGCTACCAGCGGTGTACTTTATAAATATTCGAAACAAGTAAAAACGGCTGCCGATGGATGCGTTACTGACGAAGACTGAGGAGAAAGTGGCTGCGCCCACGATCAAAAAAATTAAGGGATCAGAAATTCTATTGCGTTGCCTTATGGCCGAAGGCGTGGATGTGATGTTTGGTTATCCGGGTGGGGCAATTATGCCCGTGTATGATGCACTCTATTCCTATGCGGATAAATTAACTCATATTCTGGTCCGTCACGAGCAAGGTGCGGTACATGCTGCGCAAGGATACGCACGCGTAAGTGGGAAAATTGGCGTGGCGTTGGCGACCTCAGGGCCCGGAGCGACTAACCTAGTCACCGGATTGGCAGATGCCTTGATTGATTCGACACCTGTGGTGTGTATCACAGGTCAAGTGTTTGCGCACTTGTTGGGCACCGATGCGTTTCAGGAAATTGATGTTATAAACACAACGCTGCCAGTCACGAAGTGGAACGTGCAAGTAACCGAAGCGAAAGACATTGCAGATGCGGTGGCAAAAGCATTTTACATTGCCAAGACGGGCAGGCAAGGCCCTGTGTTGATCGACATCACCAAAAATGCGCAGAATGAATTGATCGAAGAATTTGAATACGAAAAATGTGAATCGATAAGAACGTATAAGCCGAAACCTACTTTACAACTTTCGCAAGTAGAAGCGGCAGCAAAATTAATTAACAGTGCAAAGCGGCCATATATCTTGGCAGGTCAGGGAGTATTACTTTCTGGCGCCACGAAAGAATTGATTGAATTTTCTGAGAAGACCGGAATACCTGTTGCCTCTACGTTGTTGGGACTTGGTGCGTTTCCGCAAGATCATCCGAACTACGTTGGTTATTTGGGCATGCATGGAAATTACTCATCGAACGTCAATACGAATGAGTGCGATGTTTTGATTGGATTGGGCATGCGCTTCGATGATCGGGTGACGGGCAATGTGAGTAAGTATGCGAAGCAAGCGAAGATCATTCATATTGATATTGACAAAGCTGAGATCAACAAAATTATAAAAACAGAAGCTTTTATTTTAGCCGATGCCAAAGATGCATTGACGGCATTAGCGGCCAAGTGTGAAGCCAATAAACATACTGAATGGATTGACAGCTTTCATCAGCTCGATAAGATTGAGTATGAGAAGGTAATTCAACATGAGTTTTCGCCTACCAGCAAAGAGTTGATGATGGCAGAAGTGATTCATCGCCTTTCTAATAAAACAAATGGCGAAGCAATTGTAGTGACAGACGTAGGCCAGCATCAAATGGTAACGTCTCGCTATTACAAATTCAAAAACCCACGTACGAACGTAACATCAGGTGGAGCCGGCACGATGGGTTTTGCGTTGCCTGCCGCAATGGGTGCTAAGTTGGCAATACCACATAAGCAAGTTGTTGCCGTGATTGGCGATGGTGGCTATCAAATGACAATTCAAGAGTTGGGCACGATCATGCAATACAACATACCGGTGAAGATTTTAGTGTTGAATAACAATTTTTTGGGAATGGTGCGTCAGTGGCAACAACTGTTTCATGAAAAGAGATATTCCTTCACAGAAATGCAGAACCCCAATTTTGTAAAAATTGCAGAAGCGTATAATATTAATGCGAAGAAAGTAGAGAAGCGAGAAGAGTTGGATGCAGCACTGCAAGAGATGTTGGATTCGAAGACTTCGTATTTTTTAGAAGTGGTGGTCGGCAAAGAAGACAATGTGTTCCCGATGGTACCTGCTGGTGCGGGAGTGGGAGAGGTAATTTTGGAAATACCGAAGAAATAGTTGTTAGTTGGTAGTTGTTGGTGATTAGTCACAAACAACCATCAACCAACAACGAACAACGATACATATGAAAAAGGATTTTACATTGGAGTTGGCTGCGGATAATAATTTTTCTGTGTTGAACCGGATTATTAATATACTCAACAGACGCAGGGTACGCATTAAGAAATTGATGGCGCACGAAAACGAAACTGATTTCAGAAAAGGGGGTGTGATTTTTTTGCTTCATACTACGGAAGATATGATTGAGAAGGTTTCGAATCAGTTGGAAAAGCTAATTGAAGTTGAGAATGTAAGGTCGCGTGAGGGAAGTGATTTGTATTTTGAATTGAGTGAACGAATTGTAGATGTAGACTAAACTGCGGCAGGGATAGAAGCGGAAAGCCCGAAGTGCGTGAGAACATGTGCGCGGGTGGACTTGGAGCAAATAGCCCGGCTGCCGCCAAAATGAAAAATAGAAAAAACAAAAAACAATAAGCAACAACAAACAACTAAACTATGGCAAAGATTAATTTTGGAGGAACGATAGAAGAAGTGGTGACTCGTGAGGAGTTTCCAATGGAGAAAGCATTGGATGTAATGAAAAATGAGACCATTGCAATTATTGGATATGGTGTGCAAGGTCCTGCGCAAGCCTTGAACTTGCGTGATAATGGATTCAATGTAATTGTGGGACAACGCAAGGGTTCAAAGACCTGGGATAAAGCCGTGCAACACGGATGGGTTCCTGATGAAACATTATTTGAAATTGAAGAGGCCGTGAAAAAAGGGACAGTGATTCAATTTCTTTTATCGGATGCCGGGCAGATTGCTCTATGGCCTACCATTAAGCCTTACCTCACGAAAGGAAAAACATTATACTTCTCGCACGGTTTTGGAATTACTTTCAAGGAGCAAACCGGTATCATCCCATCTTCAGATATTGATGTAATTTTAGCTGCTCCTAAAGGATCTGGTACTTCTGTTCGCAGATTATTTCTTCAAGGCAAAGGTATCAACGCGAGCTTTGCAATATTTCAGGATGCAACGGGCCAGGCTAAAACTAAAGCCATTGCGTTAGGAATTGGTGTTGGTGCTGGATACTTGTTCGAAACCGATTTCAAAAAAGAAGTTTACTCTGATTTAACAGGCGAGCGTGGAACTCTTATGGGTGCCATCGCAGGAATTTTCGAAGCGCAATATGAAGTCTTACGTGCCAATGGCCACTCACCTTCTGAAGCATTCAACGAAACGGTTGAAGAACTTACACAAAGCTTAATGCCATTAGTTGCTGAGAATGGAATGGATTGGATGTATGCCAACTGCTCTACTACTGCGCAGCGTGGTGCGTTAGACTGGAAGAAAAAATTTAAAGCAGCTACCCTTCCTGTATTCAAGGATTTATACAAGAGTGTTGCTACAGGTGAAGAGGCAAGACGCACGATTGAAACTTGCAGCAAGCCAGACTATCGCGAAAAACTTGCTGAAGAATTGAAGGAAGTTCGCGAAAGCGAATTGTGGCAGGCAGGTGCTGCGGTACGTGCATTGCGTCCTGAAAAAAACGCTGTTGAAGCGAGCATGATAAATTAATTGACAAATTAAAATTGACAGTTGACAAAAGTTTAAGACAAGCTTTTTGTCAACTGCTTTTTTGTCAATTTTCAACTTCTATACTATGATAGAAACGGTTAATCAAAATCTTGACATAAACGGAGCTGCTGAAGTTTTAAAATCAGTTGTATTAAAAACTCCACTTCAATATCATAAGAAACTTTCAGAGAAATTTCAAGCAGATATCTATTTGAAGCGTGAGGATTTGCAAGTGGTGCGTTCATACAAACTTCGAGGAGCTTATAATCTTATCAATAGCTTAAGTGAAGACCAACGCAAACGCGGAGTAGTTTGTGCCAGCGCGGGTAATCATGCTCAAGGTGTTGCGTTATCCTGTAAACTACTTAGTATTCAGGGTGTAATTTATATGCCGGCCATTACCCCAAAACAGAAAATCACGCAAGTGAAAATGTTTGGTGCCCAAAATATTGAAATCGTTTTAATTGGCGACACGTTTGATGAATGTCAGGATCACGCGCTGCAGTATACCCGTATTAATAAAATGGAGTTCATTCCACCGTTTGATCACATCAAAGTAATTGAAGGACAAGGAACCGTGGCGAAAGAAATTTTGGAAGAGCAATCCAATTTTGATTTTGCATTTCTGCCTATTGGCGGTGGTGGGTTATGTGCAGGTGTTGGAAGTTACTTTCAACTTTACTCTCCTAACACAAAAATTATTGGCGTAGAACCGCAAGGTGCACCTTCTATGAAGGAAGCGTTGAAAAAAGGACACCCTGTTGTTCTTGATAAAATTCAACGCTTTGTAGACGGTGCTTCCGTAAAAAAAGTAGGTGATATAACGTTTAATATCTGCAAGGATTTTATTTCAGATATGATACTCGTGCCAGAAGGAAAGGTGAGTTCGACTATCCTGCAACTCTATAATGAAGATGCTATTGTAGCAGAGCCGGCCGGGGCTCTATCAATCGCTGCTTTAGATTATTATACCGATCAATTAAAAGGAAAAAAAGTTGTGTGTGTGCTAAGTGGTGGAAACAACGACATCGATCGCATGCAGGAAATAAAAGAACGATCACTATTATTTGAGGGCTTAAAGCATTATTTCATTGTTCGCTTTGCACAGCGACCAGGTGCCTTGAAAGAATTTGTAAACGACATCTTAGGTTCCAACGATGACATAGTGCGATTTGAATTTATCCAAAAACATAACAAAGAAACCGGCCCGGCTTTAATTGGTATTGAAGTTAAATCACAAGAAGATTTTAATTCTCTTATCTCCCGAATGGACGACCGCAAACTCAACTATACCCTCATTAATCAAAACGAGAATTTGTTTGAGTACTTGGTTTAGGTTTCTTGCTATAACTAACCCTAGTTAAAATCTGTCAATTTTACTCTGAATTCAGGGCATCTCTAAAAACCCTTGCTTTCATTACCTCAACCCCTGCCCCTTCTCCAAAAGAGAAGGGTAAGCGGAGTTTTTAGAGATGCCCTTCAATCATTTAGCTTGAATTTTGAATCTCTATAAAATTGTAATACATTTGTAATACAATATATGAATTATGCTTACAGTAAGGCTAACATCATCTGAAGAAAAATCACTAAACGAGTATTGTGAGATTAAAGGCCTGTCTAAATCAGTGGTCGTTAAAGAAGCTATTGAGTTATATCTCGTTCAGCATCGTAAAAATTCAAAACCTTATGATGTGGGCGAAGATCTGTTTGGCCTGGAAGGAAGCGGGATCAAAGACAAATCAACAACGTATAAAAAACGCATAAAAGACTTGCTTAATGAAAAGCATTCTCATTGATGCGGGTCCACTAATTGCGCTTTTTGATAAAAGTGATTCCTATCATGCTCAATCTATTGAATTCTTAAAACGTTATACCGGTACATTACTTACTACGTGGCCAGTTGTTACAGAAACGTCACACATGCTGGGCTTTAGTGTGCGCACTCAAATTTCTTTTTTGCAATGGATAAATCGTGGTGGGCTACACCTGATTGAAACCGAATACTCATCTATTACCCGATTGATTGAGTTATGTAATAAGTTTGAAGATGTGCCTATGGACCTAGCTGATGCCACCCTGATTGTAGCGGCTGAAGAACGTAACATCAAAGAAATAGCCACGATAGATTCTGACTTTTACATTTATAGAGATGTTCGCAAACGTTACTTAAAAAATATTTTCATCAAATAGGATACATCTTTTTAAGTACAATTTGAAAAGCCTATCTTACTGTTGAAGAGTAATTCAAAAATTAGATCAGTATGGCACAAGGATTATTAATTGATATGGATGGCGTTATATATGGTGGCGATACCATGATTCCTGGTGCGGATACTTTTATTAATCATCTTTTAAAAGAGAACATTCCATTCCTTTTCATGACTAATAATAGTCAGCGCACGCGTCTTGAGGCAGTTCGCAAATTGGGAAGGCATGGAATTACCGTTAAGGAAAGTCACATCTACACCAGCGCATTGGCAACTGGCAAATTCTTATCAAGTCAAATTCCAAATGGAACTGCGTATGTGCTTGGAGAGGGTGGTCTACTTTCATCCCTTCACGAAAATGGAATTTCACTCGTAAATTCTGATCCTGATTTTGTTGTGTTAGGAGAAGGAAGAAATTTTACCTTAGAGATGGTGCAACGCGCAGTGGACATGATTCTTGCCGGAGCAAAATTTGTAATCACAAACCGCGATCCATCACCAAAGAAAAAAGGCTGGGACAATCTTGGCATTGCAGCAACCAGCGCAATGATTGAAGAGGCAACCGGAATAAAAGCATTTGTTGTTGGAAAGCCAGGACCTGTAATGATGCGCGCAGCTCGAAAAGAATTAGGTTTAGAAACTGCTGATACTACTATCATTGGTGATACGATGGATACCGACATTCGTGGTGGTGTGCAAATGGGTTATAAAACGATTCTTGTGCTAAGTGGAATCACAAAAAAAGAAAACCTGATTCGATATGCTTACAAACCTGATCTGGTTGTTGATTCCGTTAAAGAAATTAAATTTCCATTGCCTTGGTGGTAACAAAAAAATACCAAACAGTTGTAAGTCAAAATCAAATTTTTATGTCAAATAGATTGAGTAATCGCTAATGATTTAACATCTTCGTGAATTATTAGTGATGTCAAAAAATGATTGCCCAATAACCTAACCTAAACCTATGAACTGTCCCGCCCACAAGCGGGACAGTTTCATTTTATAGTGTTTTGAACAAACTAACGATTGTTGTGAGCGAGAAAAAACCAAAAACAATTTTTGAAAAAATCTGGGATAGCCATGTGGTGAAACATGCCGATGGATATCCTGACGCCTTGTTTATTGATCGTCATTTTATTCACGAGGTTACTTCACCTCAGGCATTTGCCGGACTGAAAAAAAGAGGACTGCAAGTCTTTAATACAAAGCGCACCACAGCTACAGCCGATCATAATGTTCCTACCAAAGATCAACATCTTCCAATCAAAGAAGCCTTGTCGCGGCATCAGGTTGAAACACTTCGTAAAAACTGCAAAGACTTTGGAGTTGAATTGTATGATTTAGGTCATCCCTTTCAAGGTATCGTTCATATCATCGGGCCGGAGTTAGGGTTAACCTTACCAGGCATGACGATTGTTTGTGGCGATAGTCATACTTCGACACACGGTGCGTTTGGCAACATCGCATTTGGTATTGGTACTTCAGAGGTAGAACAAGTATTGGCAACTCAATGCATCTTGCAATACAAACCCAAGACGATGAAGATTGAGATTACCGGAGCTATTGGTAAGGGTGTGGTCAGCAAGGATATTATTTTATACGTCATTTCAAAAATATCAGCCAGTGGAGCCACTGGCTTTTTTGTTGAGTATGCCGGTGATGCCATTCGAAATTTATCCATGGAAGCCCGCATGACAATCTGCAACATGAGTATTGAGATGGGAGCACGTGGTGGATTGATTGCTCCTGACGAAATAACATTCAATTATATCAAAGGCCGCAAGTTTGCCCCACAAGGTGAAGCGTTTTATAAAGCAGTAACCGAATGGAAAACATTGGCTACTGATGCTGGTGCTACCTATGATAAAGTTCTTTCCTTCGATGGAGCCGACATCACACCGATGATCACGTACGGAACAAATCCAGGCATGGGTATGAAAATTACGGATCGCATTCCTACAGCTGAAGAGTTAAAAGAAATAAGCGAACAGAATTCATTTAAGAAATCGCTTGAGTACATGGGCTTGGAGCAAGGCACACAACTCCTTGGAAAATCTATTGATTACGTTTTCATTGGAAGTTGTACGAATGCGCGAATCGAAGATTTACGTGAAGTCGCTTCCATGGTAAAGGGAAAGAAGAAAGCAGCGGGTGTTGAAGTGTGGGTTGTTCCTGGTTCGAAGCAAGTGCAAGAGCAAGCTAAGAAAGAAGGCTTGGATAAAATTTTTGAAGCAGCCGGTTTTGAATTACGCGATCCGGGTTGCTCGGCATGTCTCGGAATGAATGAAGATAAAATCCCGGCAGGAAAATATTGTATCAGCACATCGAATCGAAATTTTGAAGGCCGGCAAGGACCGAAGTCAAGAACATTTTTAGCAAGTCCATTAAGTGCCGCTGCTGCTGCCATTACAGGTAAGGTGACAGATGCAAGAGATTTTATTAGTTATATGAAATAAAAAAATGTCAAAAGATAAATTTATAAAATTAGTTTCTACCGCAGTTCCCATCCCGAATGAGAATATTGATACGGATCAAATTATTCCTGCTCGGTTTTTGAAGGCAACAACACGCGAAGGCTTCGGTGAGAATCTGTTTCGCGATTGGCGCTACGATAGTAATAATAATCCTATTAAAGATTTTGCATTAAACAATCCTTCTTATTCAGGAAAAGTTTTGGTTGCGGGTAAAAACTTCGGATGTGGCAGTAGTCGTGAGCACGCGGCCTGGGCAATCTACGATTATGGCTTTCGCGTTGTAGTGTCCAGCTTCTTTGCTGATATTTTTAAAAACAACGCGTTGAACAATGCTGTATTACCCGTTGTCGTTTCCGATTCATTTTTGAAAAAACTATTGGAAACTATTCAATCGAAACCCAACACACAAGTTACAGTCGATTTAGAAAATCAAAAGATCAGTTCTGATAATCAATCAGAGAATTTTGAAATCAACCCTTATAAAAAGGAATGTTTGATCAATGGATACGATGATATCGATTATCTATTGAATTTGAATAAAGAAGTTAGAGAATTTGATTTAGCGCATTCATGAATAAAAAGATAGTCATACTACCTGGTGATGGAATAGGTAAAGAAGTTACTACCGAAGGAAAGAAGGTGTTAGAAAAAATTGCCGAATTATTTAATCACTCATTTGAATTTGATGAAGCGATCATTGGCCACGATGCCATTGAAGCAACAGGCAATCCACTTCCTGATGAAACACTTGTTAAACTTAAAAACTGCGATGCAATTTTATTCGGAGCCGTTGGTCATCCAAAGTATGACAACGATCCTACATTAAAAATAAGACCTGAACAAGGTTTACTGAAAATGCGGAAGGAGTTAGGTCTTTATGCTAATCTCCGCCCGATTAAGCTGTTTGATGAATTGTTAGAGGCATCAAGTATCAAACCTGAAATTCTTAAAGGTTCCGATATTTTATTCTTCCGCGAACTAACCGGAGATGTTTACTTTGGCGAGAAAGGAAGAAAGGATGGTGGCAATACTGCATTTGATCTGATGATTTATCAGCGCTATGAAGTAGAGCGCATTGCGCACAAAGCATTTCAGGCAGCACGAACAAGAAAGAAAAAAGTTACTTCCGTAGATAAAGCCAATGTTTTGGAAAGCTCAAGACTTTGGCGTGAAGTTGTACAAGAGATTGGAAAACAATATCCGGATGTTGAGTTGGATCATCAGTTTGTTGATGCTGCTGCGATGAAGCTCATTCAAAATCCACGCAGTTATGATGTGGTGGTAACCGGAAATCTTTTTGGTGATATTCTTACCGATGAAGCTTCGCAGATTGCAGGTTCGATGGGAATGCTTGCTTCAGCATCGGTTGGCGATTCTGTAGGATTGTATGAACCCATCCACGGAAGTGCCCACGACATAACAGGAAAAGGAATTGCCAATCCATTAGCGTCAATTCTTTCCGCTGCTTTGTTGCTAGACATTTCGTTCGGATTAAAAGAAGAATCTGAAACAATAATCAAAGCCGTTGAACAAACTTTAAAACAAGGTTGGCGCACTACCGACATTGCCGATGCTAAAACAGCAAAAGAAAAAATTCTGAATACCCAAAAGATGGGCTCAGCAATCATAAATGAAATTGAAAAAGTTGTCAGTTACCGATTACCGGTAACCAGCGACAAGTAATCAGTAACCAAAAAACTATGGCACAGAAAATTCAAATCTTCGATACCACCTTGCGCGATGGCGAGCAAGTACCGGGCTGTCAATTAAAGACCGAAGAAAAAATTATTATAGCTAAAGAACTTGAAGCTATTGGTGTAGATGTTATAGAAGCTGGCTTCCCGATTTCAAGTCCAGGCGATTTTCTTTCTGTAGTTGAAATCTCTAAAGCGTTAAAAGAAACGGTGGTATGTGGACTCACTCGTTCTAAAAAAGAAGACATTGATGTAGCTGCAGAAGCGTTGCATCACGCTAAGCGCGGAAGGATCCACACGGGTATTGGTGCATCAGATGTCCACATTAAACATAAGTTCCGCAGTTCACGCGAACAAGTATTGGAGCAAGGTGTGTGGGCAACTAAATACGCAAAAGATAAAGGTTATGAAGTTGAGTTCTATGCAGAGGATGCTGGCCGTGCTGACTTGATTTTTCTTGCGCAACTGATAGAAGCGGTAATTGCAGCTGGAGCGGATGTGGTTAACATTCCGGATACAACAGGTTATTGCTTACCTCATTTGTATGGTAAGCGAATTCAATATCTTGTTGAGAATGTAAAGAATATTGACAAAGCAGTGATCTCGGTTCATTGTCATAATGATTTAGGCTTAGCTACGGCCAACACCTTGGCCGGATTAACCAACGGTGCTCGTCAAGCTGAAGTAACGATTAACGGAATTGGTGAGCGTGCAGGAAACACTTCGCTGGAAGAAGTAGCCATGATTTTGCAAACTCATAAAGACCTTGATCTTTATACAAACATAAAGTCGAAGAAATTATATGCATTGAGCAAATTGGTTTCTACCATGATGCGCATGCCTGTGCAGGCAAACAAAGCCATAGTAGGTAAAAATGCTTTTGCACATTCATCCGGTATTCACCAGGATGGATTTTTGAAACATGCTGAGAATTACGAAATCATAAATCCTGCTGATGTGGGTGTTCCTTCATCCTCTATCCTATTAACCGCTCGTAGTGGAAGAGCCGCACTAAAACATCGCCTGGAGTTATTAGGTTATTGTGTTGCCGGTGAAGACTTGAATACTGTGTATGAAAGTTTTCTGGTTGTTGCCGATGAAAAGAAAGAGGTAAACGATGACGACTTGATTGCGCTTGTTACAAGCATGCCTGTTTTGGCGAAGCCGTAATTTTTTCTCGCTAAGGCGCCAAGAAAACCTCTGATTGCCTGAGGCTACTAAAGATTTATTGGTTTGTGTAAGTCTATATTAAAAGCCTTTTCATAAATTCACAAGATGAGAAGCTTTAAAAATATCTGCTTGGCATTACTACTTTCAGTAGCAACCATCACCTCGGCAACTGCCCAACAAATAGGTCTTCAACTTTATAGTCTGCGCAACGAAATCCCAAAAGATGTTGCTGGCTCATTGGCACTTATAAAAAGTTGGGGCATTCAGGAAATTGAGGGTGGCGGAACCTATAATCTTACCATGGAGGAATTTAAAGCGCTATGCAAAACCAATAACTTAAAAATGGTCAGCATTGGCGCTGGCTTTGAGGAGTTGGAGAAAGACCCGGCCGCGGTGGCTGCCAAGGCAAAGGAGTTTGGTGCCAAGTATGTGATGTGCGCGTGGATTCCGCACAGTGGCGATGATTTCACTTTGGCTAATACAGAAAAGGCAATCGCTGTTTTTACTAGCGCTGGCAAAGTGTTAAAGGAACAAGGCATTTCGCTGTGTTATCATATTCACGGCTACGAATTCAGACCATACGAAGGGGGAACCTTATTCGATCTGATGGTAAATAAATTAGATCCTAAGTATGTAAATTTTGAAATGGATGTGTTCTGGGTAAAACATCCCGGACAAGATCCGGTGGCCTTACTGAAGAAATACCCAGGTCGTTTTCCTTTGATGCATTTAAAAGATCGCCAACACGGAACCCCTGATAGCCAATCGGGGCATGCCGATGTTGAAACGAATGTGGTGCTTGGTAAAGGCGATGTGGGCATTGCAGCGATTATGAAAGTGGCGAAAAAATTAGGTGTAAAACATTTCTTCATCGAAGATGAATCTTCACACGCGGTGGAACAAATTCCTTTGAGTCTTTCATTTCTTAAGTCGCTGAAGAACAAGTGATAATTTAAAACGGAAAACTGATAATCACTACCCTTTAAACAACTCACATTTCTTTCCAAATTGATCATTATCGATTGTCAGTTGTCAATTCTATAATTACGTGAAAGGTTACTTAAAATCACTCTATCAAAGAATTCGTAAGCTCTTCCTGGTTCTTTTTTTTGGTCAACTGGTCTACATCTTTTTACTCAAGTGGATTGATCCGCCTATTACTACAACAGAACTTAGCAGCTGGATTAGTGGCACCGGTTTAAAAAGAGATTACATCACGTTCGATAAAATGTCGCCCAACATTCGGTTGGCTGTAATGGCTTCGGAAGACCAACTCTTTCCCGATCACAACGGGTTTGACTTAAAGAGTATTAAAAAAGCATTGGAGAGTAAAAAGAGTCGCATACGCGGGGCTTCAACCATTAGCCAACAGGTTGCTAAAAATGTTTTTCTGTGGCAAGGCCGCAGTTGGCTGCGCAAAGGACTGGAAGTGTACTTTACGTTTATGATTGAACTTGTGTGGGGCAAACAGCGCATCTTAGAAATGTACCTGAACGTTTCTGAAATGGGAAAAGGAATTTTTGGAATTGAAGCGGCCGCACAGAAGTACTTTAAGAAACCTGCAAAAAAACTTACCCGCACTGAAGCAGCTATGATTGCTGCGTGTTTACCAAACCCTAAAAAGTATAGTGTAAAACCACCATCAAACTACATTAGCAGACGCTATCCCTGGATTTTAACTCAGATGAATAATCTAGAAGGCGATGAAGACGTAGAGAAGTTACTGGAGCAGCCAAAATAAAAAATAAGGTCTGTAGTTGACATGGCTGCATGGTGATGAGGTTAAAGTGTTGGAATTGAAAAGGTTTAATAATTTAAAATGTTTACCAGTGAAAAACACCGAAAAAAGTCGGGAATATAATCTCATCTTCAGAATCGAAATTCTTGATTTTTTGCCGTAGCGTTAAATTTAGCGGTTGGATCACCTCACTTAAATGTTGGCATGATGTACTATTTGGCTTGCAAGGACTCATATATTCTGAATTAAAAATCTTCCATATTTACTATTCTTGCGCAACAACTTATTGATTGCCGTGTTTTAAATTGAGAAAGAATTGTAGTATAAAAGAACGTCTTTTGAAAAGTTTATAGCATCAGCCATATTTAAGATGAGTCAACAAATCACAACTATATCATTTTTTAAATTTTCTTCTCTAAGAAATAAGGCTTGGGGTTTTAAAATGATGCAGTTTGCGAATAACGATCTAGCTGATGTGAACGGTTTAACGTTTTATCGACTTATGGGTAGTGGAAAAGGGCGAGGCTTTAATCCTTTGCCTGATTGGTCGGTTTACTGCTTACTTCAAGTTTGGAAGTCTGAAGGAGCTGCCCATTCATTTTTCAATTCTTCTGATTTGATAAAGCAATACACTGCTCACACGGTTGAACTATTTACACTATACATGAAAAACATTTCGGCAGGTGGAACCTGGGTTGGAAAAAATCCTTTTGAGAAAGGTGCTGATTTAGATCCTAACCTACCTATTGCTGTAATTACCAGAGCAACTATTAAGTGGAATTGGCTGTTCCGATTTTGGAAGTATGTGCCTACTTCGCAAGAAGCATTGGATGGAAATGAAGGTTTAATTTATACTAAAGGAGTCGGAGAAGTTCCCATCGTTCAAATGGCCACATTTAGCTTATGGAAAGACTTTGAATCAGTAAAACAATTTGCCTACAAAAGCAAGCAACATCAAGAAGCCATTACAAGAACACGCAAGAATGAATGGTATAAAGAAGAGCTATTTGCAAGATTTAAACCTTATAAATCAACTGGGACTTGGGAAGGTAAAGACCTTTTGATCTTTTAAAAGACGCTACTGTGGAGTAGCAATTATTGTAATAAGTCCAAGAGAAGATTTTTTCTCCATCCACCTTTTTGGAATAAAGAGTATCATTCCAAAAATAAATTCCAAAAATTCATCCTCGAGATTTTATCCCAATTACCTGTTTACCCAATCGCAAAAAATACTGTATGCAACTGCCTCCAAACTTGTCGTCAGACGCTATCCCTGGATTTTAAACCAGATGAATAATTTAGAAGGGAATAAAGATGTTGAGAAGTTAATTGACAAGTAAAAACTAAGGCCTTCGGTGACCTAGCTGTATTGCGATGAGGTTAGAACATATTGGTAAGAGTATGGAATTTAGATGTTTGCTTTTTGCAATAAATATTTTTATTCGCTTTTCAAGGCATCCACCGGGTTAGCGATAGCTGCACGAAGTGATCGATATCCTACAGTGATAAATATAATGGCCAAAGTACTTGCTATTCCAATGGCAAATACAATCCAGGTGATTTCAACTTTAAATGCAAAATCCTCGAGCCACAAATTCATAGCATACCAAGCTACCGGCACGGCAAGACCAAATGCAATAACTACCAGTAAAACGAAGTCACGGGAAAAGAGTGTTACAATACTGACTACCGAGGCACCCAATGTTTTGCGAATTGCAATCTCCTTTGTTTTTTGTTGCGCCATAAATGAGGCCAATCCATACAAGCCCAAGCAACCAATAAAAATGGCGATGCCTGCAAATATTTCAAACAACCTAAACATTCGCTCCTCTTCGCGATACAATCGACCAACATAGTCATCTAAGAAAGTATACTGAAATAAATATTCTGGAAATTGCTCCTGCCAAGCTTCTTCAATGTTCTTTATCGTAGCTGCGGCATTGGCTGGACTGATTTTAATACCCGCATCAAAAAAATAGTTAAAGGGAAGTAGTACAACTGGTTCAAGGCCGTGCTGCAGAGACGCTGTATGGAAGTTTTTTACTACGCCAATTACTAAAATGGAAGAAAGTTTGTTAGCCACGGGCTTTCCTTATTATCATCATTCCGACAAAAAAGAAAATTACCTTGAGATCATAAAAACGTTTCTTGAAAAAACCCATGGCATTCGCAGATTAGGAAGTGCTACAAGGGATCTTGCTTACGTTGCCTCTGGCAAGTTGGAAGGTTTTTTTTAATACAATCTTTCACCGTGGGATGTTACAGGTGGAACCTTTCTTGTTCAACAAGCGGGTGGAGTTGTCACCGATTTCTCGGGCGGTGATAATTATTTGTTTGAAAAAGAATTATGTGCTGTAGGAAATATCCATGCTGAAATGCTGAAAGTAGTTCAGGATAAATGGTGGAGTAAATAATCCTTACTCCACCATTTTATTTTTTTATTCACTTCGTAATGAATCTACTGGGTTTGCCGTTGCCGATTGGTATGACTTGTAGCCAACGGTTAACACAGCAATGATTAGGGTACTGATCAACCCAATTCCAAACACGGCAGGTCCTAACGTTATTTTATACGAAAACTCTTCAAGCCAGGCGTTCATTACATACCAGGTAAATGGTACGGCAAAAAGAAATGCAACCATAACTAAAACAATATACTCTCTGGAGAAAGAGAAGACGATTCCCTTTACAGAAGCTCCCAAAACTTTTCGTACTCCAATTTCTTTAGTTTTTTGATTCGCCATAAAAGTTGCCAAGCCAAATAACCCGATACAACCAATTACAATTGCCATGGTAGTAAAGCCACTTAACAGTATAGACATCTGTTCTTCACTGCGATAGAAATCCGCAATTTCATCGGAAAGAAACTGATACCCGAAAATATTTTTAGGATACGCGTTCTCCCACAAACCCTTGATGCTTTCTACAGTCGACTTATAATTTGAGGGATTTACTTTTACTGAAAGAGTGCGGTAGTTACTTGCGCGATTAAACATTGCAGTAGGTTCAATTTTTTGATGCAAAGAAGTTGTATGGAAATTTTCAACAACTCCCACCACAGGATACAACTTCCCCCAAATTAGAATTCGCTTATCCAAGATGTCATCAGGGTTCAGGAATCCCGCTACCTTCGCGAATTCTCTGTTGACGACATAACCGGTTGTGGTATCAAGGTCGGTAAGATTTTTTCCTGCAATAAGGGCAAGATTATAGAGGTCGATATAATTACCATCTATATTCTTTATCTGAGTATCCTTGCGCTGCTCGTCACTTTCACCCTCTAAAATAAAACCTGTTCCACTTACGCTTCCTGAAGATGGCGGAGTGTTGCTCAAACTAACAGCTTCAACTCCTGCAATGCGAGTTATCTCATTCTTTAGAGTCCTGATCTTACTAAAGTGATCTTCACTTTTATCATCATCTCTCGGAAGGGGCATTGTTATAATTGCATCCTTCCGAAAACCAAGTTCTTTAGACTTGAAGTAATTCATTTGAGTGATAATAACCACAGTGCCAATAATCAAAAGTTGCGATATGAAAAACTGAAATACCACAAGGCTCTTGCGCATGAAGAAACCTGCTGAGGATTTGTTTGAAATCATGTTTTTCATTACCATAGCGGGTTTAAATCCAGACATGATAAAGGCAGGGTAAATTCCCGACAAGATTGAAACAACAACAAACAGGGTCACTAAAAAAACTAACAACGTTGTATTGGCTGGCAATGAAATAGCTAAGTCCAATTCCATAAACGGATTGATATAACCCAATGCGAATTGCGCCAGAACAAGAGCTAGTAGAATGGAAACAATGGTGACGATACCCGTCTCACCTAAAAACTGAGTCACCAGTTGTGCTCGGGTGCTTCCCAGCGTTTTTCGAATGCCAACTTCCTTCGAACGTTTTATTGATTCAGCCGTGGAGAGATTAATGAAATTAATGCATCCTGTTAATACAAGAAAAATACCTATAAAAATAAGTGCGAGAATATTTCCGCGGCTAACCGTGTTGCCACCATATCCATAATAGCGTGTATCAAAATGTAATTCGCTCAAAGGTTGAATGCTGAAAATTCTTTTGCCGTAGTTGTCCTTACCAATATATTTATCGGCAAAGGCCTGCATCCTGGCCTCAACCTGACTAATGCCAACTCCTTCTTTTAAAAGAAAGTAGCATTGATTTCCGCTTGACGTACTTCCCCAGCCTTGTTCCTCATAATCCTGGCGAACTGTTTCGTACGAAAGCATGACTGTAAATGGAAAATCCGTATTGCTTGGCATATCCTCCACAACGGTCGAGATTTTATAGTCTTTGTCACGATGGGTTAATATTTCCCCTATAGCATCCTCCTTTCCAAAATACTTAATAGCTAACGCTTTTGATATTATTGCTTCGTTTGGTTCATCTAATCCTTTGCTCAGATCACCATGCAAGGCAACTCGATCAATGATTGAAAAGAGTGCTTGCTCAGTAAAAACAATACCGTCTCTTTCTTGATATTTTACTGGTTCGCCATCTTTTTGCGGAATTAGTACAAGTCCGCCACCTTCAAAAGAAGTAATGGCTACTTTTTCTGCTTCTTCAAAATCGTTTCGGAAGGCAACAGGAAGTATTGTAGGCACACCCGGAGTATGAAACATGTCATCTCCACTGCCTTCATCCGTTACAACCCGATAGATCCTTGAATAATTAGTTTGAAATTTATCGTAGCCGAGAATCCACGTTATTAATAAAAAGAGCACTATGCTTCCAGCAATTCCAAGTGTAAGTCCGGCAACGTTAAAGAACGTGCTAGTTCTCTTTCTTATTAAATTTCGGTAAGCAGTGGTGAGATAATTCTTAAACATAAGAAACAGATTTATAGAAGGATGAAAAAGACTCTATTAAAGTTTTATCGAAAACTATCTATTCGCTTTTCAAGGCATCTACTGGGTTAGCGATAGCTGCCCGAAGTGATCGATATCCTACAGTGATAAATGTAATGGCCAAAGTACTTGCTATTCCAATGGCAAATACAATCCAGGTGATTTCAACTTTAAATGCAAAATCCTCGAGCCACAAATTCATAGCATACCAAGCTACCGGCACGGCAAGACCAAATGCAATAACTACCAGTAAAACGAAGTCACGGGAAAAGAGTGTTACAATACTGACTACCGAGGCACCCAATGTTTTGCGAATTGCAATCTCCTTTGTTTTTTGTTGCGCCATAAATGAGGCCAATCCATACAAGCCCAAGCAACCAATAAAAATGGCGATGCCTGCAAATATTTCAAACAACCTAAACATTCGCTCCTCTTCGCGATACAATCGACCAACATAGTCATCTAAGAAAGTATACTGAAATAAATATTCTGGAAATTGCTCCTGCCAAGCTTCTTCAATGTTCTTTATCGTAGCTGCGGCATTGGCTGGACTGATTTTAATACCCGCATCAAAAAAATAGTTAAAGGGAAGTAGTACAACTGGTTCAAGGCCGTGCTGCAGAGACGCTGTATGGAAGTTTTTTACTACGCCAATTAC
>Ga0163148_10000457_pt1 | contig 54948 bp, 41 predicted proteins | sample OliLakLV19MP7P2_FD_148606 | JGI IMG/M metagenome (GOLD analysis project Ga0163148, IMG submission 148606) | Freshwater microbial mat bacterial communities from Lake Vanda, McMurdo Dry Valleys, Antarctica- Oligotrophic Lake LV.19.MP7.P2 | ecosystem: Environmental > Aquatic > Freshwater > Lake >... | reverse complement strand
CGCCGCAGCGTTGCGGCGATAGTGGCCATCCGTGGCCTCCTGTTGGTTGGTGACAAAAGCACCCCCATTCTGACAGGAGGCCGCACTTCGCGCTAGCTATTGTAACTATAGTATTTAAAAATACTTATGATCTAAGCGGACGGCATTCGTGACGGTGCCGAATCAGTGAGCGAAAGAAACGCCGCACCGCTGAGTGCCTTGGTGGATGAATCGACCTGGTGAATGTCGTTCAGAAATGTAACGCCAAACGCTTGGTGGTAAATGACCTGGCCGTCCTTCATCAACAGCAGCGATGCCCCCGGCACCGGCGTGGCGACGTTCTGTCCCTGAATTGCGCCGCGCATCAAGGTTGTTACATTGGTCGAATAAAACCCGGCCGATACGAGTTGCGGCCCAGCCAAAAGCAGACCTGCGATTGTTAAACGAACATACATACGATTGCTCCGATCCAAATTCCACCCTACGACGTTGTGGTGTTGAAAGTCAGAACGCAGGAACTGGTGGAATATTCCGGCTTCATTGCTCTCACCATTGACCACGGCCATCGAACGCTAACCGTTCTCGAACGCCTCGCGCTCGAAGGGGTTGTCGCGATAGGCATCCCCGCGGCGGAGGAAAATCCAGACCGAACATAGGACGTAAGCGGGAAGAAAGAACGGTCCCCACCGCTCGCACTGGCGAACGTGGACACGCTCGTGCGCGCGGGTGGTGGCCAGCGTTTCAGCAGTGCGGGCGATGACGACATGGCCGAGTGTCATCGCGCTGGCGCCGCCCGGAAGAAGCGTAAACCGGCGAAGCAACAGTGACGCAAAGCCGCCGTGCGCTTCGATTACGCCGGTGTGTATGCCCGCCCGCCCGCGGGTGAAAAGGGTGACGGCGACGATGGCCAGCCCGAGCAGGGATGTCGGCAGGCTCCACAGGCGGACGATGAGCCAAACAACATTGCGCAAGTTGCACCACCATCGGACTCCTTCACCCGGCGTACCAGGATGGGGAGATTGAAGATCAGATCACCTCAATGGGAAAGCGCGCCTTGTAATCCGGGCCGGCGCGTTTGACGTGCAGCCGCACTTCCCACTGATGCACAGGATAGCCGCCTTTCACTTTAGGCGATGACGGCGGTTGATCGTCGGGAAGGGTAAACTGCACGTCGCCGGTGATGGTGCGGTCGCTCATGATGTCTTGCGATCGCGCGAACGCTTGTTCGTCCGTCCAGACATCGCTGGTGCTGGTGCGCGTTTTGCCGCCGGCACGCGTTTTGATTGTGGCGCGGCACACGAGCGTGGCGATCGCCGATTCGATCCTTCCCCCGCCGGCCAAGGGGAGGTTGACACTGAGTTTGAGCGGATGGCCGCGTAGCGCGGGATGGCCGTCGGTGGTTACGACGGCGTCGCTGAACTTTTGTTGCAAGTTGAAGTAATGCAGCGCGATCCACAGCGGAATGATGCCGACGGCGAGATAAATCCCCGACGCCCACAGCGGGAATTGGTCGTAGGGCTTCTCGGCCACCGAGAAGAAGTGCGCGACGGCAAGCCCGCCCACGATCCACCACACGCCGGCCAGGACGGCGGCGTTGTTGAACTTCTTCGCAATCGGCACGCCGGTGGGCAGTTCCCACTTTCCGTTTCCCTTGGCCACGGGCGGTTTGTTTTTGGTCGACCCACCGGCTAATGCCACGCCCAGGCCGATGCTCAGGTGAAGCATTGGAAACAGGATGAACAGGTAGGGTCCGAAGTCGTGGTGCTTGATCAGAAAAGCGGTTTTGGGGTCGCGCCGATCGTAGAACGCTTCGACGGTTTTCTCGACCGGGAACATGCCGACCAGGGCATGAGGCGAAGCGCCGCTCACAATCATCGCGCCGGGATAGACGTCGTCGGCGGTATGGCGCTGGCCGGCAACGGTGTAGTCATAATTGATCTTGGCGTTGTATCGCGTGCGGCGGCGGCCTTTGCTGGAGTAGGTTGAGGCGACGACCTCAGAGCCGGTAATGGTCGCCAGCACCGGCTGGGCGTTTTGGACGGTATCGTGCTGTTTCCAGGCCAGTCCCGCGCCGGCAATAATGAACACCGATGCCACCCCGCCGAACAATATTGCGAAGATCCACTTTCCCATGACCAACGTAGTATGCGCCGCCATCGGGGTGAGCACCATAATGCCATCGCGCGAAAGTCGTGGCGCGGGCTTGGTTTGAGATTGCAGAAAGGCGGGGTTGCGCGTGATAATCACCAAGGCGTATGGCTAAACGAGTAGGGCAATCCAAGGTTAAAGAGGAACCGGCAAAGAAGCGATCGGAAGCGGCGGTCGTCGCGAAGGTTGCGAAGGTCGGCAAGCCGTCGGCCAACGGTGCATCCGTCAAGCAGCCGATAGCGCCGCTGCCGTCGCCGATGATCGTCGCGACGCCGCCGAAGGTGATCGCGCCGTTGATCGCGCCGACCAAAACTGAAGTCGCCCGGCCCGTATTTCCCGCCGAAATTGGTCCGGTTCATCTTGAACCGCCTTCCTTGTCCCACACCATCGCCCCCGACATCGAAACACAGCGCACCGCGTCGCCGTTTGCCAACCTGGGTTTGCCGCAGGCCGATGAGCCAATGCTGAACCCGCCCAGCGATCCGGTGCATGTGCCGGTTCCGCCATTGCTTTTTGAATGTGCATGGGAAGTTTGCTGGCAGCTCGGCGGCATTTACACCGTACTGCGCAGCAAAGCCACCGCCATGATCGCGCGATGGGGCGACCGCTATTGCCTCATCGGCCCCTACAACCCCGCTACGGCGGCGCTGGAATTTGAAGAGCGTCCGACCGACGGCGTGATCCGCGACGTGCTCGACCGCCTGCGCGCCCAAGGCATCAATTGCCACTACGGCCGCTGGCTCATCGCCGGTCGCCCGCGGGTGATTCTGCTGGACCATCGTTCGCGCTACAGCCGGCTCGGCGAAGACAAGTATCTCTTCTGGAAAGACCACGGCATTGCCGTGCCCGACGGCGACGGCGAAGTGAACGACGTGGTCGCGTTCGGCTTTACCGTCACCGAATTTTTCCGCGCGCTGTGCGAAGTAAAAGGCGAGCAACCGGTCCTCGCCCACTTCCACGAGTGGATGGGCGGGGCGGCGGTGCCGCGGATTGCGCACCTTGGGTTACCGGTCACCACGGTGTTTACCACACACGCGACGCTGCTCGGGCGGTATTTGGCCAGCGACAACCCCAATTTTTACGACCACCTGCCGTTCCTCAATGGCGACCAGCTCGCGGACAAATATCGCATCCTCCCCCGACACCAGATCGAGAAGGCTGCGGCGCACTCTTCGGTGGTGTTTACGACGGTCAGTGAAGTCACTAATTCGGAAGCGACGCAATTGCTCGGTCGGTCGGCCGACGTCATCACCCCCAACGGCCTGAACCTCACGCGCTTTCATGCGCTGCACGAGTTTCAGAACCTGCACGCGCAATACAAAGAGCGCATTCACCAATTTGTCATGGGGCATTTTTTCCCCAGCTATACGTTTGATCTCGACCGCACGCTGTACGTTTTCACATCGGGGCGATACGAGTACAAGAACAAAGGGATGGATCTGTTTTTAGAGTCGCTGCACCGATTGAATCAGCGGCTGAAGCACGTCTCCGATCCGCCGACCATCGTCGCGTTCATCATTACGCGGGCTGCTAACCGGCATTTTAATGTCGAGGCGTTGCGCAGTCAGGCTCAGTTTCGAGAGTTGCAGAACACCTGCGCCGAGCAGGAGCGCGCGATGGGCAAGCGGCTATTGCAAAGCGCGCTCACCGGGCGGTTGCCGGCGCTGAGCGATCTCATTACGCCCGATGCTTCGGTGAAGTTAAAGCGCGCCATGCATGCCTGGCGCAGCCCGAGACAACCGTTGATCGTGACGCACGACCTCGCCGACGATGCCGGCGACCCGGTCATCACCCACCTGCGCCACCGCCGGCTGTTTAACGCCGCCGATGATCCGGTGAAAGTCGTCTTCCATCCCGAATTTTTGAGCGCCACCAGCCCGCTCATCAGCCTGGACTACGACAGCTTTGTGCGCGGGTGTCACCTGGGCATTTTCCCGAGCTACTACGAGCCGTGGGGTTACACCCCGCTCGAAGCCGTCGCCCTGGGTGTGCCGGCGGTCACCACTGACTTGAGTGGTTTCGGCGCGTACGTGCAGCGGCATATTGATCGGCACGACGACAACGGCATCGTCGTCCTCAACCGCCGCGAGCGCGGGTTTGAAGATACGTGCAACAGCATGGTCGATTACCTGATGCAATTCTGCTCCCTCAACCGCCGACAACGCATCGAAATGCGCAACCGCGTCGAACGCCTGAGCGACCTGTTTGATTGGGATCGCCTGGTAAGCCACTACCACGACGCGCACGACCTGGCGCTAGAGCGCACGCTCGGCAAACGGCCGGGACGGTTGGAATTGAAGCTGGTTTAGTGTCGTTGTGAAAGAGCTGGATTGACGTGTAAAAACGGGTGCCACGACATGGCCCCAGAGCCATATCGTGGCACCCAAATCGGCACCCCGAATTGCCACCCCGACTATTCACCGGTTTAAGCCTGCAACACCGGCAACGATCTCGCCACATTTCGGGCGACGGGTGTTTCTCCGTTTTCGGTCGGCTGGCTGGCGCGCCACACTTCGAGTTGCTGCGTGATTTCAGTTCTCACCATTTCGCGGTACGACAGGAAGTGCTCCGCGTGCGAGCAGGTGGAGAGGTAGCTGGAGATGCCGCCGGGGTTTTTGCGCCACATTTGCCACAGGCGGTTCCAGAACATGAAGCGGGTTTTGCGGATGACGCCTTGCCGCCAGAGAATGGTCCGCAAAGCGTTGAGGTTGCCGCGGTCGAGTTTCTTTTTGGCCGACTTGGGCTTCTTCGGAAAATCGGCCTGCCCGAGCATGAGGAAGTGGCGGAAGGTACGGTCGAGATATTTGATCGGGTCGTACAGCGCCCAAAAGCCGTCGACGTATTCTTTGGCAATCTGCTCCACCGGCCGAGTGGGAATGAAGTTCAGCAGCGTGGTCTGGTTGATGTCGCCGCCCTGGTTTTCGATCAATCTTCCTTCGGCGGCGAGGCGTTTGGAAAGGCCGGTATCGGGCAGCGCCTGCAGCATGCTGAACGTGGCCATGGGAATGGCGGTCTGCTCGACAAAGCTGACGATGCGCTGGCCGGCGCCGGGTTTTTCGTTGTCGAAGCCGATGATGAAGCCCGCCATCACCTGAATGCCCGATTTGGCGATTTTGGCGACCGATTCTTCCAGCGGGTCGCGGTTGTTTTGCGTTTTCTTGGTGAGCTTGAGGCTTTCCGGATCGGGCGTTTCGATGCCGAGGAAGCACGCGCCGAAGTTGCAGGCGCGCATCAGGTCCATCATTTCCTGATCCTGCGCCAGATCGACCGAGGCTTCGGTGGCGAACGAGAATGGGTAGCCGTGGCTGACCATCCACGGCAGTAATTCTCTCAAGAGGATTTTGACGTTCTTCTTATTGCCGATGAAATTATCATCCACCATGAAAATGCTGCGCCGCCAGCCGAGGTCGTACAGCGCCTGCAGCTCGGCGAGGATTTGCGCCGGCGCTTTGGTGCGCGGCTTGCGGCCGTAAAGGACGATGATGTCGCAGAACTCGCACATAAACGGGCAGCCGCGGGAAAACTGCACCGACATCTCGGCGTAAGCATCGAGTTCGAGCAGTTCGAAGCGCGGGATAGGGGTCAGCGTCACATCGGGCTTCACGCCGTCGGATCGGAAGGTGCCGCGTTTTTCCCCGCGGGCCAATGCTTCGAGAAACAGGGGAATGGTGATTTCCCCTTCATCCAGAACCAGAAAATCGGCGCCGGAACGGTGCATGTCTTCGGGGATCGCCGTCGGGTAGGGTCCGCCGACCACCGTCGGCTTCCCGCGGCGGTTGGCCTCCTGAATCTGCGCGTGCATGTCGGCCTTCTGCACGATCATGGCCGAGAGCATGACAATCTCAGCCCATTCCCATTCGGCTTCGGTCACTTCGCGCACGTTGCGGTCGACGAGCTTAAACTCCCAATCGGCAGGCAGCATCGCTGCCACGGTTACCAATCCGAGTGGGGGAAGCATGGCTTTACGGCCGAGCAGTTCGATCGTCTTTTCGAACGACCAGAAGCTTGACGGGAATTTTGGATACAGCAGCAGTACGCGCATCAATGCCGTCCGGGAAAAGGCCTTCAACAGTGCGTGATCAAATGCGGTGACCTATCGGGAAAGGAACCCGCAATCGATCAGGCGGCAGAATGAGAAACAACAACCGGAAAGCCTAACGCCAAATCGAGCGTGCCGCTACCGACGCGCATCAAAATCCACAATACTTAAGTGCCGGCTGCCGTAGATTATTGCGCGGAAACAGCAATTCGTGCGATCAAATCTTGCACAACTTGCGCTTCGACGAATCCGGCTTGAGGGGTCATTGCGTTGGCCACGCCGCACGCCATGGCCAGTGTGAGCGTGGCGGGTGGATCAAGCTGCCGGGCGGCGGCGACGGCGAGGCCGGCGGCAAACGCGTCGCCGCTGCCGATGGGGCTGACGACCTGTGTTTGCGGCGCGGCTGCACGCCAGAAGCGGATGCCGTCGCTGTATATTGCGCCATCTTTGCCCATGGTCACCGCAACGCTTCGCGCGCCGCGGGCGATCAGGGTTGTCATCGCCTGCATCAACTGCGCGTCGGTTTCAATGGATTCACCGAGCGTCTCGGCCAATTCTGCACGGTTGGGTTTCACACAGTACGGCCGCTGGGCGAGTGAAAGTTCCAACGGCGACCCCTTGGCATCAACGATCGCCATCGCCCCGGCGTCGGCGGCGAGCTTGGCGATCATGGCGTAAAAACCCGCGGGCACGCCCGGCGCCAGTGTGCCGCTCATCACCACCACCTTCGCGCTGGCGACAAGCTCAAGTAACTTCGCCCACAATTCATCCGACTCGCGATCGCTTAACGGCGGGGCTTCTTCGATCAGTTCGGTGGCTTGCATTGTGGCGCGATCAATCAAGGTGACACAGACGCGTGTGGCCAATGCGGTTTGCACAAAATCGTGTGCGACCCCGGCCCGCGATAGTTCATCGCAAAGCTCGCGCCCGGTATGCCCGCCTGCGACGCCGGTGGCGACGACCGCCTCGCCCAGCGCATGACACACCCGCGCCACGTTAACGCTCTTCCCCGCGGCGTTGACGCGCACCGCGACGGCGCGATTCACGTCGCCGACAGTCAGCCGGTCAAACTCCATGCTGCGGGCGAGGGCGAGCGATGTGCCGATGGTGAGGATCAATTCACGCTCATTTCCAAGTGGGGCAGGCAGGAATGTCTGCCCCACCGTTGACTACAAAGCAATAAGTAACGCCACCGCGCTTTGCATGACCGAATTCATTCGTCTTCTTTTCGTGTAGATTCGTGTAGATTCGTGGGAAAGAATTCGAATGGTCATGCGAGATGTTCGCCGAAGAACCGCAACCAGTTCTCGCCCATGATCTTCTTCACGTCCGCATCGCCGAAGGCGGCTGCGGCCAGGGCGGGCGCGAGTTTCTTTAAGTCGGCGCTGGTGGCGACTTCCTCCGGAATTTGCTCGCGGCCGAGGCCGCCGTCCATGTCGGTGCCGATGGCCACATGGTTTGCAGAGCCGGTCAGGTCGCAGATGTGCTTCATGTGCGCGACAACATCCCCGAGTGTCGCACGGCGTTTGCCGGCGGCGGCGGGGGGGAGCAGGAACTTGTCGTAGAAGTTGATGCCGATCACCCCGCCGCGATGGGCGATGGTTTTGATCATGTCGTCGGTCAACTGACGATCGGTCGGCACGATCGCGCGGCAGTTGCTGTGGCTGGCGATGACGGGGCCGGGCGAAAGCTCCATCAAATCCCAGAACGCCTGTTCGGCCAAGTGTGAGGCGTCATGAATGATACCCAGCCGGTCGAATTCCTTGACCAGTGCGCGACCTTCGTCGGAGAGTCCGCCCGGCTCACCCGTCCCGCCGGCGGCGCGGGTGCGCTTCCACGCAAGGCCGACGATGCGCAGGCCCATGTCGAACCATGCCTGAACATCCTGCGGTGAGCGCAGCGCATCAGCGCCTTCAAGGAGAAGAATTGCATTCGTAGCATGGGTTTCCAACCCATTCTTCAATTCCTGCAGAACGGGTTGGAAACCCGTACTACGTGTGACAAACGTCAGTTCCCCTTCTTTGATCCACTGCTGATAAGTGCCCAGTTGTTGTAACGCCTGCGCGCGAGCCTCGTCGGCGGTGCGGTAACCGCTGGATTTGTAGTTGGCGGGTGAGCAGAAGATCGTCGCGCACACCAGTTGAACCCCGCCGGCGCGCAGGTCGGGGAGGCCGACGGTGGCATACTCGTTATCGACAAACGGCTGCAGCGCCGCCGGTTGTCGCGGGTCACGCCCTCGGGTGACGTTGTAGGCGAGGTCGAGATGAGCGTCGACGATGGTCATGGTGGTTGATCGTGATTTGTAGGTTGCCAGTTGTAGGTTGTAGGTTGTGAGTTGTGGGTTGTCGAATCGGGCATCAGTAGCCGGCACATCTTCGCTTCACATCGGCCAACCAACAACTCACAACCAACAACCAACAACTCGCAACCAACAACCAACAACCAACAATCATCACATCATCCCAATCAAATGCCGCACCACGCTTCGTCCCAACGCCGCAAGATTGTACCCGCCTTCCAGCACGCTGATGACTCTCCCGCGGCATTGCTGGTCGGCGACGGCCACGAGCAATCGTGTCATTAATTCAAAGCACTCGTCGCTTAAGTTGATTTGCGCCAGCGGGTCGTCGCGATGGGCGTCAAATCCGGCGCTGATCAGCAGCACTTCCGGACGGAAATCGTCCAACACCGGAACGACTCGGGTTTTGATCGCGTCAAGGTAGTCTTCATCCGATGCGCCGGGGTCGAACGGAATGTTGAGTGTGTATCCTCGCCCTGGCCCGACGCCGATTTCCCACGCGTGGCCGGTGCCCGGATAGCAAGTGCCAGGGTCCTGGTGCAGGCTGATGAAGTAAATGCTTGCGTCGTCTTCGAGGCATGCCTGTGTGCCGTTGCCGTGATGCACATCAAAATCTACGATCGCCACGCGCTTCACGCTGTACTTCTTTTGAATGTAACGCGCCGCGATCGCGACATTGGAATAGAGGCAAAAACCCATCGCCCGTTCCGGCTCGGCATGATGCCCCGGCGGGCGACCGGCGCTGAAGGCGCGGCGGGCCTTGCCGGTCATCACGGCATCCGCGGCGGTGAGCGCGCTGCCGAGGCTGAGCATGGCGGTGTCGTGGCTGACGGAACCAACGCGCGTATCGCCCTGATCCAACACCCCGCCGCCGAGCGAGCATACTCTTTTTATGGCGTCGAGGTGCTGTTGCGGATGGCTGAGCAGAACCCACTTTTCGTCCGCCGGTGAGGGTGCTAGTTCGAGCAGCTTTGGTTTGCCCAGCAGTTTCAGGCCGGTGTCGAGTTGAAATTCGGGGAATGGGTCGTGCCCGATCAATTGAGAATCCGCGAGCGCGCGATAGATCGCGCGAATGCGATCCGGGCGTTCGGGATGGTGCGAGCCTGTTTCGTGTTCGACGAAGCGCGGCGATGAACTGAAAGCGAGCATGATTAAATCCTACCCCCTCTCCCGGCGTACCGGGAGAGGGAGCAACGTCACACATTCGCATACCGCGTTTGCCGCATGGCGGTCATGTACATCCAGAACAGATAGCCTGCGGAGATGACCACGACCGAACAAAGCGTGTATGCAAAGTTCAACCCCGTCGCGGGCGAGACCGCGCCGGTTTGCAACAGCCACCGGTAGCCCCACACCACGCCACTGGCCACAAGGCCGATCGGCAGATAGCACGCGGTGTGATAGTTCAAGCATCGCTGCACGACGGCGCGCGGCAGGCGCATTCCCCAGAACGCGCCTTCCCAACTGCTGAGCCAGCCAGCGAACCGTGTGAGGACACCCATAAAATAGTAAAGCAAAATTGATGCGACGAAGTAGAGAAGCACCAGCCCCATGATATCGCCGCCGTCAAACCTGCGCGGGCGGCGCGAGATGGTCTCCAGCCACAGCCCATATCCGATCGCCGCCGAGCAGAACAAAAACGCGGCGATGAGTCGGTGCCGTTTGGCGAACCACTCGGCGGCGGGGTGATCGGTTCGTGTGGCCAACCCACGGTAGAACCGCTTGGGCCGCAGCAGCACGGCGATCGTCGTGGCGATGAAACTGCTCAACCCCGACCGCTGCTCAAACCCCGTCGGCCCGCGGCCGGCATCGGTGGTGGAATGGACGATCGGCACGCCGCACTCCGGGCAGTTGGATGAATCCGGCAGGCCGTTGAGCGTGTAGCCACAGGCTTCACAAAGAATATCGGACTCGGCGGGGACGGCGCGGCTCATGGTCGTATGGTATAGTAGCCGTTGGCGATGAGGTTCGGGCAAACCATCCTTTGTCTTACGATTGCGCTGGGCGCTGCGTTCGGTTGCGAGCGCGAACCTTCGGCGAAACAAGCCGAGGGTTCCGCGAAACCGCAAGCAGCCGCCGAGGCCGCTGTGCCTGTCAAGCCCGATCAACAACCTCAACTTGCGCCGACCACTCGTCCATCCGTGATCATTCTCGTCGACGGCGAGCAGCGCGAATTTCCCCCGCCGCGGCTGGTGGTGGATGATCGCAACGGCAAGACGGTGGCGTTGCTGATGAGTGACGACCCGCCGCAGGCCATCAACGACGATTACGCGGGCAACAGCTACTATATTGAAATGGAGTTCGACGACGCGCTGCCAACCGTCCGCGGGCAGGTGTGGGTTTATGAAGCGCCCAACTCCGACAAACAGGATTCACCCAACGGCATCTTCCTCGAAGGCAACCGCAAACAACTGCAGCCGTTTCAGGTGAAGGTGCAGTTTCAGCAGGTCGACGGTGGCGACGTGGCGTGGATCAGCGGCACCTTCCATTTCTACCACAACAACGATGCGCAACCATCGCTGCCGCGTGTCGTAACGGTCACCGGTCGGTTGCCGGTGACGTTGCCGTAGCAGGCGCTGCATCCTTCATTCTGATGTGCGCGTAGCTTCCGGCATAAGGAATCCACGATGTTGCCGTGGCCGCCGGCAGGCCGGGCAGATAACGGTCGATGGGCGGATTGGCCGCTTCGCTGATCACGACGATACGCCGATGGCGCTGCAGGCGATCGATCGTTTCGCGTGAAGCCGGCCCGTCGAGCACGATCGCGCTGCAGTTGATCGGGGGCATGTAGCGGCTCAGGGCCATGTACACCAAGGCGCCCGCCCATTCCCGGCCGGGTTCGCGCAAGAGCACGATCACATCGCCTCTCTGGAGGTCGCGGGTTGCCGCTTGAACGTACTCGCGCCACAGGGGCTTATCGCCATCCCACGCCCGAGGCAGCGCGCCAAGACATCCGAGCACCACGGCGGCCGGAAGCAGGTTTGATAGCAGCGGTGATCGCCCGATTCCGGCAGTCGCAATCAAGCAGCAAAGCCCCGCGCCGGCGGGCAGCGTGTAGCGGATGAGGTTGAGCGTCTGGCGATGCTGCGATATATCCGCGACCGCGACGAGCACAATCGGCCCGACCACGCCGGCAACAAACAGCCACGTCGTTCTATGTTTTGCCGCCAGCGCCGCGGGAACAACGAGCAGCAGTAATGGCGTCATCCACAAGATTCCACGGCCGGTTGCCGCGGCATCAATGAGGCGCCCGCCCGGCTCGAACAGCAGCCGCAGGGGCAGTAGCGCGGCTCGGCGCAGCGAGCGAAGCGGCAGTCCGGGGTCGTCGTCGGCGATCCATCCCATGTTGGCGATGAAGTTGCCGCGCTGCTCCAGCATGAAGGGCCCCCACGAGATCGCAAACACAAGCGCGGCGGCGGCGCAACATGCGGCGAGTCGCCATCGCCATGCTCGTTCGAGTGCAATCAATGTGACGATGGCCACGGGAACAATCGCCCCGATCGCGAAGTAATGCGTGAGCATCATGGCCAATGAAATGCCCGCGAAACCCGCGAGCCGTCGCCACGATGCGCCCAGCACAATCAGGCGTGCGGCGACGGCGAGGAGCGCCGCCGTCAGCATCGACAGCATGATGTAGCTGCGGACTTCCTGTGCGTATTGAATCTGCGAAGCCATCACCGTCGCGACGGCCGCAGCCCACAGCCCGGCGCGCCATCCGCCGGCTACCCGAGCCGCATCGAAGACGAAGAGGATGCACGCCAGCGAACAGGCCACGCTCAAGAGCCGCGCGGCCACATCACCCGGGCCGAAAGTGAATAGCCACGCGCGTAGTATGATCGGATGAAGAGGCGGGTGCGTGTCGTAGCCCATGCCGGTCCAGATGTGCCACCACGGCGGCGCGCCTTGGACGGATTGAAGATCGACCGCAGGTTCCATCCATACACCCGAGGGCAGCGCCGTTTCCCACGGGCCGCGGGCGGTGGCGAAATGAATGCTGAACAGTTCATCGAACCCCAGCGACTCGCGCGCCAAGGCGTGCCATCGCAGCGACGCCGCCATGATGAGAATCAGCAGCAACAGCCATACGCCGCGCTTCGAAGGCCGAGCGGCGGTTGGTGACGCGGTCGGTGGCGCGGTCGGGGGCGCGGTCGGGGGCGCGGTTGTTGCGAGGGCGTCTTGGGTCATCGCGCCTCCGCCGGTTCACTTACCGCGGGCTTCAGTTCCAGCACCGTGCCCACATAGGGTTCGGTGCTTACCACGCGCGAAGCGAAGCCGGGAAACCACGTATTGGCTTCGAAGCCCGGGCCGGTGACCAGCAACACCGTGTCGAATTTCTGAAGCTGGGCTGCGAGGCGCGGCGACGGCGGCGCGACAAGCACGACAGCCGATTGCGGCCACCGGTTGGCGTAGTGCGAGAATGCCAGATAAAGCCATCCGCCGTACCAATCGCCACGAGACTGCCCGATGAACACGACAGCGCAGCGGTCACGCACACTGCCGGAAAACGCCGAAGCGAGCGCGCGATAATCACCCGGATCGCTCTGGTTGGCGTTGAACGGTTCGCCGACCGCCATCGAGAGCAGGCACGAAAGGAACATCGCGCCGGGCAGCACGGCGGCCAGCAAACGCCGTCGCGTCGCCAGCGCTCCAATGGCCGGCACCGCAAGATAAGCCGCCGGCGCGGCCACAAGCACGTAGCGAACGAGCGTGAGCTGTTGAGTGTGCCGACTAACGTCGAGCAGCAATACCATCGCCACTGGAAGGGCAAGCCAAAGCCCCAGCAGCAGCATGGCGCGGCGGCGGCGGACGAGCAGAAACGGAACAACATAAATCGCCGCAAACCCCATCGCCAGGATGGTCGAGCGCGGCTTCACCTCGTTGAAGAAACGCGCCGGCATCAGCGCCGTGCGCTGCAGGCCCGATCGGACGGGGTGCGGCGAATTTTCTGTCAGATACTCTCGGTTGAGCGCGAAGTTGGCGCGCTGTCGAAGCAGGAACGGTCCCCAGACAACTGCATAAACAACTGCTGCGGCGGCGAGGGCGGCGATGGTCTGCATCCGCGCGCGCCCACGCATGGCGATGATGGCATAAACCAGCAACGCGCCGCACGCCCCGATGGCAAAATAATGCGTGAGCATCGCCGCCAGCACTCCACCGGCTAATGCGGCCAGGCGCAGGCGGGTGATGCCGGCGATATCAATCCTCGCCGCCGCCGCCAATGCTCCGGTCATGCACGCGACCATGGGTACGTAACCCCGCACCTGCAGCGATTGTTCGATCATCGGTGTTGCGATCGCACACAGCGCCGCGGCCCACAATGCGACGGCGACGCCGAACCACAATCGCGCCGCATCAAAAATGAACAACACCATCACCGCGGCGAACAAGACGCTGAGTAACCGCAGGGCCGTATCGCTCGAGTCGGCCAACGACCGCCACGCGCCCAGCGTCATAAAGTAAAGCGGCGGGTGCTGCTCGCGGTCGAGGCTGAACCAGACCGGCGCACGGGGCAGGTCGCCGTCGAACCAGGTGGGTCGGGGCGCGGGGGTCATGAGCGCGCCCGGTTCGATCGTCTCGTGCCAAAGCCCCCGGCCGGTGGAACACGCGACGCTGGCCATTTCGTCGTACCGCATGCTGTGCTGGTTGATGCCATAGAGCCGCACCGTGACACCGGTGGCCAGAATCAGGACGAGCACCAGCACATGCGGCAGGCGCAGCGGAGCAATCATTGTCGCGGGGTTTTCTGCGTGATGATTCAAGGTTTTGTCGATAAACTATAACTGTGGTCGAAGCCAATCCAAATTCGTCGAAGGTGCTGGTGTTCATCGTCTCCTACCAGGCGCACCGGCATGTGTCGCGCCTGCTTGATCGCGTCCCGCCGGATTTGTGGGACGATGACTCGGTCCACTTCCTCATGATCGACGACGCCTCGCGCGACGAAACCATCAGTGTTGCCAGCGAATGGGTGACCGCCCGCGGGGCAAAGAACATCACCCTGCTGCGCAACCCCGTAAACCAAGGCTACGGCGGCAACCAGAAACTTGGCTACCGCATTGCCATTCAGGCCGGTTTTGATTTCGTCATCCTCCTTCACGGCGACGGGCAGTATGCGCCCGAGATGCTGCCGAAGTTCATCGATACCTATCGCACCACGCAAGCCGATGTGGTGCTCGGATCGCGCATGCAACAGGTGAAAGACGCCCGCAAAGGCGGCATGCCCTGGCACAAGGTGGTCGGCAACCGAATGCTGACCGCGTTCCAAAACCGCATGACCGGCCGGCGGCTGAGCGAGTATCACACGGGTTATCGCGGATACAGCACGAAGTTCCTTCGATCGGTTCCGTTCGAGACCAACACCAACGACTTTCATTTTGATACCGAGATTCTGCTGCAGGCGTTTCACATCGGCGCCAAGTTTGAAGAGTTTTCCATCCCCACGCACTACGGCGACGAAGTGTGCCACGTGCAGGGATTTAAGTACGCGCGCGACGTCGTGCGATCGACGCTGCAATACAAGCTGCACCAACTGGGCATGCTCTGCACGTTGAAGTATCGCAACCTGGCGCCGGATCGATATCGCGATAAAACAGCGGCCCTCTACTCCAGCCACACGATGGCGCTGAACGTGGTGAAGAAAAAGGCGCCGGCGCGTCTGCTCGACATCGGCTGCGGCCCCGGCCACGTGGCGCGCGAGTGCGAGCAGGCCGGCGTGCGCGTGACCGGGCTGGACTTTCATGAGCCAGAAGCCGGCGCGATGACAAATTTTCATAAGCTCAACTTCGATCAGCACAATCTTCCCGTCGATGCGTTTGATTACGACATGGTTCTGCTGCTGGACGTCATCGAACACCTGGCCGACCCGGAGCAGTTTCTGCTCGACCTGCGCAACACCAGCCAGGCCACCGCCGCCGTTCGCAAGCCGCCGACGATTGTCATCAGCACGCCCAACGTTGCGTTCGCGGCCATGCGGCTCAACCTGCTCATGGGCCGGTTCAGCTACGCCGAGCGGGGGATTCTTGATATCACGCATAAGCGACTCTTTACGCGGTCGAGCTTGAAGCGCACGCTGCGCGACTGCGGGTACAAGATCGAGAAAATCGAAGGCGTACCCGTGCCGTTCGAGGTCGTCGTCGGTGGGAGCATGGGCCGCATGCTCGGCCACATTGCGGCGGCGATGGTTACGGTTTGGCCGACGATGTTTGCCTTTCAGTTTCTCGTCACCGCCAAACCGCTGCCGGGAATTCGGCAACTCCTTCAGCAGAGTGAGAAACACGTTGAAGCCGACGAGCGCCTTCGCCGCGCCATTTCCACCGAGCGCGCAACCGCCTGAAGCCAACTAACCCGGCAACTTCACATGCGTGCATACGGCCACGGGGCGATCGTCGGCATCGACGAGCGTCTGCTGTTCGAGCACGCTGCAGCCGGGCAAAAGTGATGGCAGGTCGCTCACCGGGCCGGAAAACAGCCACGCCGTTCGGCCGCGAAGCGATGCGATCAGCGCCGGATCGGCTGCGTTTGCCATCTTCACGATATCCCGCGGCCAGAGTTTGGGTTCGCGACTGGCAGCGAGCATCAGAATCTCATTAAAATATCCCTTCACCGCCGGGCCGGAATAGAAAAGCATCGGCTCGCCGGGCGCGGCGCGATCGACCATGAAGGTTCGCAAAACGCGATAATCCGGTTCGTCTGCAAAATGCGCCTTGGCATTGAGCAGCAACAAGGTCACAACGATCGCGCCGCCGGCCAGGTGAATCAACGGGCCGGTTGGCGCGCCGGTGCATCCGTTGTCGGAAGCCCGACCGCGGGATTGCCACACCATCACCGCCAGCGCCGCAATGGCCGGTCCGGCGGCGAGGCTGTAGCGAACATGCACCAGGTGCCGCGTGGTTCTCGCCCAATCGAGCAGCAGCAGAAAACCGCACACGCCGGCGAACCACAGAATGGGCAGCAGTAATTCGCGACGCTTCGTGATTCGTACGATGACAAAGCACAGAAGCGCCAGACCGATCGCCGGCCAGATCAGCCCCGCATAGTCCTGATCCACCAGCAGGCGAATCGGCATCGAGAGAAACCGCCCGAGCGCCAGCAGGTGTGGATGCGCGGCGGGTTCTTTCAGCCAGGGATCAGCCGTGTGCGAAATATCGGGAATCTGCTTTATCGCAATCGGTGCCCAGACAACCGCGAAGACGACGCCGGCGGCAACGAATGTCATCCACAACCAAGCCAGTTGCCTCCCCCGGAAGCGAATGCAGGCCCACGCCGCGATGATTACGCAGATGCCGATGGCGAAGTAATGCGTGAGCATCATCGCCAGCATCGACAGCCCGAGTCCGATCGCGCGACGTCGACTCACGCCGAGCGTCTCCATCCGCGCCGCCGCCGACATGGCGCAGCAGGTGAGGCCCATCAGCATGGTGTAAGCGCGCACTTCCTGGGATAGCAGAATTTGCGTCGGCGAGACCGCCATAATCGCCGCCGCCCACAGCCCGGCAGCGGCGCTGCGGCTGAGCGTCTTTACAAAATCAAAGAGCATCGCGATCGCAAGCAGCGACCACGCCGCCGTATACCACTGCGCCGCCACGTCGCCGCTGCCCAGCGCGTCGCGCCACAGCCGCATCGTCATGACGAAAGCAGGCGGATGAAGCACGCGCTCCATGTGCGTCCAGCATGCATACCACGGCGGCGCGCCGGCGAGGTCGGTCCACGACTCGCCGACATGAATCATCGCATCCGCCAGCCAAACCATTTGCGGCGAACCGCGCCCGGTCGACAGGCCCAAATGCCACATTTCATCGAGCGAAATTGCATCGGTGCCAATCCGCTGGTGACGAAGGATGGCGCCGAACAACACGATGAGTGCCAGTAGAAACAAACGAATGAACCCGCCGCGGGTGTAAACCCGCGCGCGAAGGCGGGGGAGCGCATCGTTGTTGTCGGTCAATGCAGTCATGTATTCAAACCCTTTATGACCCAACTCTTTCTTCATCCGCGCCCAAAAAACAGGCTTGCGGACGAGCAGAATTTTGAACCGCAGATTAACGCAGATTAACGCAGATTAACGCAGATTAACGCAGATAAAGAGAGAGCACTCGCGCGGCGACAATGGTTTGATTCGGATTTCTCACTTTCGACATTCGCCATTAAAGCCCCAGCCCCTTCTCCCTATCTGCGTTAATCTGCGTTCATCTGCGGCTCCAACTTGCGAGGTCCGATAACGTATTTGTTCTTCAACCTGATGGCCCGCTGCGACGATCCTGTTCGCAGGGCGGATCGGAGTGTGTCATGGGTATATTCCTGATGTTCAGTATAGCCGGCAGACTCATCGCGGGGTTGCTCGTTGGCATGCTTTGCGGCGTGGTGGCGCTGCTCGTTGTTCTTCGTAACCAGAAGACGCGATCGGCGGTTTGGCCGGTGGCGGCGGGCGGGTTGGTGATCGGGTTGATCCTGGCGATGGTTGCGGTGCAATTCATTCCGCAGCGGCCGGTGCGGCCGGGCAGCGACTATGATATCGCCGCGTACAATCTGTTTATCAGTATATTCGGTTACACGCTTGTGCCGGCGATCGGACTTGTTGCGGGGGCATTGGCGACGTGTTTTTGCCCGCGGCGCGGGCTGGTTTTGCCGCCGCCGTTGCCGGCGCCATTTCCGGTTTCGTTGTCGCGCTGATTGGACCGTCTGGTTTTTGCGCGGTGGCGTTGGAGCGTGTGTTGGGGCTCCTCAGCACCAAACGATGCGGGCTGGAATATCAGTGGATCGGGGACGGTTGTGGTTCCGCGAAGCCGCAAGCGCCTGACGGAACCGGTCGGCAAACGCAATCGCTTGCGGCTTCGCGCGGTTTGCTCTTGCCCTTATGCTCTGGCCATGAATGTCGTTCCCGATCTTCCGGCCATTCGCGCGGCGCACGAGCGGATCAGGCCGTTTGTTCATCGCACGCCGGTGATGACGTGCGGCACGATCGACGCGCTGGCGGGGGCGACGATTTTTTTTAAGTGTGAAAACCTGCAAAAAGTCGGCGCGTTTAAGTATCGCGGGGCGACGAACGCGGTGCAGTCGCTTTCGGATGCTGACGCGGCGCGGGGCGTGGTGACGCATTCATCGGGCAACCACGCCGCGGCGCTGGCGCTGGCGGCGAAGGTGCGGGGGATTGCGGCGCACATCGTGATGCCGACGACCACGCCGCAGATCAAGCAGGATGCCGTCGCCGGCTATGGCGGGCAGATCACGCTTTGCCAACCCACGCTTGCGGCGCGCGAAACGACGGCGGCGGCGATTCAGCAGCGCACCGGCGCGACGATGATTCACCCGTTCGACAATGATGCCGTCATCGCCGGACAAGGCACGGCGGCGGTGGAATTGCTCGAAGACGTGCCCGAGCTGGATGCGATCCTTGCGCCCGTAGGCGGCGGGGGGCTGCTAAGCGGCACGGGCATTGCGGCGAAAGCGCTGCGGTCGAATATCAAAGTCATCGGCTGCGAACCCGCGCTGGCCGACGATGCTGCGGAGAGCTTGCGCACGGGCAAGCTGGTGCTGGCGCGCCCGCCGAAATCGGTGGGCGATGGACTTTTGACGAACCTGAGCGAGCGCACATTCGGCCACATTCACATGCATGTCGATCAAATCGCCCTGGCAACCGATGAAGAAATGCTCGCGGCGATGCGGTTGGTGCTGGAGCGGATGAAAATCCTAATCGAACCTTCGGCGGCGGTTGCGCTGGCGGTGCTGCTCAACGGCGCGACGAACCTGCGCGGCAAACGCGTGGGGGTGATTATCTCGGGGGGGAATGTGGAATTGGCAAGGCTGGCCCCCTCATAAAGCCGCCGCCAGTGGCGGCGGAAAAGCATCTTGCATGTAGCGCGATAATATTAAAAAGCGAGGCGAAACGTTTGAACCACATGGCGACAATCGCTGAGAACTCACGCACACAAATCGGTTGGCAGTTTAACAAGTGTTTGATGCTGGGGTGAAAACATCCCGCGATGTGGCCCCGTCGATCGGGACGACTTTTGTGGCGCATCGCCGAGCCGATCCCATCGTAACGTTAGGTGGCCACGATACTTGCGGTCGTCCTACGGCCCGATCGCTCCCCGGACGAGAATTCTATCAATGTTCACGGCCACCGTCCAAGACGCTTGCGGCTTGTCAGCTGATCCCATGCGCTTAGTTCGAGGTCGGTGTTCGCAATGGGTAGGTTGCGGGCGAATCGAGCTAATCTTCCGTCAAAACAGTGGATTTTTTGCTTGCCAGAGTCGAGGTGCAGCGACTAGATTCCGCATTGCTCTGGTATCGGTGCCTTCGTCGGCAGGCGGTTCGCGGAGCATTGTGTATCGATCGTGTACACAACGGGTGTATGTATCAAGGGCGCTCCAACGCCTAGGAGTAAAGATGCCTCGTTTGCTTTCCTTCTCCTCAACTTTCTCGACTGTTTCGGCCGTTTCAATAACCGCTGCTTTCTTGCTTGCCGGCTCCGCCTTCGCCGCGGCACCGTCGCTTAATCTGGCTAGCGCGCTGGCCGACACCAAGGCGCTGCTTTCATCTGGCCAGGCGGCCGACATTGTGGTGCTTGGCGATTCGCTTTCCGTTCGTCCCGGCGCGTATCTGCCGTTTTTTCGTGATCGCCTGCAACAGCAATATGGCAACGCCGGCGCCGGCTTTCAGGGTATGAGCGTGTGGACGGGCGCCGCATTTAACAACGGTTGGCGCCGCGAAGGCATTAACGCAGACACCGGCGCGCGTCGTTCGCTCGACGGGCTTTGGACACAGTTCGACGGGTTCACCGCGCCGTCCAACACCGCCATCTTTACCCCCATCGATCGCAAAGTTCAGTTGCAATACGTCACGCAGCCGGGCGGCGGGTCGTTCCTCGTGCGCGAAGGCGACGGTGGTAACGCCGTCACGACCATCAGCACCAACGGCCCGGCTAATCAGGTTCGAACCTACGAGTACCAGCTTCCTGAGGGACAGACGCGCTACAGCATCGACCCGATGCGAGACGGCGCTGTGACCATCCTCGGCCAGAACAACGTACGCGAGACCGGTGGCGTGCGAATCCACCGCGGGGCCAACGGCGGGTGGGGCGTTGATAACTTCCTCAACCGCGACAGCACCTTCGATCAGCAGCTTTCCCTGCTCGGCACCGACTTGGTCATGGTTTGGCTGGGCCAGAATGATCAGGCTTACACCCGCGCCACCTATGCGCAAAAGATCAACGCCCTGGTCGACCGCGTGCAAGGGTCGGCCCCCGACGCTGAAGTTGTGCTGATCGGAACGTATGATCAGGGTTCGGCGGCGCTGGCGGGTTTGGTTGAAGGCATGGCCGACGTGGCTGCATCGCGCGGCGTGGGCTTCGTCAACCTCTACGGCACCGCCGGCAACGCGGCGTTCTTCAATACCAACGGCTATCTGGACGACGGCGTACACTTCTCGCCGGCCGGCGGGCAATACCTAGGCAACTTCCTTTACGACGCATTCGTTTCCGACGGCGCTTCGCTCGTTCCCGAGCCAACCGGCTTGGGCGCACTGCTCGTCGCCGGGGCCATGCTGCTTCGTCGGCGGTAGGATTTCAGCGTCAACAGCAATCGAAGATTAACCCGCGTAACGGTGCAAAACCGGCGCGAGTTTTTCATTTTGGTACTGCAAGAATTTCGTGATGCAGAATCAGGCGGGCGGCAGGATGGCGGACAGCACAGCATCGGCGGTAAGCCCGTCCAGTTGAGCGGCCTGCGTTACATCAAACTCGCCGATGCGCGTACGACGCAGTTGCGTGAGATACCCGCCGACGCCAAGCGCCGCCCCCACATCGCGGGCGATGGCGCGAATGTAGGTTCCGCGGCCGCAATCGATGCGAACGCGTGCCAGCGGCCACGCGAAATCGAGCAGATCAATCGAGTACACCACCACCGCGCGCGGTTTGAGTTCGACGTGCTGACCGGCGCGCACCCGGTCGGCGGCGCGCTTGCCGTTTACCTTCAGCGCGCTGTACACGGGCGGCGTCTGCAGGATCTCTCCAACGAACTCTACTAGCGCCGATTCAACGTGATGGCGCAAAATGCTCTCCACGCCGGGTCGTGCCGACGCGGTTTTTGTCTCGCTTGCAACAAACGGAGTTTCAGGTGATTCCGGATCATCCGTTGCCGTCGTCGCGCCGAGTTTGATCGTCGCTTCGTAGGTTTTCCGCTGGCCCATCACCTGTTCGCACAACTTCGTCGCCTTACCGATGAGCAATACGAGCAGGCCGGTCGCAAACGGATCAAGCGTCCCCGCGTGGCCGACCTTCGTGCCACGCGGCAGCAACCGCTTCACGCAGGCGACGGCACGGGCCGACGTGATGCCCGCGGGTTTGTCGAGCAGCAGGAAGCCAGCCGGTTTATATGTGACGGATTCGGTCATTCATGTTTCGCTTTTAGCAGACTGCGACGTGCGCCAAAAGAGCCGAGAAAGTGGGAGCTGGAGTTCACCGCAGTCTGCCATGTTCTACGACGAACACCTGCGAAGAGTGAACTGGCCAATCTCCCCCTCAATGTACTCAGGGAGGGGGCTGCGGGGGAGGGTTCTGCGCATTTGATTTCGAATGTCATCCAGCCCCTCCGCCCTCCCCTGGCCCCCTTCCGGCGTACCAGGAGGGGGAAATTTCCACCAGGCAGTTCAAAGTAAACCGACACGAGTCAGCCGCTCTCGGCATGCTTTTTTGCGATCGGTGTGCGCCGTGTCCATCCGTGGTTAAACTCTTCTCGCCATTGCAATTCTCATTTTCGCAATCACAATAACCAAAATATGAAATGGGACAAAACCGCCATCCTCCGTCGGATTCGGCAACTGTACAAAAAGGACGTCGATTTATCCTATAACGCGCTGGCCCGGCGCGAGCAATCCTTGGTGTCGGCGGCGGCGTATCACTTTGGGTCGTACCGATCTGCCGTCGGGCGCGCGGGGATCGATTACGCCGACGTTACCCGCCGCCCACGCTGGACCAGGCAGCGCATTATCCAGCAGATTAAAGACGGCCGGCGGAAAAACGTGAATCTGAACTGGTCGGCGGTCATCAAGCGCAAAGACGAGCTGGGCAAAGCCGCGTTCGCGTCGCTGCAGCGCCGGCTGTTCGGAGGGTGGGATCGCGCCCTGCACGCGGCCGGGCTGCACTCGGATGAGGTCAGCCTCTATCGCCAATGGGATCGCCCGACTGTGGCCTTTGAATTACGCGAGCGATTCGTGCACGAAGATTCAGTCAGCAGCGGCGACTTGCAAAAAGACGACCCCGCCCTGCACGCAGCGGCGTTCCGGTATTTTGGCTCGTACGACAAAGCTCTGAAAGCCGCCAAGATTGATCCTGCGGACGTGCGCAAACGGCGGAAGCGGAAATAGATGTTTTGGTGGGGCAGACATTCCTGTCTGCCATCGCGTATCCACGCGATACCCGCCGCCGAACGGCATGGAATGCCGTGGCACGCAGGAGTGTCTGCCCCACTGTTGCTGCTCATCTCAACGCTGGCGCGTATATCCCCGCGGATGCTTTTCAAACCACTTCCACGCCGACGCGATGATCGTTTGCGGGTCTTTGTGCTTGGCTTCCCACCCTAGAACTGCTTTGGCGCGCGACGGGTCGGCGTAAAGTGCAATGGCGTCGCCGGCGCGGCGCGGGCCGTACTTTACCGGCACGTTCCGCCCCGCGACCTTTTCCACCGCCGCGATGATTTCCTTTACGCTGAAGCCCCGGCCTGTGCCTAAATTGCAGAAAATCGGCTCACCGGGTTTGAGGCGCGTCATGGCGGCGATGTGCGCGTCGGCCAAATCGTCGACGTGAATGTAATCGCGGACGTTGGTGCCGTCGGGCGTGGGGTAATCGGTGCCGAACACGGTGATCTCGGGGCGCACGCCGAGGATTGATTGCAGGATGACCGGGATCAGGTGCGTCTCGGGGTCGTGGTCTTCGCCGATCGAGCCGTCCATGGCGCAGCCGCTGGCATTGAAGTAACGCAACGCGGCGTAGGAAAAATCCTTTTTCGCGTGCGCGTGGTCTTTAAGAATGTGTTCCACCATCAACTTGCTGCGGCCATAAGGCGACGTGGGAAGCTGCTTTTCGTTTTCGGTAACCGGCACGGCGTCGGGGTCGCCGTAGGTGGCGCAGGTGCTGCTGAACACAAACTTGTTCACGCCGACATCGGCCATGGCTTGCAGCACGTTGATGGTGGTCGATACGTTGTTGGCGTAATACATCAGCGGCTTTTCCACGCTCTCGCCCACGTACGCATACGCGGCGAAGTGCATCACCGTATCGATCTTGTGCTGCTTAAGCGCACTCGCCAGCGCGGCGCGGTCGTTCAGATCAGCATGGATGGCGGGGACTTTAAGAATGTCCACCACGGCTTGGTGACCGCGCGACAGGTTGTCGTAGATCACCGGCGTGTGGCCTGTGTCGATCAAGCGCTTGACCGTGTGCGAACCAATATACCCCGCGCCGCCGGCGACTAGAACGTTCATATGCGTCTCCAAACCTGATGCAGACAATCGGAAACACAGACAGGAATGTCTGTGTCACCGGCATGCTCACAACCTAAAAAACCAGACAAACAAAAACGCGAGGATCGAAAAATTCGATCCTCGCGTCTTGCGTTTGCATGATAACCGAACGACCGAAATCAGCTACGGCCGAATCAGATGCGGCGCCGCCGAGCCAGGCCCAGCAGCGATACGCCGATCAGGCCCAGCGTCGTCGGTTCGGGAACGGCGCCGCGGGCGACATCCGACGGCAGCGGCTGGCCGAAGCCGGCGGCCAACGCGGTGAAATCGTCGAGGTTCACCAGGCCGTCGAAGTTAAAATCGCCCTGCGACCATTCGCCGGCACCGCCGAATGCGGCAGCTAAGCGGGTGAAATCGTCGAGCGCGACGGTGCCGTTCAGGTCGGCATCGCCTTGGCGGGTGTAGCGGAACAGCACCGCATCGCCGTCCACCGGCACGCCGGCAAAGTTGGTGATGCCCAGTTGCGAAGCTTCAGCGTACCCGACGGCAGTCGAGCCGGGGTTGGCCGCAGCGGCCGAACTGGTGATGCCCTTGCCGTTCCAGGCCCCGCCGTTGCGGCCGGAGATGATCTGGGCTTTGATGTCGGCCAGCGGTGAGAAACCTGCCTCGTAGTCGACGGCGAAGGCCGTGTTGCTCACATCCAGCGTGGCGGTGGGGGTTGCGCCGCCGTTGATCGCCAGCGTTTTTACCTTGCTGGTGCCCGAACTGCTCGCGATTTTAAGCGTGCCGAATTGAACGCTCACTTTGTCCTGGCTGATGCTCGGGTGCGTCACCGTGCCGTTGCCCCACTTGGTGATGGTCAGTGCGGCCGAAGCATAATTCGGATTGGTCACCGTCAGGCTCGCCCCGGCGTAGGCGGCGTAGCCGGCGTTTTTCTGAATCGAGAGAGGGGCCGAAACCGTGTGATTGCCGGCTTCGGCGATCAAACGCGGCTCATCTTCGCCGCTGCCCATCGTGATGGTGTTAGCACCCGATACTGTGTAGTTGCCGCCCACAAAACGCAGGCGGGAAAGGGCCCGCGCGCTGTCGAGCGTTACGGTGCGCGTGCCGGTGTCGGTGGTGCCAAACGATGCGAAGGCGTCAGCGCCATCGGGGATGAAACCCAATAGCCACTTCGAGCCATCGGAGTAGTTGCCGGTTCCGTTAAAATCGGGTTCGGCGCGAAGTTTGAAGGTGCCGGTCGACGAAAAAGTGGTTTCTGAAACGCCTCCGCTGCTGAACCCGCGAATGCCGCCTTCGCCGGAGCTGGAAAGGAACATGTTTCCGGCGGCATCGACGGCGATATCGCGGCCGGCGGAAACACCCGGTGTAAAAGCATCGATAAAGTGCCGGTTGGCCAGATCAGGAATGCCTTCGAGCAGCGGCACGCTGATGATCTTGCTGTTGTCTTCGACAAAGGCCATGTTGCGGCCGTCGGCCGCAACGTTGAACCCGCGGCAGTCGCGCAGCACGTCTTGAATGCCGGGGAACAGCACCTCGTCGGCGTTGCCATCGATCCCAAGCCGAACGGATTCTGCTAAAGAAGAAAACAGCGGGGTGGTGGCATCGGTGTCGAGCACGAACACGGTCGCTTCGGTGCCGTTCACGCGATATTGGCCGTAGTAGAATTTGCCGTCAGGCCCGCGGTCCAGGTCGGCCTGTACGCCGTTCGCATCGCCGATGAGCAGGTTCTTGGCCAATTGCACGGGCGCGTCGGCGTTGGGCACGGTGGCGCCGATGCTGTAGCGCCAGATGCTGTTCATTTCGTTGGTGATGCCGGTAGGGCTTAAATCTTCGTCAATGGTGTAGAGCGTAACATTGTTGCCTGAGCCGACGGCGACGGCTGCGGGAATCGAGCCGTGGTTTTTGGCGGCGCTGGGGGCGAAGGGGCCGACTCCGCCGACGCCGGTAAGCAGGTTCGCGCCGGTGGTCACGTTGCCGTCAAAGCGATAGACGCTGCCGTTGGCGTCGCCCCAGAACGCGACGTAAAGCCGGCCGTCGTCGTCAATATCAATGCGGAACGGGTCGTTGGCGCTGCCACCGACGTTCACCCCGCCGGTGCGGGAGATCGCGGGGGCACCCACCGGATCGGCGGTGCCGTCTCCCTGGGCAAGCGGGTCGCTGCCATCGGCGCCGACGACATATAGTCCGTCCTGCACGCCACGGAATGCCAGCGGCAGGCCGAGCGTTACGCCGGTGGTGGTATTTGAAACATAAAATCGCCCGAAGTTCGCGCCGTTGGCCGGGTTGGTGTTGATCGTCATGCCGCGCGGCTGGCGGTAGGCCCACTGCGGGTCGGCGTCGTCGGTCACCTGCACCAGGCCGCCGTTGGTCACGGTGCCGTTGTCGCTGGCAATAGTGCCGGTGTTGTAAAGGTAGCCGTTGGCGTTGGTTTTACGGACGACGATCTGATACTGCGCCGCGCCGTTACGGGTGAAAGATTGCGCCCCGCGCCCCAGCGCGCCCAGCGAGGAGGGTACGCCGTCGCGGACGACGGTTACGTCGTCGGCGGCATCATTCAGCACGAAGTTAACGGTGCCGGCGGATTCGGTAACGCTGCTCGCAAACGTGGTGGCGTAAGCGAGCGAGCCCAGCTTGAGCATAGCAATACCGCACGCGGCGGCGACGATTCGGCGATCAACCATGGCATTTCTCCCAATGTGGTCCTGACGGACACTTTAAACAGAATTCCCTGAATAGAATTCTTAGAGGCGAAGTTTCGTGAACTATCTCCCACGAGCGACCACTCGGGAAGAGAAAAATCGAAATTTATTGCAGAAAGCGACTATTTTTTCATCACTACCGGGACGCGCGGTCTAAAACGACCCAGACACCGTATTCCTGACCCAACGGCGCGATTGTTGAATTAGCGATTCCGTAGTACAGGAAAGTGTTGTTAAAGGTGGTGCTGATGCGGTCAACAAACTTCCATTGCACCCCGCCGCCGAGACCGAGAATGTTGGATCGTTCGAGGGTGCTGTACGGAACCCACTGTGCCGAACCGTTGGCATATAAGACGTTTATTCCATCTTTGTGCACGCGCTTGACATCGGCCGGAGTCATAAACAAATCGGCAACGATGGCACGGTTTTTCATCTTGGCAAAGGTGGGATAACCGGGTTTTCCAGTCGGATCGAGAATCGGTGTGGTGACCAATCCGCTCGTTGCATAGGCGGCAACCGGGCGCGTCTGATAACTGAAGCGGCAGTGGTTTCGACCTGCGCCGATCAAACGCGGCGATGGTGGGTCATTGTAAAAATGCCACAAATTTCCGGAATTGCCAGCAGGTTGTGAATCGAATGCATACTGCGTGCTGACCTCGGCGGGGCAGTAAAATGTTTTGGGGCTTTGTAGCAATTTGGTCGTCGCCATCTGACCCATCGCAACCGGGATAAACCGTGGGGTTCCGCTGCCTTTGTCCCATGAGGCAAAATAGCTGAACTGCTTTTCGCTTGCCTGCAGGTAGCCGATCGGAATGGCATCTTTAAATTGTGTTCCATAAAGTCGATACGCGGTGCCAAGCTGCCGGATGTTGCTCAGGCAGTTGGTCTTGACGGCCTGCTGCCGCGCCTTGCCCAGCGCCGGCAGCAGGATGGCGATCAGCACACCAATGATGCCGATAACCACCAGCAGTTCCACCAGCGTAAAAGCAGTTTTTTTGCGGGCCATTGCAGCGCTCCTTGCAGAAATCCGTCGATCGCGGCCATCACAGGCCGACGCGGCGTGCGGAAGCTCGTGGTTACGTCGGAATCGCCGACTGCCCTGCGGTTTGGACACGGTGAGACATCACTTTCCGCAGCGATCGTGGCACGAAAAACGCAATCGATCAGCCAATTCCACCGCTCAAGATAATCACTACGGGCATAGCCTGTCAAAACATTTTCTATAATATTTATAATTACAACTTTTTTAAGCGAATTTCCGGGAGTCGACGCACTTTGGCATCTCACGAGTTTGGGCGGCTATTCATGTCTTTAAACGAAAACCCCGCCAAACGAAAACCCCGCCGTCGAGGAGTACTCGGCGGCGGGGTGGTGATGGTAAAAAAATCCAGAATTAGGCGCGACGACGACGGGCCAGGCCCATGGTGGCAACAGCCAGCAGGCTAAGTGCGGTCGGTTCTGGAACCGAGCTGCGCGGCGCGTCGCCGGGGGCGCTGGAGCCGAAGTTGGCGGCCAACGCGGTGAAATCGTCGAGGTTTACCAGACCGTCGTAGTTCGAGTCGCCCTGGAACCACGAGGTGCCGCTGCCAAAGCCGGCGGCCAACGCGGTGAAATCGTCGAGGTTAACAGTTCCGTCAAGGTTGGTATCACCCAGACGGGTGTAACGGAACACGACGGCGGTCGTATCGACCGTATTTCCCATGAACGTCATCGACACGCCGCCGACCTGGCTGGCTTCGGCGTAGCCGATGCCGAACTGCCCGCTGTTGGCGGCGGCGGTGCTGCTGGTGATGCCGTTGCCGCTCCAGTTGCCGCCGGCGCGGCCGGCGATGATCTGCGTGCGAATGGTATCGATGGGCGATGTTTGCGGATCGACCACGGCGTAATCGACGATGAAGCCGTTGTTGGTGATATCGAGCTTGGCAATCGGCAGGTCTCCGCCGCCGATGCTCAGAAGTTGCACATTGCTCACGCCGGCATTGGTGCCGTTAGCGCCGATTTTCACGGTGCCGGCGTCAATCGCCAGATGACCGGCAATGACGTTGGGAAACTGCACCAGGCCCGGCCCGACTTTACGAATGGTTTGGCCGACCGCGGAAACAGCGCCGGTGATGGTTAGAGATTGCAGCGAGCCGACGACTTCGATTTTGGTCGTCGGACCGAGAACCAGGGGAGCGGCGATCGTATGGTTGCCGCCGCTGACAAGAATCGAAGAGTTCGTCGCCGCGCCGGATACAGTCAGCGTGTTCGTGCCGCTGGGAAGAATGGTGTAGCTGCCCAGGCCGGTGAAGGTAAGCTGCTGGACGGTGACATTTGTATCGAGCGTTGCCGTTCCCGAACCGGGCACCGAAGGCACGCCGAATTGGGCGCGGGCGTCGGTGCGGTTGGGGCTGATTCCGCCGGTCCAGTTGGCCCCTTGGCTCCAGATTCCGCTGGCGACATCAAATCGTGCGACGGCGGGTGCGGCGTAGGTGAAGCTGCTGAATTGATCGGAGGCGGGGTAGAAATTGGCGAAATTGATTGCGCCGACGGTTCCATTAAAGCCGCCTGTTCCGTCGCCACCGAGGTTACCCTGCGTGCCCCCGGGGGTTGGCAGGCCGTTGAGGAACTGGTTGGACCAGTAATCGTGGCTGCTGCCGTTGATGCCGGCGACGACCGTAAAATTGCCGAGCGCGGCGATTTGGGGCAGGTCGATGACGACTTCAAAGCCGGTGGTGACGGCTTGTGCCGCCGCAATGCCTGCGGGATCGAGGGCGTTGCTTCCGCCGCCCACGCCGGCGACATTAGCGTCGTTGTATCCGATGTTAAATGAAGGCACGCCGCGGTTGTTGCCGCCGGAACTGGTGCCCGACGTGATTTGGTTTGCCGGCACGTCAATGCGGCCGGAGTATCCACCGGTCCCGCCCCCGCCGGTATTCAATTCTGAAAAATCGACGTAAATGCTTCCTTCGGCGCCGCCCGGACGGTCGCGCGAAACGGCCAGAAAATAGTCGGGTTCAAAGCCTGTATCGTGCGTCATCCCACCATATTTGTCATTGAGCTGATTAAAGCTGACGTCGGGATTGTCAGTGCGCATGACATTTTGCCCGCCGGCCTTGGTGTCGAAGAAGAATACGAGCTTGTTGTTGTTGCTTTCGAGATTGCCGGCAATGAACATGTATAACTTGCCATTTTCGATGCGGGCGTAACCGGCGTCGATTTCACTTTGGTTATCACCGAATTGGGTTTGCACCGTTTGTGTTGCGAACGGTGTGCCGTACGATCCGGCATCGAGTGTGCCGTCCATGATCGGTGTTTGTGCCAAAGCGATCGATGAAAAAACAGAAACCCCTACGACAGCCGCCGCTGCTGCGGCGAGACGAGCGTTACCCTTGAGCATAAGAATCCTCTCCTGATGACCGGAGTTGTTAAACCGGTTCACCGTATTGGTGTGAACGAGACGAAGGGGGAACCGACGCCGGTAGTACCTCCGCAACCTTCGTCTGCGACGTGGCCCGTATTGCAAGGGCCACTCCTCAACGGCTATCTTAATCACCGGGTGGCGGCGGCGTCAATGAAATCTTTGAAAAGTTGAAGAAAACGCCGTGCAACCGCATTTGGCCCGCTTGACGAGCGGCGAGCGTAAGCGACCCGTTTCCCCCGGCGACGCGCGCGCGTGGTAAATCATGTGTAATCATTTGGTGAAGCAAGACTTGCGTCAATATTTGGCGGGCGCTGGAATGCAGGTCTGATAACCGACAAGAGCGACAATCAGGCGCGGGGCAACGAGTCATCGAACTCTTGATGCGGTGGGGTAAGGAAAGCGCAACTTGCTGAAACGGTTTGACAACGTGGCGTTTCAACCAAAAAAAGCCGGCTCCATAGGAGCCGGCGTGGGGGATGCGCGTGAATACTTGCCGCTCTACGCGGCTTTTTTGATGTTGCTGTGCAGGTCTGGCTCCGGGACGGCTTCTAAGTTGATCTGCCGCTTTTCAATCTTGCGGTAGCCCAGTTGCTCGATGACCTCGAGCACTTCCGTCCAGGTGGGGAACATCTTTTTGTTCACCTTTTTGTATGTTTCGATCGCCATCACAAACTCAAACTGCTCGACGGTCATCTCCCCTTCTTCGGCGCTCTTGCGGTCGTCGCTGCGACGAATGCCCGCCCCGCGACGGCGTTCCAGCCCCGTCCGGCGATTCTCGGCGTCGCGGCGGTTCGGCCCTTTGTAACCGGCCTCCTCACGCGATTTCTGCCGTCGATCAAGCCCCATCCGACGATCAACCACGCTGCGCGCGGCATCATCGTTGGTCGGCGGAGTGGTCTCTGACGGTGCATTGCTGTTTTGGCTCACGGATTACCTCGCTGGCTAACCACTGAAGCATCGGACAGAAACCGGAGCCAGTTGACCAATCTTGCATTCGCCGATTGCGTGGTGTTCAAAATACCCCTGATTAAGCAAAAAAACGAGGCAATGCGGCCTTGGTTAGGGTGATCAACGATCTTATTGGCATTTGCCGACGTAGTAACATGCAAGCAGACACCCAAGCGGTCGTCGTTGCAGGCCGGTTGGGCAGAAAATCGCTCGGCATAAGCCGTTATTTCGTCGAGGCTTAAAGATTCCTCGAAACCGCCGGGCAGGTTTGACCGAATATGATGGAAAGAACCAGCGTGCAAGCGTGCGTCTTAGCAAAGACACACGAAGTGAAGGAGCCACTATGAACGCCGCCAAAGTCTGGGTGATTTACGTTGTCGCCTTTGATGATTCGCAAGATCAGCAACCGGCTGGCCAGGAGAACGATGAGATAGAGCCGTTTGTGGGTAAAGAGGCGATCGAAAACGTCGACGACGCCGAAATAGCCGCGTTTATGCGCGGGGGCAACCTAGCCGCCACCATCCGGGGCACCGAATCGGATGCCGAACGAGCGCGGGTGGCCGTGGAGCAGGAAGTGCTTCGGCGGTAGGGTTGATCCAAACAGATGAAACTCGACGACTGCAAATACAGTCGCAGAGCGACGAGAGATTTACGCCCAGGGCTTAAACCCTGGGTTTTCTATTGCGCCCAGCGAAGCCGCGAAGCGGCGATAGAGCCATTGCCGCATTGTGGCGTCCTCGGTTGCGTTCCGGGCGTCGCGTGCACAGACTCATCGGTGCAATGAATCAACCGAACATCACCTGCCCCCAATGCAATCACGCGTTCCGCCTGGATGAATCGCTGGCGGCGCCGTTGATCGAATCCACCCGGCGCGAGTTCGAACTGAAAATCACGCAGCAGAATGCCGACATCGCCAAGCGCGAGGTCGCCGTCAAGGCACAGCAATGCGCGATCGAAAAGGCAAAACTTGAGGTGGATGAGCAGGTCGCCAACAAATTAAAAACCGAACGCGAACGAATCGCCGCCGACGAATTGAAAAAGGCCCGCGCCGCCATGGCGAGTGAGTTTGAGACGAAAGCCAAGCAGCTTGCCGACTTAAACGAGCTGTTTCAACAGAACAATTTAAAGCTTGCTGAGGCGCAAAAAGCGCAGGCGGAGTTCATACAGAAGCAGCGAGCCTTGGACGATGAGAAGCGAGAAATCGATCTGACGATTGAAAAAAAAGTCGGCGAGTCGCTCTCGTCCGTCCGTGAGAAGGCGAAGAAAGAGGCCGAAGACGCACTCTCCCTGCAACTGGCGGAAGAAAAGCAACGCGTCGCGGCGATGGCCAAACAGATCGATGAACTTAAGCGCAAGGTGGAACAGGGATCGCAGCAATCGCAAGGCGAAGCGCTCGAACTGCAACTCGAATCGCTGCTGCGCGGCAAGTTTCCGCGCGACACCATTGAGCCGGTCGCCAAGGGCGAGTTCGGCGGCGATGTGCTGCATCGGGTCCTTACATCCGGAGCGCAGGTTGCCGGAACGATTTTGTGGGAGTCCAAACGCACGAAAGCATGGAGCGACGGCTGGCTGGGCAAACTGCGTGACGACCAACGCGCCGCGAAGGCCGATTTTGCAGTCATCGTTTCTCAGGTGGTTTGCAAGGGCGTTGCCGAGTTTGATCTGATCGACGGCGTCTGGGTCACCGAACCGCAGTGTGCCATTCCGCTGGCGGTGGCGTTGCGGCATGCGGTGCTCGAAATCGCCGCGACGCGCCAGGCCGGGGAGGGGCAGCAGACGAAAATGGAAATGGTCTATCACTACATGACCGGCCCGGCGTTTCGACATCGATTACAGGCGATCGTCGAGAAGTACACGGAAATGACTAAAGACCTTGAAAAGGAACGAAAGTTCTTGACCGCTCAATGGGCCAAGCGCGAGCAGCAGATGAATGCCGCAATCGTTTCGACGACGGGGATGTATGGCGACTTGCGCGGGATCGTGGGGAAATCGCTTGCGGAAATTGAGGAGATTGAGCCGAAGCTGCTGGATGATCTGGCCGCGTGAAAATGCCTTCATCCTACCCTTGGCTGGGCAGCTCATTTGTTCCGCGAAACCGCAAGCGGCTCTGGACGCCAAATGCGCGATCGATCTATCGCTTGCGGCTTCGCGGTGCAATTCACGTCGATTCTGGATTCTGCAGCGTCGCAAGGGTAGATTCAGTGGTTTGCACGTCGCCCGGAACAGTCTCCCGATGAACCATAACCTGCCCGAGTTGCTCGCCGTCGCCCGTGGAGACGCACGGGCGGATTTGCTGCTGGCCGACGCAAAGATTGTCAACGTGTTTTCGTGCGAGATTGAAGCCGGCGACATTGCGATTTGCGACGGCCGAATTGCAGGAATTGGTTCGGGCTATCAAGCGAGGCAAACCATCGAGCTCCGTGGCGCATTGGTTGCGCCGGGGCTGATCGACGCGCATGTGCATATCGAAAGTTCCCTCTGCACGCCGCCGCAGTTTGCGCGGGCGGTGGTGCCGCGCGGGGTGACGACCGTGGTGACCGACCCGCACGAAATCGCCAACGTCGCCGGCGCCGCCGGCGTGCAATTCATGATCGACAGCAGCCGCGGGTTGCCCCTGAGCGTGATCATGATGGCGCCCAGTTGTGTCCCCGCCACGCCGATGGCAACAAGCGGGGCGAGTCTCGATGCGATCGATCTCTCGACATTTTTCGCGAGTCAGGCGGCTCGCGGCTTGGCGGAGGTCATGAATTTTCCGGGTGTGATCCAGGGTGATCCCGAGATGCTCGCGCGCATTGCGGCATTCCAAAGCAGCCCCATCGACGGTCATGCCCCCGGCGTTACCGGGAAGCCTCTCAACGCCTATGTCGCTGCAGGCGTGGGAAGCGATCATGAATGTGTCTCGGTGGACGAAGCAAAGGAAAAGCTGGCGCGCGGTTTGTATATTCTCATTCGCCAAGCCACCAACGCGCGTAATCTCGACACACTGCTGCCGCTGATCAATTCAAAGAACGGCCGCCGTATCTGCCTCTGCACCGACGACCGCCAACCCGCCGACCTGCTTGGCGATGGCGGGATCGATTTCATGCTGCGGCGTGTGATCGAAGCAGGGATTGATCCCATTGAAGCGATCCGATTGGCAACCCTGAATCCGAGCGAGTGGTTCGGGTTAAGCGATCGCGGTGCCATTGCGCCGGGACGACGTGCAGATCTGATGGTGTTCGATGATCTGTCGAAGCCGATGGCGAGGATGGTTTTTTACAACGGAGCGCTGGTCGCGCGTGACGGTGCGATGGTGGCTGAACACACGGTAAATGCCGCTAAGCCGCAAGCGGCGCACTCATGCAACATTCGGTGGGAGTCGGTAAACTTCCGCATCGTCGCGAAATCTGACCGTGTTCGGGTGATCGGGTCTATTGAGGATCAGTTGGTCACGCAATCGCTGGTGCGCCAGGTGCCGGAGCATGACGGCGTTTTGCTGACCGATCCCGCCAATGACGTGCTGAAGATGGCGGTGATCGAGCGGCATCGCGGCACGGGCAATGTCGGCTTGGGATTCATCAATGGCTTCGGTTTAAAGCGAGGCGCGATCGCAGGCACGGTCGCACACGATCACCACAATCTGGTGGTGATCGGCGCAGATGATGAGTCCATGATGAGCGCTGCAAAGGCCGCCGGCTCCGCCGGTGGAGGTTTAGCGGTGGCCAACGGTTCTCAGGTCATCGCAACGTTGCCGTTACCGGTGGCGGGTCTGATGAGCGACGCGCCGATCGAACAAGTGCGCGACGGGTATGCCAAACTTATCGCAGCCGCCCGCGAGTTGGGTTCGACGATGCACGACCCGATGATGGCGATGAGCTTTATGGCGCTGGAAGTGATCCCGGCCCTTAAGCTTACGGATCAGGGACTGGTGGATGTGGGGCAATTTAAGATTGTGGATTTGTTTGTGTGAGGGGTAAGAATGGAAACTACAGAGGCACCAGGAGATGGCTGTTGGTGGTAGGTTGCAGGTGGTTGGTTGGCCCCGTCGGCCGCCGACAACCCACAACCCACGACCCACAACCAACAACCCAGCATGCGATTGCATTCATCTCTAGTTCACTCCCGCACGCGCGTCGCACCGCGGTACGCGCTCATGCCGCTCGAGGGTTATCCCGTTTCGAAGTTGCCGAGCTGGCCGGGGGCCGAGGTGCGCGTGTTGGCGTCGCCGGCGCTGGGGGCGAATTTTGTTCAGTACCTGATCGATCTACCCGCCACCGCCCGCGGGCAGTTTCCGGCCGACGAGCGGATTGAAACGTTTTCATACGTACTTTCCGGCCGCGGAGAGCACCGTGAAGGCGGGCGCGCCAAGCGGCAGGTAATCCCCGGCAGTTTTGCCTTCACCCCGCCGCGAACCGCCAACGAATTTTATGCGCCGGAGCCGATGCGCCTCATGGTTTTTCAGAAGCGGTATCAAGCCTCGCCGGGCATCGCGCTGTTTAATGCCATTCATGGCAACGAAAGTGATGTGTCGGGAATCCCTTGGGCCGACACCGACAAGATCAAGCTGCAGACGCTTATCCCCGATGACTTTCAATACGATATGGCGATGAACATATTCACGTTCACGCCAGGTTTCGGCCTGCCGATTGTCGAAACGCATGTGATGGAACACGGACTGCTTTTTTTGCAGGGCAAGGGTGTCTATCGGCTGGGCGACGAGTGGATGGAAGTTGAAAAAGACGATTTCATCTGGATGGGCCCCTACTGCCCGCAGAGCTTCTACGCCGCCGGCGAACACCCGGCGAAGTATATTTATTACAAAGATGTGAATCGGGAGATTGGTGGGTTGTAGGTTGGTGGTTGTGGGTTGTAAGGCGCGCTTTGGCGAGGCGCCGACTGAATACCTGCCACCGACAACGGACACCTGCGCCCCACCGAGAAAGAGAACATGAAAGAAAAAATCTATCGCGACGCCGACGTCGATGCATCAATCCTCAACGGCAAGACCCTCGCCGTCATTGGTTACGGCATTCAGGGCAAAGCGCAGGCCGCCAATATTCGCGACAGCGGGTTTAAGGTGATCATCGGCACGCGGGATGAAGCCGAAAGCAAAAGCCGCGCGCAGGCCGCCAGCGACAAGTTTGAGGCAATGAGCATCGCGGACGCGACGAAGAAGGGGGACATCCTGCTGATCGAACTAGCCGACCCCGCGCAGCCGCCGATCTGGAAAAAAGACATCGCGCCGCACCTTCGCGCCGGCCAGACGGTTATTTTCTGCCACGGCTTCAACGTGCTCTATGGTCAGATCGCCGTGCCGAAAGATGTCAATAGCGCCCTGTTTGTACCCAACGCCCCGGGGCGGTTTGTTCGTGAAAAGTATCTCAAAGGTGAAGGCATCTACGGCTGCGTGGCGGTGGATCATGATGCCACCGGCGATGCGATGAAAGTTGCCCTGGCGGTCAGCAAAGCCGTCGGCAGCACGCGGGCCGGTGTGGTCGAAATGTCGTTCCAGCACGAAACCGAAGGGGATAATTTCGAAGAACAGATTCTTTACGGCGGCGCGATCGCACTGATGAAAGCGTGCTTCAACACGATGGTGGAGAACGGTTATCCGCCGAGTTTTGCGTATGCCAAGGCGATTCGCAGCCTGCGCAGCGTGATTGATGTGATGGATGAAATCGGCATCGAGGCGTACGTGTCTGGCGGGTGCAGCCGCACATGCGAATTCGCCATCCGCACCCGTGGCCCGCGCGTGATCAATGAAGAAGAGATCCGCAAAGTGTTCGCCGAAACCGAACGCGGCGAGTTCGCGCGCGACTGGATGGCGGAGTTTGCGCTCGGCATGCCCACGCTGCACCGCATGCGAAGAACCGCCGCGGATAGCACCATGGAAAAAACGGGCAAGGATTGGCGCGACAAGTTTGGAAGGTGAACCGTAGCATGGGTTTCCAACCCATTTCTGCGGTGACAAAGAACGGGTTGAAGACCCGTGCTCCTTCATCATGCAAATCAACGCCGAACGAATTTCGCACGACCTCGATCACATCGCTGCCATCACTGAAACGCCCGGTGCCGGAAGCAGTCGGCCCACGTTTACGCCGCAATGGGTGCAGGCGCGCGATTACGTGATCGAGCAGGCGACGCGCGCCGGCTGCAAGCACCGAATCGATAGCGCCGGCAACGTACACATCAGGCCGACGGCACTGCCCTGGGAGAGCCGCGCGTGGTTATCCGGCTCGCACATTGACTCGGTCCCCAACGGCGGAAAGTTCGACGGCGTGACAGGCATCGTCGTTCCGCTTGAAGTGCTGCGCGCCGCGTACGAAGCCGGCATTACGCTGCCGCTTGAACTCATCATCTTTGCCGAAGAGGAAGGCACCACATTCAACCTCGGCATGCTCGGCAGCCGCGCATGGTGCGGTACGCTAAATGTGGAGAGGCTTACAAGCGTGCGGAACCGCGACGGCAAAAATTATCTTGAAGCCGGCGCCAATTTTGGCGTCGATCCGAGCAAGTTCTCGGCCGATCGAATCAATCCCGCTCATTATTGTGGATTGATCGAAGTGCACGTCGAGCAGGGGCCGGCGATGTGGGAACAAAATATCCCCGTCGCCGTCGTCACCGCCATCAACGGCCGGCGGCAGTATGTGTGCACCCTTCGTGGCACGGCCAACCACGCCGGCAGCACGCCGATGAATTACCGCAAAGACGCGCTGGCCGCCGCGGCGATGGTGATGCTATCACTGGAAAGTTGCGCCATCGCCATGCATCGGCAACAGCCCGGCACGGTGATCACCATCGGCCGGCTGAACGTCGAGCCGAACGCGATCAATGTCATTCCCGGGTGTGTAAAGTTTTCGATCGATCTTCGTGCGAGCACCGATGAAATGATCGCGAAGTGCGATGCGCTGGTTCGCCAGAACATCAAAGGCATCTGCGATCAACGCGGCCTCACTTGCGAAATCGTACAGACGGAATCGCTTCCGGCGATGCCGATGAATCAGTCGGTCTGCACGGCCATCCGCGCCGCCGCTCGGCGGTTAGCTGTTGGGGAAATTGCGCAAACGACGAGCGGCGCACTGCACGATGCCGCCATCGTCGCGCCATTCGTGCCGACGGCCATGCTCTTCGTCGCCAGCAGAGACGGCATCAGCCACAACCCCGATGAGTTCAGCAGGATCGAAGACATCACGACGGCGGCACGGATTCTCGCCGAGGTGGTGCGGCAGCCGCTCGTGGCGAAGACGCTCAAGCTCTCGCAGCTCAATCACAGCGACCGGAGCGAGTTCGTCAAACTCCTGGGCGGCGTGTTCGAGCATTCGCCGTGGATCGCATTTGGCGCGTGGCCGAAGCGGCCGTTTTCATCGATTCAGAATCTGCACGAGCGAATGTGCGATATCGTCACAACGGCCGAAGAGGAGGCAAAACTTTCGCTCATCAACGCACACCCCGATTTAGTCGGCAAACTCGCGCAGGCCGGTGAGTTGACTGCCGAAAGCACCCGCGAGCAGTCGGCGGCGGGATTATCGCAGCTATCGCCGGCGGAAGTTGAGGCGTTTGAGAAGTATAATGCCGAGTACCGCGGCAAGTTCGGCTTCCCGTTCGTCATCTGTGCCCGCGATAATAAAAAGGAAGCCATTCTGGCCGCATTCCCGCAACGGCTGATGAACACAGCGCAGCAGGAAATGACCACGGCGCTGACCGAAATTTATAAAATCGCCTGGCTGCGACTATGTGATTTAGTTGAGGGCGATTTAGTTAAGGACGAGGCATGAGTGTCGAGCTGAGCGACAACGCGTATGGCAAATCGCAAGTGCGCCTGACGAAAGTCACGCGGCTGGCGGATCGCCACGAACTCAAAGAAATCGCGGTCGATATCCAACTCCGCGGCGGGTTTGAAGATTGCTACTTCAAGGGCGATAACACGGCGGTGCTGCCCACCGATACGATGAAAAACACCGTGTACGCGCTGGCAACACAACACCCGCTGGACAGTATTGAGTCGTTCGCGCTGTTCATGAGCGATCACTTTCTGAACCATCCGCAGGTCAAGCACGCCACGTCAGTAACGATCACGATGCGCGAAAGCCGCTGGAACCGGGTGGAAACCGCCGGCAAAGCGCACCCGTGGGCGTTCGTATCGGCCGGCAATGAAAAGCGCGTCTGCAAAGTGCATCGCACCCGTGAAGGCGCAAGCGTGCAAGGCGGTATTGAAGACCTGCTTGTGCTCAAGACTGCCGATTCGGGGTTTGTCGATTTTATCCGCGATCAGTACACCACGCTGCCCGATACGCCTGATCGCATCTTCGCCACCAGCATTAAGTCCACCTGGCTTTACGCCGACGCCGAGCAGGATTGGAATGCCGGTTACGATGCGGTTCGGAATGCCATCATCCAGACTTTCGCGGCCCACAAATCGTTGGCAGTACAACAAACGCTTTACGCGATGGGCGAAACGGCGTTAGCAGCGTGCGCCGGCGTGAACGAGATCGAGTTCTGGCTGCCGAACCAACACCGCATCCCAATTAACCTTGCGCCGCTGGGATTGAAGAATGCGAACGAGATCTTCGTCACCACCAGCGAGCCGTTTGGTTTGATCAGTGGGACGATTCGGCGGAAGGGTTAGAAACACAGAGGCACAGGGGAAACGGAGGAAGAGAGGCAGATTGAAAAGCGGCTAAGGGCGTCGGAAATTTATCTAATGGCCAACTTGTGTTTCATTCACCATGCTCATCTCCCCCTCTGTGTTCTCTGTGCCTCTTTGGTTTTATCGAACTGGAGCAAGATAAAATATGTCCGGCAAACTCACCACCCACGTCCTCGATACCGCCGCCGGCGCGCCCGCCGGGGGAATGAAGGTGGATTTATTTCGATCGGCCGGCGCGGCGCGAGAGTTGATCAAGTCCGCCGTCACCAATGCCGATGGGCGCTTGAATGAACCGCTCCTGATCGGCGGCGATTTAAAGAAGGGGGAATACGTTTTGTTGTTTCATGTGGGCGACTATTTCACGAAGGTGAAAAGCAAAGCCGCCCGCAAGTTCCTTGATCGCGTGCCGATTGTGTTTACCGTTGCTGATGCCAAGGCCAACTACCATGTGCCACTGCTGGTATCGCCGTGGGCTTATTCGACGTATCGCGGGAGTTAGCGCGTTTCGCAGAACCCGCGTGTTCGCTTCCAGCTCACAGCGCGGCATGGATTGCAGGAAATTACATGGCGTTTGATCTGATCATTCGAAATGGAACCGTCGTTCGCGAGACGGAAGAAACGGCCGATGTGGCGATCGAAGGAGAGTCGATCGTACAGATCGCGCCTTCCATTGTCGGAGCTGCAAAGCAGGAAATCGATGCAAAGGGTTTGCACGTCTTCCCGGCAACGATCGACCCGCACGTACACTTCAACGATCCCGGAAGAAGTGAGTGGGAAGGCATCGCAACCGGCTCGGCCGCGTTAGCGGCAGGAGGTGGGGCATGTTTTTTCGATATGCCGTTGAATAGCACACCTTCCACGCTCGACGGCCTGAGCTTCGATGCAAAACTTGCGATTGCGCAATCTCAGTCGCATACCGATTTCGGACTTTGGGGCGGGCTCACGCCTGGAAACCTCGACAAGCTCGAAGAACTTGCCCAGCGCGGCGTGGTCGGGCTGAAGGCGTTCATGTGCGATAGCGGGATCGATGATTTTGCCCGCGCCGACGATTGGACGCTCTTCCGCGGGATGTTGCTGGCGCGGCAGTTGGGCTTGATCGTGGCCGTGCACGCCGAGAATCAGGACATTACCGCGGGGTTGCAGGAATTGGCGCGCTCGAAAGGTTTGTCGGGCGTGCGCGATTACCTGAAATCCCGCCCGCAAGTGGCGGAGATCGAAGCCATTAGTCGGGCGATTACGATCGCTGGCGAAACGGGGTGCCGGCTGCATATTGTGCATGTCAGCACGAGTCGGGGCATTGAATTGATCGCCCGCGCCCGGGCCGAAGGTGTCGACGTGACGTGTGAAACCTGCCCGCACTATCTTGTTCTGACGGCCGACGATGCCATCGGGCTGGGCGCGCTGGCCAAGTGCGCGCCGCCGCTGCGCTCGCCGGAGGATCGCAACGCGCTGTGGGATCATCTGGCCGCCGGGAGGATCGATTTCGTGGCGTCCGATCATTCGCCGGCGCCGATGGAAATGAAAACGGCGCCGAATTTCTTCGACGTGTGGGGCGGCGTCGCCGGCGTGCAATCCACGCTGGCGGCGTTAACCACGCAATCGCACATCGTCAATCCACCGGCGATTGCGCGCGTCACCAGCGGCAATATTGCCCGGCGGTTTGGCATCGAACGCAAAGGAAGACTTGAACCAGGTTTTGATGCTGATATCACGCTGGTTGATCTGGCCGCCAAATTCGAACTGAAGCGAGACATGTTGCTCGACCGTCACAAGCTCAGCCCGTTCGTCGGCCTGACCTTCCGCGGGCGCGTGAAGCAGACCCTGTTGCGCGGGAAGACCATTTGCCAGGATGGAAAGGTAAAAAGCCCTCCGGCGGGGAAGCTGGTTCGGCCCGCCAAGGTGTAGATGGTGGTACAGACATTCCTGTCTGTGTTTCCGATTGGCGCCGATTTTGTTCGACGCTCTTTAACTTTCAGGATAAGCTAACCTGGTTCGAAGTTAAATCGGAGACACAGACAAGAATGTCTGTACCACCGACGGACAGGAATGTCGGCGCGACCGACAGACAGGAATGTCTGTGCCACCGACAGAGCCACCAACGCCTCAACCCTTGCGTGACCACCTCACCATCTTCGTAAACGGCCAACGCCACACCATCCGCGGCGGCGATGCGTTTACGCCGCTGACCGACTGGTTGCGGTATGATTTGCATCTCACCGGCACCAAAGTGGTTTGTGCCGAAGGCGATTGCGGCAGTTGCACCATTCTACTGGGCAAAGCTCGCGGCGATACGATCATTTACTTCACCGTCTGCGGCTGCATTCAATACCTGTTTCAGCTTGATGGCATGCACGTCGTCACGATTGAAGGCCTGAAGTACGACGGTGCGTTGAACCCCGTGCAGGAAGCCTTCGTCGCGTGCCACGGCGCGCAGTGCGGCTTTTGCACGCCGGGATTTATTGTTTCAATGCATTCACTGCTCGAACGCGGTCCGGCGGATGCTGGCGCGGTGAAGCGTGCACTTACCGGCAACCTCTGCCGCTGCACCGGATACGAACCGATTGTGACGGCCGCGGGGCGCGTTGACTGCGCAAAGATGCGCTCCATCGAACAACTCTTCCCATCCGCGACAATGATTGAAGTAATGGGTGAAGCGATTCACGAAGCCGTCTTAATCACGCACGGCGAACGATCGTTCTTCAAGCCCGTGACAATTCAGCAGGCTGTTGAATTCCGCGCGGGCAATCCGGGCTGTGCAATCATTGCCGGCGGAACCGATCTGGGCGTGCAGATGAACAAGGGCATTCGCCGGCCGACGGCCATCCTCAGCACCGCCGCTTTGCCGGATTGGGATGCGATCACGGTGGACGATGCGCAACTCACCGTTGCAGGCGGCGCGAGCTTGTCGGCGCTGGAACTGGCGCTCGACGAAGCGATCCCGGAGTTCGGGCAATACATGGAATGGTTCGGCTCGCCGCAGATTCGCAACGCCGGCACGCTGGCGGGCAATCTCGCCAATGCCTCGCCGATTGGCGACATGCTGCCGCCGCTGTTCGTGCTGGATGCCCAGATTGTCCTCACCGGCGCGGCTGGTGCGCGATCGATCAATATCAATGCGTTCTATAGCGGCTACCGCAAGACGGTGATGCGGGATGATGAACTCATCACCGCCATCCACATTCCCAGGCCGGCGAAGGATGAAATTTTCAAACTCTACAAAGTGAGCAAACGCAAAGACCTCGACATCTCCACCTTCAGCGCCGCCGTGTGGATGCGGTTGCGCGACGGGGTGATCATCGATAGCCGCATTGCCTACGGCGGCGTGGGCCCGACCGTGCTGCGACTGCCAAACACCGAATCGCAATTGCGGGGCAAACCGTTTGATGAAAAGACATTCGCCGAGATCGCCGATACCGTGCAGGCGGAAATCACGCCGATCAGCGACGTGCGCGGGTCGAGTGATTATCGCTATCTGCTGGCATCGAACATTCTGCGGCGAATGCAAGTAGAACTGGTGTCCCATGGCGTCAACGGGAACGGTCAACAAGATAAACACGAAGGACACGAAGAGCAAAGAGAAGACCGAAGAAGGTAGTAGTCGCGCGAGCAAATGCAGAGGTATTAACTTGATTGATTTGTCACACCTGAAATACCTTCGCGTACTTCGTGCCCTTCGTGTTGAAGAATGAATGTGAAACGAATCTGAACATGCAATACGTCGGCCAAAATATCCCTCACGATTCGGCGCGCGGGCACGCGGCGGGGGAGTCGGTGTTTTTGGATGACGTGCCGCCCATGCACGGCGAAGCGTTCGTCGGCATGGTCGGGTCGCCGATTGCGCGCGGCCGTGTGAAATCGATCGATCTGACCGCTGCCCGGAACGTGCCCGGGGTGCTCGGGCTTTACACGCACAACGATGTGCCCGGCCAAAACCGTTTCGGGCCGGTGGTGCATGATGAAGATTTGCTGGTCGTCAATGATGCAGAGTTCATCGGCCACCCGATTGTGATCGTGGCCGCCGACTCACGCGAATCACTGGAGGCCCTCAAGCGCGCCGTCCGCTTGGAGATGGAAGAACATGAACCGGTGCTTTCGATCGAACGGGCGATCGAACTCGGGCAGTATCTTTCACCCGAGCGGAAGATCGAACGCGGCGATGTTGACGGCTCTCTAGCCCAATCGCAACGCGTGATTGAAGGCGTGTTTGATATCGGTGGACAGGAACACTTCTACCTCGAATCGCAGATCGCCATCGTCGTGCCCGGCGAGTACGACACGTTTACCGTGCACTCTTCCACGCAACACACCAGCGAAGTGCAGTCTTTAGTGGCTGAGGTGCTGGGCGTCCCGTTCAACCACGTCCACTGCATCTGCAAGCGCATGGGCGGCGGATTCGGTGGGAAGGAGACGCAAGCAGCGCAGCCGGCCATGATGGCGGCGATTGTCGCGCACCACCTCAAGCGGCCGGCGCGGTTTGCTTATAGTAAAGACGACGACATGCGCTTCACCGGCAAGCGTCATCCTTTCAAAGTGATGTGGCGCGCCGGGTTTGATGCCGAGGGAAATATTCTCGCGGTCGATCTCAAGCTGTTTTCCGACGGCGGGTTCAGCACCGATTTGTCGATGGCCGTCATGGAACGCGCGTTGCTGCATAGCGACAATGCTTATTACATTCCCCACTTCCGCGCCATCGGCCGCGTCTGCAAAACCAACCTGCCCAGCAACACTGCCTTCCGCGGGTTTGGCGGGCCGCAGGGCGTGGCGGCGATTGAGAATATCATCGAAGACATTGCCGCGGCGGGTGGGATGGATGCGCTGGATATCCGCCAGCGCAACGTCTATCGCGATGACAAGATTGAGACGCCCTATGGCCAGCGCGTCGGCAACAATACATTGCCGGAACTGTTCTCCACACTGCGGCGACATTGCAGCTACGACGCGCGCCGCCGGGAGATCGATGCATTCAACGCGCGGTCGAAGACGCACCTGAGCGGCCTTTCCCTCTCGGCGGTGAAGTTTGGTATCAGCTTCACTCGCAAGGCGCTCAATCAGGGCAACGCGCTGGTGAACATTTACATCGACGGCTCGGTGGTCGTTGCCACCGGCGCGACGGAGATGGGCCAAGGCGTGAACACGCGCATCCGCCAGATTGTCGCGGATGAATTGGGCGTGAATTACGACAGCGTGATCGTCGTTGCGACGTCGACGGAAAAAAACAACAACACATCGCCTACTGCGGCATCGAGTGGAACCGATTTGAATGGGTTTGCTGCGCTCAATGCGTGTGTTCAGCTGCGAGAGCGGTTGGTTGCCGTTGCTGAGCAAATCTTCCGCGAAACCGCAAGCGTTCATCCGGCGCCAATTGTGTTTCGGAGGGGGTTGGTGTTTCGCGATGGAGATGTTTCGAATTCCATTCTCTTCAGCAAAGTCGTGCAGCGCGCGTATGAAGATCGAATTGACCTTGGCGCTCGTGGATTTTACCTCACGCCCGATATCGGCTTCGATAAAGAGCAGGGCAAAGGCGCGCCGTTCTATTACTTCACCAACGGCGTGGCGTGCAGCGAAGTGCTCATCGACCGCTTTACCGGCGAGCTGCGCGTGCCGCGGGTTGATGTGCTGATGGATATCGGTGAAAGCATCAACCCGGGCATCGACCGCGGGCAGATCACCGGGGCGTTCATTCAAGGCATGGGATGGGTGACGACTGAAGAACTGAAGTATTCTCCGCACGGCGCGCTGCTGTCGTATTCGCCGACGACGTACAAAATCCCCAACATCAGCGATCTGCCCGATGTGTTCAACGTGAATCTCCTGCCCAACAGCGATTGCCATCACAGCATCAAGCGATCAAAGGCCGTCGGCGAACCGCCGCTGCTTTTGGGTTTTTCGGTGTTCGGCGCGGTGAAAGATGCGCTTCGTTCCCTCGTCGGCGGCCGGGTGGAATTGTCATTGCCGGCGACGAACGAGCGGATCGCATTGGCGATCACCAGAATTCAAGCGAGGTTGAGTCGAGCGCGCGATGCGGTCGATTTGCCCGTGCCCATCGATGCCGTCGTCAGTTGATGGATCATGCAATTACGGCGCGGGCACGCGCGGCGGTAGTGTGGTGGAATCGGACCGCAAAGTCGCCGACGGCTGTGTTTTCGGCGCAGACTCGATGACCCGCCGAAGTGCGGTTAGGTCATTCTGCATCGAGATGATACGCAGGCCAAGTTCCGCCGACGCGCGTTGCGCCGCAAGCACTCCCGTTTTTAGTTCTTCGACGTCTGCGGTCAAGGAAGCGTTCTCCACGCCGGTGCGAATCGTTTGCAAGCGCTGATCGCCGGCCTTGTTGTCTTTACATGCCGCCGAGGCCAGCATTATTAACGGGACCAGCAACAGCGCGATCGCTCGCGCAGCGACTGAGGCTGCGGCGCAATGAAATTTCTCATCAATCGGTTTCATACTGTCGCCTGCGCGATAACGCATTCGGGTATCACTCCAGGGCCCCCTCAAAACTGAATCGACCGTCATAAAGTTCCCGCCCCGTCGGCGCGCATGGCTTCCTGGGTCGCGGGGGTGAGTAGCACCTGCATCACGCGTTTGCTCTGCACCGCCGTCACTCGGGCGATGTACGGGCCGAAGGACACATGATCGCCGGCGCGGGGGAAGCGACCCAGCTCGCGGGTGATGTACCCGCCCAGCGTATCGACGCCGGCGGTATCGATCTCGCCAAGATTGAGTTTTTCGCGCAGCTCGTGCAGCGGAAACGTGCCCACCACGCGGAAGTTTTCGCCGTCGCTGATGAAGTCGTTTTTCTGCATGGCGTCGTGCTCGTCGGCGATATCGCCGACGATTTGTTCAAGCACGTCTTCCAGCGTCACGATGCCCAGCGTCGCGCCGTATTCGTCGACCACCACCGCCATATGCACATGACTCATTTGAAACTGCCGGAGCAACTTGGGCACGAGCAAAAGCTCCGGCACGAAAAGCACATCGCGCTTGATCTTCATCAAATCAATGTCGGCCGAACCGATCACATGCACCTGGCTGCCGGGCTTGCCGTCGGCGATCGCGATCGCCATGCCGTCGGGCGTCTTTTCATCGGCAAATCGCAGCCGGCCGGGAATGAGGTGCATGATGTTGAACAAATCTTTCATGTGCACCAGCCCGATCACGTGATCGAGGTCGCCGTCGCACAAGGGCAGACGGGTGAACGTCGATTTCTGAACGGTCTTAAGGATGTTGTTAACCGGGTCACCAATTTTCAAAAAGTCGACGCTCGTGCGCGGCGTCATAATCTGGCGCACTTTCAGTTCGCCGAACTCGAAGGCGCTGGTGAGCAGTTTTTCATTTCCTTTGGCGATGGTGCCGCTGGCGACGGCCTGCGCCAGCAGACCCTTAAGCTCGTCTTCGGTATGCGGCATTCCACCGTGGGCGCCGTGCTTGATCTTAATTCCGCTGGCGCGAAGCAGTTGGTTGCTGGCCGAGTTCAGCGCCCAGATGACCGGATAGAACAGGTAAGTGAAGCCGACCAGCGGGGCGGCGACGATCGGCAGCAACTTGTCGGGGTAAAAGATCGCCCAGTTTTTGGGGGCAATTTCGCCCACCACCACATGCAGCGCGGTGGCGATGGCCAGCGCAATCGCGATCGCCGTGGCCGAGTGCTGCCCCGGCAGCGGCGCGGTGACGCCGAACCAATGCAGCACCGGCTCGATCAGGGTGGCGATGGCCGGCTCGGTCACTGCGCCCAGGCCGAGCGAAGCGATTGTGATTCCCAACTGGCAGGTGGAAAGGTAAAGATCGAGGCGTTTTTTGATGTCGACGCACAGGCGGGCGAGAAGGCTCGAGCTGGCTTGCTGCTCGAAGCGCGACAATCGCGCCCCTACGGCGGCAAACTCCGCTGCGACGAAGTATCCGTTGGCGGCAACCAGCGCAAGAGTGGCGAGGATTTTTAACGCAATGTCCATGGGGTCGGTGGTCGCACGACGGCACGTTTTAACGCACCGCCGGGCGGTGTGGCAAACGGGGCGTATCCTCGAAGCAAAAACGAGCGGCGAGCGTTTACGACCCGATTACCCGTGTGAAATAATCCGGTCGCTAGCGCTCGCGGCTCGTTTTCATTATCCCACCGCCCGCTGCGCGCGATCGATGGAAGGATTCCGCAACGCGAGAATCAACTCCACCTCTCCGCGGTGGCGATCAAGCCGACGGGCGATCTCCTGGGCGGGCAGGCCCTGCTCGGCCAGCGCGTAGATTTCGTAATGACGCGGGTCGCGTTGGTCCGAAGGGGGTTCTCCTCCCTGTAACTCAGTTCGATCCGCGGCTTCCGCCACGGCGTGGAGGGGATTGGCGGCCCTTGAGCCCGACTCAGATACCTGACCTTGCAGGCTTCGCAACTCGGCAATCTTTGCGTCGGCTTCGATCACCAGCAGGTTCAGCTTTTCGCTGCGCGTATCAAGCTGCGCACTAATCTGCCGCGACATCTCCGCCATCTCCACCAGCAGATTTTGAAACTCCCGCTCCACCGACCGCTGCTTCGAAAGCCCCGCAAACGGCGCGCGTTCCAGCGGATCGGATCGCCGTTTTTTCGAGATCGACCGAAGCCACAGATACGCAAGCCCCATCACGCCCACGGCAATGGCGATGTAAGCCTTGGCTTCGTTCGAATCGAGATTGAATTGTGCGGCCAATACCATCCCCGGCACCATCCTTGGTACCCCTCATCGTCGCGATGCAAGCAGGTTCGTGCAAGCGCTGCGAAAAATCTTCAACTCGCACCGTAACGCCGCCGTATATGAACTTGATCGGCTTCGAAAGTGCCAAATGTCGAGTGGCAATTGAACACGCGATTCCGCTTTCAATTCAGCATTCGCCACTCGACATTTGGCATTTCGGTTCGGCTTGCAAAGCCATATGCGCTTGCCCTGACTCGCAACTCATGTAACGGCGCTCGTCCCGCGCACTTTCCCGTCGAAAGTGAAAGGTTGAAACAGGAACGGAAAAAATTTGAAAACCGGTACTCAAAAAATGTAAAGCATTCATTGACAAAAGCTTACGTCAAACCGAGCCCCCAAAAACCGGTTCCTAAATGGTTCCCAAGCGGTTCCAAACCGTTCCTAAACCGTACCTTTTTAGTCCCCTGCGGTAACGAAACCGTACTCGACGCCCCCATCCGCCACGCCCGCCGTCCGGTCCAGCCCGATTCCTGACCTCTCTCCCGCCCCCTGATTCAATCCTGTCGTCCTGACCGTCCGAACATTTCATCGGAACCGGACCTTTTCGGACATCTCACGCTAGATTTAATCCGCGGGGGCGACATGGGGAATTAAGCGACTGGACTCTCAATGGACTCTCAATGGCGTTCCCAATATTCAGTTGTCAAAGACCTGATGAGGGCACTTGATCAACCTGCACCGTGCCTGAACATTATCCTAACTGATTCCGAAAAGTCAAGAGAATTCCAAGGGTAATTCTCTGTCTGCGAGGCGGGGGATTGTCAAACCGGACTACCAATGGAAGTAGCTCCGATTCGACACGCCTGTCTGATACGGATTCATAAAAGCTGACGTTTACATAGGCTCCGGCAGCAACTACATTGATGTATTTTTGATGCTATTCCGACCTGTCGCGCTTTCGGCTGCGCGGCAACATCTACATTTGTGTATTTTTGATGTTATTTGGACCTGTCCCGCTCCCGCTTTCATCCCCCGCCCGTGCGCCTGAAGATTCAAACGGCACAGTGTTGAAGTCGGCGTACCCAAGAACGGGCGGCTGCGGCGGCTGAAGGGGAGGGGGAAGTTGCGTCATCCTGCTTGTATCGAACCACCGCTGCCGGTGATGCCATAAAATTACGCACGACGGGGGTTGCAGCTGCTATAATGCGATCGTGTTGAAGGTGTATCTTGAGACGAGCTTTTTCAGCGAATGCTGCACCATCCGCACCGGCGAAATCGCCCGCGGGCGGCGTGCGGTGAGTTTGAATTGGTGGGAGAATCAGGCGAGGAACTTTGAATTCTATGTGTCAGGCGAAGTTGTTCGTGAATTGAGCAGCCCAGATTTTCCGGCAGCGGTTCGAAATCCCGCATCGATGATGTTAGCGGGACTTGGGATTCTGCCCCCGAACACCGAAGTGGCCGAGTTTGCCAAATATCTGGTCGCAGAACGGGTGATGCCGGGGCCGGAATTGAGCGGCGACGCCATTCACATGGCGATGGCCGTCGTGCATGAACTGGATTTTTTGTTAACTTGGAACCAGAAGCACTTGGCTAACCCTCGAAAGCGGACGCATTTGTTGATTGTCTGCGCTCGCGCGGGTTTGCGGATGCCAACAATTGTAACGCCTGACCTGATGAATCTGGAAGGTTGAATGATGAAGAAGCCAACACTCCGTGCAAAGCGTGAACTTACAGGCGTCGAGGATGTGCGGCGCGTGCGCGAACGGATTGCAGCAATGTACAACGGCGACATTGCGGCCCATATCCGCGACACCAATCGAATTGTGGAGCCGCTGATCAAGAAGCTGAAATTGAAGAAAGTCTTGTCATTCGGCGCGTCGCGGGGTGCCCGAAAATTGACACGTTCTGCATGAAAGATACGGTCAGCGTCAGCAACACTTAGTTGGAAAAGCAAGCGAGCCGGCGAACTGCTGTCCGCCGGCTCGTTCACTTGTCATGCATCGTTTGTTGCAAGCCTATTTCGGCAGCTTCGCCGCAACATCCGCCAGCGCTTTATCAAACGCATCCGCCGCCATGGGGGCGGTGGGGTCGGGGAAGAGGGGGCCGACCATTTCGTCGACCGCGGCTTGCTCTTTGCCCGCGGCGGTTTCGACTGCGCTGGCCAGGGCATACACCGCGTACGCGGCCTGGGCGTGACCATCCGCGCCGGCGGCGGAAACATAACCCTTGCCGCTCGCGACCGCGCTCAGCATGGCGGTGGCGGCCTTGGCATCGGGCGTCATCTTGTCGATCGCGGGGAACAGCTTGGCGGCGGCTTCGGCGGCGGCGGTGGCGGCGGGGGCTAACTTCGCCGCGTCACCCTTGGCGGCTTTCACTGCCTCAACGGCGGCCGTTAAATCACCAACCCCGGCGGCCTTGGCGGCGGCGGCGAAGACCATGCCGTGGCTGACCGCTTGTTCATAAGCCTGCGTCAACGCGTCGCCGCTCGCGCCGGCGGTGGCGCGGCTGGCGAGCTGCGCCATCGCATCACGCACGCACGCAGCCTGACCGGCAAACCACACCTTGGCGATCTCCAGCTTGCCCTTGTCGGTCGTCCAGTGCTTCCAGGCGGCGCTGTCGTTTTTGGGGTTGAACTCGCTGTAGTAGTGCAACTCAAACTTCGGCTGCGGGTGGCCGGCGGCGACAAGCTTGGTATCGATCGCCAAGTGGCAACTGGTGCACAATTCGGCGCGCGCCACGAGCGCGCGGGTGTCATAAAGGCCGGTCGCCTTCAGCAACGCCGCGTGGTCGGGGTTGGCTGCGCGCTGGCCGTCCGTCCAGCCTTTGGTCTGGTGCGGGGTCATCCACTTTTCGCTCGGGCCGTGGCACGATGTGCAGGAATTTCCTTCCGCTATGCTGAACTTCTGCCCCTGTTGGGCCGCGGGAACATCCAGCGCGTGACAGCTGAGGCATTCTTTGCTCGTCGTCACATCGGCGATGCTCATCTTCCCGCCGATGGCTTTGGATTCATCGTTCTTGAGCGTTTCGAACGCTTTGGAGTGCGGGTCTTTGTTGCTCCAGATATCGTTCTCGCTGCCGCGGTCGGTGGGGGGCGATGTGTCGTCGCCTTTGCTGTGGCACTTGCTGCCTTTACATGATTCGGCGCCGTCGAATTTCAAGCCCAGCGCTACCAGGCTGGCGCCATGCCCGCCCGTCGATCGCCCGATGGCGCTGCCGATGAGCGGCCCGAACGCCAACCCGGCGATCACACAACTGCCGGCGATAAACGCCACGCGACGCAACAATTTACGAGATGTTTGAGAAGCCATCCTTGAACCCTCGGATTGAAAAGACTTTTTTCAGATCATTTGCCCAACGAACTGTAAGACAGTTAACCCGCGTGGCGGTTTGGCGTCAACTTGTAAAATGAAAATTTGGCGGGAAAGGGGCGATGGGACGTCGGGGATCTCAATCGGGGAGCAGCGTGGTAACGATTGACGATTGACGATTGATTGGGAGCGGTGGGGCAGAATAGTAGGGAGCGGTGGGACAGACATTCCTGTGATTGGTGGGGCAGACATTCTTGTCTGTCACGGCATTCCATGCCGTTCAACTTGCAGAATCGCGTGGAACGCGATGACAGACAAGAATGTCTGCCCCACCCCAACACAGGCACGTCCGCCCCACCGGATTCGCTCCGCCGTGAATCGTGAATCGTGAATCGTTACGAGGACATTGACCGAACCCGCGAGTGACCGGATGATCGTCTAACTCCATGATTCGCGCCATCGACCGCCTGCTTGCCGCCGCCGCTTCGCTCAAGTTGGCGATCGTCACCATTTTGCTGCTCGCGGGGTATCTGGCGGTTGGGACGATCTACGAATCAAAGTTCGGCACGCGGGCGGCGTCGGTCATGGTTTATCAGTCGTTCGCGTTCTACGGCGTGATGGCGCTGCTCGCGCTCAACGTGATGGCGGCGGCGATCGCGCGGTTTCCGTGGAAGCGGCATCAGGCGGGTTTTGTTGTCACCCATATCGGCATCGAAGTGCTGCTGCTGGGCTGCCTCATCGGCGCGCGCCGCGGGATTGATGGACGGATGATCCTGCGGCCCGGACAAAGCTCCAGCCTCATCGAACTGCCGGGCGAACAGATTGTCGTGCGCGACAACGCGCAATCGCCGGTGCTGATCGTGCCGATCGATCCATCGACGCGAGGCGTGTATCCGGGCGTGGCGGCGTTTCTGTTTCGCGATCTCTGGACGGCCGAACTGCCGGTATCGCGCATCGCAACTTCGCCTCGGCTGGCCGAGCGCGACGGGGTGGCGATTGACTTGATTGAAGTTGCGCCGGCCGCACGAATCGAAACCACATTTGTCAGTGCCAGCGCGGGTGAGCCGGCGGCGCGCGTGCGGATATTCGGCACAACGCCCGACGGCGCGACGATCGATCAAGTCGAATGGTTTTCTGCGAACCAGCCGGCGGAACTATTCGGCGGCCAGATCCGCTTGCGTCTTCGCGGAGAAAAGAGCGATGTCCCGCAACGTGCCCGCGGCGAACTGCTGCTTTGGCGAGATGGCGCCGGCTGGCGCGGCACGATCTTCGGCGTTGCCGGCATTCGCGAGTCGTTTGCGGTCCAGCCGGGACAACCGCGCGCCGCATGGATGGGCCTGAGTCTGGTGATCGAAGAATTGCTCGACCATGCAACCGCGCAATCGATCGTGACGCCGATTCGGGTGCCGATCGATCGGGTCGATTCGTCCGTGGCGGCGGCGAAGGTGCGCATTTCTACAGGCAGCGAGTCGGCCGAAACGTGGGTCGTCCGCGGCGAGCCTTTCACCACAGTGCAGGTTGGCGATCGATCGATAGAAATGGCCTACGGGTTCGAGGCCGCTCCGCTTCCGTTCGAAGTGCGGCTCACCGACGCCTCGGTCGGTCGAAATTCGGTGCCGCAGGCGAATGTTGAAGTGGAGCGCGGTGAACGGCGAACGTCGCTGTCGATCGCCCCGAATCAGCCCGGGGTTGTTGAAGGTCGGGCGATTTATTTGAGCAGCGTCGAAACAGTTATGGGCGCGCCCATCGCGTTCCTGAGCGTTCGGCACGATCCCGGTTGGCCGGTGAAGTACGCGGGCTCGGGGTTGATTGTGCTGGGAACACTTATGATGTTTGTGATTCGCAAGAATGAGTCTGATTTCCCCCTCCTGGTACTCCGGGAGGAGGCTAGGGGGAGGGTCGAGCGAGAAGTGCATAAACCGCCGTCGACCCTGCCCCCAACGCCCTCCCTGGGTACATGGAGGGGGCGTATGATTTTGGCAATCCCGCTCCTGCTCGCCGCCGTCGCGCGGGGTGAGGTGGCGCTCGATGCCGTCCGCACGATTCCCATCCAGCACGGGGATCGCATCGCGCCGCTCGATACGGTGGCGCGCGAAACGGTGCGGTTCATTCGCGGGCGCGAGACTGCTGATTCGCTGCGAAGCATGCTTGAATGGTCGGCCGACCCCGCCTCGGCGCAGTTGCAACCCATCATTTCTGTGCAACGTCTGGATCTGCGGGCGCTGGTCGGTTTGAAGGACGCAGAAAAGTTCGTCGCGGCGTCGCAGCTTCGCCAGAATGGCCCGGCGATGCGCTGGTTGGCCGAGATGGTTGATCGCCAGCGGCTCGCCAACGATCGAGGCGAAATGGCCGGGTTTACGGCGCGTGAGTCGGCGGGGTTGCAACTGCACGCACGGCTCATGGCGTTTGATGCGGTGGCCAACCGCTCGGTCTACCGCATTTCAACCATCGCCAATTCTGCTTCCGCCGGTGCGATGGTCGATCAGATGCTGTCGCTGTTTGCCGCCGGCGAGGAGCGGCTGCTCGCAGATTTTGCAAAGAAGGTGTCGTCGCCGTTGAGCGTGTCGCAGATTGCCAGGTTGCAACGCGAGGTTTTATTTAACCGGTTGCATTCGTTTCGGTGGGTTGGATTGTTGTACGCGATCGTGTTGAGTCTTTTTATTGGCGCTCAATTGCCATCGGATGCGGGGCTGAAGCCCCCGGCTTGGAAGACGCTCTTTTCGCGCGGCGCGATGCTTGGTCTTGGGATTGCGGTTGTTTGCCATGCGCTCGCGTTTGCCTGGCGCTGTTCCATCACCGGCTGGGCGCCGGTGACGAATATGTATGAAACGGTCATCTGGGTCGGGGGCGTGGCGGCGGTGATCGGGTTGATTCTGGCGATGGCGACGCGAGCGAAAGTTGCCGCGGTCGGCGGATCGCTTTTGGCGCTGCTGGCGTGCGTCGTCGGCGACGTGATGCCTGCCGAACTCGGGTCATCGGTTCAAACGCTCGCGCCGGTGCTGCAATCCAACCTTTGGCTGACGGTGCATGTGCTCACGGTGGTTTCATCGTACGCGGCGTTTGCGATGGCGCTGGTGTTGGGGAACGTCGCGTTGTGGCGCATGGCAGGGTGTAGGTTGTGGGTTGTGGGTCGTAGGCTGGAGACGATCGATGACCAACCACCAACCACCAACAACCTACAACTTACGACACTCATTTACCGAACCGTGCAAATCGGCGTGGTCCTGATCGCCGCCGGCACGGTGCTCGGCGCGATGTGGGCCGATGTAAGCTGGGGCCGCTTCTGGGGCTGGGATCCGAAAGAAGTCTGGGCGCTGGTGGTGTTGCTATCGTATCTCGCGCTGCTTCATGGCAAGGCGGCGGGGTGGGTCGGGCCGTTCGGGCTG
>Ga0163148_10000456_pt1 | contig 54980 bp, 46 predicted proteins | sample OliLakLV19MP7P2_FD_148606 | JGI IMG/M metagenome (GOLD analysis project Ga0163148, IMG submission 148606) | Freshwater microbial mat bacterial communities from Lake Vanda, McMurdo Dry Valleys, Antarctica- Oligotrophic Lake LV.19.MP7.P2 | ecosystem: Environmental > Aquatic > Freshwater > Lake >... | reverse complement strand
GCGCAGTGAGGCATTAGCTGCCTCTAAAACCTGTATTCTTAATATGTTATCTGCATCTCTCAAAGCTAAAATTGATATTTGTGCCCAAAAAATACGAACTTTGAACCAATTCCCACTGGTTTTTTTTTACCACCAAGCCTCAACCCACATGATCGCCGCCGAAGGCGGCTGTATAGTTACTAAAATTTTAAAAGTGATGAAATTTGTTTGTTTTTCGTTTGTTTTTCTTTTTTATCTTGTGCCTAACTACGGCACTCCCGCAACACCGGGTATTGAAACACGCATTGCGCATTTCAATACCCGCTGTTGCGTATATATCTCCATAAGCTACAATGCCCTTGCTTCCGGCAAGCGCCAAAAAGCAAGGGCATTGTATAACTGTTCTCTCTTGTGGTCATATCAGGATTCATTTTACAAGCAGCAAGGTAAAACTTATTTTTTATCCTGCGAAGTATAGATTCGGAAAAATTTACACCCATTTTTCTTATCAAAACTCCAAATCTTCAATGGGACTTTTGACCTTTGCCCAACCGGTATGGGTCAGGTGTGTGTAAATCTCCGTCGTTTTGCTGCTTTCGTGTCCCAACAACTCTTGGATATACCTCAAATCAACACCTTTTTCCAGCGCTAAGGCTGCGCAATCTTGTTATCAGTATCCATCCACCAAAAACACCAAATTCACGCCACATCTCTCCAATCTTTCCATAGGAACGCCGCCATAATAACTTCACGATTTGGGCGGCGGCTTTTTCCATCGGACTTCGTTGTTTCGTCGGTCACGTAGCTAAGGGTCGCTGAATTAATAAGGGTCGCTTTCTCCGGGCAAGGCATTTTGATTCTAACCAAGGCGGGGGTTCCCGACCTTAGCCATAGCTAAGGGTCGCTGAATTAATAAGTGTCGCTTTCCCCGGACAAGGCATTTTGATTCTAACCAAGGCGGGGGTTCCCGACCTTAGCCATAGCTAAGGGAGGTGGTTCCCAACGCAGCGTAGGAGCAAAAGGCCTCCTGGAAAAGTGGACAGTTATTATTTCAGCGACCCTAAGGCTACGCTTTCTCCTAGCGCCTTGTCCGATGAAAAAATCCTCACGCCGAAAAGAGGAACTTATTATTGCGACGTTCCTTAGGCTATGCTCCCTTCTCGCGCCTCGTCCGATTAAAAAATCCTCACGCCGAAAACATGAACTTATTATTGCGAGGTTCCTTACCTTTGCCGCGCTAACCAAATCCATGCCATACGCCATGTCGAATGCATTTTTCAAACCGCCGGTCGTCATCAACGAACCGGTACTGAGCTACAAAGCCGGTTCGCCGGAAAAGGCTGCACTGAAAGCCGCCCTTGCTGACTTAAAGTCGAAAACAGCGGATATTCCCATGTTCATCGGCGGCAAACACGTGCGCTCGGGCAACAAATTGGCCATTCACCCGCCGCATCAAATCAAACATACCCTCGGTCATTACCACAAAGGCGATGGTTCGCACGTGCGTTTGGCCATCGAAGCAGCCATGCACGCCAAACACGACTGGGAAAACATGCGCTGGGAAGACCGGGCCGCCATTTTCCTGAAAGCCGCCGACCTGCTGGCCGGCCCTTACCGCGCCAAGATGAACGCCGCCACCATGCTGGGGCAGTCAAAAAACGTCTACCAGGCGGAAATTGACGCGGTGGCCGAGTTGGCCGATTTTTTTCGTTTTAATGTCCAGTTCATGATGGACATCTACGCGCAGCAACCCATCAGTTCGCCGAATGTCTGGAATCGCATGGAATACCGCCCGCTGGAAGGGTTTGTGTTCGCGCTGACGCCGTTTAATTTTACGTCCATTGCGGGCAACCTGCCCGGCGCGCCGGCTCTGCTGGGCAATACCGTGGTTTGGAAACCCGCAGAAACGCAGATCTATTCCGCAGCCGTCATTATGGAGATTTTTGAAGCTGCGGGGCTGCCTGCCGGCGTCATCAACTTAGTCTATGTGGATGGTCCGATGGCCGGCGACATCATCTTCAGCCACCCGGATTTTGCGGGACTGCACTTCACGGGCAGCACTGGCGTTTTCCAGCATTTGTGGCAAACCATCGGCAAAAACATCGGCAAATACAAGTCGTACCCACGTGTGGTAGGAGAAACCGGCGGAAAAGATTTCGTCATCGCGCACCCTTCTGCCGATGCCAAAGCAGTAGCGACCGCACTGACCCGCGGCGCCTTTGAATTTCAGGGGCAAAAGTGTTCCGCAGCGTCGCGCGCCTACATCCCTTTGGAGATCTGGGATGAAGTAAAAAAATACTTATTAGAAGATATTGCATCTTTTACTATGGGGTCTCCGGAAGATTTTTCTAACTTTGTCAACGCTGTCATTGACGAACGCGCCTTTGACAAAATTACGGGCTACATTGCGCAAGCCAAAAAAGACGCCGATGCAGAGATTCTCATCGGTGGCGGCTACGACAAATCTGAGGGTTATTTCATCGAACCGACGGTTATTCTGGCGAAAGATCCGAAATACCGCACGATGGTGGACGAACTTTTTGGCCCGGTGCTGACCATTTATGTTTACGAAGACAATGACTTCGATGCCGCGCTGGAGCTGTTGGATCAAACTTCGCCGTATGCGCTCACTGGCGCTGTTTTTGCGCAGGATCGCGAGGCATTGGCTATTGCCACAGAAAAGCTGCGGTACGCTGCCGGCAATTTTTATATCAACGACAAACCCACCGGGGCGGTCGTAGGTCAGCAGCCATTCGGGGGCGCACGCGCTTCCGGCACCAATGACAAAGCGGGCTCGGTGCTCAACCTCTATCGGTGGTTGTCGCCGCGCACCATTAAAGAAAATTTTGTGCCGCCAACGGATTATCGCTATCCGTTCCTGGCCGAAAAATAGCTGCGCCACCAAGCGCAGCATACCTCGCTAATAACAAATTGAGGGGGACGTTCCTGTTCGCAGGGCGTCCTTTCTTTTTTGGGATAGTGTCTGTTTTTATAGTCCGATAGCTGCGTTATGCGAAGGCCCAAAAAGCGTCATTTACGCGAGTAAACTCCGATTTTTGGGTCTTCACATGCCTTGCTCTCGAACGCTAAAGAACAGACACCGAATTCACGTTACCTTCCGAATTTTCTCTAACAACCATTCGCGTTCCGCCACCGCTTTAGTCTCCAAAATCTCAGCAGTCAGTTTTTTCCTTGCGTCCCTTTCACCGGAAGGCGTTTGCAACAGTTTTCGCGTCAGCCGGATCAGATTCAGGTAATTTTCGCCGTGGTAGCCAAGGTCTTTTTGGCGGCGGATATAGGTTTCAAAACTATCTAAGAGTGATTCCAGTGCATCTGTTTCGCCCATTTCAAAATACATGCGCAGCAGCATCCGGCGGGCGTCGAGGTTATGTAGCTTGTCCTTAAACTCCATGTGGCGCAGTAGGGCCATCGCCCGCTCGTAGTCGTTTTTTCGAAAATACAGGTTGGCGAGGTTGAAGCAGTAAGTGTTCTCCCGTTCGGCCTCGGGCAGTCGGGGTTTGAAGGTTTCGAGAAATCCGGCTGCCCAGTCCCATTTGTCCACCCAAAGGGCGCTGTTCAGCACATTGTTGTAAGTAAACGGGGAGATGATGCCGCCGGTCAACAACACTTCCTTTTTTAGTCCCGACCGGTAGAGATCGAACACGTCCCTTCGGAAAGCAGCCAAACCGCCGTTAATTTTTTTGATGCAAAAATTGATGGCCAACAGGAACAGGTCGCGAGCCTCATCGGTAGGAAAATCCATCCAATGCGTTTCCAGTAAGCCCGTTAGCGATCTAAAATGCGCTTCATTTTCCAAAGTTTGCTGCGCCTGATAGGCGTGAAAATACAACTGCACTGCCGGAACGCCCGCAAATTCGCCTGCTTCTACTTTTGCCAATACTTCCGCCAACAAAGGAATAGGGTACGCCTGGTTGGTCATGGATTGGTGGGTAGCGATGCCACAGGCTTGGCGCAACAAGTTGGCGGCAAAGTAGTTGGCAAATTCATTGGCCAATCGCTGCAACCCCATTTCGCCCCGTCGTTGCTGGCGGATGGCGGCGTTGTAGCGTTCGCTCTGCAACTGAAACAATTGCAGGTGCCGGTCGGCGTTCAGCAATTGGCTGGCTGATGCTTCCGCCTGGTCGAGGGTGCGCTGAAACTGGTCGTCAAGCCCCCGGCGGCGCAGGTTGCGGGCAAGGTGCATTTGTCGTTCAAATTCCGACCGGCCTACCTCCGTCCAGTGGCGCTGGAATCGGTCATTAAAAACTCGGCGGCCATTTATTTCGACTTCAATGAGCCGGTCATTACCAACCAGGTTTTTCATACGGTGAACCGAAATTTCATCAAAATTGCCAATGACATCCGGGAACTGCCAAAAGGGATTTATTTTTATAAAGTGGAAGTGGAAGGATTGGGGATGTATTCAGGGAAAGTGATTTTGCAATAGAGCTTTTCACACTTCCAGCACAAAAGGCAGCCAATTGTCTTTATTCACGACATGGAAGTCAGCCTGCGGGTAGGTTTCAGGCCAAGCCGCAGGCATTTTCCCAGTTTTGGCACCCCATTTAAATTCGTAGCCTGTTAGCGTTGATCCTGTTTCTTCCACATAGTCTAATTCCGCTCCGGTTTGTAAACGCCAAAAAAACTGATTGGCTCTTTTTGCCGAATTGTTGAGCAGCTTCATGCGTTCCATGAATAGGAAATTTTCCCATAACTGCTCTACGTCTTCGCGGAGAGACAGCGGAGAAAATTTTACAATCAGCGCATTTCGGATACCCAGGTCATAAAAATAGATTTTTTGCTTTTTTGAAATCTCCTTGCGCAAGTTGCGGCTAAACCCACCAATCGTTTTCACCACAAAAGCTTTTTCCAACAGGTCAATGTAACGTTGCACGGTGGCCGTATCCAGCCCCAACTGTCTGCCCAATTCATTGAAAGACACTTCCGAACCAATCTAAAAAGCCAATAATCGCAATAAGTCTCTAAGTTTAGAGCTATGCTTGATACCGCCCAACTCTAAAACATCTTTATACAAATAAGTCTGCGTTAACTCGCTAAGAAAAGCGGCTTTGTCCTCTTGGTTTTCGAGTTCAAGAACGCCCGGATAGCTGCCAAAAACAAGCCATTCTGCGAGACGATTGTGGTATTCAAACACGCCGGTGAGGGCCGTTAATTCACGGGCAGAAAAAGGATGGAGGTGAAAAGTCCACGTTCTGCCCGTCAGTGGCTCATGAACGCGGTTGGCTAGGTCAAGTGAAGAGGATCCGGTTACCAAAATCCGCAAATCGGGAAAATTATCGTGCAATATTTTGAGATTGATGCCAATATCGGGTATCCGTTGTGCCTCGTCTATCAACAGATAATCAAATCCGGAGACAAAAAGTCGCAGTTTGTATAAATCCCGGGAGGAAAAAATTTCGGCGTGAGGTTGAAAATCTGCGTTGACCTGTAAGACCTTTCTGTTTTCCAGATTTTAGAAAATGTGCTGCGCCAAAGTAGTTTTCCCTACCTGGCGCTGCCCTTACAGAATGATAATCTTCCGGGGTTCCGTGCGCAGACGGTTGATGATTTGCGATGTGATTACTCTGGGAACAAAGGTTTTCATTGTTTCAATTCCATAATTTAACGCAAATTTATAGAATTAAATCAATAAAACAACGCGAATTCATGTATTGAAGCATTAAGTATGCGCTTCAATACAAAATTACTTACCTGTCGAAAGCGACACTTATTCATTCAGCACCCCTAACTTCATCAAACAAATCGCGGTCAATCAAATGATCCGAACCGCTATTTTTCAGATACCATACATTCAATATTCACCTCCACCCGTCTGTTTTTCCGCTTGCCCTCTGCTGTTTTATTTCCAGCAATAGGGTCTGTTTCCCCTTTGGAAGACTGCGTAGCCTCAACTTGGATACCCTGCGTTTTCAGAAAATCCGCCACGCTTTGAATGCGCCGTTGCGACAAGCCCAGGTTGTAAGCCTTTGTGCCGTCAGCATCTGTATGGCCTGTCAGAGACAAGGTACACCCGCCGTTGGCTTTCAGCATTTCCGCCGCTTCGTTGAGCGATTGAGCTGCTTCGGGTGTCATTTCGGCGCGGTCGGTGTCGAAATAAACGACTGTTTTGATGGCGGTTACGGCGTTGACGGGAACAACCGCCTTAGCCACCGGTACGTCGGGAACAGGTTTGGGTGCCATGACCACTTCCTCTTTCACAACCTGGGGTGTTTCCTGCACCAGCCGCTCCGGGTCGGCAACGATCGGCTTCTCTACCAATACGGGCGTTTGTTCGTTCACCGAAATGGCATTTTCGATCACATAGTCCTCATTAAAGCGAATTTCCTGCGTGTATTCGCCTTCCTGTCGTGGAAAAACTAAGGAATATTCCCCGGTTTTGGCGTTGCTGCGGCTGCCGGTCACGTAAGCTTTGTCGGCATTGCGCCTCAGCGTAATATCGGATTCCACGCCTTGTCCGGAAGGGTCTTTCACGGTTCCTTCCAGCACGATCACCGGTTGTGGCTTGATGCGGCTGTCGGCGTCTTTGCCTAATTTTGTGTAGAAAATATCGCCGTTGCGCACAAAGTAGACTTCATCGCGCAGCACGTCCATCACAAAACCATAATCTTCTTCTTTGGTATTGAAGGGTTTGCCGATGTTGTAAACCGGGCCGCATTTGCTGCCGCCCAGCAAAACGGTTTTGAAAATGTCGAGCTTTCCGAAACCGCCCCAACCATCCGAAGCGAAATAAAGCGTGCGATTGTCGGCACCGATGAAGACGGAACGCTCGTCGCCGGGCGTGGAAACATCAAGCTTTTCGGGATACGCCCAAACGCCGTCGCGCCCTTTGCTGGTGATGTAGAGATCCATGGCGCCCTCGTAACTTTTTCCCACGGCAACGACCAGGATAGTGCCATCCGGCGAAACGGCCATGCCGTCGGTAGCGCTGAATCCCTCTGCAAAAAACCGGTGGATGCCACCATCCAAAGCGACTGGTGTGCCCCATTTTTCGCCGTGCAGTTCCGCCCGGAAATAAGGGCCGCCTTTGATCCTCCAATCGCTCCAGCTCTGGAAATAGACCGTTTGGCCATCGGCAGAAATATTGGGTTCGTCTTCGCCGCTGGAAGTGTTGATGGGCATACCGAGGCAAAGCGGTGCCTGCCAAACGTCGTTGACCCTTTTGCTGAACCAGATGTCGCCGTCGTGCTCCGGTTTGCCCCGGTAAGTGGTGTAGTTGGGATCGGACCAGGATTGGCCGCCCCGCCCCGACATAAAGTACAGGTATTTCCCGTTGGGGGTGATGGAAAGGTTGATGTCGCGGAAAGCGGAATTGAGGGAGGTTAATTCAATGGGCTTAACGTCCCGCTTTGGCAGGGTTTCTGCTTTTTTTTGTGCAAACATTGTCGCAGTGATGGACAAAGAGGCAAAAACGAGTAGTAAGCGTTGGATTGACATACCAATACAGTTTTTTAGGTTATAGAATGCTCAAATATACGGCTAAAATGCCATACACCAAACTTTTGGTTAATGTCTGGCAGTTTGAAATGTTACGGGAACCCTAACGCTCCGTGAGACTCCTCCGCGAAACAAAAACAACGCAGCGTTTCACAGAGTAGACACGGAGTTTCACGGAGCTACATAGACCTTCCGCGTTAGGTATAAATACTTCAAATTTTTGCTACTTTTTTTACAACAACCTGATCTCCAGATTTTATGGTTACAAAACAGAGCTAAATTTTTAAAAATTTGTTCACAAACACCTGACCATCAACCCGAATTTCAACAAAATACACCCTAGGGAGCCAAAGAATCAAGATAACCCAATGTTTGCTGGAAGCCCGAACTTTTTTGGGCGATAAATCAGGTTTCTGAATCGTTATAGACAGTGGATGGGGCGCGAGGTTGTCCGGGGTTGTGTAAAGAGCAGCAATCATATTTTGTGAAATTTGTACCGGCTCTTTACCTTTATCCAAAATTTGCAGCCTTATGTCCAATAGCACGAAATTTAAAGCCAACGACTACGTAAAAATTATTGACGGCACGGAAATAGATGAAATCAACGAACCTGCCGTAGGGTGGCAGGGGTTGATTCTTAAAGCTCCGAGTACACCTAAAGGCAGCCTATCTGATTGCATTGGATGCGCAGACCCTGAACAAGCTGCCGGACGAATACCTTGAAACCTGCGTTTATGAAGCCTGTGATCCATTGGAATATTATTTTCCAGAAGAAAACCTGGAACCAGCCACCCGCAGAGACGATGATGAACAATTGGAAAACGCCAAAGCTGCTATCGAGGAGCGAATGGAAGCTTTTGAAGCGGAAATAGAGGACGAAGAAGAGGACGAAGAAGAGGAGGAGCTTGACGAAGCCTTGCTTGAGGAATGGATTGCCCGTTTTCAGGACAGCCCGGAGTTCAACGAATTAACAGCAGAACAGCAGGAATACGGAGAAGACGCGCCCAAAATCTTTGCGCAGTTTGCGTTCCAGTATGAATGGGTACAAGTGGGCAAATGGACACCATATACTGTTGATCTTGTTTGTTTGGAGTGGATTCCCGGTAAATTAAGCAGTGAACCAGCGTACTTTGTCAATTTCGGCCCTGTACTGGCTCAGTTTTTTGGATTTTTACACCGGGAGAATATCCTTGAAAATGCCCGGGCTTTACAAATTTGTACTTTAAAAATTGCATCAAAAATCCCTAAAGAAGCCGCTGATTCGTCCAATTGGGGAATGGCAAAAACCATGATGATGGGGGCAATAAAATCAGGCATAGATATCACTGACCAAAATCAATTAAATGAATTCATCAATAATTATACCGCGAAGCTCAATAGCTTGCCTGCTGTTTCAAAGCACATATCCCTCCACCTCCACCCAAACCCGATCAACCCCATCTCTTTGCTAAAATTGGCCGGAATGAGGTCATCAAAGTGCAATACGATGACGGCACAGAGAAAGAGACCAAGTTTAAAAAGGTGGAAGGCGATTTGAGGGAGGGGAAGTGTGTGATTTTGAGTTGAGGCCATTTCCCCAACAATGCTTAGCTTTACCCCCTCAATCAAACACCACCACACATGTCCCGATCACACCTCGCACTCCTTTTTTTGAGCGCCATATTCACGTTCTGCGCCACTTCCTGCAAAAACGATTCCCCCTCCAATGGCACAGCGACAGCCAAATACCCATCGCCGGAAGAAGTCTACGGCGACTTGTTCATCGCAGTGCAGGTTGCCAGCGTTTTTCCCGATGGAAAAACCTTTGCTGATTGCACGCCGAAAGTGCCGGTGAAGGAAATTCTGGCCGCTTACGAAGCTCAAAAAAATCAAGAAAAATTTGACCTGCGCGCTTTTGTGCTCCGGTATTTCGATCCGCCTCATAAATTCGCAAGCGGTTTTGTGAGCGACACCACGCGCTCGGCACAAGACCACATCAATGCGCTCTGGGACGTACTTACCCGCCACGCCGACAGCGCCTCCACGGGTACGCTGATTCCATTGCCTAATCCTTATGTCGTACCCGGCGGCCGTTTCGGCGAGGTTTATTACTGGGACAGCTACTTCACCATGCTGGGCCTGCAATCTGTGGGCAAAGTGGACATGATGGAAAGCATGGTGGACAATTTCGCCTATCTGATTGACGAACTCGGTTTCATCCCCAACGGCAACCGCACCTACTACAACAGCCGCTCGCAACCGCCATTTTTTGCGCTGATGGCCGGTTTGCTGGCAGAAGCCAAAGGCAATGAAGCGCTGGCACAATACCTGCCCCAATTGGAAAAAGAATACAATTTTTGGATGGACGGCAGTTCTACACTGTCGGATGCCGTGCCCACCCACCGCCGCGTGGTGCGGCTCATTGACGGCACCATCCTCAATCGCTATTGGGACGACCGGGCGACCCCACGTGCGGAAAGCTACCGCGAAGACCTACAAACGGCGGGCAAAAGCGGTCGCCCCCCAGAAGAAGTGTACCGCCACCTGCGCGCCGCCTGCGAATCGGGCTGGGACTTCAGCAGCCGCTGGCTCGCCGACGGCAAAACGCTGACCACCATCCACACTGCCGACATCATTCCCGTTGATCTGAACGCACTACTCTACAATTTAGAAATGACCCTGTCCAAAGCGTATTCGCAAAAAGACGATCAGGCCGCATCGAAACGCTACTTCGACCTCGCCCAAAAACGCGCAGAAGTGCTGATTAACTATTGCTGGGACGCCGAAAAAGGCTATTTTATGGATTATGATTTCATAAAAAACAAACGCACGGGCGTCGTTTCGGCAGCCGGCATGTACCCGCTGTTTTTTGGCATCGCAACACCGGAACAGGCCAAATCCGCAGCCATTGTATTAAAGCGCGAGTTACTAAAACCCGGAGGAATCGTCACAACGGCCAACGCAACGGGACAGCAATGGGACGCCCCCAACGGCTGGGCGCCTTTGCAGTGGATTTCGATACAAGGTTTGAGGAAATACGGCAACGACGAACTGGCTCAAAACATCCGACAGCGATGGACGCACCTGAACGTAAAAGTGTACAAAAACACCGGCAAAATGGTCGAAAAATACAACGTGCTCGACATGACGCTGCAGGCCGGCGGCGGCGAATACCCGGTTCAAGATGGCTTCGGCTGGACGAACGGTGTGCTGCTTAAGTTGTTGTCGGAGAATAGTTTTATGGATTAGTGTTATTACCAGATAGTTTTTTTACCATATATTGTTTTTTTACCACAACTGTCCCGCACTACCTGCGAGCATGGGCTGTGCATGAAAGCAGTAAATAAACTATACACACCATTGATGAAGACGAGCTTGTCAGCACTTCATTGGAACCTGCGATCTTGTCGCATGGAGTCGCCATACAGCGCCCCGAAAGGCGTATCGGCTCGCGGTGGGCTGGGTTGTGGGAGAGGGTGCCTATTTTTGCCTTTCAGATACCTTTGAGCCGGTTGATTAAGGATCAACAGCCAGGTACAGCGGTTTCTTAAGCCTGGAAATTAGGCAAAAATCAGCGGCGAGTCGAGGAGCCAACCTGAAGCCAGGCTAAAGATCAAACCGTCATCTTTCTCTACTTGCAGCCCTGAAAACCAGGGCGCATTATGGCGAGAAGCCTTTTTGCTTACTTTTTGGGCCTCAAAAAGTAAGAAGAAATCAGGAGCAAAGACCAATTGACTAAATTCCAGCAGGACTCCAAACAAATGAGCAAACAAAATATGCATAGCAGACGCTCGCAAGTAGTGCCGGACAAGTTATGGTAAAAAATTAACGCATGATTAAAGATACATCGCTCCAAACATCCCTAAAACAAGCAGGCCAAGCCCGGATGAACCACCTCGGCGCATCGGGTACCCCCTTTTTGTTTTTGATTGATTTTGAAGCGAAACAATGGATCGTTGAACGGTTGGACGCAATCAATTCCAAAGACATTGCCTTCAATTTCAATGGAAAAGGCAACGCGATGGCGAATTCAGTTTTGCCTTCGGATAAAGACATTTGGTTTGAAAAATACCCGGTCGCTTATGCCCGCTACCTCGAAGCTTTCCGGGAGGTCGTCACCCAGCAGCGCAATGGCAATTCTTTTCTGACCAACCTGACTTTTCCCACGCCAATCGCCACAAACTTAACACTGGAGGAGATTTTCCAATACAGCTCGGCTCGCTACAAACTGCGGGTTAGCGATGAATTTGTCGTTTTTTCCCCGGAAACTTTTGTGCAGATCAACGACGGCGTCATCGCTTCCTGCCCCATGAAAGGCACCATAGACGCGAATTTGCCCAACGCCGCCCAGCGCATTCTGGAAGACGAAAAAGAAAAGGCCGAACACGCCACCATCGTTGACCTCATCCGAAACGACCTGAGCCGCGTGGCTTCGCACGTGCAGGTTGAGCGCTACCGCTATATTGAGCGCCTGACCACGTCCGGGAAAGACCTGCTACAGGTGTCTTCCCGCATCAGCGGCCAATTGCCGGACAATCATCGCAGCCGGCTGGGCGATATTTTTGCTGCGCTCTTACCGGCAGGTTCCATCAGCGGCGCACCCAAACAAAAAACGCTGGAAATCATCGCTGCGGCAGAGGACTACGAACGAGGCTTCTACACCGGCGTCTGCGGCTATTTCGATGGCCGGGATGTGGACAGCGCCGTATTGATCCGCTTCATCGAAAAAACGCCGGAAGGCTTATTGTACAAAAGCGGCGGCGGCATCACCGTTTACAGCGACCCGCAAAAAGAATATCAGGAACTCCTAGATAAAGTTTATGTCCCGCTTCATCGAAACGATCAAAATACAGAACGGCCAGCCCTGCAATCTGCGGTTGCATGAAGCGCGGTTGCAGCGCACCCGGCAGCATTTTTTCCCCGGCGCCCCTCCTACCCTGCCTTTGGAAGATTGGTTGCCCGTGCCCGCGGCTTGCCAAACAGGGCTGTTCAAATGCCGGGTGATCTATGCGGAAGCGCTCTTGCAGGCTGAATTTTTCCCCTATGCGCCACGGCCCATCCATAGCCTGAAACTCGTCGCAGACGAGGCCATTGACTACCCCTGGAAATACGAAGACCGAAGCGCGCTTGAGCGGTTGTTCGCGCAAAAAGGCACCTGCGACGACATCCTTATTGTAAAAAACGGATTGCTGACCGACAGCTCTTACAGCAACCTGGCTTTTTACGATGGTTCTGCGTGGTTTACCCCGGAAACGCCGCTGCTGCAAGGCGTACAACGGGAGCGGTTATTGCGGGAAGGACGAATAATCCCCGCATCTATTCGGGTAGAAGATTTGAATGGCTTTTCGCAAATTGCTTTGATTAATGCGATGCTGGAATTAGGGGATTGCGTGGTGGAGGCGGCAAATGTACTTGGAAGATGATGCTTAGGAACATCGCAATAATAAGTTCGCGTTTTCGGCGTGGGGATTTTTCCAGCGGACAAGGCGCAAGAAGGGAGCGTAGCCAAAGCTACGTGACCGACGAAGGCAATTGCGCCGACTGAAAGCAATTGCGGGAAGTCCGGTGGGAAACGCAAGTTCGGCGTAGCCAAAAGCCACCGCCCAATCGGGAAGTTATTATTGCGATGTTCCTTAATTGGCAAAAGTATTTTTTTCTTACTTTTGTATACAACATTACAGCCTATTAAAAAGCATCCGATGTACATTTATAAAGACATCATTACGCTTGAATCTGGCAAACGCAGTGGTCAGCCCTGCATCCGGGGTATGCGTATTACGGTTGAAGACATCCTGCGCTGGTTAGCCTCCGATATGTCATTTGAAGACATTTTGGCTGATTTCCCCGAACTTACTAAAGAAGATTTGGTCGCAGCACTCGAATTCGCTGCCATGCGCCAACAGCGCACCTCTATGGTTGCCTGAAAATTTATGGATAATGCGACGCTATCCAAAAACCCGATCAATTTCTCCTATTCCCAGCACTTGAACATCCTCTGTAAGGGAAAAACCCTGGCCAACCGGGCAAATCATAAAATTACGCTGAGTGCCGAGTGATGTAATTCATTTTATCCCCGTTATTTCGCTTTTATAAAACGAAATAACGGTCAAGTTTAAATATATTTCCAATACCGCCCGATTTATGAGCAAAAAGAATAAACCCGGCAAAAAAATACCCGACAGCATCCACGAAGCCCGGCTCTATTCCGAACGACGGCGCTTGGATGAAACCGGTGACGGCGATCATACGCTTGATCTTATTATGAACACAGCCATTCAGGGGGATGGGGAGTTATTGGACTTTTTAGCTCGAAATTTTGGCATCAACTATGCAGAAGGCGGCAGACATGCTTTGTTCTGGGTGGCGGGTACCCCTGATTTAAAGACCGCCGAATTATTGATCTCGGCGGGCAGCACCGTCCACAATGCAGGAAAAAAGGCGGCCTCTCCCCTCATGCACGCCGCTTACCGCAACCAACTCGACATGGCAAAATTGTTGGTGAAACACGGCGCGCGGGTGCATTACACCGATGGCAATGGCGATACAGCGTTGGCGTTTGCCTTAGAACAGGGACATGCAGAAATGGTGGCGTATTTGAACGCAATGATGGATAGTTAGTGCACAGGAAGCCCTCAGAAAAACAACAATCCGGAAGCTCAAGCCAGCATGCTTGCCAAGATTTGTAAAACATTCATAATCAGAAAATATGAAAATTATTGCCATTCTCCTGCTTTTATTAGGTTGCGCACTCGTCGTGATCCTGGGTCTTATTTACTTTTTCCTTTTGATTATGTCTTTCGATGCGCCCGGTTCCGCTGATGCCCCCGGCGCGTGGGGAATGCGGCTGCTGTTTTTACTGCCTCTAATTGGCTTGATTGTAGCAGTCGTACTGTCATTCTCTGCTATTCAGGCGGGCAACTACGTGCGCTCAGCCCGCATTGGATTGGTCTTTGTTGTGGCCATAATTGGCGCTCTGGCATTTCTTTTCCTATCACAACGTGACAACGACAAGTACGTCAACGAAATGCGTGCCCAGGAGCTTGAAGACGCAAAACATCCCGTACAGCAATTCTTTAGGCCCACAGAACACGGTACAGATACCATCATTGTCTTCCCAGACCGGATTGTTGCTTACCGGGTTTTCAATGAAACCTACAACAGAACAATTGGAGGGCCGATAGGAGAATTGAATGAAACCCGCGATGCAATTCGGCTTAACACGCTGCAGGAAGACTTCCTGAAACGGGAAGAATATGAAGAATTTGTCAACAGTGCCGGCAAAAAATTTACGGAGACCTTTTTCTTTAAGTAATGTTTTGTTAGGAAAACAGATACGCTGCATTTGGTAGATTCCCCTCCCGGAACTACTTTTGTCCTCCCACAGAAAACCTATTGATCTGATCTAATTTTGCCTGAATGAACCTTGCTTCCATAAACCGCCTCTTTAATCAGGCCAATACCCTCCAACTCCTGCGCGATAAAAATGCGGTGCTGGTGCTGGCTTTTTTAAAAGAAGCTTTTGGAGATGGGAAAAAGGGCATCGGGCGGGAAGAACTCATCAGCCAATTAGCCGATTATTTGGAGCAATGGGTTGAAATTGAACCTTTTGACGATCCGGAAGAGCGCGAAATCCCCCTCTTTGAGCGCTACCGGAACCGCGCACGCCGCCTGCTGCGCGACTGGGAAAGCCGCGATAAACGATACCTCCGGGGCGATAACAATACAGAAGGACGCTACGAATACAGCCTGACCGAACACCCCACCCGAGCCTGGCAGTGGCTGGAAAGCCTGGAACAGCGTGAATTTTCAGGTGCCCGATCCAAACTCGACGATATTTTTGAGAAAATGCGCCGTGTCCTCGAAAACAGCCGCGAAAAAACCGACGCCGAGCGCGTTGCGGAAATAGAAGAAAAACAACAGGAACTAAAGCGCCAAATCGCGGACATCCAATCCGGAAAATTGCCTTACAAGCCATTCGACAAAGTGCGCATTCAGGAGGAATACGACGGGCTGCTGGAACAGGTACGCGCACTTTCCACCGATTTCAAAGCGGTAGAAAGCAATTTCGAACGCATTCGAACCGATATTTTGCGCAAACAAGCAACCCAGGACGGCAGCAAAGGTGCCTTGCTCGGCAGCATGCTTGACGCCCGCGACGAACTCGACCGAACGCCGCAGGGCATTAGCTTCAATGCTTTCTTCGAAGAATTGCGCGACGCCCAACGCCAGCAGCAGTTTGCCAACTACGTTCAGGAACTGATCACCGTGCTGGAAGATCGCGAAATTGCCCACGATACCGACCGGTTGCTGACCCGTCTACACCGGCATTTGCTGAGCGAAGCCCGGCCCGTCATGGACGCTAACCGACGCATCGCAGACCGCATTTCCCGCATGGTGGCGCAAAATGCAGCCCACGACCGGCAATTGCTACAGGAACGCATTGCCGCCGTAAAAGCCGCCGTGTTAGACCCTGATTTTGCAAACAGCCCGATCAACCTGGCTGCTCCTTTCTGGGAAATCGGCAACGATCGGGCTGGAATAAAACTGCCCTTGGAAAAAAAGCTGAGTACCCAGCCGGATGAAGGAGCCGTGCGTTTCACAATGCCTCAGACAGGAGGACTCAATCGCCCGGAGTTGGCCTTGGTTGACGAAGAATTGATCGCAACCCGGCTCAATGCGCACATTGCCGACACCCTGGAGATTTTTGGCCAAATGACTTTGCTGGATCTGGTGCAAAAATACCCGCTCAACGAGGGTCTGGCTGAAGTGCTGGCCTACCTGAGCATTGCCGCAGCACCTGGCAATCGCCATATAATCCAACCCGACCAGCAAGATATCCTGCCTTTGGATGCGGGCGATAACGAACAATTTTTGCAGGGAGCGCGGGTGTTTTTTGTAAAATAACCCGATTAAAATTTAACAAAAAATGGAAGAACAATTCGATATTCCCCCAATAGTCCCCGATCATTTTGCGCCTATTGCGATCAAGCTGCTTCAGGGGGTCATTTACGAAGAAGAAACGCGCTATTGGCAGGGTCTGACCAAGTTGTACGAGCAGCCCCTGCGCCACTATTTTGGCCAGATCGGTCTGCAACTAATCGTGGATCGCAATGAAGGTTTGGCGTTTTTAAAACAACACAAAGAGGATCAGGAAGATTTCACCCATCTCCCCAGGTTGATGCGCAAACGCACCCTCAATTTCGACCAGTCCATCCTTTGTGTCTTATTGGCCGAACGCCTCAACGAACACACCGTGCGTGACAGTGCCAGTCGAGAGCCGGTCATGAGCCTGCGCGAAATCCGCGAAATGGTTGAATTGTTTTTCCGCGAACGCAATACGCAACACCGCTTTTTGAAAGACCTTAAAAAAACGGTAGAAGACCTTCGCGGAATGGGTTTTCTGGAATCCATTGGCCCCGAAGCCCTTGAAAACGAAGACGAACGCCGCTACCACGTGCGCCGTATCCTAAAAGCATTCATTGACGCAGACAGCCTCCAGCACCTTTTGAACACGATCGCTTCATCCATAGACGCATGAATCAACCCGAACTGACTTTATTTTCTACTTCCGCCCAAACAGCCGGTTTCCGGCTCGAACGCGTCGAAGTATTCAACTGGGGTGCTTTCCATCAGCAGGTTTACGTCATGCCCCTGCAAGGCGAAAATGCATTGCTTTGCGGTGCCAACGGAGCGGGTAAAACAACCCTTGTGGATGCCCTCATCACGTTGCTGACGCCCAATCCGGAACGGTTTTACAACCAATCGGCCGGTTTTGAAGACCGCAAGCGCATCCGCCGCACGGAAGATTATGTACTTGGGGTATACGGTCGGTCGGCTGCCGGCAAAGAACGGTTGCGCGGCACGGTGCCGGGCGAGGGCACTTACACGGTATTGCTGGGCGTTTTCAGCAACAAAGATTACAACCAGTTTTACACCCTGGCTCATGTCTATTGGTTTAAAAATGACCAGGTTCAAAAGCGCTATTACACCGCGCCGGTTGCCCTGAACATTACAGAACACTTCCAGTTTGGAGGCGATATCCGGGAATTCAACAGCGGGATTGCCAAAAATTTTCAGGCAAGAAACTACGATACCTTCACCGAATATGCGCTCGATTTTATCCCAAAAATCGGCATGCGGTCGCCGGAACGCAGCAATAGCCAGGCTGGTCGAACGAAGCCATTGAGTTTGCTGGGCAAAACGGCAGGCATCAAAGTTCTGGGAAATCTCGACGGCTTCATTCGCGAAAACATGCTGGATGAAACCGATGTAGAAACCTACTTTGAACAACTGAAAAAGGAATACGCCGATATTGCCGAGACGCAGCAAAGTTTAGATAAAGCTACCTGCCAGCAACAAATGCTCATGCCATTGGTGCAGCAGCATACCGCCTGGTTAACCGGAAGCGACGAGCTGCGGCGGCTGGATTTAGCTCAACGTGCCTTGTCTCCCTGGTTTGCAGGGCAACACGTCGGGCTGCTGGAAACGGAAATCGCAAAAAAACAGCATCGGCTCGGGCTGTTGAATGATGAGTTGGGAACACTTGATGCGGAATTAGACAGCCTGCGGCAGGAAGACAAAGACCTCGAATACCAGATCCGGCAAAACGAAGCCGGACAACGCTTAGACCAGTTGAAACGCGAGCGGGAAGAATTAGAAAAACGCCGGGAAACCCAACGCCACGAAGCCCGCCGGTATGCAACCCTGGCCACTTCGCTGGGCCTGGAACCTAATCCGGATAATGCGCTTTTTTTTGAACAGCAAAAACAATTAGACCGCAAAGCACAGGAGCTGGAAGCTAAAAAAGGCGAACAGAACCTGCTCCGGGACGAATTGGTGGGGCAACGCAAAGAACTGAAGCAAACCCTTACTGCCCTTCAACTGGAACTCGCTTCGCTGCGCCGCCGCCGCAACAACCTGCCGGTTGATCTGGTTGAAGCCCGTGCCCGCATCTGCCAGGCCGAGGGCATTCCGGAGCCAGAACTGCCTTTTGTAGGCGAACTGACCCAGGTGAAAGAGGACGAGCGCATGCATTGGCAATACGCCCTTGAAAAATTGCTGACGCCGTTTTCGCTCCACCTCCTCGTGCCGCCGCGTTACCTACCCAAAGTGGTGCAGCGGGTGCGCGATGCCGATCTTGGCGTCCTGCTGCGCTTCATCGAAGCAGACGACAACGCCGGAGAAAGCCTGAACAACGACATCAGCCCCGATACTGCCGCCAACAAATTAGGCGTGTACCCCCAATCCCCTTTTGCCCCGTGGTTGCGCAATGAACTCAACCACCGGTACCCGCACCATTGCACATCCGACACGGCTATCTATAAAAAACACGCCCAGGCTCTGACACCGGAAGGGCTTTATAAAAATGGCAAACAACACCAGAAAGACGACCGCAAAAAGCAGCACGCCCAGTTTGTATTAGGTTGGGACAATGAAGAAAAATTGCGCCAGACCGAACAATTGCTGCGCGACGCCGAAAATGAATTGCTGTTGTTGGACCAGCGGTTCAACCCCATTGAAACCCGCATCCATCAGCTCGACCAAAAATTAGCTGATCTGGCGCGTCTGCACGATTTCGAGCACTTCAATGCCCTCAATTTTGCAGATACGGAACAGCGCATTGCGGCCCTTATTGTCCAAGCCGAACAACTTAGTCAATCATCGGAACAGCTCAAAACCTTGCAAAACCGCCACCAACAGGTGCAGCAAGCGGTAAAAAACACCCAGACCAAAAGGGATGCCACGCTTCAGCAACAAACCAAAACTACTGGCGAAATCGAAAGCCGGCACACCGAATTGCGGTTCAAACGCAATGACGCGGCTACCTTAGACGAACGCAGCTTAGCCTGGCGGGAATTGCAACCCATGCTCAGCGACTTAGACGAGCTTGACTTAGACAGCATTGGAAAAATTCAGCAACATTTGGCCAACAAACTGGGTAGCCAGATCAGCCAACTCCGGGATCAGCAAAGTAAGTTTGAGAAAGAACTCCTGCTACTGATGAGCCAGTTTAAAAACCCAAAAAAGGACATCATAGCAGCATTTCCTTCGTGGTCAGACGACACTTACGCGCTGCCGGAATACCCAGCCATGGAACACATCGGCCAGTATACCGACCTGCTCGAACGCATCCAGAATGACCAGTTGCCAGCCCTGCGCGAGCGCTACGAAACCCGCGCAGGCCATGACATCGGCAATGCCATGCAGGTCTTTCAGCAACAACTCACCGAACAATTGGCCGACCACCACGAAAACATCGCGAACATCAACCGATCCCTGCGAACCCTACCCTACTCTGCCGATACGTATTTGCAAATTGTCTGCGAATCCAATACCCGAAAAGGCCGGATTGGCGAGTTTTACCACTTGCTGAAGGATTGGGATTACGACCGGGCCGCATTCCGCCTCGCAACGGCACCTGAGCAGCAAAAAATGCTGCGCGAAACGGTGCAACGGATCGGACTACTCATCCAGCGCTTAGACAAAGACCCGGATTGGCGGCGCGAAGTAACCGACATCCGCAACTGGCTCACCTTCAGGACACAGCAGTTCTACACCCAGGACGACACCCCTAAACCCGGCACGCTGTTGGACAGCACGGGTGCCCTGTCTGGTGGCGAACAAGCGAAATTGACCTACACCGTCCTCGCCGCTGCCTTGACGTACCAGTTCAACATCAGCGCCGACAGCCGCAATGCCAAATCTTTCCGCTTCATTATGATAGACGAAGCCTTTAGCAAGCTGGATCCGGAAAACAGCACCTACCTGCTCGATTTGCTCAGCAGCCTGAATTTTCAAATGCTGCTGATTACCCCCAACTCAAATGTCAAACTGAGTCAGAACCGCATGTCTCACCTCCTTTTTGTAAAAAAAGAAGATGAAATGCCGCCCAGATCCTCGGTGTTTGTGTATTCGGTGATGGAGTTGGCCAAAATTCAGGTGGCTCGCTGAATTACCACCGCGCCCGCAACGCCACCATCGCATTCCTGCCCGGTGCCGTAATGCCGGAAGAATACGTGCGGTAGCGCTGGTCGCTGATGTTTTCAAGGCCGCCGCTGAGTTGCAGACAATCTAAGAGTTGATAGCTCAGTTTTAGGTTCAGCGTGTACCAGGAAGGCGAATAAGGCTTGCCTTGCTCGTCCTTCGCGTACAAGTATGGCTTGATTTGTTCAGACGGTGCCAATTCTTCAAAGCTCAAAGCGCCGCTGTATTCGGCATAAAAATCGGCCTGAAAACGGGGGCGCTGGTAACGCAGCCGTGTAACGCCAAACCAGGGCGCTGCGTGGCGCAGCGGCACATAATCGGTATTGTCGTCGTCCTGCTCCTCGCCTTGTTGGTAGCTAAACCGCGAAGACAAGGAAAAGCCGCAGCCCAACTGCGCATCCAAACCGGCCTGAATGCCCCAAACCCAGGCTTTCGCTGAATTTTGAATGGCAAAAATTTGACTCAGTTCGCCGTCGTAAAGAATGCTGTCTAAGCCATTGAGCTGGTAAGTGCGCCGCACCAAAGCATCGTCGAGCAGCGTGTAATAGCCGGTCAGCTCAATGCTCAGCGACTGTCCAAACCGGCGCGAAATACTGGCTTCTGCGCTGTAGGCATATTCCGGGTCAATGTCCGCGTTAGCAACAATCACCGTTCCCGGCGCTGAATCGAATACCTTTCCAACATCGTCAATATTGGGTGCCCGAAAGCCAGTTGCGCCATTCAGGCTGAACTGCCAGTTCGCATTCGGAAGATAAGTGAGGCCCAGACTTCCATTCAGTGCGCCCATAGAGCGTTTGGTTTCTATAATCGGGAAGGGGAAAAAAGTAGTATCGAAGACCGATTCAAAAGTCACGTAGTTGTAACGCGCTCCAGCCAGCAGGTTTACTTTATCGCTCAGCTTTGATTTCCAGCTCAGGTAGGCGGCTGCGGCATTCCAAGTGGCGCTATTCGGATAGCGGGTACTCAATGGGCCGATGTCGCCAGAAGCAATGTTTTCTTCTTCCGCCACCGAGCCCACCTTGTTCAACAACAATTCAGCGCCGTAATACAAAGTGTGCTTGTCGCCAATGGCCTTTTCAAAATCTAAATTTGCGGAAATGACATTGACTTCTTCGTTGCGGTGGCGCAACTGATTCCTGCCGAAACGGCGGTCGTGCCGGCTTTCTTCATAATATTGATGTGCGAGGATGAGCCGGGCATTGTCGTAAAGCCCCGATGCTGCCCGGTGCTGGACGTTCAGGCTGTTCATCAACCAAACCTGTGGGCCGTAATACCACCCCGCAGCCCGCAAGTTACCGCCTGCGTATTCGATGAGGCGGTCGTAGCGCGGCACATCCGTCGTAGTTGAATAATGCAGGCCGTAATTCAGCTCCCAGCGATCCGAAGGTTTCCAACGGATTTTTTGCATCAGGTTTATTTGCTGGTAACCGGAAGGCGTCTGCACTAAAGGATTATCGTTCCGGACAACCGTGTCTTTTCCATTGAGTCGCACCGCGTATTCGGGTCGGAGAAACTCCTCCGGGCCGTTGTTTCCCATACGCAAATCGCCAAAATCGCTGAAAGAGGCGCTGGTCACAAACGCCCACTTTTTGAGGCCAATATTGAAGTCAACGTGGGCCGTTTTTTCTTCGCTGGCTGTGCCATAACGCACCGAAGCGCTGCCCTTGAACAAAGAAGGCGCTTCCGCAGTAGCAAATTTGGCTCGCAGGGTATGAAAATCCATGACTCCGCCAATGGCGTCGCTGCCATAAACCACCGAGCCGGGCCCAAATACAATTTCTGCATTTTCAATAGCTTGCGGATCTAAAGAAATGATGTTTTGCAAGTTGCCGCTGCGGTAAATCGCGTTGTTCATCCGCACGCCATCCACCACCAGCACGACCCGGTTGGCGGCAAATCCCCGAATGATGGGGCTTCCACCGCCGTATTGGCTTTTTTGAATGCTGGCTTCGCCGGAAAGGCCGATCAAGTCGGCAGCGGTTTGGGGGTTTTGAAGGGCAATTTCTTTAGCGCTTATTGAGGTGATGCGCACCGGTACTTCCCGGGAATTTTGTTCCCATCGGTTGGCGGAAACCACCACTTCATCCAAAGTTATCTGCGCTTCAGTCAACAAAATAATGTTGTTCCCAGCAGTAATTTCAGATAAAGCAAGTTGTCTTGGTTCGTAACCCACCGCACTCACCGTTACATTGGCAGCAGCCGATGCGCCATTCAAAGATGCCCTGCCTTTGGCATCCGTGTATGCACTTATTTTCGTGCCGGCGCTGTACACATGGGCGCCTTCGATGACCTGTAAGGTTACCTCGTCTTTTATCACAACCGTTTGTGCAGCAAGCGACAGGCTCCCAAAGAGCAGGCACAATAGGAGTATTTTTTTCATTTTGAGTAATTGTATTAACGGGAAAGTGGTTTGTAGAGGGTACAAAACAGCCTTTCCTGCCAATGATAAAATGCCGGAAACAGCTATCCGTTAATGCCTTGCAACAGAAAGCTGATACCGATTTGCCAAACTTTTTAAAGACGTAGGTGCTTTGTTTCGGGGGCTTTAGCCCGCCTTATCCTTCTCCGCTCCTTAAAACTCAAGCTAAAGAAAAGAAAACTTGTCCCTGGGAGGTGGAAAGGGAGGTCCATCGCAAGCTCTGTCCGACAAGTTTTGATCGTCGTCGTTCGGTTCCTGCTTAGTTATAGTGAAGTCAAAAGAGATCAGCGCATTGTCGTTCAAGCGCCATTTATCAAATAAAGCCGCAAACACAAATCGTCCCCCACCCGAAGAAAAGGGGGCGTGCCGGGCCTGCATTTTTTCAAAGAGGCCATTTAAAAGGACCGTTTCTGCTATGTCGTGGTAACAAGTGTACCAAATCGTATCGCCACACGGCTCCTGATCCAAAATATCGTACATCTCCCCATAGTAGCGAAACTCGTCGTCTTCGGTCCAAATCAATTGAGGGTGGCCTTTTTTGACCCAGGTCAACGGGATTTTCAGCAGTGTAGTGGAAGCTTGGTTTTCGTGCGATTTTTCCTCAAACCTTTCACGTACTTCGTATTGGATTTTTGCCCTGAGCATTAAAGCCCAACTATTCCAGGCTTGCGGATGTACCAGCAAAATCAATAGCAATGACGCCGCAAGCAACTGCCGGGAACAGGCCGGCTGCTTGTGTTCCGAACGGGGATGTATATTTTTTTCGGCCTGGCGCATGCGTGGTGCAATTGGCCGAAAGTTAGCAATTATTTAATTGCTTCGGGTATCATAACACAATCGGCGAAACCCTGAAAGACATAGCTCATACGGCATAACATGGCCGGGATAGCAGTGCATTTTATGTTAAAAAAAACTCCCGCCCCCTTGCGCCGCGCCGCAAAAATCCTTATACATGCAAAATTAATACCATTACTACCCACGATTCAGCCTGACTTGACTACCCTTCGGTTGCGTCACCTATTCCTTGTTTTAGCGTAGAAATAGCCTGAACCAATTGAGGTTTTTATGTCTTCAATTTAGCGTAGCCGGGCGACTACTTGTCTATTATCTAACTTTTAATAAATAGCTAAAGATGAAATCTATGTACCCAATCCACCGCTCGCGCCAGGCTCTGCCTGGTGTGTACTATTTTCCGGGCTCCGCCCGGCCGTTCTCTGCCTTGCGCTCCTGCTTTCCACCTGTTTTAACGCCATGAGCCAACCCGCAACCTACTACCTCACCGAATGGTATGCCAGCGACGGCCTGCCCGGCAGCGAACCGGAACAGATCGCCACCGTAGCCGATAATATAAGCGGCAACCTCTACGTAGCTGGCGTGACACTCAATGCTTAACCTGCATTTGGCCAAATACGAGGACGACGGCCTCCTCTACCTCTACCCAACCCCGCCTCCGATCTCCTCCACCTCCAGCTTGGCGGTTTCCACACTTCCGTTCAAGTCCGCATTTTTAATGCACTGGGGCAGGAAATATACGAAACACAGGTAGATGCCACCCCACAGGTCGAAACCCTGCGCATCCCGGTAGCGGCCTGGCCGACGGGAGTGTATAGTGTGCAAATAGAATCGGAGGGGAAGGTGCTGACGCGGCAGGTGGCGGTGCAGCGGTGAGGCGGTTAGTGAGGGTTTGACTTCAAGTCAAGCCCTCACTTATCGGACGGGCAGGTAGCCGTGCAGCGGAGGTAAAATTGATGATTGATTAATGAGGATTGATGATGTGGGAAAGCCCACAATGTTGGGGTTTACGGGGTTTCCTCAAGAAAAAGGTTGAAGATGCGAAAATGCTCCCTCTCAAAGTATACGCCAAATAAAACGCCCCTCTTTCCACGCAATCGGGAAAGAGGGGCATTTTAAATAAAAGACAAATTGGCAAGTTTGCAAATTGGCAAGGCAGATCAAAAGTCAAAGTCATATTCCTGACTCCAATTGCCTGTTTGCTTTTTGCCCCTTGCCTTATTTGCTATTACTAATAATCTTCTTCGATCTCTTCCAACTGCTCGCGGCGTTCGTACATCTCCGAGCCATCCTTCGGCGCTACGATCAGGCTGTCGAAACGGCGCGAACCGGTTCCGGCAGGAATGCGCTTGCCTACGATGACGTTTTCCTTCAGACCGGCTAAGTAGTCGCGCTTTGCGCCAATGGCGGCAGTGCTCAACACCTTGGTCGTTTCCTGGAAAGACGCCGCTGAAATCCAGCTGTTGGTACCCAAAGAGGCTTTCGTAATCCCCAGCAATAAAGGACTGGAGGTAGAAGCAACGGCATCGCGGTAGCCAACCAATTTTTTATCGTTGCGGCGCAGGAAGGAATTTTCTTCCCGAACCTGGCGCAAGGTTACCAACTGGCCTGCTTTGAACTTCGTAGAGTCGCCCGGGTCTTCCACAAATTTTTTGTCAAAAATCCAGTCGTTTTTCTCTAAGAACTCGTATTTGTCTACCGCTTCGCTTTCGAGGAAGCTCGTATCGCCCGGATCTTCGATCTGCACCCGGCGCATCATCTGACGGACGATGACTTCCATGTGCTTGTTGTTGATCGTAATACCCTGTGAGCGGTATACTTCCTGAACGCCATTCACCAGATACTGCTGAACCGCAAACGGGCCTTTGATGTTGAGAATATCCCTCGGCGCAATGGTGCCATCCGACAGCGGCGTACCCGCTCTCACGAAGTCGCCTTCCTGAACCAATACGTGCTTCGACAAACCGATCAGGTACTTGCGATCCTGGTTGTCTTTCGCAGTCACAATCACTTCGCGGTTACCGCGTTTGATCTTACCGAAAGAAACCACGCCGTCAATTTCCGAAACGACTGCCGGGTTGGATGGGTTACGCGCTTCAAACAATTCTGTTACCCGCGGCAAACCACCCGTAATATCCTGGATCTTACCCAGCTTACGCGGAATCTTTACGATTTTCTGACCGGCGATAATGTCCTGCCCATCTTCAATCGAGATGTAGGCACCTACTGGCAAGTTATAACTCCGCAAGTTTTCACCATCCGCGCTGACGATGTGGATGATCGGAATTTTACGCTTGTTCTTAGGTTCGATGATGACCTTTTCGGCGTAGCCCGTCTGGTCGTCGCGCTCAATACGGAAAGTAATCCCTTCTTCGACAGACTCGAAGCGAGCAATCCCCATGAATTCCGACACGATTACGGCGTTGAACGGATCCCATTCGCAAATGAGCTGCCCACGCGAAATGGTGTCTCCTTCCCGAACGCGCAGGTTAGAACCATAAGGAATGTGGTGCGTGCCGAATTGTTTGCCGGTTGTCGTGTCCACCATCCGGATTTCACCGGTACGGGAAAGTACAACCTGTGCTTCATTGCCTTCATCATCCGCAACTTCTGTCGTCCGAACGCCGTCGAACTCGATTCTTGCATTGAATTTGGAAATGATTTCCGACTCCGTTTTTGACATCACCGCCACACCACCCACGTGGAAGGTACGGAGGGTCAGCTGGGTACCCGGTTCGCCGATGGACTGCGCCGCGATGATCCCCACAGCGTCGCCGTTTTCTGTGATCCGGCCGGTTGCTAAGTTTTTGCCGTAGCATTTGGTACATACCCCGCGGAACGTTTCGCAAGTCAATACCGAACGAATCGTGGTCGTTTCAATGCCTACCTTCTCAATATACAAGGCAATCTTCGGATCAATGTATTCGCCCGCTTTGAGGATCAACTCCTCTGTTACCGGGTGGAGAATATCGTGCAACCCGAAACGGCCTTCAATTCTGGAAGCTAAGGATTCGATGATCTTTTCGTTGTCTTTCAGCGCCGCAGTTTCAATACCGCGCAGCGTATGACAATCTTCTTCAACGATAACAACGTCTTGAGATACGTCCACCAAACGACGCGTCAGGTAACCGGCGTCGGCGGTTTTCAAAGCCGTATCCGCCAAACCTTTCCGTGCACCGTGGGTAGAGATGAAGTATTCCAAAACCGACAATCCATCCACGAAATTCGAGAGGATCGGGTTTTCAATAACCGCACCGCCCGTATCGCCGGATTTTCTCGGCTTGGCCATCAGGCCCCGCAATCCGCACAACTGTTTGATCTGCTGCTTGGAACCACGCGCGCCGGAGTCGAGCATCATGAACACGGAGTTGAAGCCTAACTTGTGGGCTGCCAATTCGCGCATCAATGAATCGGTAATCCGGTTATCCGCGTACGTCCATTTGTCAATGATCTGGTTGTAGCGTTCGTTGTTCGTGATCAGACCCATGTTGTAGTTCTCCCACACTTCATCCACCTCGACCTGCGCTTCTTCAAGCGTCTGGAGTTTAATGGACGGCGTGATGAGATCCCCAAGGTTGAACGATAACCCGCCCTTGAACGCCCACATAAAGCCCATGTCTTTGATGGCGTCGAGGAAATCGGCAGTCACGGCAAAGCTGGTGCGTTCCAGTACATCGCCGATGACGTTCTTGAGGTTCTTCTTCGTCAGCAACTGGTTGACGAAAGGCAAGCCATGCGGCACAGCCTCGTTGAAGATAACCCGGCCCGTTGTCGTTTCTAAGAGTTTGGTTACAATTTTACCATTATCGTCTTCCACGGGTACGCGCACCTTAATCGTAGCGTGGAGGTCTAATTGACCTTCGTTAAAGGCGATGGTTACCTCTTCCGATGAGTAGAACGCAGTATTTTCGCCTTTCACCTTAATTTCAGGTGTAGAGCGTTTTTCTTTCGTGATGTAGTACAAGCCCAATACCATGTCCTGCGAAGGCAGGGTAACCGGGGTACCGTTTTGCGGGTTAAGCATGTTGTGCGAAGCCAGCATCAGTACCTGAGCTTCCAGGATAGCAGCCTGGCTCAGCGGTACGTGAACAGCCATCTGGTCACCGTCAAAGTCGGCGTTGAACGAGCCGCACACCAACGGGTGCAACTGGATGGCCTTCCCTTCAATCAGTTTCGGCTGGAAAGCCTGGATGGACAAACGGTGCAGCGTCGGAGCACGGTTGAGCAATACCGGGTGTCCTTTCAAAATATTTTCGAGGATTTCCCAGATGATGGAATCCTTGCGATCTACTAATTTTTTTGCAGATTTAACCGTCTTGACGATACCGCGCTCGATGAGTTTGCGGATCACAAACGGTTTGAACAGCTCTGCTGCCATCGCTTTCGGGATCCCGCATTCGTGGAGTTTGAGCGTAGGCCCGACCACGATGACCGAACGACCGGAATAGTCCACCCGCTTACCCAAAAGGTTTTGACGGAAACGACCCTGCTTGCCTTTCAGAATATCGCTAAGCGATTTCAGTGCGCGTCCGCCTTCCGCTTTTACGGCGTTGGATTTACGAGAGTTGTCAAACAGCGAATCTACCGCTTCCTGAAGCATGCGCTTTTCGTTGCGCAGGATGACCTCCGGAGCTTTGATTTCCAGCAATCGCTTGAGGCGGTTGTTGCGGATAATCACGCGGCGATACAAATCATTCAGGTCAGAGCTGGCAAAACGGCCACCATCCAAAGGCACCAAAGGCCGAAGTTCTGGCGGCACTACAGGCAGGTATTGGATCACCATCCATTCCGGGCGGTTTTCCATGCGTGACATGCCATCGCGGAATGCTTCCACCACGCGGAGGCGCTTGAGGGCTTCCGATTTGCGCTGCTGCGAAGATTCGGTTGCCGCCTGGTGGCGAAGGTCATAAGACATTTGATCCAAATCCATGCGCATGAGCAGGTCGCGAACTGCTTCCGCACCCATTTTTGCAACGAATTTATTTGGATCGGTATCTTCCAGCAAATGGTTGTCTGCTGGCAGGTTGTCAATGATGTCTAAGTATTCTTCTTCCGAAAGCAGATCCATCGCCCCAACGCCGTCGCCGCCTTTGATCCCTGGCTGAATAACGATGTAGCGTTCGTAATAAACGATAGATTCTAATTTTTTGGAAGACAAACCCAATAAATAGCCGATTTTATTCGGCAGGGATTTGAAAAACCAGATGTGTACGACTGGTACCACTAATTTGATGTGGCCCATGCGCTCGCGGCGCACTTTCTTTTCAGTGACCTCCACCCCGCAACGGTCGCATACAATACCTTTGTAGCGAATACGCTTGTATTTACCACAATAGCATTCATAATCCTTCACCGGACCAAAAATCCTTTCGCAAAACAAACCATCGCGTTCGGGTTTGTAAGAGCGGTAGTTGATGGTTTCCGGCTTCAGTACCTCGCCATAAGAGCGCTCCAGAATGTCATCGGGAGAAGCCAGACTCAGGGTTATGGTATCGAAGTCGGATGATAAAATATTGCCCCTTTTTTTAAAAGACATATCACGACAGGATTAGATCGTCGCTTGCAACGCTTTCCAATTTGAAAAGCGCTGCAAGCGGCGGGTTAGAAATTTAATCGAATTTGATGTCTAATGCCAATCCGCGCAATTCATGCACGAGTACGTTGAACGACTCCGGAATGCCTGGTTCCGGCAAGTTGTCGCCCTTGACAATAGCTTCGTATGCCTTCGCACGACCACTGATGTCGTCCGACTTGATCGTTAACAGCTCCTGTAGGATGTGCGACGCGCCAAATGCTTCGAGCGCCCAAACCTCCATCTCGCCAAAACGCTGACCACCAAACTGCGCCTTACCACCCAACGGTTGCTGCGTGATCAAAGAATACGGCCCGATAGAACGCGAGTGCATCTTGTCGTCTACCATGTGCGAAAGCTTGAGCATGTAGATCACACCTACCGTAGCACGCTGGTGGAAACGGTCGCCGGTTTCGCCGTCGGACAGATAGGTTTGACCCAGATCCGGCAGGTCTGCCTGCTGAATGTATTCTGCAATTTCGTCGCGGGTTGCTCCGTCAAAGATCGGGGTTGCAAAACGCAATCCCAATTTTTCGCCGGCCCAGCCGAGTACCGTTTCAAAAATCTGACCCAGGTTCATACGGGAAGGCACGCCCAGCGGGTTGAGAACGATGTCCACAGCAGTTCCGTCTTCCAGGAAAGGCATATCTTCGATACGCACGATTCTGGAAACAATCCCTTTATTTCCGTGGCGACCGGCTAATTTATCCCCTACCTTCAGCTTGCGCTTCTTGGCGAGGTAAACTTTTGCCAGCTTGAGCACCCCTGCGGGCAACTCATCCCCAATGCTGATGTTGAACTTCTCCCGTTTATAACGACCAACTTCTTCGTTGTATTTGATGCTGTAATTGTGCAGCAACTTGGCAATCAGCTCGTTGATCTTCGCATCGTCCGACCAGTTGCTGTAATCCACTGTGGTGTATTCCACTTCGCGCAGCAAATCCTGCGTAAATTTGATCCCCTTCGGCACAACCGAATCTCCGTAGATGCTTTTCACACCCTGTGAAGATTTGCCTTTCAGCAAGGTCAGCAATTTGTCAATCAGGATGGTCTGAAGCTGGTTGACCGCTACCGCGTGCTGGTCATCGAGGCGCGTCAGTTGGTCTTTTTCCTGTACTTTCTGGATTTTGTCCTTTTTCGTACGACCAAACATCTGCTTGTCAATGATAACACCCTGGATAGAAGGCGGCGCTTTCAACGAAGCATCTTTAACATCGCCAGCCTTATCGCCAAAGATGGCGCGCAGCAGCTTTTCTTCCGGTGTCGGATCGGTTTCCCCTTTCGGCGTAATTTTACCGATCAGGATATCGCCTTCCTTCACCCAGGCACCGACGCGGATGATCCCGTTCTCGTCGAGGTCTTTGGTCGCCTCTTCGCTTACGTTCGGGATATCGTTGGTCAGTTCTTCCTCACCCAGCTTCGTATCGCGCACATCCATTTCGAAGTGCTCGATGTGAAGCGAAGTAAAGATGTCTTCCCGTACCACACGCTCCGAGATTACAATGGCATCTTCAAAGTTGTACCCTTTCCAAGGCATGAAGGCCACTCTCAGGTTTTGACCCAGCGCCAGTTCACCTTTATCAGTTGCATACCCATCACAAAGGATAGAGCCCCTTTCCACACGGTCGCCTTTACGGACGATTGGCTTCAGGTTGATGCACGTTCCCTGGTTGGTGCTGAGGAATTTAGTCAGGTAGTACGTCTTTTTATTGTCTTCGAAAGAGACTAATTGTTCTTCTTCGGTGCGGTCGTAGCGAATGCGGATTTGCGTTGCATCCACATATTCCACGATGCCATCGCCTTCCGCATTGATCAACATCCGGGAGTCGCGCGCCACTTTATCTTCCAGGCCGGTGCCCACAATCGGCGCACCCGGACGAATCAGCGGAACCGCCTGACGTTGCATGTTCGAGCCCATGAGGGCGCGGTTGGCGTCATCGTTTTCTAAGAACGGAATCAACGATGCCGAAACCCCTACAATTTGGTTAGGCGCAACGTCCATGTATTCAATCTCGTCGGGCCCCAGTACCGGGAAATCACCGTGCTCGCGGCACTTGATCCTGTCGGTGACAAAAGCGCCAGCTTCATCCAATTCCGCGTTAGCCTGGGCAATCCGGAAATTATCCTCTGCTTCCGCAGAAAGGTACTTCGCACCGGAGACAATATCTACTTTCCCGTCATTCACCTTGCGGTAAGGCGTTTCAAGAAAGCCCATTTTATTGATCTTGGCGTGTACGCAAAGCGTCGAAATCAAACCGATGTTCGGTCCTTCCGGCGTCTCAATCGTACAAAGGCGGCCATAGTGCGAATAGTGAACGTCACGTACCTCGAAGCCGGCCCGTTCGCGGGACAGACCACCTGGCCCGAGCGCAGAAATACGCCGCTTGTGCGTGATTTCCGACAGCGGGTTCGTCTGGTCGAGGAACTGCGACAACTGGCTGGTTCCGAAAAACGAGTTGATGACCGACGACAGGGTACGTGCATTGATCAAATCAATCGGCGTGAAGACCTCGTTGTCGCGTACATTCATCCGTTCGCGGATGGTACGTGCCATACGCGCCAGACCAACGCCAAACTGAGCGTACAACTGCTCGCCCACCGTGCGCACCCGGCGGTTGCTCAAGTGGTCAATGTCATCAATTTCAGCCTTCTGGTTCATCAGGCTGATGAGGTAAGTAACGATCGCGATGATGTCCTCTTTCGTCAAAACCAAAGTCTGATCTGAGATGTCAAGATTCAGCTTCCTGTTGATTTTATAGCGACCTACTTCCCCGAGGTTATAGCGTTTATCCGAGAAGAACAACTTCTCGATGATACCGCGTGCTGTTTCTTCATCGGGTGGATCTGCACCGCGTAATTGGCGGTATATATATTGCACCGCTTCCAGTTCGGAACTGGACGGGTCTTTTTGCAAAGTGTTGTAGATAATCGAAAAATCCTGGTCTATGTCTTCTTTTTGAAGGATGACCATTTGCGCATCGGATTGAAGAATCAGATCAATATTGTCTTCTTCTACCAAAACGTCGCGTTCGAGGATAATTTCGTTCCGTTCGATGGTCACTACTTCACCCGTATCTTCGTCTACGAAGTCTTCCGTCCAGGTGCGCAGTACCCTTGCCGCCAACCTTCTGCCAATGGAGTTTTCCAGCGCCTCGCGGTTCACCGGAATTTCATCGGCCAGGCCAAAAATGTCCAGAATCGCTTTGTCCGTATCGTAACCGATGGCGCGGAGTAGCGTTGTTACAGGAAATTTTTTCTTGCGGTCAATGTAGGCATGCATCACCGTGTTGATGTCGGTTGCAAATTCCATCCAGGCGCCTTTAAACGGAATAACCCTGGCAGAATAGATTGCAGTACCGTTGGGGTGGAAGGTTTGTCCGAAGAAAACCCCTGGTGAGCGATGCAACTGAGAAACGATAACCCGTTCGGCGCCATTAATCAGGAAGGTGCCTTTGGGGGTCATGTAGGGAATGTTCCCAAGGAACACATCCTGCACGATGGTTTGGAAGTCAATGTGTTCCTCGTCGTTGCAGGACAGGCGCAGCTTGGCTTTCAGCGGAACGCTGTAAGTAAGGCCGCGTTGCATACATTCTTCGATGGAATAACGGGGTGGATCAACGAAATAGTCCAGAAACTCCAGCACAAAGATGTTTCTGGCGTCTGTGATGGGGAAGTTTTCCTGGAATACCCGATAGAGGCCTTCATTGATCCTGTTTTCAGGCGTTGTCTCCAACTGGAAAAACTCCTGAAACGACTTGATCTGGATTTCGAGAAGATCGGGATATTCAGAAGAGAGCCTGATTTTGCCGAATTTCACTCTTTTTGACCCTGTGGTTTGTACGATACCCTTTGCTGTCATTGAAGGTAGAATTTTTTATGAGGCAAGTTCCACAGTGCGCGCTGCATTGCGAATGCTTCTTACCGGTGAATCGGACAACAAGATAATGACGCGGGACGTCGAAAAGTTCAATGAACCACCAAACAAACCCGGTCATTTTATACTGATTGCATCTTCCGACGCAATTACAGACAACAATAGGCTTAACGGGTTGGCAAGCCAATCCGTTAAGCCTCAATGAAAAAGTTAAGTTAGTAAAGGTTTGAATAACCTAAACATCCCAACGAATTAATGAAAAAAAGCAATTACTTGATCTCTACTTCAGCACCTGCAGCTTCGAGGGCTTTTTTGATTGCCTCAGCTTCGTCCTTAGATACGCCTTGTTTCAGCGTAGCCGGAGCACCGTCAACAAGATCTTTTGCTTCTTTCAAACCTAAGTTGAGCAGGTTTTTCACTTCCTTCACAACGTTGAGTTTCGATGCGCCTGCTGATTTCAGCGTTACGTCAAACTCGGTTTTTTCAGCAGCCGGAGCCGCTTCACCACCACCTCCGGCGGGCGCTGCGATTGCTACTGCAGCTGCAGCCGGCTTGATGCCGTAATCATTCTCAAGAATACCGGCCAGTTCGTTCACGTCTTTAACCGTGAGGTTTACCAGTTGCTCAGCAAATGCTTTCAAATCTGCCATTGTCAATTAATTTTTGTAGTGTACGATAAAAATATCGTGCGCTTTTGTAAAAGCTTGGAAGCCAAATGAATTATTATTGCTCGCGATCTCCGAGCGTTTTCAACAGTCCCATGATCGTAGTGCCCCCCGATTGGAGTGCGCCAACTACATTTTGTGCTGGTGACTGCAACATGGCGATTACTACGCCAATCAAATCTTCTTTAGACTTGAGATTGGCCAACACCTCCAATTGATCATCGCCGAAATATACATCGGTATCAATGTACGCGGCTTTGAGTGCAGGTTTTGTAGCGCCTCCTTTTCTGAAGTCTTTCAGTAATTTTGCAGGCAAACTGGCTTTATCCGTAAACAGGATCGCTGTTTGGCCTTTCAGTGCCGGGTACAGGTCAGCAAAGCGCTTCTCTTCAGGAAAAGACTCCAATGCTTTTTGGGCTAAGGTATTTTTGACGACTTTCATCTCAATACCGGCCTCAAAAAACAGCCTTCTCAACTTGTTCACCTGCTGTACTGTCAATGTAGAAGAGTCTGTCAGATAAAAGAACGGCGTTTCGCCAAACTTTTCTTTCAGAAACTCGATGTTAACTGTTTTTTCAGTCTTCGTCATCTTATGGTAGATTTGAAGCTTATTTAATTTCTTTCGTGTCAACCTTGATCCCAGGACTCATCGTACTGGCGACCGTGATAGACTTCATATAGATGCCCTTTGCAGCAGAGGGCTTCATGCGCTGAAGCGTTGTCAGCAGTTCCATCGCATTGTCCTGAAGTTGTTCCGGTGAAAAAGACACGCGGCCTACAGAGGCATGGATGATCCCGAATTTATCAACGCGAAAGGCAATTTTACCGGATTTTACATCAAGCACTGCTGCGCCGACATCCTGCGTTACCGTTCCCGTCTTGGGGTTCGGCATCAGGCCTCGTGGGCCGAGTGTACGACCGATTTTACCGACTTTCGCCATAACCTGGGGCATGGCGATAACGACATCAATGTCCGTCCAGCCGCCTGCGATTTTGTCAATAAACTCATCAAGACCGACATAATCTGCGCCTGCCGCTTTGGCTTCGTCTTCTTTATCCGGTGTGCAGAGTACCAAAACCGTTTTGGTTTTACCGGTACCGTGTGGTAGGTTTGCCGTGCCGCGAAGTGCCTGATCCGGTTTTCGTGGATCAACGCCAAGTCGAACATGGACGTCAACTGAAGCATCGAATTTAGCCGTATTCACATCGCGGACTAATTTCATGGCTTCAATGACCGTGTGCAGCTTCTGCGCGTCTACTTTGGCGTCAACGGCTTTCCGCTTTTTTGCAACTTTCCTTGTCATGATTCAAAATTGTGAGGTGATAGCATCCGCCAGATTCGCTGTTATGCAGCACTGAAGGCGGACTCCCTTCCCGATTAACTAATTCTCTTCCTCAGGGCTGCCCCAGGGAGGTGTACCAGAGATTGTAACCCCCATGCTGCGCGCTGTTCCAGCTACCATTTTCATGGCAGACTCAATCGTGAACGCGTTCAGGTCGGGCATCTTATCTTCTGCAATCGCACGCACCTGATCCCAGTCTACCGATCCCACTTTTTTGCGGTTCGGTTCGTTAGAACCAGCTTTAATTTTAGCAGCCTCCAGCAATTGGATGGAAGCTGGCGGCGTTTTGATCACAAAGTCAAAAGACTTGTCCTTGTACACCGTGATCAACACCGGCAAAATTTTACCGGGTTTCTCCTGTGTCAGCGCGTTGAAGCGCTTGCAAAACTCCATGATGTTTACGCCTTTGGAACCCAATGCAGGGCCAATTGGCGGGGAAGGGTTTGCTGCTGCGCCCTTCACCTGGAGTTTGACATAGGTTTCTATTTCCTTAGCCATTTTAAATTCGATTTACACAGTCTTTCTCTCTGATTTAGGGAAGCTTCTCCGAACCGATAGCGCGGTACAAACCGGCCAGAGAACTAAACCCGGCAATTAAGACTGCTTTTCAACTTGCATGAAGTTCAACTCTACTTCCGTTCCGCGCCCGAATATCTTTACGATTACTTTCAGTTTCTTCTTATCCTCGTTCACTTCCTGAATATCGCCGATAAACTCACTGAATGGCCCGTCAATAATTTTGACGGTTTCGCCAACAATGAAGGGTTCGATCAGCGCTTCACCGGAATCCTGGCTTTCATCTACCTTACCCAGCAGGCGATTGGCTTCAACCGTTCGCATCGGGGTTGGCGTTTCTTTGCCAAGGAAGTGAATGACATTGGGGATATTGGCAATCACCTGAACCATTTCCGAAGAAAACCGCGCCGGATTTGCCTCAACTAAAATATAGCCTGGCAGAATGTTGCGTTCAGATATGACCTTCTTACCGTTGCGAATCTTGTATACTTTCTCAGTAGGCACAAGCACCTGGGTGATAAATTCCTCCCAGCCGGAACGCTGGATTTCCAGATCAATCCGTTCTTTGATTTTTCGCTCTTTCCCACTGATGACCCGGAGGGAGTACCACCTGTTGCTGCTTTCTTCAGACATCGCTTCGGTGAATTAATAAAGGGTTAACCCCGCTTAATGATGAATTATTTAGGGTATACAAAATTGGTAATCAATTGGGCAATCGCGTCCATGCCCAAAATAATCAGGGCAAGTATGAGTGAAGCAACCAGTACAACAACGGCACTACTTTGTAAATTAGCCCAGGTAGGCCACGTTACCTTATGCACCAATTCGCTGTAACTTTCCTGTAGATAAAGTTTGATTTTTTCCATCGCTTGCCTATTGGCAATTTAAAAAATTAAGATGCACGGGCGGCAGGAATTGAACCCGCAGCCTACGGTTTTGGAGACCGTCGCTCTACCAATTGAGCTACGCCCGTTTATGCGAAAAATCGAGCACCTCCTAAAAAGGAAGATGCTCAATTTTTTGCAAATCCGAACTTAGCCACAAAAACTGCAGCTATGCCCGTTATGAAAATTAATCCAAAATCTCAGTAACCTGACCTGCACCAACCGTACGGCCACCTTCGCGGATAGCAAAGCGAAGACCTTTTTCCATTGCGATGGTGTTCAGCAATTTCACTTCCAACGTCAGGTTGTCACCAGGCATTACCATTTCCACGCCTTCAGGAAGCATTACGTCGCCCGTAACGTCTGTGGTACGGAAATAGAACTGCGGACGGTAACCATTGAAGAACGGCGTGTGACGGCCACCTTCGTCTTTACCCAGTACATACACCTCACATTTGAAGTGTTTGTGTGGCGTTACTGACTTCGGCTTGCAAATGATCATCCCGCGACGGATGGCTTCTTTGTCAATACCGCGCAGCAGCAAACCAGCGTTGTCACCAGCTTCACCGCGATCGAGCAGTTTGCGGAACATTTCCACACCCGTGATCGTAGAAGTCAGCGGCTTTTCGCCTTCTTTCATCATACCGATGATTTCAACAGGATCGCCAACGTTGATCACACCACGCTCGATACGACCGGTTGCAACCGTGCCCCGACCTGTGATGGTGAATACGTCTTCGATCGGCATGAGGAAGTCTTTATCTACAGCGCGTTCCGGTGTCGGGATTTGATTGTCAACTGCATCCATCAACTCTTCGATTGCCTTGACGCCTTCAGGCGTACCTTCCAGTGCCTTAAGGGCAGAACCCTGGATGACCGCAGCGTTGTCGCCATCGTATTTGTACTGGTTCAGCAGTTCGCGAACTTCCATTTCCACCAGTTCCAACATTTCAGGGTCGTCAACCAGGTCAACTTTGTTCATGAAAACAACGATGTTGGGAACGCCTACCTGACGGGCAAGCAGAATGTGTTCACGGGTTTGAGGCATCGGGCCGTCGGTAGCCGCTACAACGAGGATAGCGCCGTCCATTTGGGCAGCACCCGTTACCATGTTCTTTACGTAGTCAGCGTGACCCGGACAGTCAACGTGTGCGTAGTGACGGTTCACCGTCGCGTACTCAACGTGCGCTGTGTTGATGGTAATACCTCTTTCTTTTTCTTCCGGGGCGGCGTCAATTGAGTCGTAGTCCGTCTTACTTGCAAGACCTTTACTAGCGAGAACGTAAGTGATAGCAGCCGTTAACGTAGTTTTACCGTGGTCAACGTGGCCAATTGTCCCTACGTTTACGTGCGGTTTATCCCTCTTAAAAGTGTCCTTAGCCATCGGTATTAATTTTTGACGTAAGTTTAATGATGAAAAAAAATGTACTGACGCATGGAGCCAATGAGGGGGATTGAACCCCTGACCCCTTCCTTACCATGGAAGTGCTCTACCGCTGAGCTACATTGGCGCATTCGTTTTAAAAAATCAGCAAGCTAACTTGCTTTTTCTTTACGGAAAGCAGGCTGTAACCCGTTGTTAACGAGAGACGAACCCGCTTTCGCGATTGGAGCGGAAGACGAGGCTCGAACCCGCGACCCTCAGCTTGGAAGGCTGATGCTCTACCAACTGAGCTACTTCCGCTAATTATGTGTGGGGGTGATAGGATTCGAACCTATTCAGCTGAAAGCAACAGATTTACAGTCTGCCCCGACTCTCCGACTTCGGCGCACCCCCGCGCACTCAAAACTTTCAAAAGGTTCCTTGAAATTCAGTCATCTTGGTGGCTGCATGAGCCAGCGGAGGGACTCGAACCCCCGACCAGCTGATTACAAATCAGCTGCTCTACCAACTGAGCTACGCTGGCAGTTGAATGCGCTGTATAAAGGCGCCTGAAAATGCCAAAATGATTGAAATTCAAGTGTTGGAACCCATTTTTGAGATCATTTTCTCAAAAGCGAATGCAAAGATATGACTTTGCTACAAAATAAAAAATGTTCCTAATTTTTTTTCTTGGTTTTGTTTCAGAACCCCGTTTTCGGGGGCGAAGGTAATGGTTTTGCGCTTATAACCATAGTGTATTTGAAAAGATTCCCGGAAATAAGCGCCCGGCTGTTTTCCAGTCCAGGCAGCGCCCCTCATGTGTTATTATATTCAAGGTGTAAGTTTCTCGCACGCTGGTGAGGGACACGCCGTTGTGGCTGGAGCTGGTATCGGTGAGGGCACAGTTGACGCAAACATTCCCTATCATTGCCTTGTAAGAAGATTTTTCAATACCACCGGGCTATGCAACCCAGAGGGTAACTACCTGGTGAATCCTTTCCGGAACATATACAATGATATTTTGCGGCTCATCGAAGCCAAGCAATACTTCCTCATCCATGCTCCGCGGCAGACCGGAAAGACGACCTTTTTGCACTCGCTGGCGCACCGGCTCAATGCGGAAGGAACGTATGTAGCTACGGTGTGCTCGTTGGAATCGGCAGGATATTCCAGTATTACGGTGGAAGATGCCAACGAGGTGTTTGTCCAATCCATGTATGACCGGGCATCCCGACAATTATGCAAAAAGCCCCACTTTGTTGCAAAGATACCCAACCGACTGGTGCCGTACCCCCTCAAAACCTTTGGTGCTATTGCTGGACGAAGTGGATGCCTTGTACGACGACGTACTCATCTCTACCTTGCGCCAGCTTCGCGACGGCTTCCAGTCGCGCCCTGCCGGTTTTCCGCAATCCATCGCCCTGGTGGGTCTGCGCGACATCCGCGAGTACAGAATGCGCGCCTGCTCCGACAATCCTTCCATCGGGGCAGGCTCGCCTTTTAATGTTAAAGCCAAGTCATGAACGCAGGTTTTCAGGAAAGCATCAACCAGGACATCGCCCAAACCTCCTGGTACCTGCGTCCCGACGGCTCTCTGGACATGGATAAGCTGCTGGAAGCCTTCGTGGATTTCTACCGCTGGAATTCCGAATCGTGGTTGGAGCGCTTTCAGTACAAAGGGGCGGGCCATCAACTCTTGCTCATGGCTTTCTTACAACGTATTATAAACGGTGGTGGCCGAATTGACCGCGAAATGGCCATCGGCAATGGTCGCACCGATCTGGCTGTATTCTGGAAAGACCAAATCATCCCCATTGAGTTGAAAATGCACCACAACGCCCGCTCTCAACCGGACGGCTTGCGCCAAATAGCCCGGTACATGGAAAAATTAGGCCAAAAGTCGGGCTACCTGATTTTGTTCGAGAAAAAATCCTCCGAGGAACTGCCCTGGGAAACGCGCATCCGCCGGGAAATACATGAGGTAGACGGCAAAGAGGTGATTTTGCGGGGAATGTAGACGGGGTGGCTGTAGACAGATGTTGCGGGTTTTTCGAAGACCCCGCTCGCACCATATCTTCCCTCCCCCCGTCAAAATCGCGTGGCTCGCCAGGGATGTCATTGCCGCAGGGAATCTCCCGTTGCGGCCTGTTTTCCGGTCTCCAGTCCGGCGTGCGTAGGTTCCACATTGCATCATTTTCCATATTATTGTTTGATGATTTTTCCCTGCCAAACCACACTCCCTACCTCCTCCACACTACAAAAATACACCCCCGCCGCCAAATGCCCAACCTTCAATTCATGACTAACCTTCCCATCCACCACCCGTAGCCGTTCCCGCAGCACTTCCCGACCAAGTGCATCGCGGACAATGATTTGAGGCGCACTCAGCTTTACCAAAGTTTCGAGCTGGAGCAAAGCCACAAACCCGGTTATCGGATTGGGAGAAATGCTCACCGAAATGTTGCCTTCCGGTTCCGCGACGGCGGTCGTGACCGCCGCTACGGACCGGCACAGGGTATCCTCTCCACGCGGATTGCTCACGGAAAGGCAGACATTGTACACCCCTTCCGCCACATAAGTATGCACCGGATACGGTACTGTGTCGGTAGCCCCATCCCCAAAATCCCAGTGCCAGGCGCGGATGTCGTGGTAGCTGCTGTCCTGAAAAGCCAATTCCAGGGCTTGCGCTTCGTAGCTCCAGGCTGCCGTGGGCGGCTGGCGCAGGGTGTCGCAGGGGCTGCCTTCGAGGTGGTGGAGGCGGTAGTTGGGGAAGTTAGGCATGGAAAAGGCGTTCCAAGTGGGTAGTTGCACACAATGCTGGCACACATCGCAGCTATCGCCGGGGAGGTCGGGGTGGTTGATGACGTGGAGGTAAGGGACACTGTTAGTAGCGCTGATGTAGATTTTGCCATCTGGGGCTAATTGCGCAAGAAAGAACCGAGTAGCAAAAATAGGTGGAATGATAAAACCATCGTAAATGGCTACGGTGTCTTTGGTTGCTTCAATATTTTCTGCCCAAAGGTCGTATTGGTAGATATAGCGATAAGAGGAAACATAAAGGAATCTTGAGTTGGGGGAAATGGCACAACCTCCTGACCATGCACTGTCAGCATAAGTAATTTGTATCGGGTTAAACAACGTTCCAGTACAACGATCAAAATCGTAAATATCTATATAACAATCAGATCCGACATTGCCTCTTATCGTGGATGAAACATATTTACTCCCATCCGGAGCAAATATGGACTGGCCAATTCCTGAATAAGCGCTGATATTTTCAAACTCTTGTATATCTTTAACCTGGACATTATCTGCATCTAATAAAATATTATAAAACCGACCTGAATTTCTTCTTTTTGTGATAATCCACCAATCCCGGCCATTCGCATGTTTTGTTGCAGTTATGCGTCCCTCCTGAAGAATATCCTGAGCAATTTCAATATTTTTTTTCAATAACTGCTCCCTTCCCGTTGTCTTGATTCATATCAACAGCACTATAATATATTTTAGAACTATGAACAGGAATAGCCCCAAACCCCTGATCTTTTGGCGTGTGAAGCAGGTAATATTCGCTTGATGATCCAGGGTTTGGCAAAACCATTACACCTTGTCTTGTAAATACCCCCCAGTCAGAGTTCACGAGTGGATAGGTACCGTAATCTAAACCTGTACCATTCACCATAGGCTCACCAATAGAATTGGCTATATAAACTCCATTTGTATAAAATAATAAATTTCCTGCTGTATCACAAATGCTTACATTTGTTACACCAAAATTCATCTCTCGATATTCATAATATATGTCAGAAGGATTAAAATTAAAATCAATCGTAGTACCACCAAAATTTGGGTCATTGGGGTTATTATCATACCCAAATAACCAGACATTATCATGCTTTTGAGCCAGACAATCACAAATCTGGCTAATAAAAAAAATAAAATGATTATTTTTTTCATGAGAATAAAAAATTAACGCTTGAGCTGTTCCAAACAGCTCAGGCGTTGCGTTAATAAAATCAGCGAATGATGCTCAATTTTCCACTTGCGTAGTTTCGATTGTCCTTCGTGATGCGGTAGAGATATAATCCTGGCGACAGGTCAGCAACATCAATATTCCATTGACGCTGCCCGGAAGCAAGGACGACCTGTTTCAGCAGCCGTCCTGTCAGGTCATATAGGGAAATATGGCCAGGATCAAGGAAAATCTCCTTAGCAAGTAGCGTTACAGAATTATCTGCCGGGTTGGGATAAAGTGTAATTCCCTGAAGTTCGCCCAAGGACTTGCGGAGAGCCTGTGGAGGCGAAATTAACGACTCAGTAACTATATAGAGACTATCATCTGAGTAGTAAGCCTGGCCAATATATGCTGCTAGTAAAGCCCGTGCCCGAAATACGGCATTACCGCCAATGAAGGGGCATTGACCTGCAATATCTTCCAAATTTCCCTTTTGGGTTGATGTAAGCCCCCTTTCACCAACCAGAACAGTGTTCAGGAATACATCATGAATAACCCGTTCATTGCTGATGAATTGCAGGGTATCCGTAATGTCATTATTCCAATCGACCAGGTCATCTGCTGCCACAGATCGCCCGAGGAGCGTAAGAGAGTCCTTTGAAGCAGCCCGGATGGTAATAGCAGTGAGGCTATCCAATGCCTCTGTCCTACGGTCAAGAATATCCAAACTATCCTGGCCGGTTGCGCTTTGCAGTGCTTCTTCAAGTACAGCGATACTATCCAGGGCTGCAACGCTTGCCTCAAGTAAATCTGCAAGCGTATTTAGCACAGTATCCTCATATACCTCCGATAGTTCATCTTCTAAATACTGGAATTTGCCCACGGGGGGAACCCTCGCTGTCTGTGATAAAAGCTACCAAAACAGAATCTGCCAATGCTGCATCTTTAAGGTCACGATAAGCATATTTTGACAAAGTCCAATCAACCACATTCGTATACCCATTCCCGGCAATGCGCTTGGTGTCTTCGTTTTCTGTCAGGGGAAGGTGCGACTCGCAGGATTCCGTGGAGCATGTATCTGTCATTCCGGAAGCATTAATAAACCATCCACTTGAAGGTATGGGATTAATTGGCATAAAAGCAGAATTCTGTTGAACATCAACAAAAAAAAGTGATAAAAAAGCTGCCGAGGGTTGTCCATAAATTGCCCCACTTCCACTTCCATAAGTTCCATTCCATTGATTCCCCTGATGTGATTGAAGACCAATTTGGGTAACATTGCTCGTGTCCTGTACAGTTGCTAAAAGCAATCCAACATTGTGGTTCTCCATCATATTTCCCTTGATTTTATTTTCACTTTTACACGCTCCCTGAAAATAAAATCCTGTCCCTGTACTATCCGTAGTATTACAGCAATAGGCATTCCCAATGGAATTTACAGTACTAATCCCAAAATGCCCGGTATTACCCGCATCCTGACCAATTACCCAATTCCCGGAAATCAGATTTTCAGAACCACCCTGTATCAATACTGCATTGGCAGAGGCATCACCATTGTTCAAATTTATGGTGTCGTTGATGATCTTTGCTCCGGTTGTGTTTAGCAAATGGATGCCCAATCCACCACTATTCAGGTTTACCCTGTTCTTTTCGAGTACCAGCCGCTGTCCTGTTACATTGCTTTGCGCTACTTGAATCCCGGTGCAATTAGCGGTGGTATCCAGCGAAGTTACAATATTACTGAGGAGTTTAACCAAGCCCAAAGGTTCGCTCTCAAGGATACCAATACCATATTGGGCATCTTCTATCCGGTTCTGGTAAATTTCCAGGCCGCCTACATTGACCATGCGGGCTACGATGCTGGTGGGGGTGTTGCTCATGCGATTCCCGGTGATACGGCCGCTGTAGCCGGTCAGGTCAATGCCGGATGTGCAATGATCGAATGCGATTACTGCGTTTTCTCCTATGGCAAAACCCGCAATGCTGATGGTATTGGCTTGTCCAAAAGCAAGTATTCCATACCCGGCCAAGCCATTTGGGAAAGCAGCCTCTAATGAAGTACTCCAACTGCTGTCAGGTTGGTAAACGGCCTCATTTACAATATTAACAAAACGGTTGTTTCTGAACGTCATATTGGACTTTCTGGCACCAACCCCGACGGACATGCCCTCAAAATAACACTTTCCAACGCCCAGCAGGGGGACGCCGTCTGCCCATATCCCTGCCAGTGGTGTATTTATTTCTATCTCCGGCAAATCCTCCGGTTCGGAGCTTTGACCCGAAAATTCAGCTTTAAGCACACCACCCAAAAAAGTATTCTGATGACAATCCAGGGATAATGCTCCGGGGGCATAATACAGACTTATGTAATTGCGAAAAAACCTACTCCTTGCAATGCTGCCCGATGCTCCGGGATACAGGTAAACTCCATACTGCGCATCAGCCAGGTTGGTATTCTGTGTCATGTTTAACCGTCCGCCATCTTCCACCTCAATCCCGCGCCACATCTCATCGCAACCATGCAGAAAGCTATTGACAATGCCAAATGTAATGCCATCTGTTACTTCTATGCTCGCCCCCGGCAGCATGCGCAGGGTGGAGTTGACAAAATTATAAGGCTGGTCGAGCTGAAGTTTGCCCGCAATGCAAACCTGCTGCGGGGTGGTGTTGGCCTGGATCAAAGGCAACAACAAAGCTATCCTCGATGGCTTCTGATACTTTTGTCGTTACCCCCTCCTCGCCAATGGTATTGGTGCTGTCGCAGACGCATGCCTCCGTGCCGGTACAATCCTCGATATTGAAAGTAATTTCTTCTGCATCCGTTCCGCAGGCGTTGGTTACTGTGAGTTTGATTTTATGCTCGCCGGGGGTGTAGAAGGTGTGGGTTGCCGTGGCGGTAGTCTGCGGGCTGTTGCCGTCGAAGAGCCAAACGTAGGTATTCCCGGCAAGGTCAGCATCCACTTCGGCTTCTACCACAAAAGGTCCGGTGCATTGGGTCAGGTCGTAGTCAAAACCGGCATCTGGTGGGAGCAGTACAAGGACTTCCTGCTCGGTTTCTGCTGTTACACAACTGTCGCCGGCGATATGAGAAACGGTGTAAACGCCGGTGCAGCAAAATTTTACGGCTTTTTTAATTTTGACGGTGCAGGCAGGGTAGTTTCCGCTAATGCGGGATGCAAGGAAAGCACCGTCATTTGACGTTATAGGCAAATACAAGTGGTCTTGCCAGAAAAAAGAAAGGCAAGCGTGTTAAGGTTTCGTACAATCCGGGACAAATGATTGTTTTCTGCGCCGGAAGGCACGGTAGGAACGTTAAAAAATTCGGGAGGAATGCAGTTTCCTGAGTCAAAAATCCGGCTAAAATGAAAAAAGGCTGTCCCGGGGTTGTGTAAAGAGGCAAGACTTGCACCTTATTACACAACCCGAGACAGCCTCTCAAGACGTCTGGCGAATGGAAACGCTACTCGCTGCCCACCTTAGTTTTTTCCTTGTATTTGATCAATTGGCGCTTGAGCGCATCAATAGCCTCGTCAATAGATGCCTCAAAAGTTTTGCTGCTTTCTTTGGCAATGATGGTATCGCCGGGCACATTTAGCCGTATTTCTGCTATTTTATCTTTTACCTGACCGGCATTTTCAAGTTTGAGCACGACATGTGCTTCAATAATCCGGTCAAAATACTGATCCATTTTTCCAACCTTCTTTTCAATGAACTCTATCAGTTTGCGGTCAGCTTTAAACTGCACTGCTTCCGTGAATACTCTCATAAGACTCTTTTTTACGGTTAAGAAATAATGATTCGGCGTTCAATAGTGTCTGTCTTTATAGTCCGATGGCTGCGTTATGCGAAGACCTAAAATTGGTCATTTACGCGAATAAACTCCCACTTTTGCGCCTTCGCATGCCTTGCCCCTGAACTCTAAAGTCCAGACACCGGACTAAACAGACAAACACTCAATACCATCTGTGTATGCATTCATTGGGCGGTTCGGGGGTCGTCCATTTTGGCTTTGGGGTGCGCTTTTTCGTAAACGCTTTTTAGTTTTTCGATTGAGTTGTGCATATAAATTTGTGTGGCTGCGAGGCTTGCATGGCCCAATAACGCTTTAATTGCATTCAAATCCGCTCCGTTGTCCGATAAATGGGTGGCAAATGAATGCCGCAGCACGTGTGGGCTGCGTTGCTCCATCGAGGTAACGCGGGAAAGGTAAAACTTCACCTTATTATACAGCCACTTTGGATCGGGCGAATTGCCTTTGTCGTTCAGCACCACAAAGCGGCGCCCTTCCGGAAATTGTTGCTTGCTCGCTGCTCTGTATGCGACTAAACTTGAGCGGAGCCTTTCGCCGAACGGCGCAAAACGTTCTTTACCGCCTTTGCCCAAAACTTTCAACCGGCACTGACCAAAATCCACCCCATCCCAGGTCAATCCCAATAATTCTGATCGGCGCATTCCGGTTGCATACAGCAACTCGATGATGACGGCGTCCCGCATGGATTCAAAACTTTCCTCCTGAAGGTTCATTTGATCCAGCAACTTGCCGATGTCGGCAGCGCTCAAAGAAACCGGGAGGCGTTTGCCTGCTTTTGGCGTCGTGACTTTCAGCATCGGGTTGGTGCTGAGGTAATTGCGCTTCAGCAAAAAACGAAAATACGATTTTAAAGTGGATAACTTGCGCTGGATAGACCGCGGTGTCAGCCCTTCCGTGACTAAGGCCACCATCCACGAACGAATGTGTGTAGAACGGATGTCAGCGGCGGAGTTGAGTTCATAATTTTGTAACAAATAGGTCAGAAAGTGATTGAGGTCACTTCGATAGGCCGTCAATGTATGCGGAGAATATCGTTTTTCAAATTCCAAATATTGCAAAAACAATGCGTCCTTCATCCTCAACTGTGTATCTTTGAAAAGATTTGTTCGTTCACCACATTACTCCCCAATATTATGAAAATAGCGCGAAAAAGTCAATGATCAGTTCGTTCTAAATTTAGTTTTTTTTAACTCCTGTTTTGTTATGGATCACAAAAAAAGAGACAAACATTTCATCCACAAACCGGTATACGAAGGCGGCGACAAGGCTTTGCGTGCATTTGTAGGCCAACATTTGCAGTACCCGGAAGCCGCTTTGGCGCAAAAAGTTGAAGGTACGGTTCATGTAGAATACGATATTGACCATAAAGGAGACGTGGTTGATGCTCGGGTGATCGGCGGACTCAGTTATGGCTTGGACGAAGAAGCTATGCGGGTCGTTCGCTTGTTGAAGTTTACGGTTGCCAAACACCGGGGTCTCCGGGTATTATTTCACAACCGCCTTCAGGTACATTTCCGGTTGCCAATAGCTACGCCGGTTGTTCCTGAAGAACAAATGAGCTTTCAATATGTTTATACAGAACCACAACCTGCTGAAAAACCGGAAGTTGAGCCTGGCAATGGCGCTTATACTTTTACCATTAATATCTAAGGTGTTTTGAAAACCCAATACACAGCCCGGGGGATTCGCGTTTTTGAAAGCGCCTTGTTCAAAACGACCGCCACAGTGCTCGAAACGCCGGATATGGTGCTGGTGGTTGATCCCAACTGGCTGCCAGATGAGGTCTCGTTCATTCGGCGCTATGTGGATGGAATCCGGGGAGAACGGCCACTTTATCTGCTGTTTACCCATTCTGATTACGACCACATCATCGGGTACGGCGCTTTCATGGACGCAAAAACCATTGCTTCCGAAGCCTTTGCCAACCAGACTGATCAGGATGCCGCCATTGCCCAAGTAAAAAAATGGGATGAAGAATACTACATCGAACGTGATTATCCGGTCATTTACCCGGCGGTTGATGTAGTGGCGCGCCATTCAGGGCAGGTACTGACACTTGGAGACACCCAACTTACTTTTTACTTAGCGCCCGGACACAACAGCGACGGCCTTTTCACCATCGCATCGTGGGAAAACCGGCGCGTTTGGGTAGCTGGCGACTATCTTTCGGAAGTAGAATTCCCGTTCATTTACCACAGCAGTGAAGCCTATGAACAGACCCTGCAGACTGCTGCTGCTATTGTAGAACAACATCAGCCGGAACTGCTCATTCCCGGACACGGGCAAGTAACGGCTTCACAACAGGAAATGGTTCGGCGCATGGAGGATTCGCTGGCCTATATTCAAACCTTGAGACAATGTTTGCGCGATCACATTCCCTTCCCCGAAGAAAGCCTGTGGCAACGTTACCGTTTCCGGAAAGGACAGGAATCTTTCCATCGGAACAATGCCGAACTGGTGCGAAAAGAGCTGGCTGCGCTCCTGGTATGATTGCCGTATGTCCTCCAACAAGTGCATAGCACCCCCTCTAAAGCCATATTGGTCTATGCAATTTGGCCAAAGTTTCTTGAAACGCTATATTTGCCGGCTAAGGAACGTGACGTAAATAAGTTACCTGGATTCGGCGAGGCTATTTTTTCATCAGGCAAGGCGTGAGAAGGGAGCTTAGCCTAAGCTAAGTGACCGCCAAAACAACGAAGCATGGTGAAAAAAGAGGCCGCCCAAACAGGGAAGTTATTTACGTCACGTTCCTAAACCAACAACAAGACACCGTATTTTATATGAAGAGCAAATTCGTAGCTGCAGCACTGGCCTTTTTCCTCGGCATCTTTGGCGTACATCGCTTTTATCTCGGTAATCGCTTTCTCGGGGTTGTCTATTTTATCATGTTCATGGTCGGCATGATTATTACAGTAAATGCGGATTTTCCGGCGATTATGTTTCCAGCTTTACTGGGATTTATAGACGCGGTGCTTTTGGCGGTGATGCCCGCCGAAGAATTCGATGAGCGCTATAACGCAAAATACCTGAAGAGCCCGAGCAGCGGCAATTGGAATGAGGCGTCGGTGAAGAAACAGGCGCCGACAAGAAGCACCCGCCAGGCGCCCCAAAAGCGCGGGCAGGAAACCCTGATGGACTATAAAAAAGCGGGGATCGAAGCTTTCCGCTCACACGATTATGACAATGCAATCGAAGCATTTGAGCAGGCGCTGGATCTGCGCTTTGAAGACCCGGCTCTCCATTTCAACTTAGCTTGCTGCTACTCTTTGATGGAGGATGAAACCAAAGCTTATGACCACTTAGAGCATGCCGTGGCATTCGGATTTAATGACAAAAGTAAAATCCACGACCACGATGCGCTTGCCTTCCTGCGTTCGCGCAAAGATTTTGATGCTTTTGAGAAAAATGGCTACCGCAAGCCGGAAGAACAAACGCCCCCGCCTGCTGTTATAAAACCGGAACCCGTGGCCATGCCCAGCGAAAGCGCAACCGGGTTGGAACAATTAGATTTATTAGAGCAGATTTCTCAATTGGGAAAATTGCGCGACCTTGGCGTGCTGACCGAAGAGGAGTTTGCTGAGCAGAAGCAGAAATTGCTGCGCATCTGATGTGTCTGATCTTTATAGTCCGATAGCTGCGTTATGCGAAGGCCCCAAAAACAGTCATTTACCCTAGTAAACTCCCATTTTTGGGGCCTTCACATGCCCTGCTCTCGAACTCTAAAGTTCAAACACTATATTGAATGAACAGAAATTATTTAATTTTGAACTGACCATGCAACATAAAGGCACTGTAAAATTCATCAACAAAGAAAAAAGTGTGTTCTACCCTACCCTAACTAAACGGGTGGATGCCTATTTCCGGGAAAATAATATTTCCAAATTTGCGAATCGAAAAATGGTGCTAAAAACCATTATTCTGCTCCTCGTTTATTTCCTTCCTTTTGTGCTGTTGCTCAGCCTTCAGCCCCCGCTTTGGGCAAGCCTGATTTTGTGGTTCATCATGGCCATTGGCGTTGGCGGAATCGGCATGAGCGTCATGCACGATGGCAACCACGGCGCTTACTCCTCCAACCGGTTCGTCAATTTCATCACCGGGCACATGGCAAACTTGCTGGGCGCGTCGGCTTTCAACTGGAAACTGCAACACAACGTGCTCCACCACACGTTTACGAATGTGGCTCACATGGACGAAGACATTGACGACAAAGCCTCGATGCTGCGGTTTTCGCCGCACACGCCGGTGTATCGGGTACACCGCCTGCAATGGCTATATGCTTTTGTGTTTTATGGCATCCCAACGTTGTACTGGGTGACGTTTAAGGATTTCGTCCAGTTCATCAAACATATCCGGAGTGGGGTTAATACCCAGTCAACGTCAAAAAACGTCGCCATGTTTACCCGAATCACCCTGATCAAGGTGGTCTACTTCTTTGTGCTGATCGTGTTGCCCGTTTTTATCCTGGGCATCCCGTTTTGGGAAGTGCTGGCCGGCTTTGTGCTGATGCACGTGGTGGCTGGCGTATTGATAACCCTGATTTTTCAATTAGCCCATACGGTGGAAGGCACTGACCACCCTTTGCCCAATAAGAGCGGCGTGATTGAAAACGACTGGGCCATCCACCAGATGAGCACGACTGCCAATTTTGCGCCAAACAACAAATGGCTTTCCTGGTACATTGGCGGTTTGAATTACCAGATTGAACATCATTTGTTTCCGGGTATCTCGCACGTCCATTACCCCAATATTGCAAAAATCGTAAAACAAACTGCCGAAGAATTCAGCGTTCCCTACTTAGTGAATGATACTTTCTGGCAAGCGGTTCGCTCGCATATTGCTACGTTGAAGCGTTTTGGGCAGATGCCACATTTAGACGAAGCCATTGGGTAATTTTCAACATATTTGCAAAAAACTGATTATCAATTTAATACGACTCAAGCGTTCACTACATTTTGAGGCGTTCCGGCTAAAAAAGCCTGCACGTTCTCCACGGTAATTTCCATCAGTCGCTCCCGGGCTTCCCGGCTGGCCCAGGCGATATGGGGCGTAATCAGGCAATTGTCAAGCCCGAAAAGCGGGTGGTTTTCTGTTGGCGGCTCTTTTGCCAGGACATCGAGCGCAGCGCCACCGATGGATCTTTGGAGGAGGGCTTCCCGCAAATCGCCTTCGTGGATTAATCCGCCGCGACCGGTGTTAATCAACAGCGCGTCGGGTTTCATCAAGCTGAGCAAGTTTTTATTCACAAGGCCTTCATTTTCAGGCGCCAGTGGCGCGTGGAGGGTGATCGTATTGCTTTGCGCAAACAACGTTTCCATGTCCACAAATTCTACCCCGGGCAGGGCGTCGCGTTCCGGGTGTTTGTGGCAGGCCAATACCTTCATCCCGAACGCCTGTGCAATGACTGCCACTTTCTGGCCGATGCGGCCAAACCCGTAAATGCCCATCGTTTGTCCGGCCAATTCCCGGGAGGAATGCAGGTAATAACAAAAATCGCGACTGCGCGCCCAATCTCCGGCTGCTACGCTGTTTTGATAGGCATGTACCTTATTTTGCCACTCCAGCAACAGGGCAAAAACGTGTTGAGCCACGGAATCTGTGCCATACCCGACGGCGTTGCAAACCGGGATACCGCGGGCTTTGGCAGCCTTAATATCTACATTGTTGTAACCCGTAGCGGAAACGCATATACATTCGAGTAAAGGAAGTTGGGCAAGTAGCCCTGCATCTACCTGCGTTTTGTTGACGATGAGTATGGTGGCAGAAGCGCATCGGCTCGCCATTTCCCCTGCAGGCGTGTGGTCGAATAGGCCAACGTGGCCCAGCGATTGCAGCTTGCGCCAGCTCAAATCGCCGGGGTTGAGGGTAAACCCGTCTGTAACGACAATTTCAGGTCTTTTTTTTAGATTTGCTCCCGACATTTTCATGCGCTTGTTTTCTTTCCAAAAGTATAAAATGCTTTCAACAACATGGCAAATACGATCAAGTCTTTGGCGTTAAAAATCGTGAACAACTGGTGGGTAGTGGGCATTCTTTGCCTGACCGTGGGCATTGCTCCGTTTCCGCTCGAATCAGAACCACATATTCTGGGAAAAATCAGATGGATTTTGGGCGGCGCAAAAGAGATGAGTTGGATTGACTGGCTTGATTTTGCCGTCCACAGTATTCCCTGGATTTTATTGATTCGGTTGTTGAATAAAAAATTAGGCGTGTAAATATCGCAATTTTACAGGCAATTATACCCAACGGGTTCTCCGTATAAATACCTGCTCTTTTACTCCAAAAATAGCCCAGCCTATATTTTGCAACCACAGCAAACTATTTTGCGACCACAGCAAACCCTAATTTGGCGATTCTTCCAGTATCATTGTACCAGAAAGCAATTACATAACACGGCCGTTTTATGACTTGCCTGACAAAGAGATCATTGCTCTTTTGTCCTTCCTTTTTTATTTTAATTTTCTAAACTCACTTAATTTATTTCATTATGAGCACATCAAGTCAGTTTATGCTGGGTAATGTAAAAACGCTGCACTCAAAGAGTGTGCAACCTTCTGTAAGTATTGCGGGGGAAAAGATAGTTGCCGTTTACAAAGATTCCTCCTCTAATAATAATTTGTACTACAAAGCAGGTACCGTTAACACCTTAGGCATTATCAGTTGGGGAGATCACCACACCGTTTCAAGTGATCAAGGAGAAACCCCCTCCGTTGCTATTAACAGTCAAGGCGTAGTGGCGGAAATCCACAAAAATTCCGGATCTTCAAATAATGCCATGTGGGCGCGTGTTGGCGTATTCGATGAAAGTGGTAAAACGGTTGGTTGGCGCACAGCTTACACGGTAGGACATTCAGGGGCAAAACCTTCTATTTCGATGGCCTACATTAGCCAGCAACATGTAGTTGTTGCAGCGTACGTAGAGTCGCCAAATTCAGATACAATCCACCTGCTGATTGGAAGGATAGACAGTTCGCTCACTGTGATTTCCTGGACTTATTTGCAATCCACTTTATCCGGATATAATCCAAAGATTTCAGTTAATGATACCGGAGACGTTATTTTAGTCTCTGATAACCTTATCAATGCCAATATCAAAATCGGCAAATTAAAGACCGACTTTAGCGACATTGATTGGGGAAGTGGAAGCCCTCAACTAACAGATGAAACTACCGGATACGCTGACGTCAGTTTATCCGCAGATGGGTTTATTGCCTTTGCATATCAGGGGAATCCTATAACCAATCTTAATTCAGCTAATAAAAGCTTGAATTATCCTACCATTGTGAAATCAGGCACATTAAATCGCAGCGCTAAAAGCGTCAGCTTGAATTCTAGTTTGTTTGGCCCAGGATTAGGACAAAAGCCCTCTATCGCTACCAATGGTTCGGTGGTCGTTATGGTACAGGAAACGCCTTTCATTGACAGCTACACCAATGACAATGATCTTAAAGTACTTTTTTCTTCTTCCCCTATCCGAAATATTTACACAGACCGCAGCACCTGGATGGGTCACTATTCCAATAAAAAACTGAAGGAATTAGTCATCCCAGGAGCGCATGATGCAGGAATGTCTGAGACGAATTATTGTACTAATTTAGCCAGTGCCCATCCTACTTCTGACACCATTACACAAGGACTTGATTTCTACAACATGCTTGGGAATGGCATCCGGTATTTTGATGTGCGCCCAGGCTGGTTGAAAAAGAGCGATAATGATGCTCATCCGGAAACCTGGTCCGGGCATTTTGCATCAAATTTTGGCGGAGTAGGTTGCCTTGGAATGAAAATGCTAAACAAATCAACTGACACAACTCAAGCCAGTAAGACCATATTTCAAGATGTGCTGAATTTTCTGCAGGTGAGTCAAAACAGTGAGGTCATTGTTCTCAAATTCTCCCATTATCTCCTGCAAACGCAAAAGGGCGGCAGTGTTGACAACAGCCAATTATTCGATTACAAAAGCGACAGCAGTATTACGACGTTTAAGCCGCTGGTTACTCAGCTTATTCAGGATGTCGTGGATACATTTGGTAGTTGGTTGTATCAAAAACCGACAAATGAAACCCGGCGAATCGTTGATATTCCGCTGAGTGAAATCACGAACAGGCGCTCAAAAGTAATTGCTGTTTTCGATTTTGTAGAGTTATCAGGAATGAATTTAGCGGCGATGTTCCCAGGTAACACCCAAGTATTGTCTTCAATCCATTCCTATGCCGATTACTACATCGACGCGGACACCAATGCGCCAGTAATGTCCGGTTGCGATCTGACGGTTTACGATCATTACTCCAACACCAACGATATCGAGGTAATGGTCAGTTATCAGGCACCTTCCGATTCAAACCATCCGGGGCAACGATATTTATATTTACAACAAGCCAATCACCATGCAGACCTTTATTTATTGTCCTGGACCTTAACCCAACAAACAGCCGATATTATTGCGGGCACCCCTGCTATCTCCAAATTGGCGGAACAAGCCAATTGTTGTTTGGGGTCATATTTGCAAAAACTCATTCAGGAAAATGACATTCCCCTGAACTTTACGGGTACTCCATATTATCCGAATATTGTCTATGTTGATTTTTGCACGCATTTTGTGACCGATATTTGCAACTTCATCAATAAAACTTTGTACCCTCAAAACTAAGAACCCAGCATTTCGATCAATTGCATCTATTTTAGACCCATTTAAAATCTCATTTATGAGCACGAAACAATTTATGCTAAGCAACCTGACGGATCTTGCAGATTCCGCCGTACAGCCTTCCATTGCGATGTCTGGCAGCAATGTGGTGGTGATTTACCGACAATCCGGCTCTACCGGCACTGCTTTATCCTATCAGGCAGGTTCTATTGGCAATACCGGCATTTTGAGTTTGGGCAGCAAAACCGGTGTGCCTCAAAAAGGCAATACCGGCAACACCGACAACGGCGAAACGCCCACCATTGCCATCAACAGCCAGGGCGTAGTTGTCGAAATACACGAATCCAACGGCTCTTCGAGCGAACTGTGGACACATGTTGGCCAACACAACGGCACCGCAATTACTTGGGGGACAGCCAGGACAGCATTCAAACGCTTGCTTCCTGGGCTGATGCGTGCTTAGGACAAGGCATCCAGACGCTCATCCAGCAGGGGCATATTACGAGTACTTACCTTCCCAACCTGATCTATGTTGATTTTTGCGATAATTTCGTGACGGATGTTTGCAATTTCATCCATGCTACGTTGTATAATGAGTAGGTTGGAGTCCGGACTCGGGACTCGGGACTCCTGCCCACCCGAATAAAAAAACGCCCGCTGACGGCATAAAGCACACAGCGGGCGTTTGTTATCTGAAAAAGAGCAGATTAATACCTGTCTTTGTTGTAGCGATCTCCGCCACCAC